>Ga0302195_10000135_pt1 | contig 54015 bp, 48 predicted proteins | sample II_Bog_N1_2_FD_198778 | JGI IMG/M metagenome (GOLD analysis project Ga0302195, IMG submission 198778) | Peat permafrost microbial communities from Stordalen Mire near Abisko, Sweden - II_Bog_N1_2 | ecosystem: Environmental > Terrestrial > Soil > Wetlands > Peat | place: Sweden: Abisko...
AAAATTGTGTTGCCCGAGACTGATCGGGATACCTTGGAAAAGCTGATCGCCAGCCGTGCTACGGATGCGAAAATCAGGCTTCGTGCCCGCATTATCTTGATGACGGCGGATGGCTGCTCCACTGAAGAGACTATGGACAAGCTACGCGTCAGTAATCCGACACTGAATTTGTGGCGGCGGCGCTATCTGGACTGTGGCGTTGAGGGCTTGCTCAAGGGCAAGACACGCCCACCGGGACTGGCGCCATTGCCGCAAGAGAAGGTGCAGGAAATTCTGACGCTGACCTCCACGGGCAAGCCGGTGGGCTCCACCCACTGGAGTGCCCGAAAGATGGCTGATCGGGTGGGGGTTTCCCCCGCCAGCATCCATCGCATTTGGCAGCAACACGAATTAAAGCCGCATCGTGTCAAAACCTTCAAGATATCGAAAGACCCCCGGTTTGAAGAAAAATTGCGTGATGTTGTAGGGCTTTACGTAAACCCGCCGGAGAAGGCGATGGTGTTTTCGGTCGATGAGAAGAGCCAGATACAGGCGCTGGACAGGACGCAGCCAGGCCTACCCATGAAGCCGGGCAAGGCGGGCAAGGCGGGCATGATGACGCATGATTACAAGCGCCATGGCACCACGATCCTGTTTGCAGCCCTCAATGTGCACCAGGGCACCGTGATTGGCGAATGCCTGCCCCGACACCGCAACGACGAGTTTCTGAAGTTCCTGAAGAAACTCGACAAGACTGTTGCAAAAGATCTGGATGTGCATCTGATTGTGGACAACTACGCGACCCACAAGCATCCCAATGTTCAAGACTGGCTGGCGAAGCATCAGCGGTTTCACCTGCACTTCACGCCCACTTCGGCCTCATGGCTAAATCTGGTCGAGCGGTTCTTTCGGGATATCACTGAGGAACGCATTCGCCGGGGTGTATTTCGCAGCGTCGGTGAATTGGAGGCGGCGATTAAAGAATATCTTGAGCACCGAAACGCCAACCCAAAACCGTACCAGTGGACAGCAAAACCAAACACCATTTTGGCAAAGGTCGCCAAAGCTAAAGAAATGTTGGAGACGCTCGCTATTCATGCAACTGTGCCAACAACATCAGCCTTATCGCCCCAAGCAGCAAAACCGCATCATGGGAGAAATATACGCCCCTCTGGTTCCCACGGCAAGCCGCCGTACTTTTTGTGAAAACCGCCAGAAATTTTCTACCTCATTGTTTTATCTGGGGATAAAAAACAAATAGTTTAACGACCGAAGGGAGGAGTTCAGAAAGTGTTCAGCTTTTCTAACGGAATATTTTCCAGAACGGAAAGTCACCCCGAAAACGACCAGACCCGGCATAAAACCAGGGTGGCCCGCTGCGTTCCCGACGCGCTACGGCACTTCCCCATCGCAGGGCGGGTGCAACCCGCCATGCCGGCCCACGCCGCAGCGCCACAGCGGGTTGCACCCGCCCTGCAAAATCACGACAGCGCCAGCAGCGCCTTGATCTTCCCCTTCACTTCCGCCAGTGCATCGGCCGGAATCGCGCCTTTCTTGCTCGCCTTGCGCAGGCGCCAGTCCAGGCTTTTCACCTGATCGGCCAGCACAGCCGCAGGCCTGCCAATTTCATCGGTCACCAGCACCTCAAAGGGATAACCCTTGATTGCCGTGGTCAGCGGGCAGCACACCATCAGGCTGGCCAAAGTCCGCCTCACCGTGCCGGTTTTCCGGCGTCATGCGGCTCAGCAACTCGGCCAGGTTATAGTCATGGCGCACCACCGGCTGAATCAGGATCGAGCCATCGGCATTTGCGCTCACATTCACCGTCTGTGCCCACCACCGGCGCAGGAATACGCACCACAATGCCATTGCCCCACTTCCTGGCCACAACGTCCATGGCACACCTCCAGAGCAGTACCTATCAACAATGATGATACATTACCTCCGGCCGGCCAGCCGTCCGTGTCAACATTGTTGAAACATGCAGTAATCCACCCCCAAACCATGCTACCCTGCCCCAATACCCATCCAGAAAATTACCCGCCCGCGTCCCGCACCCTCTTCTCGCGAAGCCTGTGCCCTTCGTTCGCACAGCCCGAGAAATTCATGCCCACGCCCACGCCCGGCTACCAGACCAAGCAGGAAATCATTACCGTAGGCAGAAGCGACTACACCATCCGCTCCCTGCTCGACCGCCAGCAATATTCCGACCCGCAGGGCGAGGCCGAAGCGGCCGGCATACCCCCCGCCACCTGGCCCCTGTTCGGCCTGCTCTGGCCCTCCAGCCGCGTGCTCGCCGGGCTCATGGACAACCACAACCTCATTGGCAAACGCGTGCTCGAAATCGGTGCCGGCCTCGCCCTCGCCAGCCTCGTCGTGCACCGCCGCCTGGGCGACATCACCGCCAGCGACTGGCACCCGTTAAGCCCCGGCTTCCTCGCCGAAAATGTATTGCTCAATCATTTAAGCCCGCTCAAATACCAGCGCGGCAACTGGGCCGGCGAAAATCCCGAGCTCGGTGAATTCGACCTCATCATCGGCAGCGACATCCTCTACGAACGCCAGCAACCCCAGCAGCTCGCCACCTTCATCCACCGCCACGCCGCCCCCGGCGCCACCGTCATCATCGTCGATCCCGACCGCGGCAACCGCAGCGGCTTCTGCCACGCCATGGTCGCCCTCGGCTACGGCTTCGACATGCACCGCGTGCCCTCGCCACTCGAAAATGGAGACTCGTATAAAGGCTGTGTGGTCACGTTCACGCAAATGACGGTGCTGGCAGCCGCGTAAAATACGCCCGCCCTGCTGCCTCAAGACGCCCCCAGAACCGCCAAAAAGTCGCCCCAAAAAGCCGCACGTGCCGACCAGCGGCATCAAAACCTTGCACCCCAGCCCCACAAAGCGACAGATGGCCTTGCCCGAAACAGGAGCAAACCTTAAAATCAGAGAACACCTGTAAGCCCACTTGGCGTTCCGTGCCAAAAAAAGAAGAAAAACCATGAGCGCACCCCGTCGCGCGCGGCTCCTCCAGCCGCTCATCAGCAGCCTCCTTCTGCTCGGCCTCGCCACTGCTGCCCGCGCCCAGGTCTTCTGCGTATACGACCCCCTCGGCACCCAGGGCGACTTCTACAACATGGCCCGCGACTACCAGCTCGCCGCCAAGCGCTGGGGCCTCGAGATCGAGCTCAAGCCCTACACCGACGACAACGCCCTCAACACCGACTTCAAGGCAGGCCAGTGCGACATGGCCAGCATGATCGGCATGCGCGCCCGCGAATTCAACAAATTCACCGGCAGCATCGACGCCCCCAGCGTCATAGAAAACTACTCGCAAATGCGCGAAGTGCTCGACCTCATGGCCTCGCCCAAGCTCGCCCGGCTCATGGACAGCAACGGCTACCAAATGGTCGGCATGATACCCATCGGCGCCGCCTACCCCGTCGTCAACGACCGCGCCATCAATTCCTTCGAGCACGCCGACGGCAAGAAAGTCGCGGTCATGAGCTGGGACCCCACCCAAACCCTCATGGCCCAGCACTACAACGTCACCCCCGTCGCCACCACCCTGCCCGACTACGGCCACACCTTCAACACCGGCAAGGTCGACGTCATCATCGCCCCCATGGTCATTTTCAAGGCCATGGAACTCAGTAAAGGCATAGGCCACAAAGGCGGCATCGTCCGCCGCCCCATGTTCAATTTCACCATGCAGCTCATTGCCCACACCGACAAATTCCCCGAGGACTTCGGGCAAAAAAGCCGCGACTACATGCACGCCCAGACCGACCACGCCCTCGGCATCATCCACAACGAAGAAGCCGCCGTCGACAACCGCCTGTGGATTTACGCCGTGCACAGCGAAGTCGTCGAATGGAATATCGGCATGAGAAAACTCCTCAACACCCTCGTCGACGAAGGTCATTTCGACCGCCGCATGATCACCCTGCTCGAACGCATCCGCTGCAAGACCAGCGTGGATGACACCGGCTGCGCCAGCGCAGTGACCAGCACCGCCACCGCCGCGAATTAAAGCCGCAGGTTCGCCATCAGCGTGGTCGTATAGTTCGTAGGGCGGAACCGCGCAGCGTTTCCGCCGGATGCCGGCACGCGCCCAACGCGCCCGCTTTCGCAGGGCCAGGGGCTGACCGCGCCAGAGCCATGAATAATTCTGGTGGCAAAGTTTGAGGCCACCATGCGGCGGAAACCCTTCGGGGTTCCGCCCTACGAGCTACGAGCTATTGCAAGAAACGCAGGATAATCTGGCCGCCCGAAAAACAGCCCGAGATATTCACGAAATAAACGCAGAATAATTTTTGGCAGTACGCAGGGTGGGTCAAGCGCGAAGCGGTTTACCGACCATGATGCCGGCACGCCGCCCAACGCACCCCCCGCAAAAACCGCAGGATGTGTGGAACGTAGCGGCAAAACGACAGGAAGCCGTTTTGCACGGCAAAGCTGCCCGCCGTTCGTAGGGCGGAACCGCGCAGCGTTTTCGCCGGATGCCGGCACGCGCCCAACGCGCCCGCTTTCGCAGGGCCAGGGGCTGACCGCGCCAGAGCCATGAAAATTCTGGCGGCAAAGTTTGAGGCCACCATGCGGCGGAAACCCTTCGGGGTTCCGCCCTACGAGCTACAAAAATATTGACCACAGTTCGTAGGGCGGGTGCAACCCGCCGGATGCCGGCACGCCGCCCAACGCACCCCCGCAAAAACCCCCTAAAACCTTACCACCGCCACCGCCGTCGCCATCGTCACCACCAGCCCCACATCACCCGGCAGCACCGCCACCCCGGTCGGCGCCATCAGCCCGCCCGGCAAGACGCCAGCCACAAATTGCGTCAGCCCCGCCGCGCCCACCACCGTGCTCACCTGGCCCGCCGGCGTAATCTTGCGGATAGTGTAATTACCCGTGTCCGCCACATACACATTGCCCGCGGAATCCACCGCCACCCCTTCAGGATTACTGAAGCGCGCCGCGCTCATCAGGCCATCGGCGCTGCCGGGGCTGCCCGCCAGCCCCGCCAGCGTTATCACCAGCCCCTTGGGTGAAATCTTGCGGATGGTGTAATTCCCCGCGTCGGCCACATAAAGATTGCCCACCGAATCCAGCGCAAGGCCCATCGGATAGCTGAATTGTGCCGCGCTGCCCTGGCCGTCGCCGCCGCCGCGCACACCAGCCGTACCGGCAAGCAGCGTCACCACGCCCACCGGCGTCACACTGGAAATGGTATTGAGCTGCCGGTCAGCCACATACACATTATCGGCCGCGTCCACCGCCAGCCCCGAGACCATGCCAAACGACGAAAAAGCATTACTGGAAGAACAGGCCGAGGGCAGGCTGGCCGAAAATTCAAGCACGCAACCCATGGTGAAAGGGCCTACGGCCCCCACGAAGGTATTGCCACTGCCGTCAATCGCAATCGCCGTCAGCTCATTCGTGGGTTCATACACAAAGGGCGCCGTCGTGCCCGTTGCCGGATCAGGATTCACCTGCGTCACCGCGCCAGCCGCCGAAACCTGGTACACTGCCGAGAAATACGGGTCTATCACCGCAATCGTGCCCGTGGTCGGGTTCACCGCCACCCCGTTCAAGCCCCCAAAGGACGCCGGCAGCAGCCCGCTGGCATAGCTGCCCGCCGTCACGCCGCCGCCGGCCAGCACCGTCACGACCCCGGTGGCGCTCACCGAGCCAATCCCGTCAGCGCCAATACCAAAGCCTGGCAGAACGAGCACCCCGCCCGCCCCCGCCGCAATGACACCGAAGACCCTGCCCTGCACCAGCGTACTCACCTTGCCCGTCGCCGAAATCTCCCGCACCGACCCGGTGTCTTCTTCCTCCACATAAAGATTGCCACTGCCGTCCAGCGCAATCGAGTCGGTCGACTCAAACTGCGCGGTCGCCAGCGGGCCGTCGACATCACTGCTGCTGCCGGCCGCCACCATCTTGCTGATGCTGCCACCCGGCGCCAGGCTGAAAATACCACTCGTATTGCTGAAATAGACCGTGCCCTGCGCGCTCACCACGAGGTCCTGAGGCGCAATGCCCGGCAGCCCGCCCGGCGGCGCCAGCGTCGTCACCACGCCGGTGCTGGAAATCTCGCGTATCGACCAGCTGCTGATGCCATCGCTCACATACACATTGCCGCTGCCGTCCACCGCCAGCCAGTGCGGTGCATCAAACTGCGCCGCCGCCCCCGTACCGTCGCTACTGCCTGTTACCCCCGCCGTGCCCGCCAGGGTCGTCACCACGCCCGCCGGCGTAATCTTGCGAATGGTATTATTGCCCGTGTCCGCCACATACACCGTGCCGCCCGCGTCCACCGCAATGCCGCCCTCCTGCTCCAGGTAGGTCGCGTTGCCCACCGTCTGGTCCAGCGTAAAATCAAAGCGCGCCGCCGCCCCCGTACCGTCAGCGCTGCCGCGCTGCCCCGCGCTACCCGCCAGCGTCGTCACCCGCCCCGCTGGCGTCACCTTGCGCACCGTATTGTTGGCCGAGTCGATGACATAGGCATTGCCGCTGGCATCCGCCGCCACCGCCGTCGGATTACTGAACTGCGCCAGATCACCCACGCCATCGGCACTGCCCACCGCGTTCACCGTGCCCGCCAGCAGCGACAAGCCCGGCACCGGCACCGGCGCCGCAGCCCCGGCCGCCGCCGGAGCAGACGCAGCGCCGCCACCGCCACCGCCACCACCGCAAGCCGTCAAGCCCAGCGCCAGCAAGGCCGGCAGGGAAATCCGCTGCAACACACCCATCATCACGTCCCCAAGTAACCCAAAAGGCAGGGTAGCCCACGCCACCCAGCCCCGGCAAATGCCAAGCCACCCACTTTAGCCGATTGCCCGGCCGTCACCCATCCGTAGTACCCGCAATCGGGGCGGTAAACCACCAGACCGACCCGACGCGCTACGGCACTCCCCACATCCTTGTGGGTCGCATGGTGGGTTAACCGCTTCGCGGTTGACCCACCATGATGCCGCCCCGCCACCCAACGCACCCCGCTACAACACCCCCCAATCCCCCGCAAGCTATTCACCCGCAAAGAAGCCCTCCACCCACATCACCCCCTGATCGTGCAGGTTCGCCGCCATTTTCCGCGAGCAATCCAGCTTTTCCGCCACCTCCACAAAACTTTTGTTTTTCGCATAATGCAACCACAAAGTCTGCGCCACCAGCCCCTGCGACTTCGCCAGCAGGCTCACCGCCGCATCAATCGCGCAGCCCTGCTCATCCGTAATCAGCAGCGGCATGCGCGCATCGCGCACTTCCACATTTTCGCGCAAAATACGCAGGAGCGGGCTCACATAACCCAGCCGGTCCAGCGCCGTGCGCGCCCAGATACCCCACTGCTCCAGCAGATAAACCGCCGAGCTCGTCTTCATCAATGCCGCCATGTCACACCCTCCTCCCGGAAATATTCGCAGCGCCACATCCCCTCGCCCTGGCGCGTCGGAAACAGCTCACAAGCCTGCCGCCCCCAGCCCGTAATCAAACTCACACAACCCTTGCAACTCACCTGCCGCCGCTCCGCCTCGGCCTCCTCCGCCAGCAAAATCCGCTCCGGATTCGCATAGCGATGGCTGGGGTATATCGTCATGGTGTTCTCCTGTCTGTTGTCACTGCATTGAAATAAAACCCGCCGTTTCACGTCTCTCCGCCTGCATTTACTATTTCTCCGTCAACGCCACATGCGCGGGCTTGTCATTTATTTATTGCGCCGCGCCCGCCACCTTCACCCCTGCCCCTCTCCCGGAGGGAGAGGGGACAGCTCTCTATTCAACAGTCGCAGGGCGGGCCATGCCCGCGCACAACCGGCCCCTGAATTACCCCCATCGTCGCCACCAAAGCCAGTCGTGCGCGGGCATGGCCCACCCTACAAAACCGCGCATCAAAGCCACCACCCTCACTGCAACCGCCCCCACTCCTCATCATTGAAATACCCCACCGCCTCCCTTTTCCGCACTGCCTTGCCACCTGCCAGCAAGGCCTTCATCGCCGCCACCGCCTCCGCCCCCAGCGCCTTGTCCGGCTCATACTGCGCAGGCTTGTACTCCACCCGCTGCGCCTCCGGCAGCGCCCAGCGCGTGCCGCTGCGATATTCCGTGCACACCGCCGCATACACCGGCATGAATTCCCGCCTGCCTTGCGCATCGCTCCAGTGCCGCAACTCCCACAGGCCGATACGCCGCGCCGTCTCGTAAATCACCTCGTGTGGATAGCGCCCGTGGCAGGCCTCCACAAACGCCACCTGCGGCAGCGGCAGGCCCAGGTCCGGCTCGCACAGCGCCGCAAACTCCGCCGGCGACGGTGGCCACGCCAGCCCACCGCTCGCCTTCAGCCCCAGCATCAGGCCCGCATCGCCCACCCCCAGGTTTTCCAGGTCCATCCGCCACAGGCTGCGTGCCTTGTCATCGACAAAGGTTTTTTCCCATTTGTGCGCCCAGCGCCGGCTGAACACCGCAAACAGCGTGACAATCGACTCAATCGAAAGCCGACATGGAGCCCGGCCCCTGGCTTCTGGCCCACTGCTCACTGACAGCGTCGCCAACGCTGAATCCACGCTTTGCGGCAGGCGGGCCAGCCGGGCGCTTAAATGTTCGGGTGTCTGCATGAATATTCCCCTCCGGATTACGGCTCAGCCAGGCCAATAATTTTGAATACCAGCGCGCTTCCGAAAATCGCTGCCCCTGAAAATGCAGCTGGAACTGCGTCAACTGCCCCTGCAAGTGCGCCGGCGACGGTGGCGGCTTGCCTGCCCGCGTCATCACCACCGCCAGCTTGTGCTGTTCAGGAAACGTCGCTGGCAAGAGCACCTCCCGCCCATTGCTCAACACGGTTTCGTCCGCAACAAACACACACAGATCTTTTGAAGATGAAGATGAAGATGAAGGGCCCTCACCCAGCCCCGCACCCACCGCGTGGGTGGGTGAAGGCACAGGTACATAATCACGTACCGGCACATCGACCGATGTGGCAAGCGTTGACTTCGCCGCCTCCTGTTGTGCTTGATTACGCACCGAATGGCCTTCTTGAAACCGCGTAGCCGAACCCCGCCGCTGCCGAATAAACTCATCACGCACCATACGGCTGCAATACCAGCAAGCTTGCGTCGTCGCCGCGATCAACTCCAAAGGCTCACCGACATGGCCCGCATGCCTTATCTGATGCACAAACGCAGCACAACCCTCATCCCCGCCCTTCAGCACCTCCTTCTCCGCCAGCTCCTGCAACAAATGCAGCGACACCCCCAGCGCCTGCGCCATATCGCGCAGCGGCCAGCGCAGCACCCCGTATTCCGCACTGTCGTGCAGCAGGCACAGCGTATCCATCCACACACCCCGCGCCGCCTCTGAACAGCGGCGCAAATTCGCATCGTTGCGCCAGTCCGCCGGATAAAACTGGAAAGAAGGTCGCTTCATCACATCGCACTCACAAAAAATAATCGGATCACACAAATTGCAGACAAAGAAAATCCCCGACTGCCAGCACCAGCCCTTGGCTTTTACCCACCAGGAATAATTCAGAAACAACCGTGAATAAACCCGCCCTGCCTATTCACAGCCTCACACAATACTGTCCGGTTTGAGACATATCGCCCGCACGAAGTAGATAGCCAGTCTGGACAAGCAGGGTGCGCTGCGCACGTGTACGTAGCTCAAACCTCCCACCGGCCCAACAACGCCCCGCCCGCGTGCGCACAGCGCACCCTGCGACCCACTGCGCGCACCAGCCCTTTGCTTTAAATCGCCGGCAATCAATCAGAAAACGCCGTGAATAACCCCCCCCCGATCATTCACGGCTCAAACCCCTTGAAAAGCCACCCTCACCCCGCCAGAACCCTTGTCGCCAGTGGCTTGCGCTGGCGCGTCGAAAACGCCACCAGCTCCGGCCAGATACGCTCCCAGTCATCCGGGAACAATTCACGACGGCTGATCGCCCCGCCGCTCGCGCTCTCGATACGCGCCGCCAGCCTGATCAAATGCCCCTCCGGAATCACCTCCTTGCCGCGCCAGATGCTTACCGAGGCCGGGCTCTGCCCCACCAGTTTTGCCACCTTGTTGGTCCCGCCCAGCAGGTCAATCATCGTGTTTGCATCGAACATGTCCGCACTCCCGTTAGTTAAGTATGGTTAGTATATTACCCATCACTTAACCATCAGTCAAGCAGCATACTTAACTATGTTTGCCGCCATCGCCACGCCCACACTCCCCGCCACGGTCACCGCAGCGACTGCCCAGCCGCCCGCTCATCAGGCATAATCAGCCCCCGACCAAAGCCACCCTTGGCCAGCCCTGCCAAACACTGAGACACCATGATCCACCCACACACCACCCTCGCCCTGCTGCTCGCCCTTGCCCTGCCCGGCCACAGCACCCACCAGGCAGCCCGCAGCGCCTGCAGCCATCATCACAAAAGCAGCGCCACGGCCAGCCCCGCGCCCACCAGCGACAGCGGCCCGGCCACCCCCCAACCCGGCAAAGCCTTCAGCCTCGGCTTCGCCCGCAAGATCAAGCTCGGCATGAGCATCGACCAGGTGCAAGCCCTCGTCGCCCAGCCTGGCAACCCCCTGCCCGACGCTGGCGCTGGCAGCAGCGTATTCTGGATGGGCAGCCAGAAAACCAATTTCGCCGTGCACCTCGACGACAGCGACAAAGTCACCGGCTGGGACCTCATCGACAAAACCGGGCAGAGCTACGGCATGGACAAAACCGGGAAAATAACGGGACCGTATTGAGCGCTTGAAATAAACACGGCGGCATGAATAATTAAAAAATCGCCATGGCCACAAGCCGAAAACCCGTATAATCCAGCAAGCCATTGCCACTGACAAAGCCGCCAAGGTCAAGCACCAGGTGTCCGAAATGAATTTTGACCGACTTCAACCCTATAATGATTTGCCTCCACTCCCGCCAGGCGTGGAACTGGAAACCAAGGCAGTTCTGAAGCAGGCAATTGCCGCAAATCGTATGCTGGCAAATTTGCGGGGACTGGCTCGCCAAATACCCAATCAGCGATTGCTGATAAACAGCATTGTGCTTCAAGAAGCACGGCTATCCTCTGAAATCGAAAACATTGTTACCACGGACGATGAGCTCTATCGAGCCATTGCCGATGCTGATGGCAAGGCTGACGTTCACACCAAAGAAGTACTTCGCTATCGTGAAGCGCTTTATCACGGATTCACCTCCATGAAAGACCGCCCTCTTTCTGTCAATCTTTTTGTTGAAATTGTTGGATTGATAAAAAAGATTGATCTGGATATCAGGGCGGTCCCAGGCACCCTTCTAAAAAATGAGTTGGGGGAAGTTATTTATACCCCTCCCGTTGGCGACTCGGTAATTCGGGAAGAACTATCCAATCTTGAGAAATTCATTCACGCTGAAGATGACCTGGACCCCTTGGTAAAGATGGCTGTAATGCACTATCAATTTGAGGCCATACATCCATTCCCTGATGGCAATGGCCGCACAGGAAGAATCCTGAACTTGCTCTATCTGGTTAGTGCCGGGCTGCTGGATATTCCCGTCCTGTTTCTATCACGTTATATTATTGCAAACCGGCAGGCTTACTATACAGGTTTGAGAGCTGTCACCGAGGAGCAGAACTGGGAAGACTGGATACTATTCATGCTGCGAGCCGTAGAAAGTACGGCGCGAGAAACATTTGATCAAGTGACCCGAATCCTGGCCTTAATGGAGACCGTTCGTGCCCGCGTACAACAGCTTGCTCCTGGCATTTACAGCAGGGACTTGATTGAACTGATTTTTCGTGAACCTTATACCAAAATTCAATTTGTGGTAGACCTTGGTTTGGCAAAGCGGCAAACCGCATCCACCTACCTCCAGGCTCTGGCAAGCATGGACGTGCTGCGGGAGTACAAGATCGGGCGCGAAAAGTACTACATCAATGACGCCCTGCTGGACGAACTCGCCAGGTAGAGATAGCTTGAGCGAATCGACACACACTCACAATGTGTCGATTTTTATAATATTTTTAAACATATATCGCGAATATGTCGATTGGCCGGACAGGTTGCAACCCACCTTCTGCCGGCCTGACGCCAAAGTCCCTGCATGCCTTCATCTGCAGACCGCGACCACCGGCCCAGCAGGCGCCGGAGCCTCAGCAGCCATCGAAAACATGCCAAGTCACCATTAATTCCCTTTAATATCAGCTATATATAATCCCTGACAAGCAACAAGAGCGGCCAGAGCAGCCTGCCACAAGGCGGACGTTGCCATAGGGCGGCCAGCGGACGTGGCGCAGCACACCGGCTTTTCCGGCCCGCTACGTTCCCGACGCGCTACGGCACTCCCCACATCCCTGTGGGTCGGCCCGCTACGTTCCCGACGCGCTACGGCACTCCCCACATCCCTGTGGGTCGGCCCGCTACGTTCCTGACGCGCTACGGCACTCCCCACATCCCTGTGGGTCGCAGGGCGGGTGCAACCACCCGCCATTCCGCGCCATGCCGTACCAACACGGCGGGTTACACCCGCCCTACAAAAACCCGCAAATTCTTGTCACGAGCCCAAACCCCTACTTAAGCAGCCCCTCCGCCCGCAGCGCCGCCTGCACCGCCGGCCTTGCCGCCACCCGCCCGCGCAACGCCCCCAGGTGCGCAAAGCCCGAAATATCCACGCCCACGTACTGCCCCCAGTTGCTCACCACAAACAAATACGCATCGGCCACCGAATAATGCTCGCCCAGCAAATAGGGCTTGCCCTCCAACTCACCGTCCACCCATTTCAGGCGCGACAGGATAGTGTTCACAAACAGCGCCTTCGCCTCCGCCGGCTGCGCCGGATTAAAGAGCGGCGTAAAATTCTTGTGCACCTCCGTGCCGATAAACGTCAGCCACTCCTGCAAGCGATAACGCTCAAACGTCCCCGGTGCCGGCGCCAGTTTTTTATCGGGCACCCGGTCCGCAATATATTGCACAATCGCCGGCCCCTCGCGCAGCTGGCGGCCATCGTCCAGCACCAGCAGCGGCACATAGCCCAGCGGATTGATCTTGTAATAGTCACCACCATCGGCCAGCTGATGCGTCTTGGTCGACATCGGCACCGCCTCGAACTCCAGCCCCGACTCATGCAGCGCAATATGCGGCGACAGCGAACAGGCGCCAGCGGAATAAAATAGTTTCATGAGAAAAGCTCCTTGAAGGAAAACAGGGTCGGCAGCAGGCCGACCGGGTCGAATACACCACCGCCACACCCGCACCGCAAGCCCCGGTGCGGGCCACACGATACAATAAACGATACCGCACACAATATAGCCCGGTTTTCCTCAGGCGGCGCGGCTCTGCCCACATGCCTGCCACCCACCGCCAAACACCCGGCCCATGTCTCCCTGTAAGTCGCAGGGTGGGCGCCACCCACCATGATGCCGGTACGCCGCCCAACGCCCCCGTTCCAAACCCCGCACGCCAGGCCCACACCCCACCCACAAATCCCCAACAAGCCCCCGCCCCGCCCGCACTACACTGAACTGAACCCTCCACTATCAGGCCGCACTGCCAACCCATGCACCCACCCGCCCCCAACGCCCGCCACGACCTGCTCATCGCCCGCCGTAACCTCAAGATGGCCACCTCCCCGCACGCCTACGTGCGCGGTAACACCGTGCAATATTACGAGTGGCTGCACAGCCAGCGCGGCCACGCCCTGCCCCACGGTCCCCCCGTATGGATCTGTGGCGACTGCCACCTCGGCAACCTCGGCCCCATCGGCGCCGCCGACGGCGACGTCGAGCTCGCCATTCGCGACCTGGACCAGACCACCGTCGGCAACCCCGCCCACGACCTCGTCCGCCTCGCCCTCTCCCTTGCCATGGCCGCGCGCGGCTCCAGCCTGCCCGGCGTCGTCACCGCCCACATGCTCGAACACATGATGCAGGGCTACGAGCAAGCCTTCATCAGCGGTCCCCACGAGCCCCACAAACGCCCCGAGGCTGTGCGCTGGGTCATGCGCAAAGCCGTGCAACGCAACTGGACACACCTCGCCTCCGACCGCCTCGCTGGCAAACAACCCAGCATACCGCTCGGCAAAAAATTCTGGCCGCTCAGTGCCGACGAAAAAAAAGCCATCACCGTTTTATTCAAAAATCCCGACGTATTAACACTCGTCACCACCCTGAAATCGCGCGATGACGACGCCCCCGTGCAACTGCTCGATGCCGCCTACTGGGTCAAGGGCTGCAGCTCCCTGGGCCTGATGCGCTACGCCGCCCTGCTCAGCGTCGGTGAAGGCGACGAGCGCGAGCACTGCCTCATCGACATCAAACAGGCCGTCAAAGCCGCCGCCCCCCGCCACAACCACGCCCACATCCCGCGTGACAATGCCCACCGCGTCGTCGCTGGCGCCCGCGCCCTCTCGCCCGCCCTCGGCGAACGCATGATCGCCCAGCGCTTTTTAGACCACGGCGTATTCCTGCGCGAATTATTACCGCAAGACCTCAAGCTCGACATCGACGAGCTCACCCTCGACGACAGCAAAAAAGCCGCCCACTACCTCGCGTACATCGTCGGCCAGGCCCACGCCCGCCAGATGGACGACGCCACCCGCGAGCGCTGGAGCGCCGAGTTGCGCCGTGATCACAGCAGCACCCTCGCCGCCCCCACCTGGCTCTGGAAAAGCCTCCTCCAGCTCATCGCCAGCCACGAAGCGGGGTATCTTGAGCATTGCCGGAAATATGCGCTGGACGGGTAGGGGACGGCGACAACAACGCCAGGTCTCAGCGCCGGTGCAAAAAAGCCAAGCTGTCCCCTCTCCCTTCGGGAGAGGGGCAGGGGTGAGGGGCCGAGCCTGCATAACCAACGGAGGGATATTTGAAGCCGGCCGCCGCACTCGGTCTCGCAGGGTGCGCTGCGCACGCGTACCGGCCCGCGCGTCGCTCCGACCCATTTTCTGAAATTGCGGGCACGTAACGCGTGCGCACAGCGCAGCCTGCACAAACCAACCCACCACCCTCAACACCCCATCCAAAAATGCTATAGTAGCGCCGCCCGCACATCCGCATTCCCGCCCTTGAGCCCCCCATGATCGACAGCCCCGCCGCCGCCCTCCAGGTCCTGCTGCTCATCGCCGCCCTGGTGGCCATGCTGGTGCGGCGCCTGCACCTGCCCTACACCGTGGGCCTCGTGCTGGCCGGCATCGGCATCGCCTTTTTTCCCGTCACCGTGCATTTTCCCCTCACCAAGCAGCTCATTTTCAGCACCTTCCTGCCGCCGCTGATTTTCGAGGCCGCGCTGCATTTGCCCTGGCAGGAATTGCGCCGCAACGCCGTGCCGGTAATCACCCTTGCCAGCGTTGGCACCCTGCTCTCCGCCGCCGTCAGCGCCGCCGCCATGCACGGGCTGGCCGGCTGGCCCTGGATCAGCGCCTGGCTGTTCGGTGTATTGATCGCCGCCACCGACCCCGTGTCCGTCATCGCCACCTTCAAGGAGGCCGGCGTAAAAGGGCGGCTGCGCCTGCTGATGGAAGCCGAAAGCCTGCTCAATGACGGCACCGCCGCCGTCGCCTTTGTCATCGTGCTCACCATCGCTGCCGGCGGCAGCGTCACCGCCGTCGGCATCGTCCGCGACCTGCTGCTGACCGTCAGCGGCAGCATCCTGTGCGGCATTTTTGTCGCCGGCGCCGTGCTGCTCATTGCCGGCCGCGCCAGCGACCCCCTCATCGAAATTACGCTCACCTCGGTAGTCGCCTACGGCTCCTTCCTGCTCGCCGAGCACATGCATTTTTCCGGCGTGCTCGCCACGCTCACCGCCGGCATCATGGTCGGCACCGGCGCCACCAGCCTGCTCTCGGAAAAAGGCCGCGAGGCCGTCATTTCCTTCTGGGACTACGCCGCCTTTGTCATCAACTCCCTCATCTTCATCCTCATCGGCCTGAGTGAAGCCCACCAGGATTTCCGCGCCGTGCTGCTGCCCGCCGCCATCGCCATTATCTTTGTCACGGCCGGCCGCGCCGTCGCCATCTACCCCATCGCCGCCCTGCTGCACCCGATTCCGCGCTGGCGTATTTCCCTGGCGCACCAGCACATCCTCGTCTGGGGTGGCCTGCGCGGCGCCCTCGCGCTCGCGCTGGTGCTGGGCCTGCCCGAAGGCATACCCCGCCGCGCCGACATCATCACCGTCGCCTTCGCCGTTGTTGCCTTTTCGGTCATTGTGCAAGGCCTGACCATGCAGCCGCTGCTGCGCAGGCTGGGGGAAATACCGCGGCGGCGACCGGAATAAGCCACCACCACCCGGTGCGGGGTTTGGGTCACCCACGCGTGCGCACAGCGCCCTACACCCGGAGCAAATGTCACTGTGCCGCTCCACCTGCCCAAAGCGAGCTATCTGTATAATTCCCATAAAAAAGGGATTTATATACTTGAGTACCTTATTCCCCCCGTCATTCCCGCGAGCGCGGGAATGACGGGGGGAATACAGCGAAAAACAAGCACTTCCAGCCAGCGGGGAGTCAAGTATATAAATCCCATTAAAAAACCCCGCCACCATCCGGTGCGCGGGGTTGGTCCCACCACAAAACCATCTCAGACAATCAAGCCATCAGAAATTATAAACCAGCCCCAGCGCCGCCAGATCAATACTGGTCTTCACCGTAATCGCCCCGCTGTCATAGTCGTGGAAATTCGACTTGCCCACACCCACATAGCGCTCATATTCCAGCCGCGCCTGCAGATGCGGGGTCAGCGCATAGTTACCGCGCAGACCGACATTGAGACCACCACTGCTCACCGTGGAATTGGTATCGCCCGCGTCGTCGCTGGCAGTCTGCCCGGCGTCATACACCCCCAACTTGCCGGATACCGAAAAGCCCTGCCCTGCGGCTATGGTGCCCACCGCGTCCAGGCTCAGCGCCGTGGTAGTCTGCTCTGTGGTGCCCAGATAATAGCCAAAATAATTGGCCGCTTCCTTCAGCTTGCCCAGGTTCGCATAGCTGCCTTCAAGCGCAAAACCCGGCGAAATATTATAGCCGCCAATCAGCTTGAAACCCGTGCTGCCCATCGTCGTCTGGCAGCTGATCAAAAAACCCGCGTCGGTCGAGGCGTCGCCCGTGCACTGGCTGCTGTCGTACTGCGCCACCGCCTGCCCCACGCTACCCCCCAGGTAAAATGTGCCCGCATCGGCCGCCATCGCCACCGGCGCCGCACACAGCACCACCAAGGCCAGAGAAATCCTGGTCAGTTCATTCATAACACATCATCCCCGTGAATTCGCACCCTGCGCAGGGCGGCTTGCCGCGTTCCCGACGCGGCGCGGAACTACCTGCATCCACAAGCGCAACGCATTGCGCCGCAAGAGTAGCAAACCCTGCACCGTGGCCTGGCGCACACCCGACGTGGCATAACACTCCCCACATCCTGCACGACCGCGCATCATATCAAACACCCCACCGGCAGCAAGCCTCCAGAACGCTCCCGTAAAACAGCCGCTATCGCAGCAACCGATAGCGGCCTTTTTTCAAGCACAACTCCCTGCCACAACCCGCTGCCGCCGCTGAAGGCCTTGCCGGTGTGGCTGATCGTGTCGTTACAGGTGGGTAAAAGCAATCCGTATAACCCGCAATCTGGCAACATTGACAGCGGACACCAGCCCACAGCTCCCCCTGAAGCAAAAAGCCCATACGGTTGATTTGTATGGGCTTTTCATCTGATCCACCACCCTGTGGCCTGGAGTCAGCCTCGACACCTGCAACAGCCTGTGCCCCGCAGGGCGCAATAACCGAAGGGCATTGCGCCGTTTGTAACTCCGCAGGCGCAATGCCCTTCAGTTATTGCGACCCACAGGAATGTGAGGAGTGCCGCGTCGTGCCGGGAACACGAAAGGCCAGCCCCAACTGGCTCAGCCCCCGCTCCGCACAAGCGGAATCGCCGCAGACTGCGGATAAACAATCGTAGCCGCCTTTTCCGCACTCATTTTAATACGCTGGTATTGCTCCACCGGCGTCGGCGTTTCATAGCGCCGGAAGGCTTCCGCCGGCGTCAGCACCACCGGATTTTGCACCGGCGTTTTCAGCAGCACATGCCGCACCACCGGCGCCGTGGCCGGCGAAATACGGGCCAGCGCCTTGAGCTGCAGCTTCCGGCTCGCCAGCAGCGCAATACTGCGGAAAACAACACGCCCTATACCGCGCACCAGCAGCGTGCTCAGGTTGGAGAGGGGCAGGTTGGCGAGATTGCGCTGCCAGTCCGGCATGGTGGCCAGGGTTGCCAGCCGCAGCGCCTTGTTCACCACCCAGGTCGCGGCAAACAGCACACGCGGCACCGGCGGGAACATCACCTCCGAGTTCAACAAATGGTCCATCACCTCCTGCGTCGCTTCCGAGGCCGCCAGGCGCGGGCGCATCTGCTCGAAATACAGGCGAATGCCCTCGCGCGTCCGCGGCACCGTGTCGGGGCTGCAGGTCTGCAGCTCAGCGCCCGTGGCGCATTCCTCCCAGTAGCGCAGCTCGTCCGCCTCCGACAGCTTGCCCGGCCCGTAAACCTCGTAGGCGTACAAAATCGAATGCCAGGCCGTCAGGTGTATCCACAACTGCGAGTCCGGATTATTCGCATCGTAGTGCAGCCCCGAAACCGGCTCCACACCCACCACCCGCGCATGGATACGCACCAGCATATCCGCCGCCTTCACCGCCGAGCGGCTGTCGCCAAAGGCAATGATCGCAAAATAGCGCAGCGTATTGTCATAGCGCGTGCGCGCCCGCGTAATGATCTTGCGCGTAGCGTGCACCGAAGCCACGAGAAAGGGGTCCAGTTCCTCCACCACCACCGCTCGCTGGAAACCGATGGTCAAGGACGTGGGATAGCTCCACACCCGCCAGGTCACCGAGTCCGGCCCGAAAAAACCATAGTCTTCAGGCAGGCCCGATGCGGCGGCCACGGTCGCCGGCTTTGCAGTTTCGACGGACACGCTGGAATTCATGGCAAGCCTCCTTTCAGGGGGCCGGTCGCGGCCCGTTGACGAATGGTGTAGTGAACGGCCTCACGGCGCATTCTCCACAGAAGCATAGGCCCGGCATTCGGGGCTTATATTTGCCCTGGTTACCGAAAGCCCGGCGGCGGGGCAACTCCGGGGACGGGCCCGGACAAGTCCCGATTCATCGGCAGCGACTGAACCCGAGTGCCCGCCGGGCCCCATGCCATCCCCCACCATCATCGCCCCGTAACAAGACCATCATCCAACCTTAACCTCACCATCATAATCTGCGGCGGGCGTGACCCCCACGCCCCGGCGGCCGCGCCGCCCAAGCCCCACGACCAGGCTGTTTATGAAAGCGTTTATTGCCCTGCTGCCCCTCGCCCTGCTGCTCCCCCTCACCGCCCACGCCGACAGCGACGGCCCCTATTACCCGCGTGACAGCGACAGCAGCAGCCCCTACCCGCAGGCCAGCACCGCGCCCGACAGCATCAGCGCCGCCCAGGCCGCGCTGCACAAGCTGGCCGACGGCAAGCCCGACGACAGCGGCCCCTATTACCAGGGCGACACCACCCCCGCCGCGCTCGCCGCCGACAAGACCGCAGCCCAGGCCGACCCCTTCGTGTTCGCCCCCGCCTACATGCTGCCCGCCGGCGCAGGCGCCATCGAAGGCAGCATCAGCTACAGCAACGCCTCCCAGGGCTTCAGCAACTCAAGCGGCAGCGGCGAGGTGAAATACCCCACCCTCCTCGAAGGCCTCAACGCCCACTACGGCCTCACGGGGCGTGACGACATCAGCGCCGGCCTCAGCTACGCCTCCATCGAGCGCAACGACCTCAGCTACACCAACGGCCCCAGCTTCAACAACGACGTCGGCCGCAAGCTCGACCCCAGCCTCGGCTACGAACACCTCTTCAGCGACCGCAGCAGCGACTACAAATACTCCGCCTTCCTCAACGTCGCCCAGCTCAACGAACGCCCCGGCACCCTCCTGCTCCAGCCCGGCCTCAACGGCCAGCTGCGCTGGTCAAGGGACCTGCTCCTGTTCGGCAGTATCGCCTACAACGACCCCCTCAGCGACCAGTTCGTCCCCGCCATCAACACCGGCCTCGGCCTCGAATGGCAGGCCCTGCCCCTTGTTTCCTTCGGCCTCGACGGCCAGGTGAGCACCCTCACCGCCCAGTCCGGCAGCACCGGCAACCACAGCACCAGCGTCGGCGTCTTCACCCACATCGCCTTCGGCCCCCGGCGCTACCTCAGCCTCGCCCTCAACAACATCAGCACCGGCAGCTACAGCGCCAACGGCAACCAGTACAGCGGCATCTCCAACGGCACCCAGGTCAGCGCCACCCTGTATATCGGCTTTTAACGCCGCCTGAGCCCGACGAGGTAGCTAGCCCGAAAAGCCCGCCTCCATACTCAAAACCGCCCCAAAAACCACAACAACCGGGGCGCCAAACGGTGACCCCATGAGCCCGCGCAACGCCCGCCGCACCCTGACCCACCTCAGCCAGGGCCTCGTCGCCGCCAGCCTCACGCTCAGCCTCATCGCCTGTGACCCCGCAGGCACCGGCGCCAGCGCCACCAAAGGCAACCCCCTTGGCAGCGCCGCCAGCAACAGCCCGGCCAGCACCGTCGCCAGCACGCCAGCCCCCACAGCAGCTGGCAGCGAGACCGGCATCCAGGCCGGCACAAGCGCCACCCCCAGCTTCCACCTCGCGCCCGTCACCCTCGACGAGCCCGACAACACCGACACCGACGGCAACGGCCTGTCCGCCTGGGCCACCCCGCGCAGCCAGCGCCTGCGCGCCGGCCTCGAGCGCCTGCCAAGCGCCGGCCTTACCCCCGAGCGCATCGCCGCCGCCGAGCAGGCCAGCGCCGACACGCCTGACACCAGCAGCAGCATCGTCACCGTCACCTACACCCCCGCGCAAATCCGCGCCGCCTACGGCCTGCCCACCCTGCCCGCCAAGTGGACCGGCCTCAGCGCCAGCGCCGAAGCCGAATACGGCGCCGGCCAGACCATCTACATCGTCGACGCCTACAACAGCCCCACCGTCACCACCGACCTCGCCGCCTTCGACACCAAGTTCGGCCTGCCCACCTGCGCCACCGAAAACGTCACCACTGCCACCAGGCTGCCGCTCGCCGCCGCCACCAAACTCTGCACCCTCGAGCACGCCTACACCCTCGACACCGGCGCCAGGCACAACACCGCCCCCGCCTACAACAGCGGCTGGGCCACCGAAATCAACCTCGACGTCGAATGGGCCCACGCCACCGCCCCCCTCGCCCGCCTCGTCCTCATCGAAGCCGAAGACAACAGCAGCAACGGCCTCGACGGCGCCATCGCCCTCGCCAACAGCATGGGCCCCGGCATCGTCAGCATGAGCTGGGGCAGCAGCGAAGGCAGTTGGGTCACCAGCCTCGACAGCCTCTTTCAAACCACCGGCATGAGCTACTTCGCCGCCACCGGCGACGCCGGCCGCGCCGTCAACTGGCCCTCGGTATCCCAGTATGTCGTCGCCGTCGGCGGCACCAGCCTCAACAGCTACAGCGGCAGCACCCGCGATGAAAGCGTCTGGAGCGGCACCGGCGGCGGCCGCAGCCCCATCGTCGCCGAGCCCGGCTACCAGGCCAGCGTCACCATCCCCGGCCAGACCAGCACCAAAATGCGCGGCGTCGCCGACGTCGCCTTCAACGCCGACCCCTACACCGGCCAGTTCCTCGCCATCACGCCCCAGGGCGCCAAAACCCCCAGCTGGTACTCCGCTGGCGGCACCAGCCTCGCCACCCCCCAGTGGGCCGCCCTCGCCGCCATCGCCAACGCCGCCCGCAGCAACCTCAAATACCCCCTGCTCGGCAGCAGCGTCCACAGCCTCCTCTACGCCCTACCCGGCACCAGCACCTACGGCCTCGCCTTCAAGGACATCACGGTCGGCAACGACGGCACCTGCACCACCTGCACCGCCGGTGTTGGCTACGACCTCCCCAGCGGCTTGGGCACGCCGAATGGCAACACATTGCTCGCGGTGCTTGAGAGTAATTGAGGCTTGGGGATTACCGGGTGATCCGGCTTGCGGCGTTGCTGAGAGCAGTGACGAGCCTGGCTCTGTCGCTTGAATCCCAGGTATGGCATCATCCTCAACTCTCAAACCAAGCACATGCCGGGCGGCTTGAGCAGCTAAGGGAGAGGCGGCGGATGCCCCTGCATTTTCATTTTGAATGGGATGAGAAGAAGGCGGCCACCAACCTGCGCAAGCATAAGGTGAGCTTTGCCGAGGCGGTCGCGGTGTTCAGCGACCCGCTGGCGCAGACCATTTTTGACCCGGACCACGGGGCGCCGATGAGGAACGTTGGGTTAGCATGGGTCAGGTGGATGGGCGTAAAGTGGTGGTGGTCGTGCATACCTGGCACGAAGCCGATACCGACCATATCCATGTGCGCCTGATTTCGGCGCGGCTGGCCACCAGCCATGAGACACAAGACTACGAAGGGTGAACCCCATGCGCGATGAATACGACTTCAGTAAAGGTGAGCGCGGCAAGTTCTACCGGCCCGACGCAGAGATACATCTGCCGGTCTATCTGGACAGCCAGGTGCAAAGCGCGCTGGTGAGCCTGGCCAGCGCCAAAGGTATCGAGCTGTCCACCCTCGTCAACGACCTGCTGCGCAAAGACATCGAGCTGATCCAGTTGGCGAGCTGACCCGCAATTAATCGTGGTCTGTCCCCTCTTGTTACTTTCGGCAGTGACGGACTGTAAATTCAGCGGCAAAAATCAGCAGCACACAGGAAAATGGGGGCCCCCAATCATTCCTGTTTAAAAAGGACTCCAGTTGTGCAGTTAGACCCCTTTCTGCCTATGCCGACGGGGTCCGCTGTGCGCACGCGTGCAGGGCAAGAATTTTACCCGGCATGGCGCCTCCACTCCGCTACGCGTGCGTACAGCGCACCCCGCCATTCTAAACGAACAGTATTTGGGAAGGTCTTGCAATCACACATTCTCATCTGCCCCAAAGCAGGATGAAAAATAAAATGTTGCAACGCAGGGCATGGCCTTCCCTACAAACCGTACATCCGCCACCCGCAAGATTCCTCCAGAAAAACAATCCCCTTTTTTTCACACCCCCGGAAGATTTCTTCCGCCGTCGGCGTTGTTTGCGCCGCCGCAAGCTTGTTACCCTGCCGCAGGCGGGACTGTTCTGGCACGACAGCGGCAGAAGATGGCCAGCAGCATCAGGCGCGTAAACAATTGGCCGGCACCATGCTGCCGGCAATCATGGAGAACACAATGAGAATATGGCTAGCCATGGCACTGATACTGCTGGCAGCAGGCGCACGGGCAGATTATACCGGCGTCTGGAAAGGCAGCCTGGGGCAGCAGCCCATCGAGGCCTGCTTTAACGACGACGGCAACGGCCACTATTTCTACACAAAATACGGCAAGTCCATCAGCCTGAAGCAGCCCGACAAGGACATGCAAGGGCAGTGGTATGAAGGCAAGAAGAAAAACCCCACCGGCGGGTGGACGCTGCCCCCGCCGCAGGGCGACAGCATACTCGGCACCTGGCGCAACCGGCAGGGCCGCTACCCGCTGACGCTGATCCGGCTGTCGCACGGAACCTGCGCCAGCGACGAATTCCGCCACGATCTCGCCGCAGCGCGCACCGCCGCCGCCAAGCCTGCAACGGCACCATCCACTGCCCCCTCACCGACCGCGACAACCACAGCGACGGACACGACCGCCTCCACCGACACAGACCCGGACGAAACCTGCGGCGACGCCGAAGAAAAACAGATTCCCCAACTCGTGGCCGAGGGCCGGACAGCAGCCGATTTCGTACCCAAAGACTGGGTTCTGGATGAGGGCTCAGAGCTTGAGGAGGATTTTGACGGCGACGGGCACAACGACCTCGCCTTTTCGCTGACGGACAATAATCCGGCCCTGAAGTGCAAGCATTTCGGCCAGGATTTTGACCAGAATCCCTCCATGATCGTCGTGTTGCTGGGCAAGCCCGGCGGCGGCTACCGCCTGCTGGTGGCAGACAGCACCATAGTCCCGCAGCCGCAGACCAATATGGACCCACCCTTCGACGGCATCAAAAGCCACAAGGGCGTGCTGGAAGTCGACCTGCATTACTTCATGAATGCCGGCGGCTGGGACATGGGCAATACTTCCTTCAAGTTCCGCTACGACAAAGGCTGCATGCGCCTCATCGGCTACGACAACCTGAACCACAACCGGGCCTCCGGCGACGAAGACGAAACAAGCATCAATACCGCCTCGGGCAAGGCCCACCTCACCCACACGCCGGGCGGTGGCGGACAGGGCAATGATGGGCAAGGCAACGATGCGCAGGGCGCCGTGGAGCAGGCCTCATCAAACTGGGTACGACTGAAACAGAACCCGCACATTTGCCTGGGCAAAGTGAGCGATGGCGACGGGTTTTCGTTTGATGCCACCACGGTGTTTGGCCTGAGTCAGTAGCCACACGGCAAACATCCATCCTCGCCGCTTTCATAAGAGCCTGCTTACTCTCTTTATCGCCCTGCGATAAAAATGGTAAGCAGGCTCTGACAACCCGCAAGCCGGATTTGGTGCAGGGCGAATTCATTGCAGGGCAGCCCGCCCACACGGCGCCGGCCCATCACCCCCCCCCTGGCCCACCACCTCCAGCAGCCCCTCATACCCCAGCACCCGCCCCAGGCCCGGCAAGGCCACCGCCACCCCGAAACGGTATTTCCCCTCATCAACCCGCTTGTAAGCCAGTAGCCCGAAGACTGGCGGTTAACCGGCACAAACAACGAGCGCAGCACCCGGCCATTGGCAAAGCGCCGGTTCCAGTGCAGGCCCGCCGCATCGTGGCGAATATCCACCCGCAGCGGCTGCCGCTCGGGCTCGAGCGGCATACCCATACGCCCCGCCAGCCGGCAACAGCCCGCAGGACAGATGCAACCCGCCATGATGCCGGCAAGCAGCCCAACGCCCGCTCCCTCCAGCAAACCCACAGCCATGGCAAGCCACTTAACTTAACCAAAAGTTAACCATGCCTATTGCATTCAAAGTAAATCATGCTTAACATATGACACATACCAAGCCTGCCCAGCCGGAGCCCGCCATGCACACCAGCCCCCCGCAAGCCACCCAGCTCCTGCGTCAGGCCCGCCAGATCGAGCACGACGCCCGCTGGGCCGACGGCCCCGCCTGGGCGCAAGACCAGCACCACGCCCAGCGCCTGCGCGAACAGGCCCGCCAGCTTACACGCACCACCCCAAGCCTTGCCCGGCAAGCTCAAAAGCTCGAGCAAACCCGGCAGGCCCGCGCCGCCGAAGCCGCCGCCATCGCCGATATCATCAGCACCGGCACCTGGGCCTGCTACGCCCACAACCGCCGCCTCGGCATGAGCGAAAGCGCCGCCGCCCGCGTCTTCGGCCAGCAGGCCGCCAGCCTCGAAGCCCGCTACCAGCAGGAGCAGGCCAACCAGCCCGACACCCTCATTGTCATCTGCCCACAACAGGAGCACGCCGCATGAACCAGCCCTTTCGCTATCTGGACCCCGACGGAGCCATCGTCACCCTCCCCCCCAAACTGCGCCTCATCGACGCCGTCCTCCACCTGCGCCAACAGCACCTCCGCCTCACCGGCCAGCAAGTGCGCGCCGGCAAGGCCGTGCTGCATGTCACCGCCAGGGTGCACTGAGCGACGGAGCAGGCGGCCATTGCCGACACAGCGCATCGCCCGTTTCATGCCCACGCAATACAACCCGCGCTGTGCGGGCCAGAACCCCGTACCGGCTGCATTGGCAGCGCCTGTACGCGTGCGCACAGAGCACCCTGCAACGGCCAAAAAAGCCTTTCGTAGGGCGGGTGTAACCCGCCATGATGCCGGGCCGCCCAGCAACGCACCATCAACCAGGTCCCTGCCACCGCCAAGCCCCAAGCCCCAAGCCCCAAGCCCCAAGCCCCAAGCATTACAACAATCCCCAAAAACCCCAACAAAACACAATCGTACAAATACACATACCCGCCCCTGCACCGGCCTACACTACAAGCCCGGCCACCCACAGACAGCACTGGCCGGCCCCCTCTACAAGGAGAACCCACCATGCCAGAGCAAACCGTACACCCAAGCTCCCTGGAGCAACTGAAGGTCCGCGTACAACACCTCAAGACCGACGCCAGCGACGCCCTGCACGCCGCCCGCCACGACTACACCGAAGCCCTCAACGCCCTGCGCCAGCTGCGCGCCCGCAGCCACGTCAAAGCCTTCGTACAGTCCCATCTCCACATCAATGGCGCCAAGCCCACCCGCAAAAAAGCCCCCACCCCGGCCCGCGGTTAAGCCAACCAGCCCCGCCTTGGCGGGGCTTTCATTGGCCCCATGATTAAGCAAACATAACCAAATAAACAAAAAAACACCCGTAGGATGGGTGGAGCGAAGCGATACCCATCACTCCACGCCCAGCACCACGACGGGCTACACCCACCCTACAGCCTGCCCCCCGTTTTACTTACCACCGGCAACTCCCCACCATGCCAGCCCGCCACCAGCGCCAGGGCCTCCTGCTGCTGCGCCACACTGAGCCGCGCAAAAACAGCATCGCGATGAGCCTCGGCTTTTTTATTCCCACCCCGCACCGACAATTCATACAGCATCGCCGCCAGCACAACATCCTGCGGCACGCCCTTGCCCTGCTCATACATGCGGCCAAGATCCTCCTGCGCGTGCACGTCGCCCTGCGCCGCCGCCTTGCCGAGGAAGGCCAGCGCCTGTCCATAATCCGGCGCACCCAGTTCACCGCTGTAATACATCCAGCCTGCGCCGGTTTCCGCAAAGCGATTACCCTGCGCCGCGCCTTTTAAATACCAGCCCAAGGCCTGCGAATAATCCCTGGGCACGCCGTCACCGTTTTCAACCATCAGGCCCAGGTCCGCCTCCGCATTGGCATCGCCCTGCTTGCTCGCACGCGTAAAATAATCCAGCGCCTTCGCGTAATCCTGCGGCACCTCATCGCCGGTGAAATACATCCAGCCCGCCTTGGTCTGCGCCTCCGCATTGCCCTGGTCCGCCGCCTTCAGGAACCAGTCCAGCGCCTGCCAGCCGTCCTTCGGCAGGCCCAGCCCGGTCATATACATCCGGCCCATCACATTTTCCGCATCAACATCATTCTGCACCGCCGCCAACTGGAAAAAATCGATCGCGTGCTGATAACTCTGCGGCACACCCTCACCCGCAAACGCCATCAGGCCCAGGCTCGTTTGCGCGCGCGCATAGCCCTGCTTCGCCGACAGCCGGAACCAGTACAGCGCCTGCGCATAATCCTGCTTCACGCCCCGGCCGTGGTAATACAGCTGCCCGATATTATATTGCGCCAGCGCATCGCCCTGCCGCGCCGCCTTCTGGTCCCAGAACATCGCCTGCGCATAGTCCCGCGCCGTGCCCTCGCCCTCCGCATACATCCAGCCCAGTTCCGTCTGCGCAGGTGCATTGCCCCACACCGCCGCCTTTTGATACCAGTACAGCGCCTGACCATAATCCTGCGCCATGCCCAGCCCTTCGTGATACATCCAGCCCAGGCTGTTTTGCGCCTTGCTGTTACCCTGCTCCGCCGCCTTGCGAAACCAGCGCAGCGCCTCCGCATAGCTCTGCGGCACACCCAGCCCGCTGTAATACAGACGCCCGATATTCGCCTCCGCCGGCGCATTACCCTGCTCCGCCGCCTTCCGGTACCAGCTCAAGCCCTGCGCATAATCCTGCGGCACCCCCTCACCCGCCACGTACATATTGCCGAGGCAATATTGCGCCTGCGCGTAGCCTTTTTGCGCCTGCGGGGTAATAGCGTCGAGCGCCGCAGCAAAGTCTTTTTTATGGCAGTCGGCAAGGTCTGCGGTAACCAGCACGGAGCAGGAGGTCAGGCTTAGCAACAGGGCCAGGGGGAGAAAATATAATGGACGCATGCAAGGTGACTTTTCTGGATGGGTTGAAGTGGGATTTTTAAAAGGCAATTTTAATAAGGTCGTTTTAATTCTGGCACTGGCCTTCTTTATCCCCCCCCTCGGGGGAGGGTTAGGGAGAGGGGAATCTGGCGCTGATACCGCTTATGCCACACAAGCGCCGATTCTGACAACAGCCAACAGCAAAGGCGCTGCCCCCCCGCGTTCGCGGGGGTGACGGTTCTTCTTTTAAGGCCTGGTTTTATCTTTTGCATTTCAGCCAATAACCCATAGGTTGGCCACGCACTGAAGGGGCTCCCGAGACCCCGTAGAGGGCGCCGAGGCTCGCAGCGCTCCCGGCGCTGCTCTGCACTGCCCACATCCCTGTGGGTCGGAACGGAGAAAAATACGGAATAGCCCGCAGGGTGAGCGGCAGGGACGCCGCTCATTTTTTTGACTGGACAGGAGGCCGATAAAGGCAAAGCGCAGCTTTGACCGGCCGGAACCACACGCGCCTGCAAGCGCGTGGCTGGAGGCAAAAGTCTCCTGTCAAAAAACCCGGATTTTTCGAGTACCGCAGGGAGCCCCGCGAAGCCGGGCGACCGGCCCGGGGCGCGTGGGGATTTTCAAGGGGTGCGCGCGACCCACAGGGATGTGGGGAGTGCAGATGGCGCCGGGAGCGCCATCTGCCAGCACCCCCTAAATGCCCGTCCGACATGAGGACGCCCAAGTCTGATTTTAATCAGAAGTTAACCCGCCCCGGCGGCAACAAATACAATATCGAGTAGCCAGCTTCATACAAGATAAAGGGCAATTGCCCAAGTACGTAGTAAAACCCACCGGCACCCGGCGGAAACGCTGCGCGGTTCCGCCCTACGTACTGCCCCTCTACCAGCGGCGTTCCCGACGCCGCCCGGACTACCCCCCTCCAGGAGGGCATCCCGGAGGGACAGGGGATAGTGTCAAACCGACCAGTTGCGCCATAACTTCGCAGGGCTCGATAAACCACATCGCCGGCAGACTACGCTCCCTCCAACCCAAACCACACCCGACTCCCCATCTTCGTCACCAGCACCGAAAACTTCGGCGCCACCTGCTCCGCCGCCGAGCGCGCAATCACGCACACCAGCTCTTTGGAATGCTCCGCGTCCAGGTCGTATTCCCCCGGTGGCAGCCGGTAAGCCCGCCCGCTATCCCCCCGCACCACCCGCGAAAACCCCTCCGCCTCCATCAAGGCGTGCAGCTTCTCATACTCGGCGCCCTCCGGCTCCACGCCCCGCAATTCCACCCGCACCGTATACCTGCCCATGGCAATCTTCCCTGTCAAAAGATGGCCAAGAGTACCGCAAGCGCCACGGCGCGGCTACCGACTGACCGGCCCCGCCACCTCCACCCGGTTGCGCCCCGCCGCCTTCGCCCGGTACAGCGCCAGATCCGCCTGCCGTATCAGCAGCGAAGCGTCATATTCCGGATACTGCTCCGTGCAGGCCACCCCAAAGCTACCGCTCACCGTCAGCGCCTGTCCGTTGTCCGCGGTCATCGCCACCGCCGCCAGTGCGTCGCAGCAGCGCTCCGTCAGCCGCGTGGCACCCGCCATGTCGGTGTCGGTCAGCAGCATCAGGAATTCCTCGCCACCGTAGCGGCCCGCCGCGTCGTGCTGGCGCAGCGTCGCCAGCAGCATTGTCGCCACCGTGCGCAGCACGCGGTCACCGGTCAGGTGGCCAAAGCGGTCGTTGATGAGCTTGAAATTGTCCAGGTCCATCATCACCACCGTCAGCACCAGGCCCTGACGGCGGCAGCGCCCCACCTCGATCTCCAGCAACTCCAGGATATGGCGGCGGTTGTGCAGCCCCGTCAGCCCGTCGGTGCGGCTCAGCAGGCGCATGGCCACTTCGCGCTCGCGCCAGCTCGCCAGCATCTGGTCCGTCAGCACGATAATCATCACCACATAAGAGGCGGTAAAATAATACGTGCTCAGCAACCAGAACAGCGAGCTGCCATTGTTCACCGCCGGCATCAGCACCGGCGCATAGGGCAGGTAGCCCAGCGCCCCCGCAAACGCACAGCTCACCATCACCACGAGCGCGCTCACAAAACCCAGCAGCACCGCCCCCCGGTCCAGCATAATCAGCCCGATCATCGGCGCGCCCAGCAGCACCACCCCGTTCACAAAGCCCTGGGTGCCGATTTCATAGCCAAAGTAGATCATGCTGAGTGCAAAAAACTGCACCGTCAGGTACTGGAACGACATCAATCCCGGCCGCCGCTTGCGCAGCCACGCCCCCACCCCGAACAGCAGCAGTGCCGCCACCATCAGGCCCAGCACCACCAGCACATCGCCCTTCACCACCGCCACGTGCACCAGCTCATCGCGGTCAGGCCGGCTCAGCACATACCACTGCCAGAGCAGGATCTGCACAAAAATCGGCAAGGCCAGCCCCAGCGGCAACAGCCCCCGCTCCACCGGCCCCAACTCCGCAAAACGCCGCAGCAAGCGCTGCCAACGACCGACAATACCCGACACAAGGCTCTCCCCACATCCTGTGGCCCAAACCCAGCAGTATAGACGAAGCTCCGGCGAGCGCAGGGGCATGAGTGAAGGGAGCGCAGCACGCACGGGTGGCCCAAACCCACACTGGTTCCGGCGCCGAATCAAACCCCAGGGCCTGCTAACACTATTTACAGGCCCTGGCGTCTGCCCTGCTCAACAATCTGGTGACGCTTCCCGTTGATCACGATATCCGGCCAGCGCGACGGCGCGAAGCTGATTTGCCCACGGGCGATGAGGTCTTGCCAGGCCAGAATACGCAAGGGCATCTCCGCATGGCCGACCAGCCACCAGCGGCTGCCGTCGCTCGCGAGGATACTGATGGTCGGGTAGGCACTGTTGCCCATCTCCGCGATGAGGAGGGCGTCGGGATGGCCGTCGCTGTCGATGTCATGCAGCCAGACCGCGCAGCGGGCACCATTGTTGCGGCAAATCGCGCTGGCAATATCGCCGGGGTCAGGGTTGGCCAGGTAGCTGTGCAGGGCCGCATCGGGCTGGTCGGTGCCCAGTACCGTGAGCGGCGCCGTCAACACAACAGTGGGAGCGGCCTGACCGGGGTGCAGCCCGGCGCGGCCATACATCGGCAGCCCGCCAGATTGGCGCAGGGCCACCTGAGCCTGGCTGGCCAGCGCATCATGGCCGCTGGCCAGCTCTTGCAGAGCCAGCAGGCCCCAGCGCCCGCTGCGATAACGCAGGTAGTCAAGGTCGGCGCCGGGCGTGCCCGCGCGCAGGCGGGCCACCTGGGCGGCAACGCCCAGGCGAACGGGGTCGGCCAGCGGACTCAGCAACAGCAGCAGGCTGAGGCAGAAGCTGAGCGCCACGGCGATATTGGTCGGGCCCACACCCGGCAGCCAGCCCGCATCGCGGCGGCGCAGGCCAACCAGGCTGTAGCCCGCAATGTGCGCAAGCACATGCACACCAATCACGGCAGCCCAGATACGGGCGGCAGTCCAGCCGTATTGGTCCACACGCAGCCCAAGGGCAATGAGCGCAACCACCGCCACCACATTGAGCGCAGGCCAGCTGTAGCCCAGCAGGCGGGCGATGGCAGGCGGGTAAGGCGGAGCCTCCTCGCCGCTCTGCCAGGCGCAGTTGAGGAACTGGATGCCAAGCAGGCAGAAGCCGATCAGGATACGGGTAGCCGCGTGGGTCTGGAACAGCAGGCCAAGCCCGGTAAAAGGCAGGACCGCAATCCAGAGCACCGCAAAGCCCAGCAGCAGCGGCAGCAGCCAGGCCTTGAGCGAGAGGACAAAGCGGCGCAGATTCACCAGCAGGCTGGCGCGGTCGATGGCGCTCGCAAAGGCAATGCCGGTAACGAGGCCCGTATAGCTGCAATCAAAGCGCGGCCAGCTGAACACCGTCTTCAGGGTATGAATGCCGATAATGTCCATGAGTTCGGCGCCCGCAAAAAGCACCACCCAGGACACCCCGACCAGCAGGCAGGCCGTCGGCAACAGCAGCATATTGCGCCAGGCAATCTCGAATAGCCGCTCGTAGCGCCAGCGGCGCCGCTCGTTGTCCCAGCCACTGGCAAGGGCGATGAGCATGAAACCGAGCATGGCCGCAGCCGGAATACAGCTGCTGCTGACCGCGTCATAGCCAATATCGACCTTGAGACCCGGTGGCGGCTGGCTGCTCCAGCCCTCACAGGCGCCGCAGAGCGCATAGCCAAGCGCCAGCAGGCTGACCAGCACAGCGCGCCGGCGCAGGCTCATGCCGGCGTCGGCCGAAAGATACAGCACCAGCGGAATGGCGATGCCGCTCCACCACAGCGCACGGTACAGCACAGGCTCGGCCGTGGTCCAGCCCGTGTGCGCGCTATCGCCCAGCCACCACAGCAGCTGGCCCTGCAACAGCCCGATCAGGGAAAACACAAAGGTCTTGGTGGGGCGCATGGAGCTTCCGTCGTCGAGGGGTCGGATCTGGTCGTGCGGGATCCGCCGGGCCCGGTTTGCAGCGGCCCAAACGCGCAAGTATAGGCGAAGACCCGTGCCCGGAGGCAATGCAACGGAATCCGGCACCGGCGCCTGCCGCACACCGCCTCCCTGACTACAAATCGCCACAGCACCCCAACAATCTGACTCTTTGGTCATCCAATATCGCCTGTTAGACTTTATCAAAGTCGAAAAAGCATCAGGTGCCCGGCATCAGCCCGGCCAATGTGCACGGCGCCCCGCTGGCAGCCACAACAAAAAAAGGATCGCCGCCCATGAAGACCCGCCCGCACCTCTTGCGGCTGCTTGCCCTCTGCGCCTGCCTGCTCGGCCCCGGCCTCGCCCGTGCCCAGCTCTTCTGCGTGTTCGACCCCCTCGGCGCCGGCGGCGACTACTACAGCATGTTCAAGGACTACCAGCTCGCCGCCAAGCGCTGGAGCGTCAGCATTGACCTCAAGCCCTACACCGACGACAACCAGCTCGACGCCGACTTCAAGTCCGGCGCCTGCGACATGGCCAGCATGATCGGCCAGCGTGCCCGCCTCTACAACACCTTCACCGGCACCCTCGACGCCCCCAGCGTCATCGAAAACTACGCCCAGGAGCGCGAGGCCATGGCCGTCGTCGCCTCTCCCAAGGCCGCCACCTACATGACCAACAACGGCATAGAGGTCGTCGGCGTCGTCCCCATTGGCGCCGCCTATGTCGTCTCCAGCGACCGCTACATCAACTCCTTCGACCACGCCGTCGGCAAGAAAGTCGCCATCATGGCCTGGGACCCCGTACAGGCCATGATGGCCAAAGACTTCAAGACCGTCCCCGTACCCGTCCAGTTGCCCCAGTTCGGCGACTACTTCAACAAGGGCAAGGTCGACTTCATCGTCGCCCCCATCGCCATCTACAAAGCGCTCGAGCTCAGCAAGGGCATCGGCAGCAAGGGCGGCATCGTCCGTCGCCCCCTGTTCCAGTTCAGCATGCAGGTCCTCGACCACGCCGACAAATTCCCCGAAGGCTTCGGCCAGAAAAGCCGCGAATACATGTTCGGCCAGACCGACCACGCCCTCAGCCTCGCCCACAACCAGGAGGCCGAAGTCGACAGCAAGGTATGGATGTACGCCCTGCACCAGGAAATCATCAAATGGGACAACACCATGCGCACCCTTCTCAAGCACCTCACCAAGGAAGGCCTCTACGACCGCCACATGCTCGCCGTGCTCCAGCGTATCCGTTGCAAGACCGATACTGACGACCCCGAGTGCACCGCAGAGCCGGCGCAATGACAGCAGGGCCATAAAATTGCGCAATAACAACACCATAGAGTGCACCCCTGCCCTCTCCCTCAGGGAGAGGGCAGGGGTGATGGACCAAGCGCCCAAACCAGCAACGGAGGGCAATGTGATGCCCTCTGCAGAGGGCCTGCGCCCGCGTGCAGAGTCAGCATAAAGCAGCCGGTGCAGGGTTCAGCCCCCCCACGCGTGCGCACAGCGCACCCTTGGGGGGAATACAGGTTAGTGCCGCGCCGTGTCGGGAACACGCTACGTCGCCCCAGGCGCCCGCGCATCAACCCCGGCAGCCCGCTCCGTTGCGCCACCGCCCCAACTGCCAGACTATTACCATTGGACCAACATAAACGGCCCGGAAGCCCCAAAAAACAAGAGAAAACGCATGACCAAGCTCCATAACCTCACCCGCCTCCTCGCCCTCTGCACCTGCCTGCTCGGTTCCGCGCTCGCCCGGGCCCAGACCTTCTGCGTCTACGACCCCCTCGGCGCCGGCGGCGACTACTACAACATGTTCAAGGACTACCAGCTTGCTGCCAAGCGCTGGGGCGTCACCATCGACCTCAAGGTCTACCCCGACGACAACCAGCTGCATACCGACTTCAAGGCAGGCCAGTGCGACATGGCCAGCATGATCGGCATGCGTGCCCGCGAGTTCAACAAATTCACCGGCACCCTCGACGCCCCCAGCGTCATCGAAAACTACTCGCAAGAGCGCGATGCCATGGCCGTCGCCGCCTCCCCCCAGGCCGCCGCCCTCATGCAGGACAATGGCTATGAAGTCGATGGCGTCATCCCCATCGGCGCCGCCTACGTCGTCGTCAACGACCGCTACATCAACGCCTTCGATCATGCCGTGGGCAAAAAGGTCGGCCTCATGGGTTGGGACCCCGTACAGAGCATGATCGCCAAGGACCTCAAGATCACCCCCGTACCCCTGGAGCTGACCCAGTACGGCGACTACTTCAACAAAGGCAAAGTCGACCTCATCGTCGCCCCCATGGCCCTCTACAAGGCCCTCGAACTCAGCAAAGGCATCGGCACCAAGGGCGGCATCGTCCGCCGCCCCCTCTTCTTCTTCACCATGCAGCTCGTCAGCCACACCGACAAATTCCCCGCCGACTTCGGCCAGAAAAGCCGCGAGTACATGCTCACCCAGGTCGACCACGCCCTCAGCCTCGCCCACAACCAGGAGGCCGAAGTCGACAACCACATCTGGATCTACAGCCTGCGTGAAGAAATCCTCAAATGGGACAACACCATGCGCGGCCTGCTCCGCCACCTCACCAAAGAAGGCTACTACGACCACCACATGCTCGCCGTACTCCAGCGCATCCGCTGCAAGACCGACATCAACGAACCCGAGTGCGCCCCCACCCCCGCCCAACAGGTCGAGCCCATGCGTAAATAGCCAGGCCTGAACCCGAGGCGCCGGCTTGCCAAACCTCCGGCGCCTGGCACAGTTGACCGGTTCAGCACGGGCCGTCCAGTGTTGAGCGGTAGTCTGGCGTGCCTGTCATGCCGACGCCGCCGAAAAATTCCTGCGTATACCCGCTAGCGAACCAGTAGCCGGGCTAACGACAAACGCTGAATGACAACGGCGTGCTGGCGCTGGCCCGGACTGATCAGCCGTGCTGATTGCTCCCGACCATCCATTTCGGGCTCTTTACCCAGATTGGCCATCAGGCTTTCGACCTGGCTGTGCTCAGCCCGACCGCATACGCCGGATATCACGTTGCGGCGGCGCACCAAACAGGCGACTGTATTCACGGCTGAATTGCGAGGTGCTTTCATAACCCACGAGCCCGCCAGCGTTACCCGCGTCCAGGTTCTGGTTCAGCATCAATTGCCGTGCTTCCTGAAGACGCAGCTGCTTCTGGTACTGCAAGGGGCTCACGCCGGTAATGGCACGGAAGTGTTGCCGGAATGTCGTCGGGCTCATGTGCGCGCGCGCCGCCAGATCGTCCACCTGCAAAGCTTGCGTAAAGTTTTTCTTGAGCCAGGCGACGGTCTTCGCAATCTGCTGGCTCGGCGATCCGACGGTAACGAGCTTCCGCAGCGACGGCCCGTGGGGGCCAGTCAGCAGGCGTACCGTGATTTCCTCCTGGATCAGCGGGGCCAGCCGGGGCAGCAGTGCCGGTTCGCCCAGCAGCCTGACCAGGCGGATCAGGGCATCGAGTAAAGCCGCATCAAGTTTTTCAATCGCGATGGATGTCGGGCTGGAGTCCCGACGTAGCGGCGGCAAGTCCATCTCGGCAGCCACCTGCATGACGACACGCGTGTCCAGCGTCAGCATCAGGCCCAGAAAGGGCGCGCGGAAACTGCCCTGCGTGACATGCGAGACAAGCGGCAGGTCAATGGTCGTCAGCATGGACTGACCCGGACCATAGTCGATCAGCGCATCCCCCAGCATCACTTGCTTGCCCCCCTGTGCCACAACGCCCAGCCCAAGCCTGTAGATGCAATGCAGGGGCTCGGTGGGCGCTTGGCGGCGGTGCAGTGTAAGCGCCGGAATCGCCGTGTTGTGGTCGCCGTCGGAATGGGCAAACTCTGCGATGGCCTGGGCCAGCCCGGCCGTGCCGACGCTACCCGGATATTTCTCTGATAAATTGCTGCTCATGGGCGAGCCCTGCTCCTGCCTTGATCAGACTCACTTTAGCACAGGGCAAATTCCAGGGTTTACATCCTCGACGCAGTACCGTTGGTTCAGGCAATAACGGCGGCGGTTCCGGCAAGCGGCGCCATGGCGCAGCGGTGACAATGCCTCATCGAAGTCGCCGATGCCCAGTACTCCAGGCAAGCACAGCAATGAGGCCAACACCATGAACACCCACGAGTCCAGGACCTTCATAGCCACACTGGCCGAGCTGATGTCCCACTCCAGCCGCACACCCATCCTGCGGCGGCCGGACGAGTACGGCATGCAGTACGAGGATGTCTTCTTCCCATCCCTGGACGGCGTGCCGCTGGAGGGCTGGTTTATTCCGGCCGACTCCGACCGCCTCGTTATCTGCAACCACCCCATGCCCTGCAATCGCTACGGCTACCCCGGACACCTGCCGCAGTGGACCAACTTCGGTGGTTTCGAGGTGAACTTCCTGCCGCAGTACAAAGCCCTGCATGATGCCGGCTACAACGTGCTGGCCTATGACCTGCGCAATCACGGTCGCAGCGGCATGGGCAGCGGCGGCATCAACGGTCACGGCAGCCTGGAATACCGGGACGTGATCGGCTCGCTGCGCCATATGCGCTCCCGCCCGGACACCAGGGACATGAGGACGGTGCTGCTCAGCCGCTGCCTCGGCGCCAACGCCACCATCGTCGGGATGAAGAAGCACCCGAACGAGTTCGCCCACGTCAAGGCGCTCATCGCCGTGCAGCCCATTTCACCCGCCGTGTTTATTGAAAAGGCTGTCGAGAACGCCGGCATCGAGGGCGGGCTGGAACTGTTCAAAACGGCGTTCCATGAGCTGACCGGTCTTCATCTCGACGCGACATGGCCGATCACGGATTCGCGTGCAGTAACGGTGCCCACACTAGTTACACAGGTTCGCGATGACTTCAGAACCAGGGCTTCCAATGTGCAGGAAATTTTTGATCTCATCGCCGCGCCCGACAAAAGGCTCCTCTGGATCGAGGGCACGGACGAGCGCTTTCAGGGCTACAACCATTTCGGCAAGCACCCCGAGCTGATGCTGGACTGGTTCAACTCACATATCTGACTTTCCCAATTGAAAAAGGAGAATCCCATGACTGACAAAAAAGTGTGGCTCATCACCGGCGCCGGCCGTGGACTGGGCATTGATATCGCCAGGGCCGCGCTGGCCGCCGGCCACGCCGTTATTGCCACCGGCCGCGACCCCGCCAGGGTCAGGGCAGCAATCGGCGACCATGACAAGCTGATGAGCATTACGCTCGACGTTACCCGCCCCGAGGACGCCAGGGCAGCAGTCGAAGCCGCTGTCGGCGAGTTTGGCCGCATTGATGTGCTGGTCAATAATGCCGGTAATTTCTACGCCGGCTTCTTCGAGGAACTCAGCCCCGAACAGGTGCGCCAGCAAATCGAGACGCTACTGTTTGGCCCGATGAACGTCACCCGCGCCGTGTTGCCGGTGATGCGCCAGCAACACACTGGCCTGCTGCTGACCATTTCCTCGACGGCGGGCATTGCCGGCGGCCTGTTCTGCTCGGCCTATGCCGCTGCGAAGTTTGGCATTGAAGGCTGGATGGAGTCGCTCACCCCGGAAATTGCTCCGTTCGGTATCCGCACCATGCTGGTCGAGCCGGGCTTCTTCCGCACCGAACTGCTGAGCGCGGGTTCTACCACCTACGCCAGGCCGTCAATCGAAGACTACGCTGACCGCAGCACGGACATTGTTAGCGCCTGGAGCGGTATGGATGGCAAGCAGGGTGGTGATCCCGTCAAGCTTGCCAACGCCATCGTGCAGCTTGCTGATCTTGAGGAGCCCCCTGCCCGTTTCGCTGCCGGCGCCGACGCCGTGCAAACGTTCGAAGCCAAGGCCAATACCCTGCTTGCGCAGGCTGATGCCTACCGCGAGCTGTCCAGCTCACTTGCCCACGACCAGGTCTGACCGCTGCCGGGCACCGCATGAAAAGGCCCGTGATGCCGGGGTTTTTCATCACCTCCCAATTGTTTCAAGGAACAGGAAATCATGACCATCGAAACAAACAAACTCGCAATGTCCCGCTTTGTTGAATTCATTAACACGGCAAGCAAACAATTGAGCGTAGAGCTCATCTCTCCTGAAGCAGTGTTCCATGTGCCGGGGCGTCCCGAGCCGGCGCAAGGACCCGAAGGCTATCTGGACGTCATTGGCATGATGCGCAGCGGTTTTCCGGACATTCAATGGACTCTGGAGGAGCTGATTGCAGAAGGTGAAAAAGTGGCCGCTCGTTTCACCATGCGTGGAACTCACCAAGGCAGCTTTTTCGGCGCTCCACCCACGGGCAAAAAGATTGCCGTTCAGGCGATGAATTTCTATCGATTCTCGGGTGGGCAAATTGTTGAAGAGCGTGGCCAACCCGATTTGCTGGGTCTGTTGCAACAGATTGGCGCCGTCCCGATGTAAGTCAAAGGTGAGTGTGCGTACAGGCCGCCCCGCCCAATATGAACGATGGGGGGCATTCCCGCCAGCAGCCCGGTCAGGAAGACCGGCGAGCTGGCCCATGTTGACCCAAACAGACGGTCCGTTCAGAGCAGTACGGGCAGTCACATTCACCGGAATATGCAACTGCACAGGAAATTCGCCAACCCTGTTTAGCCGTGCTTTGCGCATCCCGAAACGGTATCGTTGCAATACCAGCCATGATCCCGCGAGAATGTGACGATGGAAATGAAAAAGATCTCATTGGGTGCCCGCGACATCAATATCGAAGTCTATGCGCCCGCCTCCGCAGCGCCGGTGCCAGGAATCCTCATGCTGCATGAGTTGTTCGGGGTGCTCGACTTCTACCGGGAAGATGCAGCCGACCTTGCCGCGCGCGGCTTTCTCGTCTATGTGCCGGACCTGTTCACTGGTGGAGCCCTGCGATACTGCATCCGCGCCATGGTCACCGAAGCCGGGCGCATGAATCGCGCCAATAGCGGGCTGAACCAGGAAATGCACGCCATGCTCGATGCCCTGAAAGCCGACCCACGCTGCAATGGCCGCCTCGGCATGCTCGGCCAGTGCCTGACCGGCGGCTTCGTGCTGCAAATGGCCAAGCGCGATGACATGCTGGCCCCCGTGCTTTATCACCATTCACTGGGGCTGGAGGGGGCCGGGATTCCCGACGACGAGTCGCTGGACGGCATACGGCTGTTGCAGGGACACTGGTCCACCATCGACCCCTTCTGCCCGGCCAGCAGGCGCGAAAAAGTCATCAAGGGACTGGGCCAGCGTGTCGAGGCCTACACCTATGCCATGCCCCATGGCTTTCGCAGCCTGAGCCGAGCGCTGCCGGGAGCCAGGGTGGCCTGGCAACGCACTGTCGATTTCTTCGAGCGGGAGCTGATCCATCAGTAGGGTCGCGCATGTGACCAGAACCCCACACCGGCCCGCATGCGCGCAGCGCCGCCTGCAGGGGCGCTCCCACCCAGACACACCGCCGTTTTTACAGGCAGAATGCACAGCCAGCCCCGCCCTCCCTCGTGCATAATCGCCCCCAACACACATCCGGGAAGCCACACCGTGCACCTCAAGCCCCTGCTACTGGCCCTGCCCCTTGCCCTCCTCGCCGCCTGCGCCACCCCGCCGCTGCCCGGCATGGCTGCTTATCAGGCCAAGGACTACCCCACGGCCCTGCGCCAGCTGCGCCCCGCCGCCGACGCCGGCAACCCTGTCGCGCAATACCAGCTCGGCGTCATGGCCGCCGAGGGCCAAGGCCAGCCCCGCGGCCCCAGCCAGGCCCTCAGCTGGTATCGCATGGCCGCCGCGCAGGGCTACGCCCCCGCCCAGCGCGCCCTCGGCCTCGCCAGCCTCAATGGCGACGGCGAAGCCAAAGACCCCGCCCAGGCCGCTGACTGGTTCAGCAAAGCCGCCCGGCAGGGCGACGCCCAGGCCCAATACAATCTCGGGCTCGCCTTTGACCTCGGCCACGGCGTCACGCGTGACAGCGCGCAGGCCGGGCACTGGTACTACAAGGCCGCCGACCAGGGCTACGCCCCCGCGCAGAACAACCTCGCCAGCATGTATCAAAACGGTCGCGGCCTGCCGCGCGACTACGGCCAGGCCCTGCACTGGTACAGCAAGGCCGCCGCCCAGGGCCTCGCCCTCGCCCAGAGCAACCTCGGCGCCCTCTACAACAATGGCCAGGGCACGGCCCGTGACTATGTCGCCGCCCAGGGCTGGTTCCTCAAGGCCGCCGAACAGGGCAATGCCCAGGCGCAAAACAAGCTCGGCGACCTCTACAGCCTCGGCCACGGCGTGCCCCAGGACTACGCCCAGGCCATGAAGTGGTACCGCATCGCCGCCGAACAGGGTGACGCCCAGGCCCAAAACAGCCTCGGTATCCTCTACGGCAACGGCCAGGGCAGCACGCGGGACTATGGCCACGCCGCCTTCTGGTTCCGCCAGGCCGCCGACCAGGGCAACGCCGCCGCGCAAAACAACATCGCCACCATCTACGCCATGGGCGAAGGCACCCCCCAGGACTACACCCAGGCCGCCGACTGGTATCGCAAGGCCGCGCAGCAAGGCAACACCGCCGCCCAGGCCGCCCTCGCCAGCCTCTACCTCAGTGGCCAGGGCGTCCGCCCCGACAACAGCGAAGCGCTCAAGTGGCTACAGCCTGCCGCCGCCAAGGGCAATACCGGCGCCCTCACCCAGCTCGCCAGCCTCTACCAGAGCGGCCAGGGAGTGCCCCGCGACCCCGTCATCGCGCAGATGCTCAGCCTCATCCTCGCCGCCGTCACCGCGCTCGACAGCAGCGGCGCCGCCCTCAGCGATGCGCCCGCCTGGCACAGCGCCCTGCACAGCGCCGAGGCCGACGCCAGCCCGGCAACGACGCTGAGTCCCGCCCAATGGCAGGAAGCCCAAAGCCTTGCCGACAGCTGGGTGCCGGGCACGCCGTTACCGGGGAAGCGTCAGACGGGGGGAACGCAGTAATTCGTCATGCACGGCGGTTGCCGCCGTCGCCGGCTACCGGGCCACCGGCTGCATCGCACCGGATAGCAAAACCTTTCTGGCGTTGGCCGACGGCACCGCCGCCAGCAGAGCCCTGGCGACGGCAGCCGCGGCGATGGGCTTGTAGTTCGAGGGAATGAGAAAGCCGATGGCTTTGCTGAGCGCAAACCCCAGCTCCTCGCCCCGCCGGACCGGCTGCCCCACGGTCTCCCGATCCCCCACCAGCAGCGAAGGGCGGGCGATGACCAATCCCTCAAACGGCAGCTGCGCCAGGGCCTCCTCAAGCTCACCCTTTGTCCGGCTATAAAAAACCGTCGAGCCGGCGTCCGCCCCCATGGCACTCACCAGCCCCACTTTTGTGACACCCGCCCGCTGTGCCGCCCTGGCTACCGCCAGACTGGCCTCGTAGTCGACAGCGCGAAACGCCGCCTGACTGCCGGCAACCTTGATCGTTGTCCCCAGCGCCAGATACAGCTCACCCGCAGGCGGCAGCGCAGGCAGGGCCGCAAAGTCGACAACATGCGCCGTCAGCCTGGGGTGCTGGATTGCCGGCGCCCTGCGGCCAAGGCTGTGCACGGCGGTCACCGTGGCGTCGGCCAGCAGGCCGGCCAGCAGCTCTTTTCCCACCAGACCAGTGGCTCCTGCAATGATGACGGTACGGTTTGCCATGGGCAGACACTCCATAATGAGCAAGCTCCCCGGCAAGCCCTTGCCTGGCGGGTGAGACTGGTGGGTTGTTGGGTAGTGGGCGAACAGCCATGAACCCGTACGAAGAGTGGAACCCCAAAAGATTTCCGCCGCCTAGGCATTTGCCCAACATATTGGTCAACTGCCCCGTATCCAGCTGGATACCCTGCAAGGTTCCGACCCTCAGAGATAGGGGGAATGCCTCACCGAGTCAAGAGCGCGGCAGGCCACCTACCCGTGCTAACCCAGAAAAATCGTTGAGTAATGGTGATCCAGAAAAGCCACTTCCGGTAAAAACTTCTGGGGCAGGAAAATGCTTTTCCCTTCCAGCGCAATCAACGTAGAGAACGCATGGGGATTGTTTGAAAGTTTCCTGAGCTCCCCGGAAATCGCAATGCTGAAATCCGGACGCACACCAATGAGCCCGCAATCAAACGCCTTGTCATGCAGAGCAGACAGGCACAATCCATTGCCGGGATTCAGGCGATTCTTTTTGTCCTCACTCCACGGCACGATATGACTGGCAATCAAGAGTTTGGGTTCGGCCAAGCCCGTCATACAACAAACGCTTCCATAGCTGCTCAATACAGCCCTGCGAAAGAAACCTTGCTTCACACGCTGCTCACTCACAACCCGGCGAGTCTCGCCGCTGTAATCGGCCAGTTCGATTGAGTCGTCCTCGTCAGGAGGCAAGGGACCTTCTTCGATGCCCGACCGCTGGCGCAACTGCTCCAGTATGTGTTCACACTCCACCGCCAAACCTTCCCAGTCCGCGTGAAAGGCAGCCCATACCTGTCGATCAAGGGCGGAGGCATTGCCCATGCCTTTGCGGCCGGAGTTTATAATTGCCGGGTCCATGCTGGCGAAATTTACCAATTTCATGGCAACGGCGGAGGGTGTTCTGCCTATCAGCCGGGCGAGGGCAATAATTTCCCTATTGCCCTTGTGCAGCTGACCAAAAGGTATTTGCACATACAGCGAGAAGGCCAATTTCAGTTGGTCTTCAGTCCAATTATTTGCTGGCATGGCCACCCTACTCTTTTCTGGCTACGTTGATGCTAACCCAAGTCGTCTCAAATATCGAACAAACGCGGTTCATTTAAGTTAAAGCCCCTCAATCCATCTGATACAACACCTGCGCCCTTAAATCCTTCGCCACCGCCTGCGCCAGCGGCCGCATCGCCTCGCCCTCCTCCGGCGTGCATAAATGCGTGTCAATCCGATACTGCAACGCCCGGTGCACGGTAATCACCTGCTCCACCTGCTTGTACGTTGCATCATAATTCGCGTTCGGCGCGCTCACGTGCACATCGCGCGGCAGCCACAGGATTTTCATGCCCGCCGGCAATTCATACTGGAAATCCTCCACGCTGAAGCTGCCATTGCAGCCGAAGGAATGCTCCACCGGCTTGCCCGCCGCAAACTGCGCCCATATCGAGAGCGGCATGGGCCCGTTGTAAACCGACGTTACCGGAAAGGCCCCCGCCCCCGGCAGATCCAGCATGTTTTTCAGCGCAAAGGTAATGCCGAAACGGTAGGGATTGGTGCCGGCGTGCGGGTCTTCATGCTGCACCGCGCCCTCCGCCTGAAAACCCTTGTCGGCAAAAACATGGTGCACCACATCCGACTCGTCCGCCGCATCGCGGCCCGCAAAATATTGCCGGGGGCCCATCGCGCTCAGCGGCGCCGCCGTGTTCTGCACCACCCCGTCTGCCGAGCCATCGGCGTGTATTTTCACCTGCACATTCAGGTGCGCCTCATAATCCTTCCAGGCCGCCACCGGCGTGTGCTCCACTCCCTTGAAGTGCTCCGTGTGCAGCGCCACCTTGCCCGCCTCGCCAAAGGGCAGGCTGCCAAAGGGAATGAAATCCGAGGTTGAATCCGCGTACAAATCCAGGCTTGGAATATAATTGATGACGTGATTGAAATACGAAGGCACCGGCAGTTCCGGCAGCTTGTAGCGGTTGCCCGAATTGATCAGCACCGGGCTGCTCTCGATACCCTTCGCCGCCAGCAGCGCCTGTAGCAACGCCGTGTGGTCCTTGCAGTCGCCCAGGCGATTGTCCAGCACCAGGCCCGCCGCGTGCGGCACCACCGAACCCACGCCAATGCAATTGCCCGCATAGCGGATATTGCGCGCCACCCAGGTATACAGCGCCCGCGCCTGATCGGCAGGCGCCGTCAGCCCTGCGGTAATGGTGTCGGCCTGCGCTTGTATCTCCGGCGTCACCGCCGCCATCGCGTGCGCCCGGTCCTCGTAAGACTGCGCCAGCGCGCCAAAATCCTTGAAGCTGCTGATCAGCAAACGCGGCCGCTCATCTGGCGGCACCACATCGTCCGCATCGGCCACCACCGCATTTTTCCAGTGCCAGCTCCAGTGCGCGCGGCCATCCGCATCAGGCTGCCGCCCGCCGTCGATGCCCGCCGCAAAGGTTTGCAGTGTCGGTCCCGCCAGCGGCGCCGACACACTGATCTCCCGGTCGTCCACCACCACCGAGCCCGGAAACGATTCCATAAAGGAAAACTGCCCCGGAAACATCGGCACCTTCTGTGTGTAGCGCGCCGTGTACACCACCGTATCGCCCACTTCCACATTGGGGAAAATAATTACCTTGCCCTTGAAGTCGCTATACATCGGCCCACCGCCAGCAATTACATCACGGTCCTGTATATTCGCGGCCGGCACAGCCACATGCCGCCCGTCCGGCTTCAGCGTGTAGGCCTCCAGAATGGTCAAATCCTGCAAGCTCGTGCTGTAGTTCAACTCCGCCTGATTCAGCGCCGCAATACCCTGCTCGCTCAGCACCTGCATCGCCAGCGTGCCCGTGTCGCTAAAGCTCGCATCGGCATTCAGCACAAAACTGTCGGTATTTTTCACCACCTTGTAAGCGCCCTGCTCAGCCCCCAGCGCCAGTGGCGCCAACAACAACATGGCCAGCAACAGACCCACCGCATACAAACGCATCATGCGACACCCTCGTTCATTATTGTCATGCCTCACGGCAGCGCCCGATGGTTTGCCAGCGCTGCGCGCTTGTCAATGGGAAGACCGCCAACCCGCAACAATACGGGTACCCCCCGGATCAATGTGATATACGACAAGGCGCCACCACCCCACCGGCCAGCCCCCAACGGGACCACCATGAAACGGCTTCCCCTGCCCCGCGCTATCAAAATCGCCCTCATCATCGTGCTGGTGCTGTTCGCCATCCCCTTCGTGCCCCGGGTCTGCATCTACATCTACCGAAACCCGTCAGGCCCTGCTGCAAAGCCCCGACTCGACGGCTTGTGCCACCGCCCGTAAAGACATCGAAACCGCCATCGCCCCCCGGGCGGACAGCTGAAATAAGCGCAGGGTGGCCACGCCTCGTCCGACGCCCCCTTTTTTTACAGGGCGGAACCGCGCAGCGTTTCCGCCGCATGGCAACGGACTATGGTCAACGCACACCCTCACCGTCATACCCGACACCGCACACGCGGCGGAAACCCTTCGGGGCTCCGCCCTACGTTTTTTTGTAATTTCGTGCGGGGCAAATACAGCAGGGCGTGCAATACCCGCCCACAGCAACACCCCCAAAATAAAAAAGCCGCAGGGCAGCTTGCACCGCCCCACGGCCCCCTACCCATGTTCCCAGCCCGCCCTCAACTCCCCGGCGCCAGCGCAACATTATCAATCTGCAGCCAGATATCCCCGCTATTCGTCCACACCCCGCCAAACACCACTACGCTGGTATTATTGCCGGTGTTCAGGTCTACCGACAGTTGGGAGTAACCATTGATGCTGGTGAACTGTTTCTGGTTGATAACGGTGCCACCCGTAGTACGCACGCCGAAAAAGCCATTATTGCTGTTGGCCGAAGTACGCAGCCAGCCGGTCAGGTGGTAATTGGTATTGGCCGCCACGGTGACCGTCTGGTTGATATCATTCCAGCCCGAGTCATTGCGTACCCAGCCGTTATTGGCGCCGGCATAGGCATTGCCCCGGCCCTGGTCGACACCGCATTGGCCCGTGCACGCCCACGGCCCCATGCCTGCCGACTCAAAGCCGGTGTCGGCAACAATATTGGCAGCGGCCGGCGGGTTGGCAAAGGTCGCCATGATCGCCGGCATTTCCTGGGAGAAATCGCGGTTCCAGTAGGGCCAGCTGTGCGTACCATTACCGTAATCATCCAGGGTGTGGGTAATGCCCGCCTGCGTCAGCGCCTGATCAAACTGGATATTCATCTGCTCGACCACGGCTTCCTGGATATTGTCGAAAACACCGGTAATGGCAAAGCTGCCGTCCAGCGGGCCCTGATTGCCGTTGCCGGTATACATCCCGATATGCATGCCGCCCATATTCGACGCCAGCGTGGTCGGGTTGTGCGCCAGCAGGCCCGGCATGTCAAACGGCGGCACGCCCCAGATGGCGCCGGGCGCCTCGCCGTCTATCACCGGCGACACCTCCACATAAGCGTCAAATCCCGGCAATGCGGTGTCGTCAGCCCCGGAAAAACTCGATGCCGACACAAACAGATCGGGATGGCGCGCCGCATAACTCATCGCCCCATAGCCCCCCATGGAAAGCCCCGCAATGGCCCGCCCGGCGCGCGTGCCGGTGGTGCGGAAATTGGCATCCACCCAGGGCAACACCTGGTTGATCGCAAAGCTTTCCCATTCCGGCGGGCCGCCAGCGCCAAAATTGTCAAAATCGCTGTACCAGCCACCCTTGCCGCTGGTGGGCATGACAATAATCACCGGCAGCCCGGCTGCCACCTGCTCCACATCACCAAACGTGGTCCAGTCCGTGTACAGACCACCACCGCCATGCAGCAGATAAAGCACCGGGTAACGCGCCGTGGGATTGGCCTGATAATTCGCCGGCAGCAGCACGCGAATGCCCGCCTGACCCGGCAGCAGCGCGCTGGCCACGGTAATGTCCAGCAAATTCGGATCAACCCAATACGAGGTGGTGACAGACAGGCCGTTGCCATTATTCAGGGCAATGGTCTGCGTAGCGTGGGCGGGCGTGATGGCAGCGGTGAGAGCAGCGAGCACGAATGCGGCGGCAGCAATTATTCTGGATTTCACGGGAGTGGCTCTCCTTGTTGTTATGGGGTGTCGGCATGAGGTGTCGGCAGGACGTACCGGCCCGCGAGATTTTGTTTGCACAAGAAAGAAGCGCGCCAGTGACCGGGAAATCATGCGCGCTGCCACCCCAACGCCGAGTGCCTGCACCGGCCAGCACCGGTGCCAAAGCGGGCCATGCCAGCCCCTCGCAAAAGGAAGATAAAGGATTGAACGGCAGGGCGGATGCAACCCGCCGCGCAGGCCCTGCCACCATCGCAGCGGCAGGTTGCACCCGCCCTGCAAAAGCGTGAGACAGGCCCACAGCGCACCCTACGGCACCGGACAATTGAACAAGTTACGATTGAATCAGTCCAGAAAGGACGCAATATTCTGGTGAAATTGCTGCAACACCGCCTCAGCAGGTGGCTCAAGCGCAATACCACTGCTGTTGAGAAAACCCGCCACCATTTCGTAATGACCAATCAGCAGCATGATTTCTATCAGCAGCGGCTCACCATAACGGCTGGCGAGCAGGGCCCAGGTGGTATCCGCGATGCATTTATGCTCGACCATCTCGTCACAGGCCTGCATCAGCGCACGCTCCTCAACGCTGGCGCAGGCCACAGCCCCCCGCGCCACAGCAAGAATTTCCCGGTCACTCACACCCACCTGCCGGGCAATGACCACATGCTGCCCCCACTCATAACGGCTGCGGCAATTCCACGCCGTGCGCAGGATTATTTTTTCCCGCAAGGTGGCCGGCAGCCGCCCAAAGGGCATCAGGCGCGAGGCAAAAAACAGCCAGGCCCAGAACAGGCGCGGGTTAAGGTGCATGACCGAAAAAATATCCGGCACAGGCCTCCTGCCGATAAAACCAGACACGGCAGACACAGCCCGAAACACCATACCTCGATCAGCGCCATCGGGTGGCAACAGGCGTGGCCGCGCCGGCCCGGCCCACCCCGCCGCCGGCTGCAACAGATCAGGGCCGCCGCCAGAAAAATCATTCGTGGCTTGCATGAACAACCCCCTCCCGGCTGGTTTTGCGGAAATCACCGGGCGTTTGCCCGGTCAGGTGCTTGAACCAGCGGATCAGCGCCTGCGCCGAATTAAAGCCGAGATAATCCGAAAGCTCACTGATAGGGTCGGCGCTGTCGCGCAGGCGGCGGTGGGCAATATCCAGGCGCACCGCGTCGAGCAACTCCCGGTAGCTGGTGCCCGACTCCAGCAGGCGCCGCGCCAGGCTGCGCTCGCTGATGCCCAATTGCTGCGCTACACTCTCCTTGCTCGGCGCATGGGCAATATACATGGCGGCAATCAGCTGCTTCACTTCCTCGCCCAGCGGCGGCTTTTTTTCCTCGCGCTGTTGCAGCAGTGCCGCCGCGTGGCGCTCCAGCAGGTCTTTCACAAATGCATCGCTGTGGTGCATTTTGCTGTGCAGCAGGCTGGCCGGCATGATCACCGACGACACCGGCTGGTCGAAATAAACCGGGCAGCGGAAGAAATTGAAATAGCCGCGCACCTGCTCTGGCTTGGGCAGGCGCGCGTGGCTGAAATTGACGGCGACCAGCAGGTCTTTCTTCTCCGGCGCCAGCAGGCGCGCGATCACCGTAAATGCACCCAGCACATATTCCGTAGCGTGGCGGCGAAAGGCCTCGCCACCGGCGCTGCACTCCCAGCAAACCTGCACGGTGCCGGGGCCATGGCGCACCGTGGTCTGGCCGATATTGCTGAGCAGGCCGTTAAAGCGCGTCAGCGCCTCCAGCACCTCGCCAAAGGTGGTGCAGGCCTGCGAGATATAGCCAATGGCGCCAAAGGTGGCCGGCTGGATGTCACAGGCCAGGTGCAGGCCCAGCAAGGGGTCGGCATAACGCCGGCTCAGCGCCGCCAGCATGCCCTCGACAGCAGTCAGCGGCACCAGGCCATCGGAATCGTCCAGCCGCGCTTTATCCAGCCCGGCACTGCCGAGAATTTCGTCCATGCGCAGCCCGGCAGCCTCGCCCCGCGCAATCATGTGCTGCAAATGCCGGACCGAAATCCACCCCAGGGCTGCGTGCTTGACTGTTGTCGACATGGGACGTACCGATTCTTTAAAGATCAGGCCCTCACTATGTCACACAAACACCCGGCATCAGAAGGCCTGGCCCGTTTTGGACTTTCATCTGGCCCGTTTTGGTATGTGCAGGCCGCAGCTCCGGCGGCACCATGAACGATCAGAACGAGGAATAAACCATGCCCATGCACAATCTCCACGGAAAAAAATGCTTCATCACCGGCGCTGCCAGCGGCATCGGCCGTGCTGTCGCCATCGCCGCTGGGGCGGAGGGAGCCCGGCTGTTCCTGACCGACATCAACAGCGCCCGGCTGGAGGAGGTAACCGACCGCATACGCGCTGCTGGCGGCGAAGTCTGCGCCGCCAGGGTCATGGATATTTCCCGCTACGAAGCCGTGCGTTTTTTTGCACGGGAAATCACCGAGGAACACGGCAGCATGGACGTGCTCATGAATATTGCCGGCGTCTCGGTCTGGGGCAGCATCGAAAATCTCACCCACGACAACTGGAAGCGCACCATAGACATCAACCTGATGGGCCCGGTACACGTCATCGAGTGCCTGCTGCCGGAAATGATCAAGGCCGGCAAGGGCGGCCACCTGGTCAATGTGTCATCCGCCGCCGGCCTCTTCGGCCTGCCCTGGCACGCCGCCTACAGCGCCAGCAAATTCGGCCTGCGCGGTATTTCCGAAGTATTGCGCTACGACCTCAAGCGCCACGGCATCGGCGTGAGCCTGGTGTGCCCCGGCGGCGTCAATACCGGGCTGGTGGACACCATCGAGATCAAGGGCGTGGACAAGAACGACAGCAACGTGCTGGCCCTGAAAAAACATTTCCAGCAGCGGGCGGTAACACCGGAAAAAGCGGCAGCCGCGATATTGAAAGGCATCAAGAACAGGCAGTACATGGTTTTTACCTCGCGCGACATTCAGCTGGGCTACTGGTTCCAGCGCAAATTCGCACCGCCCTACCATTTCGTCATGCAACGCCTGAATGATCATTTGCAGGCGGTGGCCTTGCGGGCACGGATTGGGGGGTAGTCGGTCTTTGGCGCCCCCGGCGCAGCGCGGCACTCCCGACAATGACAAGCCCGCCACATTCCCCACCCGCCAAGGCCAAAATACAGGGCCGGCAATGTGGAGTACCGCACAGAAACCGGTGCTCCGACGGCCCATGCTAACCCTGTTGTCTCAACCATTCCGACCGACCTCCCCCAGGGCCGGTCTTTTTTTGTCCGGGAAAAGGCCAGCACAGCCAAATGCCGGGCATTCGCGGGGCGGGTGCAACCCACCATGACGCCGCCCTGCCCGCCCTCCGTGCTCCTTACTCATCCGGCAACGCACACTCACTGTCATCATCATGATTATGGCAGCGCACCCGCTTGAGAATCGCCAGCATGTGATGGTCAAAATACCCCGCCTTCGTCATGTGGGCCCGGCTCACACGCATGATATTGTAAAAATCCACCTTCTCCGAACTCAGCGTATAGAGCCAGTAGCGCGGGTCCAGTTCATTTTCCAGCTTGTGGATGACCGTCAGCGCCCCCGGCACCAGCCCGATCATGTACTCACGGCTCTGCTGCCCGTAGTCCGCCGGAAACCTGTCGCGCTTCATCACGAATTGCAGCGTAATTTCGTCCGCCGTGCGGCGCACAATACCCCCCTTCTCACCCAGGCCCTTCGTCAACTCCAGCGGCTTCACCAGCGCAATGGGCGCCACAATCGCATCCACCTCACCCGTATTGAACAGCCGGCCGTAATTATTGAAATCCGTCTTCACCGGAATCGCGTGCACCTGCTCCACAAAAATCGACTCCGTGCGATCAAAATCCAGCACCGCAATTTTCTTGCCCGCCACCTTGCCCAGTGAATTGATATTGCGGTCGTGCACCATCGGGTAACCTGCCCCCAGCGGCACGATACCCACCGTCTCGTAATCACCACTGACCATGAATTTTGCCAGCACCGGCAGCGCCAGGATTTTCAGCGCATCGCGCAGGTCTTCATAGCTCTCCAGCGCTCCCACCGAATCCAGCGTGCCGGAAAACTTGTTGAACTCCAGCGCGCGGAAACCGATCATGTCCAGCATGTCGCACTTGTCAGCGCGAAAATCCGCCACCGCCTGCGCCTCATCGGTGTAGGCCTTCAGCTCCAGCTTCACATTCCAGCGGCTCGCCGCCAGCTGGTAGTCCTTCGCCATCGAATAAAAATCACCCCCCGCCCCCAGCGGATCGTACACACAGAACAGCTGCGCCGGGGCCGGGCGGGCCAGCAGCAGCAGGGAAAACATCACGAATGTCACGACAGCGCTGTAGCGGTGAAACGGCCTTTTCATGGTGTAAATCCACATATTGTTTTTATGGTTATGACCAATCGGTCACTTTGCGGATGAAAACTACCCAGTCACCACGCGCCTGTCAACAAGACAAACGGGAACCAGACAAGGGGTTGAACAGGGCCATTCAGGAGAGGGCGGCGATATGAAAAAAGGCAAAGACCCGGCAAAACCTGAGCTTTTGGCGGTTTTCTGGGTCATTTGAGAGCGTATGGAAACGTAAGAAAAAGAGGTCAGTGGTGCGCCAGGCCGGACTTGAACCGGCACGCCTTGCGGCACAGGAATCTAAATCCTGCGTGTATACCAATTTCACCACTAGCGCGGGTGAGGTCGCTGGGGCTAGCCCCAGCGGGTGCAGACTATACCAAAGCCCGCCGCCCGCGCCTACACCGGGCCGCAGCCCGCCTACCGCCTGTGGTCCTTGCGAGCGCTTTTGCAGGGCGGAACCGCGCAGCGTTTCCGCCGCATGGGAGTCTGCGACGGTGCCCAGAAAGGACTTGAACCTTCACGCCTTGCGGCACAGGAACCTACATCCTGCGTGTCTAGCCATTTCTTCACCGACCGGGTTTTTGGCCCGTCGCGTTCCCCACGCGGCGCGGCACTCCCCACATCCCTGTGGGTCGTAGGGCGGGTGCAACCCGCCATTCCGCGCTACGCCACCGCCCCACGGCGGGTTACACCCGCCCTACAAAAGCCGCGCCTGCACCGGGCCCGGCCTCACGCCATCCCCGCCCCCAAAAACCGCAACAGCTCCCGCGCAAACACTGCCGGCGCCTCACGGTGCAGAAAATGCCCCGCCTGCTCCATAAACACCATCTCGTAGCGCCCGGTAAACGCCGCCTTCGTGTCGTTGAAGATCGCCGAGTCCAGCGCCCCGTCGCGCTTGCCGGCAAAGCTCAGCGTCGGCACGCTGGTGCGGCCCCGGTACAGCGCCTGCAGGCCCTTGTCCGGCAGCTCACGGAACAACTGCTGGTAGTAGCCCAGCGCCGCCGTCAGCCGCCCCGGCCGGCGCAGCGCATCTTTCACCCGCGCCATGTCCGCCGCCGGCACTGCCCAATCCGGCGACCAGTAGGCATACAGGTGGTCGATATAGGCATAGTCCCCCCGCCGCACCATCCACTCCGACAGCCTGCCCGCCTGGAACAGCAAGAAATGCGGCGCCCGCCACATCGCCTTCACCGACGGCTTGATCACGCGCAGGTGTGGAATCGCCACCGTGACCAGCTTCCGCACCCGCTCAGGCGCAAGGTTCGCCGCCACATAGCCGATGGACGCCCCCCAGTCATGCCCCACGATCACCGCGCATTCCTCGCCCAGCGCTGCCATCAGCGCCAACGCGTCCAGCGCCAGCGTGCGTACCGAATAGTCCCCGTCCGCCGGAATCGCCGTCGGGTAGTAGCCCCGCAGATAGGGCGCCACCGCCCGGAAGCCCGCCCCCGCCAGCACCGGCATCAGCTCCGCCCAGGTATCCGCCGTATCCGGAAAACCGTGCAGCAGCAACACCAGCGGCCCGCTGCCCGCCTCCAGATAGGCAATCTCAAGACCATTGGCCTGAATCGTTTTTACAGCGTCCATAAAACCCCTCACGGCAAAGCCTTCGCCGGCTTCCCCCGATTCACCACCCCAAACACCAGCCCCAGCACACAGCCCACCACAAAGCCCGCCAGATGCCCGTTATTCGACACCTTGCCCCCCGCCATCCAGTCCAGCGCCCCCGTGTAGCCAATCAGCAGGTAGCCCACCATCAGCCCCACCACCACCCGGTTCAGCTGAAAGCCCACCGCCGGGTTTGCCTTCGGGTACAGCCACAAATAGCCCAGCAGCCCATACACCACTGCCGACAGCCCGCCAAACTGGTTGCCATAGGCCTCAAACTGCACCACGTTGGTAATCAGCGCCGTCAGCAGCGTCAGCGCCAGCAATTGCAGGCCCGACTGCGTGCGCTCCACCAGCGAACCCAGGTTCCACCACCACAGCAGATTGCCCACGATATGCAGGGTATTGAAGTGGATCAGCGCCGGCGTCAGCAGCCGCCACCACTCCCCGTTGATCGCCGCCACCGACAGCCCCGGCGGAAACGCCAATGCGCCAAACACCGAGTCCGGGTCCACGCAAAACGCCGCAAACACCAGCAGGCACAACACAATCCCTCCCAGCGTCACCGGCCCCACCGCCTTCAGCTGCGCCAGCAGCGTCGCCCCCAGGCCCGGCCCCCGGTCCACCGGCAGCAACTGCGCCGGCAAAACCCCCGCCTGCCACGACGCCGCCAGATACTTCGGATCACCCGGATTCTTCGCAAACGCCTCCAGCTCAGCCTGCGCCCGCACGACGTCAGCGCCGTCCGCCAGCACCACCGCATGGCCCGGCCCCCGCCCCACCCGCTCCCGCAGCTCCACCGTGCAGGCAATCCCCTGCACCCGCAGATAATCCCCAAACGCCAGCGCCAGGCGCTGCTGCTCGAATATGGCCAGATCAGTCATCGAATCAAGGTACCAGAAAACAGGAATGGAGGCGGCAAGGCTATCATGGAAGAGCAAAGGCAGATACCGTCTTGCCGGCTACCGCGCAAGCCCCAATTTTGGATCAAATGGCTTTCCTGATTTCAGAATCCCGAAGGCCATATGCACCAGCTTGCGCATGATGGCGCAGATGATGACCATCTTGGG
>Ga0302195_10000136_pt1 | contig 53999 bp, 46 predicted proteins | sample II_Bog_N1_2_FD_198778 | JGI IMG/M metagenome (GOLD analysis project Ga0302195, IMG submission 198778) | Peat permafrost microbial communities from Stordalen Mire near Abisko, Sweden - II_Bog_N1_2 | ecosystem: Environmental > Terrestrial > Soil > Wetlands > Peat | place: Sweden: Abisko...
ATGGGCCAAAACAGTCTCGTCCCTTCGGGTTGCCGGTCAGAATCGCGCCATACTGCGTTACTCCCTCCTCGTGTGGAGTCACCACAAGTCGTCGGTCGTGCCTTGTCTGGCGCGATTCTGACCGGCAACGCCACGATCAATGAAACGTCAACAGACCCTAGGCAAGCTTTATTGTGTATTCAGAGCGTCCTCTCCCTCTTCGGGGAGAGGACAAAGACAGCAACATCCGAATCAGCCCAAACCAACCTCAAGCCTCCGCCGTTGCATCCCCCTTTGCCAAGCCCGCCGCATTCAAGCCCAGCAACTGCTGTGTCTGGTTATGCACCAACTGCTGGAAATCAGCATGCAGGCGCTCGATAACCACAATAGGCAGCTCACGCCCGGCCCCCAGCGCCAGCTTGAGGCTCTGGCCGGGCTGGCAGCGGTCGAGGGCGTCGGGGTCGATGTGCTCGGTGCTGCTCAGCAGGCGGCCGGTTGGAGCGGTCTGGGCAAGGGTGACGGCGATCTGGCGCTCGCCGGGCGCATCGTCCAGGGCATGGTGCAGGCCGGCCCTGACGGGCAGCGAGAAAAGCCCGGCAGCGCGGCGTTGCACGTCGGCGCCGGCGGCCAGAGCGAGAAAGAGCTGGCCGCAGACCATGGCCTTGAAGGCCCGCTCCACCGGGTCGGCCTCGGGGAATACCACGAGCGTGCCAGCAGGGCTGAACGGCGCGGCTACTTGACCACCGTAAAGGCGGGCAGCGCGGTCAAGCAGGTGATCGAATACCGTCAACAGCTCGTCCGCAGTGGCGGCATTGACGCGCATAAGCAGATTGTTGGGGTCGGCAATATTCAGTTGCAGCAGCGCCACCGGCTTCAGTGGTGTGGGTGGCACAACCGGCTCGGGAGCACTGGGCGTCACGGCGTAAGCGGTCTGCAGGTCGTCAGCGCGGCGGCGAGAGCCAACTACGAGGGCGACAATGAATATGCCGAGGTGCAGGCCGGCGGAAACCAGGATATTCCCCCGGCTGTGGCGCAGGATGGCGCCATGGGCAATGGCGGCCAGCTGAATGTCGGCATGACCCAAGGTCTGCCCTTGCAGCGTGGTGATGGGGGCGCTGAAACTGAGGCCCGGAATGACGGTGTCGGCGTCGTACTCGGCCAGCGCATTGCCCTTGTTGTCGAAGACATGCACGGCGGCAATATCGGGCTTGTCCTGGAAGCCCGAGGTGAGCACCGAGAGGCTGACCATATCATGAGTCATGGTAGCCTGGGCGGCGCCATCGGCCAGCTGGCTGGCCAGCAATTGACCCTCAAGCTGCTGTTCGCTGCCGAGTTCGGCTTCCACGCTGTTCACCAGCAGCAGCGTATGCACGACAAAGCTGATCAACACCAGTGCGCCCAACTTTCCCCACGCCACACTCTTCATGAACCCGTGCTCTCCATAATCCAGCGGCGATTATAGCGGGCTGTTTCGAGTGCCGTCATGGGCATTTGCGGCATCGCTTCGGCTGTCGTCGGGTTTCCGCTACAATTGGCCCTTTAAGGCCGTTAACAGGCCACAGTGCCCCGTTGCATCCCTGCACACCAAAGGAAGCCGTTAGTGCGCGATATCATTCTCGTCATCATCTCGGGGCAGGACCGGCCCGGCATCAGCGCGGCGCTTACCCGCATACTCGCCGACCACAGCGTCAATATTCTCGATATCAGCCAGGCGGTGATACACGACCAGCTTTCCCTCGGCATTCTGGTGGAGTCGCCCTCGGAACAGGAATCGGCCCTCCTGCTGAAGGCCGTGCTCTTCAAGGCTCATGCCCTGGGCCTGCAGGCGCGCTTCACACCCATCAGTGAGGAGTCCTACCATGTCTGGGTGGCGGGGCAGGGCAAGTCGCGCTATATCGTCACTGTGCTGGCGCGCAGGATTACCGCCGAGCACATTGCCGAGGTGTCGCGCATCGTCGCTGACTACGGCCTTAATATCGACGGCCTGCAACGCCTGTCGGGCCGCGTGGTGCTTGACGAGGAGGCCAGCAATGCCGGCCGTGCCAAGGCCTGCGTGGAATTCTCGGTACGCGGCGAGCCGCAGGACATTACCGCCATGCGCCGCCAGTTCCTGCGGCTGGCGCAGGAACTGGGTGTCGATATTGCATTCCAGAAAGACAATGCCTACCGCCGCAACCGGCGCGTGGTCTGCTTCGACATGGACTCGACCCTGATCGAGCATGAGGTCATCGACGAGTTGGCCAAGGCCGCCGGTGTCGGCGAGCAGGTGGCAGCCATCACCGAGCGCGCCATGAACGGCGAGCTGGACTTCACCCAGAGCTTCAAGGCCCGTGTCGCCCTGCTCAAGGGCTTGGATGCCAGCGTGCTGGAGAAGATTGCCAGCCAGCTCAAGCTCAGCGAAGGCGCCGAATACCTCATGCAGACCCTGAAGGCGCTGGGCTACAAGACGGCCATTCTCTCCGGCGGCTTCACCTATTTTGGCCAGTACCTGCAACGGCGTCTGGGCATAGACTATGTGCACGCCAACGAGTTGGAAATTGTCGATGGCAAGGTCACCGGCAACGTCATCGGCCAGGTTGTCGATGGCGCGCGCAAGGCCGAGCTGCTACGCGAAATTGCGGCGAATGAGGGCGTCAACCTGGAGCAGGTGATCGCTGTGGGCGATGGCGCCAATGACCTGCCCATGCTCTCCATTGCCGGCCTTGGCATTGCCTTTCGCGCCAAGCCGCTGGTCAAGCAAACCGCCAAGCAGGCCATATCCACCCTCGGCCTTGATGGCATTCTCTACCTGCTTGGGGTGCGCGACCGCGACCTCGAAAAATAGACCGGGAGCCTGTTATGTCTGATTTGACACTGGTGATTGGCAATAAAAACTATTCCAGCTGGTCGCTGCGGCCCTGGCTGTTTCTGCGCCTCAATAATATTCCTTTCAGCGAGATTCGCGTTCCCCTGTATGGGCCCGAGTCCAAGGCCAGCATCATGCAGCACTCGCCCTCGGGCAAGGTGCCGCTGCTGCACGACGGCGAATTCCATGTATGGGACTCGCTGGCGATCTGCCTGCACCTGATCGAGCGTTTTGAGCCCCCGCATGGCTGGCCTGCCGACCTGCTGCGGCGGGCCGAAGCGCGCTCGCTGGTGGCGGAAATGCACAGCGGCTTTACGGCCCTGCGCTCGCAATTAAGCATGAATTGCCGTCGTGCGCCCAAGGCCTCGCCCTATGACGCAGCGGCGGCGCAGGATATTGCCCGCATCGACGGCATCTGGACGAGCTGCCGAGAGCGCTTTGCTGGCGAGGGCCCCGGCCTGTTTGGCAACTGGTCGATTGCCGACGCCTTTTATGCCCCCGTGGTGCTGCGCTTTGACCGCTACTGCCTGCCCTGCTCGGCGGCATCGCGCCAGTACATGGACAATGTGCTGGCGCTGCCGGCCCTGCAGGAGTGGGTGGCGGCAGGCAGCCATGAGAGCGAGCGGCTGGAGCAGTTTGAAGTGCCGGACTGACCTGCCCCCCGAGAAATACCAGCCATGAAAAAGCCCGCTATGCGGGCTTTTTCATGGCTGGTTCAAAGAACAGGGCAGGGCTCAGCCCTGATCGCTGTACACCAGTGAATCGGTGGGTGGTTGCAGGTAATAGCCTTGCAGGTAGTGCACCCCCAGCGTCCACAGCTTGGACAGGGTTTGCGCATTTTCGACGAAGGAAACGATGATGCGTTTCTTGTCGCCGTTCAGCTCACCCACGATCTTCTTGATGGCACCCATGTTTTCTTCGTTGCTCAGTTCCTGTGTGAAGGAACGGTCGAGCTTGATGAAGTCCACGGTCACGTGCTTGAGCGTATTGAGCGGGTTCAGGGTACAGCCGAAATGGTTCATCGACACCGGAATGCCGGCCTGGCTCAGCGCGGCTGTCTGGTCCTTGGCCTGTTTCAGGTAGCTCACCATATCGCCCTCGTTGAACTGCATCACCAGCGGCTGGCGCTTCGGGTCGACGGCCTTGGAAAGCTTGCTGATCCACGCTGGCAGCGTGGGGTCAGACAGTGACTCTGCCGTCAGGTTGATCAGCATGCGGGCGTTGGGGTCGTTCTTGGTGTGGTCCTTGAGCAGCTTGGCGGCATTCAGCAGTACCCAGCGGTCGAGCCGCGAGCCCAACTGGTGCTTGATCGCTACCGGCAGGAACTGGTCGGGCGTCATCAGCTTGCCGTCGTTGAGCGGCAGGCGCACGAATACCTCGTAAAATTCGCCGCCCTCGCCGGTAACATCAGTCAGGGGCTGGAACATGAGCTTCAGCTTGCCGTTATCAAGGGCATCGATGAACAGCTCCAGCAGGGCCGAGTCGTCTCCGGAGGCATGTTCGACCACGTTGAAAACACTGACGCCATTGCCATTTGCCAATTTGATTTTTTCTGCCGAGCCCAGCGCGCGCGAGAACATCTCGGCCGGGTCGGACGAGGTTTCGCCGATCATCGCCACGCCTATGCTCAGGCTGGTTTGCAGGGTCTTGCCCCCGGCAATCTGGATCAGGTGGTCGTGCACGGCCTTGCAGGCGTCGTTCGCTGTTTTGGTCGCGGCTTCCACGTCTACGTCGGGCGTGAGGGCGGCGAAACTGCTGTCACCAAAGCGGGCCAGGGTGCCGTCGCCGTAGTACTTGCCCAGCATCTTGGCCACGTCCAGGGTAACGGCGTCGGAGCCGGCGATGCCGGCGGTGCCGCTGATCTTGCTGAAGTTGTCGATGACAAGGTAGGTGAGCGCAAAGCGTGACTTGTCCTTGCGGGCCTTGTTGACAGCCTGGGTCAGGTTGTCTTCAAAGCGCTGGCGGTTGGGCAGGCCGGTGAGCGAGTCCTGGCTGACCACTTCGCGCAGTTTTTCGGCCAGCGCGGCGGCCTGGCCGTCATCGCGGCGAATGATGATCTGGGTGCAGGGTTCACCATCATAGCTGGCGGACGACAGCTGCATCATCGCGTCGATCTTTGTGCTGTCGGCCTTGAGACCGTGGAAATGCAGGTCTTCGGAGTTGCGCTCGCCCTTGCTGAAAGAGCGCAGGTACTCCTTGAAACTGTTGAGGTCTTCCTTGGCCACCAGGTCAATAACGGGCATGCCTTCCATATCGTCGGCACTTTCGTAGCCGAACAGCTCCACATAGGCATGGTTGGCGTAAATATGCATGCCGTCATGCACGTAGGAGATGGCGTCGCGGGAGTTGTCGAGCAGCAGTTCGCAGCGCTTCTCGCTTTCGTGCAGGGAGGTTTCGGCACGGCGCCGGGCGCGGCGGTGCATCAGGTTGTTCAGCTCGCGCTTGATGACCTGGATCATGAGCTGGGTGGAGTCAAACGGCAGGGCATCAACCGCGCCCATCTGCATGGCATCCAGCTGTAAATCCGGGTCGGCCTCGTTGAGCAGGATGATGGTGGGGATGTCCTTGTCTTCACGGCGCACCAGATCCAGCACCTGGTCAAAGGCCAGGCCATTGGTGATTTCACCCGCCAGGAAGATATCCCAGGCGCCGTTTTTCAGGGCCTCGGTGAGGTCCTTCTCATCATCAACCTGCTGCGGCCGCGTGGCGGTGCCGGAGTTTTTCAGCGCGTTGACTATCTGCTCGGCATTGTCCTGCGATTCAAGCAGAACCAATAGCCTGACGGTCTCGTTCTTCTGCACCATATCAAACCAGTTTCCTGTTCAAGTGGCGGCCACTACGCCGTTGTTCAGGCCATGTGCCCGCAAGCGGCAGCTACCGCAATAATAACGTAGAGAGCCTCTGTGGAGATGACAAACAGAGCCTACTGCTGGTTAAAGGCTGGACCAGATTGTTTCGAAATCCTCGTCGTCCCGTATCGTGGCGGACTTGTCCGGCACGTCCGGCGTAATCTCCGGCGTCTTGCGTGTCAGCTGAAACTCAAACTGGGAGAAACTTTGCGTCGTGCTCAGCAAGTTGGTCAGCAAGGCCTTTTCTTCCTCACCGTCATGCATGAGTACGATGCGGTAGCCGGGGCGGAAGGTCAGGTTGGGCGTAATCAGCGTCGCTGCGCGGTTCAGCGCCTTGATCTCGGGCAGCAGCAGGGTACGCATGAACTCGGTGGAGTCGCCGGTTTTCTTGATGACGCGCGCGCCACAGGGTGTCGCCTTGGGCGCCAGCACCTCCAGCCCGAATTGCGCGCCGTGCCCGGGAATCTGGCGTACCCAGCGTATCACGCCCAGGCTCCAGTCCGGGTGGCCGTCTTCGCGCAGGCCGACCAGCTCGCCCGCCTTCACCGTGCCGGGTACCGCGCCTGTCCACTCGATGCAGTAGCCGCCGGGGCTGATATTCACGATCTGGCAGAAGTACCGATCATACAACTCCTGCGCCACTTCGGGTTGTTCTTCTTCCGCCACCGGCAGGTTGCCAAAGTTGAACTTGAAGTCGCCCTTGTCGTTCATCGCCGGCGGCGGGCTGTTATAGGCATTGGACCAGATGTCTGACTTGCCGCGCTCGTCTTCGCGGTTGCGCGGGTTGCTCGGCTCCTTCAGGAACAGGTTGTCTTCACCGGCAATGGCCTTGACCGTGGTACCACGCATGAGTTTTTCGAAAACGACGGAGTTTGCCAGAAAGTAGTGCGTGGCCGTCAGGCCCAGGCAGACTTCCAGCTGGCCGTCATGAGCGATGCGCTGGAAGCTGCGTTCGGTCAGTTCGCTCCAGGCCTGGGTCAGGTGGTGTACCAGTGCCGTGCCGAGGGCCGCCTCGCCACGGGCACGCGGGTTGCCCAGTTGGGGGTCTTCCAGCACCACAGCCAGACGCTCCACCAGCGCATGCGGGTCGATGGCGCGAAACTCGCCCGCCTCGCCGGCACGGCCCAGGCTGCGGTAGGTGGGTGGTGCGTCCTTGCCGAGGTCAAAAACGAAGAGCTCGTCGCCATAGTGCAGGCTGCGCAGGTGAACCAGCGGGGCCCACAGCTCCGAAAGCTCATATACCTGCGCGATTTCCTGCTGGCGCAGCTTGTTGGGTTTGCAGGTCGCCAGCAGCAGGGCCCGGATATAGGCCTCTTCAATGGAGGACTGCTCCTGGTAGCGCGGGTAGCTTTCTTTTACCTTGATCGAGGTGATCTGCTGACCGTCGGCAATCAGGTAGAGGCTGTGCAGCTCGAGCCACAGGCGTGTCGGCGTATGCAGGTAGAGCTGGGCAGAGCGCAACAAGGTGCCGGTGAGGTCGCTAATGGCGCGATGAATGGCGAGACCCAGCAGCTTGACCGGCTCGGAGTCACGCTTGCTGCCTGCCGGCAGCCGCTCCAGGGTATTGACGACGACCAGCTTGTAGCCATTGGCCAGATGATTTTGCATGGCCTGGGCCAGTGTGGCCACCTTGGTGGCCTTTTCCGGCAGCACCACGGACTGGTTCAGGTAGTGTTTGGCCAGCGCCTGGCAGAGGTAGTGCACCGTGGGTCGCAGGGCTTCCAGCAGTTGAAAGCGCGCACTCTCGTCCGTCCGCAGGCGATTTATTTCCTGAATGGTGAGGTAGACCTGACGGGCGCTTTCACCCACGTTCACCATGGGCAGGGTTGCCACCCATTCAGAGACCTTTTTGGGCTGCGCGCTGATCAGCGTCAGGCGGCTAAGGTCCTGTACGGGAAGGCGCTGCCGCAACGGTTCGGCACTGCTGACCATGTATGTGCTGTCCTTACAGGGTTGTTATTTTTTTCGGGTGCTGGCGACACCATATCAGCGACAGGCTGGATCGCAGCCTGCCACGCATGACACACCAACTTCGTTTTTACCCCCGCTGGCGCCGATTGGCAACCGGCCAGCGGATTTTTCAGCAGGCCAGCGTCATTTTTACGCCAGATATCAGTGGTTTCTGGCGCTGTCGCCCTGTTGCGGGCACTGGCTGCCCGTTTTGCATCCAGCGATTGTGCGCGCTGGCCGGTGGTTCCGCCCCTGCGCGCATCATACCGATTCAGACTGCCGGATAAAGCACCCTGTGGGCATTTTCTCAAGCCTGTGGGCGTGCGCCCCGGGCGCAAACAGAATCAGAACCGGGCTTCTGACTGACAGTAGGCGATAAACTCCTCCAGCGCCTGCGTGCGGTACTTTTGCCGGTGCACCAGCATGAAGAACTCCCGGCGCAGGTCAAGGAAGGGTGTGCGCAGCACCTTCAGGCTCTTGCGCGCCAGCGCATCGCTCAGGGTCAGGCGCGAGGAACAGCCAATGCCGATGCCAGCCTCCACCGTACGGATGATGGCCTCGGTATGCGCCAGCTCCATGATCAGGTTGATGGTGCGCAGCTTGCCCATGACAGCATTGTCAAAGACTTCGCGGGTGCCCGAGCCGGGCTCGCGCAGGATCCAGTCGGCCTTGCAGAGGTCGGCATCGCTCACGCTTTCCTGCTGTGCCAGCGGGTGGTCGATGGCGCAGAAAATCACCAGTTCGTCTTCACCCCAGGGAATGACCTCGATATCGGGTGCGTGGCAGAAGCCTTCGATAAAGCCGACATCAATATGAAACTGCTCGATATCCTGCACCACATGGCGGGTATTGCCCACCTTGAGCTGGATTTGGGTGCCGGGGTTGCGGCGCATGAAGCTGCCGATCAGGCCGGGCATCAGGTAATTGCCAATGGTCAGGCTGGCACCGATACGCAGGCTGCCTTTCAGGTCGGCATCGCTGCCCGCCAGGACTTCGATCTCGCTGGCGCGGGCCACGGTGTCTATGGACTTGGGCAAAAGCAGGCGGCCGGCATCATTCAGTTGCAGGCGTTTGCCCACCCGGTCGAAAAGCTTGCGGCGCAGTTGGGTTTCAAAGTCCGCCAGCGCCATGCTGGTGGCGCTCTGGGTGATATTGAGCTGGGTGGCAGCACGGGTAACGTTGCCTTCCTGGGCGACAGCAATGAACACTTCCAGTTGCTTCAGGGTAATACGCATAGCGGCACAGCCTTGGGGAATGCCGCATAGTATATCAGTTTTTTTGATGATTTGCTTTTGCAGGTTCTCCCAAGCAAGATGAGCGGTGGCTGGGCTATGCCCCCTCTCCCTTCAGGAGAGGGGTAGGGCTTGCCCCCAGGGATGGGGGGCTAGTCCGGGCTGCGCCGGGAGCGCAGCCGGTAGAGGGACCGAGCGCCCACATCAGCAACGGGAGGTAATGTGAAGCGCGGCCTTCCTGCCAGCCGCGCTCCCGGTGCAGCCAGCACTACCCGCCGTCCTGGTGGAGAGAGGGGGCATCTTAATTTTTTCAGCCTCAATTGCCCTGATACTCTGCCTCTTTACGCAGCATGAAGGCCTCCATGCCACGGCGGGCGTCCTGACTCTGCATCAGCACTAACAGTTCCGGCATCAGGCGGGCAAAAGCCGCATCGGGCCCCTCGGCCAGCGCCAGCCGCCCGTTGCGCAGGGTGGCCTGCACTGCCAGTGGTGCCTGCCGGGCGATGCGGTTGGCGATACCCAAGGCCGTCTCCAGCACCAGTTCGGTGGAGACTACTTGCTGCACCAGACCGATCCGCCAGGCTTCGGCGGCGTCCAGTGTGTCGCCGGTGAGCAGGTAGCGCCAGGCATTCTGGCTGCCCACGGCCTGCGCCCAGCGCACGCTGCCGCCGCCAAAAGGCAGGATGCCCCGGCTCACTTCGGCCTGGGTAAAGCTGGCCTGCTCCGAGGCCACCGTCACCTGCCCCGCCAGCATCAGCTCAATGCCCAGCGTAAAACAGCGCCCCTGCACCGCCGACACAATCGGCTTGGGGCAGGGCGGGGTGGTCACTCCCCAGGGGTCGATCAGGCCCTTGGGGATCAGGGGCTCGTCCTTGTTCATGATGCGCGGTGCCACGCTGACCAGATCGAGGCCGCTGGTAAAAAAGCGGCCCTTGGCGGCAAGCACGCCGCAGCGCAGGGTCTTGTCTTCGGCAAGCTCCGTATAGGCCTCGGCCAACTCGGCGATCATCTCCGGGTCAAAGGCATTGAGCTTGTCTTCGCGGTTGAAAGTCATCAGCAGCACATGGTCGTGGCGTTCGCGCAGAATGGTGGGCATGGGGTGGCTCCTTTTATGGCTGTGTGGCGAGTTGCTGGTCGATGCACTGACGCAGCAGCCAGGCGGCGGTATGCAGGGGACTGCTGTTCTGTTGCAGGCGTGCCAGCATCAGCGCGCCTTCCATTGTCATCACCACGAACTGCGCCAGCTCGGCCTGTCGGCCAGGCTCCAGCCCGGTAAAGCAGCTGGCCAGCCCGGCCTGCCAGGCCGTCACGATCTGCTGGCAGCTCAGGCGCAGGTCCGGGGTGTCGGCATCAAGATCTAGAATCACGGCGCCCACCGGGCAGCCGCCGCTGAAGCCCGTCTTTTCCAACTGCCGGGCCAGGTGCAGCAGCAAGGCCTCAATGCCGGCGCCCACCGTGGGCGCCGCCGCCAGCTGCTGCGAGCAGGCCTGCAGGAAGTAATCACTATAGGCCCTGAGCGCTTCGTCTACCCACTGCTCCTTGCCCTGCGGGAAATAGTGGTAGAGCGAGCCGCGTGGCGAACCGCTGGCGGCAATGAGCGGATTGAGGCCGGCACCACTGAGGCCGGACTGCGCCAGCAGGGTCTGGGCGCTACGCAGTATCTTGTCGCGGGTGGTGAGCATGGCGGGCTTCGGCGAGGGTGTTTTGTTAAATTATATAGATCGGTCTATATAGTCAAGAGGTATGGCTGTCTGTTTGGCTGAGGTGTTTCCACCGGGCCCATGAATGGGTAGCTCGGGGTGAGTGGGAACGCTCCTGGCAGACATGGGGCGGGTTTGAGCCAGTGGACGTAGCCACGGTAGCAAGGTTTGCAAGCCTGCTTTCAGACCCGCAAACGGGAGCTATCCCCTCTCCCTCCGGGAGGGGCAGGGGTGAGGGACCGAGGTACGCTTGAGCGCTGGCAGTGGTATGGGCTGACTCCGTCCCTCTACCGGCTACGCTCCCGGCGCAGCCCGGACTACCCCTCTTTGGGGGGGGACAGCTAAGCTTTATGGTTCCGGCTCAAGATATTGGCTGAGAGAAGGGGGCGGCAACTCTGGACGCAGTATCCAAATGTTTTGAATGGCTTTCTTTGTTCTCAAGCAGCTAGGGTCTGTTGACGTTTCATTGATCGTGGCGTTGCTGGTCAAAATCGCGCCAGACAAGGCACGACCGACGACTTGTGGTGGCTCCACACGAGGAGGGAGAAACGCGGTATGGCGCGATTTTGACCAGCAACCCTTCGGGACGGGACTGTAAAGCCCTCCCCCAAAGGGGACTTACGCATTGCGGCGTCTTTCGTCGCTTGTGTACAACAAGTACACCGCACTCCTCATTCCTTGCACTAGGGCTTTACAGTCTCCGGCGCCACGATCAATGAAACGTCAACAGACCCTAGAGATTACGAGCAATTCTCATCAAATAAATATACTCGCCGTCTGCCGGCTGATAACCGCCAGCGTGCCATCGGCGCGCCACAAACGGGCGCTGATATGCGCATAACCATTGTGCGCAATATCGGTTTCCGCAAGGTATTGCCACCAGGCCTGGCCGTCGTTACTGAGATCAATATCCATCAATTCCATGGTCCAGGTCAGTGAGCTGTTGGGTGCGGGCGTTTTATACATGCCGATAACGGAGGGCGGCCAGGAGTCCACCAGCGCGGCAATATGCGCGGCGGTCGGCTTGCCGGCAGGCTCGCTGAAGCGCACCCAGCCACCGAGGCTGGATTCGTCGCTGCCGACATAGGGCATGGGTCCCACCGCCCATTCCATATTGAAGCGTTGCAGGAATTCCGGCACCACGCCGGGAATATATTGCATCATGCGGCCCTGTCCCAGTGGCGTGAATACCGGTGCAGCGGCAGGCGGCACCTCGATTTGCGAGGGCCGGCCACCGCCAAAGCTGGCCAGCATGACGGCCAGCACCTCACCATTCTGCGAGATGCGACATTCGGTCTGCGTAACCGACTTGCCACTGCGAATCAGCTTGCCATCAACCTCGACCGGGCCCGCCGCAATGGGGCCGACAAAGGAAATACTGAAGGAACGCAGGGGGCGGCCCGCCGGCACCAGAGCCTGCACCCGCGCCACCATAATGGCGGCTTGCAGGCCGCCAAAGGTGGCGCGGCCCTGACCCCAGCCGGAGGGAATTTCCACGTGAGGGCCGGCGCTGGCCGCCTCCAGAATCTGCTCGATAGACATAACCGTTACTCCTGATTTTTCAGCCGCCGGTCGCCTGTAAAACGGAGTGGATTTCAACTCCCGGCCCGGCAGGCTGCGTGAATACTGGCCCGTCATTGAACTGCAAGCTGCGACCGAATACAAACCCTATACAAGGCCCGCGAAACTATTCTGGCGAAGGCAAGTCTTATTTTACAAGGACGGTGCGTTCCGTCATAAAAATAGCGCCACGCGCGCATCTGGAGAAAAAAATGATCACTCTCAATCGCGTCACCAGGATCACCCTGACCACCGTGTTTGCCGCCCTGCTGTTCAGTGCCGCTGGCAGCGCCATGGCTGAAAGCAAATTTGCGCAAAACCATCCGCGCCGCCATCAGGTCAACCATCGCCTGGGCAACCAGAACCGCCGCGTGCACAATCAGGTGGCCAGCGGCAAGATGAGCCACAGCGAAGCCAGAAACATCCACGCCGAAGACCACTCCATTCGTCAGGAAGAGCGTGCCGATGCCTCGAAGGACGGCGGTCACATTACCAAGGCGGAACAGCATGGCCTGAACCAGCAGGAAAACGGCGTCAGCCACCAGATCGGCCAGTAAGCGCCTCTCGACAGTCCCCTCGCAACCGCTCCGGCAGCCCGCCTCCCTCCCTGCTGCCGGAGGGGTTTGTGTATGCAATCATTTCCAGACTCTTGCCCCCGCCGCCGGAACCCGCGAAAATGCGCCGCGTTCGGCAGCCCTGCCTGCCCGTTTGTCGCGGTAATGCTCCGCTTTCGTCAATGGGGACTATGCAATGAGTGATGACAAGAAAGAGCCATGGCTGAACTACATGGCATTTACCACGGTGTTCTTTGCCCTGTTTGCCACTCTCTCCACCTTCAAGGGCGGCGGGTTTTCCTCGCTCGCAGTGATCAGCCAGGCGAGGGCCTCGGACCAGTGGTCCTATTACCAGGCCAAGAATATCAAGGGTACGATGTATGAGTTGCAGAAAGTCAATCTGCAACTGGCCTACGATAATCTACCGGCCAAGGCCCCTGCGCCAGTAAAAGCGAACTATCTGGATTTGATCGCCAAGGCCGATGCAAGCATCAAAAAATACGACAAGGAAAAAGCCGACCTGTCCACCCTGGCCACGGATTTTGAGCACCAGCGTGATGCCGCCAAGAAGCATGGCGCACCGCTGGGACTGGCCGTGATTCTCCTGCAGATCGCCATCGTGATTTCATCCATCGCCGGCCTGATGAAACGCAAGCTGCTGTGGCAGCTGGCAGTGCCGCTGGGTCTGGCCGGGATCGTGTATTTTGTGGATGGATTCTTTTTGTGGTTTTGAGGGTGTCCGCTAATCACGGCGCGCAGGATGGGTGAAGATGCCCCCTCTCCCTTCGGGAGAGGGCTGGGGAGAGGGGAAATCTTCGTCAGTGGTAGCTTCCCTCTCCCGAAGGGAGAGGGGATAAACACTACGCCACCACCTCGACCAAACGCTCCACCGCCTCAATTCTCACCGGCACACCATTCATCACCGGCATGCCGGTGAGCGCATCAATAAACTGCTCATCGGTAATATCATTCAAGCTCACGCCCGCCGATTTCTGCGCGGTCGCCATACGTATGCCCTGCCTGCCATGGCCAAAGCCATGGGGAATGCTGACCACGCCCGGCATCACACTGTCGGTGATTTCCACCGGCAGTTCTATGCTGCCGACGCGCGAGCTTACCCGCACCATTTCTGCTTCGTGTAAATCCAGATGGGCAGCATCATCCGGGTGCAGCATCACGGTGCAGCGGGTCTTGCCTTTGACCAGCCGATGCGAATTGTGCATCCAGGAATTATTGCTGCGGACATGGCGGCGACCAATCACGGTAAATTCACGTGGCGGGCCGGCGCGCAAAACATTGAGCGCACGCTCCATATCGTTGCGATAAATCTCCGGCACCAGTGCAATGGTTTTATTTTTTGTCGCCAACTTCCGCGGCAAGATACTTTGCAGTGGCCCAAGATCAATCCCGTGCGGTGCGGCGCGCAGGGCCTTGATACTGAGGTTATGGCGGCCGCCGGCCAGTATCTTCGTTATTTTTTGCAGGGGGGACTGTCGCCGGTCCATTATGGGCGCCAGCCGGCCATAGGGGCCGGTGCGTAGCAGCACATCCAGCGCCTGGTCAAAACCCAGCCCGGCGGCAATACCAACCACACCCCGGCGCAGCAAGCGCTTGGCCGTGCTGCCCTCGGTAAGGAGTGCGGTCAATTCCAGCAGAATCTGCCAGTCGTGACGGCTGTCGGCGGGCGGCTCGAACAGGGCCGGCGACCATTTGGCGCCATTGCGCACCATCAGCGGTGCCAGCCCCACCTCCATATGCGAGCGCTCCAGCGCGCTGGTTGGTGGCAGGATAATATGCGCGTGGCGGGTAGTTTCATTGATATAGATATCAATCGACACCATGAATTCCAGTCCCGCCAACGCCTCGTCGAGCTGGCGGCCATTGGGTGTGGAGAGCACCGGGTTGCCGGCGTGCGTGACCATGGCGCGAATCTGCTTGTCGCCCGGCGTCAGCATTTCTTCGGCCATGACCGACACCGGCAGTTCGCCGCTAAAGCCCGGCAAATCCCGCACGCGCGAACGCTGGCGGCCAAAGGAGCCCTTGGAGCCCATGGCCACCAGATCCAGCGGCGGCTGCGCAAACATCATGCCGCCCGCGCGGTCGAGATTGCCGGTGATGATATTCACCACGTGCAATAACCACGTGGTGAGTCCGCCAAACTCCTGCACACAGGCGCCCACGCGGCCATAGCAGGCGGCGCGCTCCGCTTTGGCAAAATCATGCGCGAGTGTGCGGATTTTTTCAGCAGCGATACCGGTGTGCGCTGCCACCGCCTCGGGTGTAAAGCTGGCCACCAGCGCCTGCAAATCTGCGAGGCCTTCAACATGGCCGTCAAGGTGGCCCAGTTGCACGAGATTGTCGGTAAACAAGACCTGCACCATCGCCGCCAGCAAAAATACATCGGTGCCGGGCCGGATAAAAATATGCTCGTCGGCCTTTTCCGCCGTTTCGGTGCGGCGCGGGTCTACCACCACCACCCGCCCGCCGCGCTCGCGTATGGCCTTGATGCGGCCCATGGCATTACCCGCGCTCATCAGGCTGCCGTTGGACGCCGCCGGGTTGCCGCCGACGATCAGGAAGAAGTCAGTGCGGTCGAGGTCGGGCACCGGGAACATGTACTGGTGCCCGAACAGCTGCAGATTGGCCAGCATGGTCGGCAGCTGGTCGGCCGAGGTGGCGCTATACACCTGCCGCGCGCCCAGCGCCTTGATAAAGTCGGGAATCAGCAGCGAGGCCGGCGTGTGCACGCTGGGGTTGCCCAAATAAATACCCATGGCGTCGCCACCGTGCTCGCGGCGTATGCGCGTCAGCTCGCGCTCCACGGTGCCGTAGGCCTCCTCCCAGGAGATTTCCACCCAGTCGCTGCCCACGCGCTTCACCGGCCGGCGCAGGCGGTCGGGGTCTTCGTGCAGGTCTTTCAGCGCCACCGCCTTGGGGCAGATATGGCCCAGGCTGAGCGGGTCTTCCTTGTCGCCCTTGATACTGAGAATCTGGCCGTCCTGATGCTCGATGACCACGCCGCACATGGCCTCGCAGAGATGACAGGTACGAAAATGCTGGGCCGGGCTGCTCATGACCAAACTCCTGCTTGCCGCCGGTTTCGGGGTGGTGTCAGTTTAGTGCGTTTTGCCGGGCGTCGCTGCCCGGAGCAAATGGCTGCCAGCGAATCTGCCCCCGTTGCTGGCCTATTGCAAGGGTCAGGGTGGCCAGCCGATGGAGACATTCGCTCTCCCCGGCAGGCAGATATCCGATGCGGCACGGCGAAAGCCAGACTACACACCGCCCCCTGAAAATACACCGTTACCCCCGCGAACGCGGGGGTAACGGTAATACTTATGTGGCTCAGCTGAAAAGTAGGCATTCACTTACCTTCATGCCTCAAGGCCCCCACCCTACCCGCACCAATGTCCAACACCCCCACAACACCCCGGCGCACCCTCTTCCCGCAATATCACCAACTGTCATCATCAACACCCCGTTTTTAGCTACGCTTGAAGCAGATTCGGGGATTAGAATCAGGGGATCCCGCCGCACCGCCCCAGCCCCATGCCCCGGCAGCCAGCTATCACAGGAGTGCATCATGTCCGCCCATACCCTTCACAATACCCTGCAAACCTTCACCCTCAAGGATGGCGGGGAGCGCCGCTTTTACTCCCTGCCAGCGCTGGAAAAGGCCGGCATAGGCCCCGTGTCGCGGTTGCCGGTGTCCATCCGTATCGTGCTGGAGGCCGTGCTGCGCAATGTCGATGGCAAGAAGATCACCGACGAGCATGTGCGGCAACTGGCCAACTGGGCGCCCAAGGGCGCGCGCACCGAGGAAATCCCCTTTGTGGTGGCGCGCGTGGTCTTGCAGGACTTTACCGGCGTGCCCCTGCTGGCCGACCTGGCCGCCATGCGCAACGTGGCCGAGGCCATGGGCCACCAGCCCAAGTCCATCGAGCCGCTGGTGCCGGTTGACCTTGTCGTTGACCACTCGGTGCAGGTCGATTTCTATGGCACGCCCGACGCCCTGCGTAAAAACATGGAACTGGAATTTCACCGCAACCGCGAGCGCTACGAATTCATGAAATGGGGCATGCAGGCCTTTGACACCTTCGGCGTGGTGCCGCCGGGCTTTGGCATCGTGCACCAGGTCAACCTGGAATACCTGTTCCGGGGCGTGCAGCAGAAAGACGGCATCGCCTACCCCGACACCCTCGTCGGCACCGACTCGCACACCACCATGATCAACGGCGTGGGCGTGGTGGGCTGGGGCGTGGGCGGCATCGAGGCCGAGGCCGGCATGTTGGGTCAGCCGGTGTATTTCCTCACGCCCGACGTGGTCGGCGTGGAGCTGAAAGGCAAGCTGCGCGAGGGCGTGACCGCCACCGACCTCGTGCTCACCATTACCGAAATGCTGCGCAAGGAAAAAGTGGTGGGCAAGTTTGTCGAGTTTATTGGCGAGGGTACCGCCAGCCTGACGGTGACCGACCGCGCCACCATCGCCAATATGGCCCCCGAATACGGCGCCACCATGGGCTTTTTCCCGGTCGATGCCGCCACCGTGGCCTATATGCGCGGCACGGGTAGGCAAGAGGGCGATATCGACGCCTTCGAGGCCTATTTCAAGGCACAGAACCTGTTCGGCATACCCAAGGCCGGCGATATCGACTACACCACCAGCCTGACGCTTGATTTGAGCAGCATCGTGCCCTCACTCGCCGGCCCCAAGCGCCCTCAAGACCGCATTGAACTGCCAAAAATGAAGGAAAGCTTCAACACCCTGTTCAGCGCGGCGGAGTCCGCCAATGGATTTGGCAAAGACCCCGCCCGCCTCGGCCAGCGCTACCCCACCGAGCGCAAGCTGGACAGCAAGCATTTCTCCACCGGCGATGTGCAACAACTCGATAACGGCGCGGTCGCGCGCAATATCGTGGAAATGGTGGACCACGCCATCGACACCGACTCGCCCGACGACAGCCACCGCGCCCCCGGCGAATTTATCGACATCGGCAATGGCGACGTGCTCATCGCTGCCATCACCTCCTGCACCAATACCAGCAACCCCTGGGTGCTGCTGGGCGCCGGCATACTCGCGAAAAAAGCCGTGGAAAAAGGCCTGAGCGTGCACCCCCGCGTGAAAACATCCTTCGGCCCCGGCTCGCGCGTGGTGCCGGAATACCTTAATGCCGCCGGCCTGCAACCCTATCTCGACCAGCTCGGCTTCAATATCGCCGCCTTTGGCTGCACCACCTGCATCGGCAATGCTGGCGACATGGCGCCCGAATACAACGACACCATCGAGCAGAACGACATTATTGCCGCCGCCGTACTCTCGGGTAACCGCAATTTCGAGGCGCGCATACACCGCAACATCAAGGCGAATTTCCTCGCCTCGCCGCCGCTGGTGGTGGCCTTTGCCATTGCAGGCCGCGTGAATATCGACCTGGAAACCGAACCCCTGGGTAATGGCAAGGACGGCAAGCCAGTCTTCCTCAAGGACGTGTGGCCCAGCTCCGACGAAATCGGCGCCTTTTTGAAATACGCCATGGCCCCGGAAATATTCCGCGAAAAATACAGCGACTTCACCAAGGACAACGACCTCTGGAACGCTATTGAAACCAGCACCGGCAATGTCTACCAGTGGCCCGACTCCACCTATATCGCCAAACCGCCGTTTTTTGACGGCTTCAGCATGAGCCCCTCCGCCGTGCAGGAAATCCACGGCGCCCGCGCCCTGCTGGTGCTGGGCAACTCGGTGACCACCGACCACATATCCCCCGCCGGCTCCTTCCGGCCCGACACTCCCGCCGGCAAATACCTCACCGGGCGCGGCGTGGCCCCGGCCGATTTCAATACCTACGGCTCACGCCGAGGCAACCACGACATCATGATCCGTGGCACTTTCGCGAATGTGCGCGTGAAAAACCTCATGCTGCCGCCCAAGGCCGACGGCAGCCTCGTCGAAGGCGGCTTTACCCTGCAAGACGGGGTGCAGACCACCGTGTTCGACGCTGCCATGGAATACATCAAACGCGGCACGCCGACGGTAGTCTTTGCCGGCGAAGAATACGGCACCGGCTCCAGCCGCGACTGGGCCGCCAAGGGCACCCAGCTGCTCGGCGTAAAAGCCGTGGTCGCGCGCAGCTTTGAGCGGATTCATCGCAGCAATCTTGTCGGCATGGGTGTGCTGCCCTTGCAGTTCAAGGGCGAAGACTCCATTGGCTCGCTGGGGCTGAAGGGTGACGAAACCTATGATATTGTCGGGATTACCGAGGATATGAAGCCGCAGCAGGATATGGTGCTGGTGATTACTTCTGCCGAAGGGGTTCGTCGCGAAGTGAAGGTGCTTTCACGGATTGATACGGCGATTGAGGTGGATTATTTCCGGCATGGGGGGATATTGCCGTTTGTGTTGCGGGGGATTTTGGGAGAGGCGTAAGGCAGGGCAACAGGCCAACGGTTATTGCACCCTACGATTTCTGTGCGATATTCAAACCCCTACGAACAAGACAGCCGAGAAAAAAGCATGGAAGCAGAAGCCGGATTGTGGTGGGTGATGCATGGCTCCGCGAAACAGGGGCCGTATACCCTCGGTACAATTAAGGCGCTGGTGAAATCCGGCACCGTGTCTGAGACGGACCTGATCTGGAAAGAAGGATTGGGCGAGCCAGTCCTCGTTAATACGATGGTGGAGTCCCAGCTAACCCAAGCCGGGCCGAAGATCGCCCTTGCAGCCGTGTCAGTGCTATTGGTGATGCTTTTACTGTTGGTGCTGATGGCGACTCGCCACGGAATGTCCAAGGATGCTCGTGACTTGCTGTTGGTTATCCTTCTGCCCTTTGTGGTTTTCGGACTGGCGTTTCTGGGACGGAATCTGCAAAAATCCGGTCACGTAAAGTTTGCAGCGGAAAACGGCTTTGATTATGTCCCCGTGCCCTCGCAAGCGGCTGGATACTCCATTGTTGTCGGCTCGGTCATGGCCGGCGACCAGGATCCGCAAAGCCGACGATTCGACCTTCTGCGCGGCGACCGTGGCGGATACCGTTTTCACGCCGTCGATACCGCCTTTGGGCGGGGGCGCAGCCCGAATATTCAGACCGTCATCTGTATTGATCTCAAACATGAAAATCCCGGCGCTTTTTCTATTATTGACAATGACCTGCTGGAAAAAGCACGGGCTGCGGGGAAAACGCTCATGCACGGAGCCCCAGTGCCTACATCAAAGAATAAAATTGTGGTTGTTGATGCGACACATCAGGATGTTTGCATCCCTGCCCAATTTCTCCGTATTTTCTCGCAAGTAAGTGATCTTAATGTGGAATGCCTCAAGAACCGATTGTTGATTTATCGCGTTGGCACGCAATTGACCGGAGAGGATCTCCTGAAAGAACTGGATTGCGCTGTCGGGCTGGCAGCAGCAGTCGAGGCCGTATAAGCATTTTGCACAACGTGTATGGCTAAGCCTGGAAGGGGTTCCGCCATACATACCCCTCCCCTACCCCAAATGCCTGCTCATCGTCCTCCCTGCACGATCACCCCTCGTTGCCACCCCCAACAAGCTGGGCTATTTTTAAAGCAGATGCTTTTTTCTTGAGCCCTTGTAGTCCTCGGGAATGCAACCCATGTTAACGCTGTATACCTCTGCACAGCCGCCTTGCCGGCCTTGCCCGGAGGGTTTCCGCGCGCCGCCGGTACGGGGCGGCGGGCTTGTACCACGGCGCCATTCCCGCTTGCAGGCCACCGCATTATTGGCCACGCTGCTTCTGCTGCCGGCTTTTGCGCTGGCTGCCGGCCCTTCCATTTACAACCCGCAGACCACGGCAATGTCGGTGGATATCAATTTTGCGAACGGCGACGAGTTTCGCAATGTGATCAATTCCAATGAGCTGAAAGTGCTGGGCAGCGACGCGCAGATTACCAGCGTGCAGGTGTACCTGAGCAACGGGGTGCTGACGGCAACGGAGAGCGACACGCCCCGGCTGCGCGGCAGCATCGCCAGGCCGGGCGATCAGGTGTGGGTGGTGGATGGGGTGCATATTTGCGTGGTGAGTGTGCACAAGTTCAAGCGGAAGCTGGGGTTCAAGTGTGCGGGGCATTGATGGTGGATGTTGCCTTAACGCCACAAAGAGAAGCCGTCCCCTCTCCCTCCGGGATGCTCCCCAGGATGGGGAGTAGTCCGGGCTGCGTCGGGAACGCAGCTGGTAGAGGGGCAGGGGTGAGGGACCGCGCTTCAAATTGAACCCGTTGCTGATTTGGACACTCGGTCCCTCATCCGCCCTTCGGGCACCTTCTCCCGGAGGGAGAAGGAACTGTTCACTTTTCTTACGTCTTTTCCGTACCCCCAGCCACCCGCTCCACCGGCGCTCCCTTCGGCCTGCCGGCCTGGCTCATGGCCCACAAATCCGGCAGTGAATACACCCAGGCGTAAAAATGCTCGTCCAGTTCGGGGCGGTTGCTTTGCAGCATGAGGGGGGTGGTGTTGTCGTCGGTGGCGACCAGCAGTATCCAGCAGGGTTTGCCGTCTTCTGCGCCGTGGCGTGATTCCACGGCGTATTTCCAGCCCAGCAGCTCGCTGCGCTGGCGGATTTCCTGCACCTTGCCGCGCCGGATTTTGATGTGGTCGGCATACAGGATGATGGTTTGCTGGCGCGGGACGATGAGCCACATGCCGATGACGAGCAAGGCAAAGGCGGCGAGCGCCAGCGAGGGTGTGCCGTGCAGCAAGCTGCCGATCATGCCGGCCAGGCTGATGGCGACCAGCAGCAGCCCGGCCCGGCGGCGCAGGGGGTAGCGGGCCATGCGGGTTTCGTAGGACCGGGGGTAGCGCTCAGGCTCGAACAGCCACACCGTTTTCGCGTGCGCCTTGCTCATGGTTGGCCCTGTGCTGGTGCGGCAGGCAGCCGCAGGTTCTGGTTTGGGGGCTTACCCTGAACTATATGCGAAAACTGCGCCGGGTGGAGCGGGGAGGATGATTGTGTTTTGCAGGGCGGGCCATGCCCGCGCACGACCGGCCCTCGCCATAACGCCTTGCAGGATATTTGCACAGCCGGTTGTGCGCGGGCATGGCCCTGCACAAGCTCGACGCAGGGTGTTACCCGCCTTACGAAAACCGGTGCGTCGAATTATCTCCCGTTGCTGATTTGGGCGCTCGGTCCCTCAACCGCCCTGTCGGGCACCTTCTACCGGCTGCGCTCCCGGCGCAGCCCGGACTACCCCCATCCCTGGGGGGCATCCCGGAGGGAGAAGGGACTCCGCACTGGCCCTCCGGCGCAAGTCGCGGCGTCAACAAACCCTGCGAAACCCCTACCTCACGGCATAAGCTTCCGAAAAAACTTCGTGCTCTGCATTTTGTCCATCACCTCCGGCGCAAGCCGTTTGGCCGCATAAAGCGCCCAGGCTTCGGGGCTGACGGGCACGACGGCGCGGTTGCCTTCAATGGCGCTGACCACGGCTTCGGCCACCAGTTCGGGGCCGTAGTTGCGGCGGCTGTAAAAGCTGCTGATCCTGCCCTGGGCTTCGGTCATGTGGCCGCTGGTGCGCATGACCTTGACGATATTGGTGTTGATGACGCCAGGGCAGATGGCGCTGACGCCCACGCCAAACGCGGCCATTTCAATGCGCAGCGATTCGGTCAGGCCCATCACGGCGTGCTTGCTGGCAGAGTAGCAGGACATGTCGGGCGCGGCGTAGTAGCCGGCGGCGGAGGCGATATTGACGATGTGGCCGCGCTTGCTGTCGGCCATGCGCTGGCCAAAGAGCTTGCAGCCGTGCACCACGCCCATGACGTTGATGCCCAGCACCCAGTGCCAGTTGTCGATGGGGGTGCTGAGGAAGTCGCCGGCGGTGGCTACGCCGGCATTGTTGACGACAATATCGAGCGCTTCGTGGCGCTTGTGCACGCGGCCGGCCATGCGCTGCATGTCGTCCCAGTCGGACACGTCGGCCTGCTCCAGCTCGGGGCGGCCACCGCGCTCGGTGACGAGGGCGGCGGTTTCGGCGAGGGAGGCCTTGTTGATGTCGCACAGGATCAGCTGGGCGCCCAGCTCCGCAAAGCGCAGGGCGGTGGCGCGGCCTATGCCGCTGCCGGCGCCGGTGATGAGGGCGGTCTTGTTCTGGAAGCGATAGTTGTTTTTATTGCTCATGATGGGGCGTCCTGTGCGTCATGGCGGGTGGCTTTGCAGCACGCTAATGCAGCGGCGGCGCGGCTGCAAGTGCCTGCTGGCGTTTTCGCAACATGGCCTGATCAGACAACAACAAGACCCGCTTTGCCATAGCGTTGGTACAGGCAGCCTAGTACGTTTGCAGGTTGAGTTTGCACAGCCGTGCAGCTACGCTGAAAGTCAAAACTCCCGGCCACGCCGGGAAAATAATAATGATTCAAGTCCGGGAGTTCTCATGGTCAGTCTTGCTGCCCGCGCCGTTGCCGCGTATAGCCGTGTTGTCCTCAAGCGCCAGCCGCGCAGCCCCGAGCACCTGGTGCGCCACCTGCGCGCCCGGCTCGACCACAATCCCCTGCCGGTGCTGCTCTTTCCCGGTGTAAAGCGCCAGACCTTTGCCGGCAACGGCATTCACGGTGAATGGCTGAGCGTGGGCCGGCCCACGCAGGCGGTGCTCTACCTGCATGGCGGTGGCTACGTGGCCGGCGTCACCAGCACCTATCTCACGCTCTGTGGCAAGCTGGCGCGGGCGCTGAAGGCCGACGTGTACCTGCCCTCCTACCGGCTGGCGCCGGAGCACCCCTTTCCGGCGGCCATCGATGATGCCATTGCCGCCTATACCCTGCTGCTGAAGCAGTTTCCGGCCAACCGTATCACCATCATGGGCGACTCGGCGGGCGGCGGTCTGACCCTTGGCACGCTGCTGGCCCTGCGCGACAGGGGCATGCCCCTGCCCAAGTGCGCGGTAGTCTACTCGCCCTATGCCGATGTGACACAGTCCATGGACAGCCGTCGCTACAACGCCAAAAAAGACGACATGTTCACCCACGGCACCTTCACCGCCAGCATGAACCTGTACGGCCAGACCGACGAAGACCGCCGCAATCCCTACGCCTCGCCGGCCTTTGGCGACTACCACGGCATTCCGCCGCTGTTCATTACCGTGAGCGAAGACGAGTGCCTGCGCGACGACGCCCACATGGTGGCCGAGCGCGCACGACTGGCGGGCGTGGATGTGGAGTTTGTGTCGCGCCGGGGGCTGGTGCACGTGTGGCCGATCTTCTACCCGATGATGCCGGAGGCAAGGCTCGACGTGAGGAAGACAATACGGTTTATCCAGCAGTTTTAGCGTCGTTCTGGAAGCGCTGGTTTTTGGTCAGGAGCTAAAGGTATCGGTCAAACGAGTGTTGATGCAGGCGCAGGATAAATCGGGCACAGGGGAAAGCAGGACACGGGGTATAGAAAGAACTCCGTCGCCCCCGCGAACGCGCACTACTGTCCGGGATAAATTTCTGGACAAGACTCGTGTTGCCGTGATTGCGCAGGGCGTAGAGCACAGATTTCGTAGGGCGGGCCATGCCCGCGCACGACTGGCGGTGGCATGGCCTGCCTGTGTTGATGTTGACAATAGCCGGTTGTGCGCGGGCATGGCCCGCCCTGCAAAAGCGGCGCTTCATGACAGACAGGCCAGCGACCCTGCGACGCACGGGGAGAGTAGGGTATGATCGGCCCCACTCTGCGCCGGACCTTTAAAACATGTCGCCAGCCACACCCGCCACGCCTCTACCAGCACGCCTGCCCTACCTCGCCTTTGCCCTCTTCGTGCTGGGCTGCCACTGGCTGCTGATGGCGTACTACGGCGACACCATGCCGCACTGGGACCAGTGGTCAGCCGAGGGCAATGCCCTGCTGCTGCCCTATGCCACCCGGCACTGGCACTGGTCGGCACTGCTGGCGGCGCAGAACGAGCACCACATCATCCCCACCAAGCTGCTGGAACTGTTGCTGCTGGTGGTGAATAACGGCATCTGGAATTCGCTGCTGGAAATGGTGGTGAACGCGCTGCTGCTGAGCGCCGCGCTGACCCTGCTGATGGCCCGCCTCAACCGCCTGCTGCCGCCACGCCTGCACCGGCCGATGCTGGCCGTGGCCGGTCTGATCCTCAGCCTGCCCTATGCATGGGAGAACACCCTTTGCGGCTTCCAGTCGCAGTTTTATTTCCTGATCCTGTTCGGGCTGGAGTTTTTGTGGGCGGTGGCCTGCCTGCCGATGTTTTCCCGGCGCTGGTGGCTGGGCATGGCCTGTGGGGCGCTGGCGGCGGTGTCGCTGGCCTCCGGGCTGGTCTGCCTGGTGGCAGGTGCGCTGATCCTGTTGCTGCGCGCAGCGCAAGGCAGCGAGCGGCGTGCGGCCAATGTGGTCGTGGCGCTGGCTTTCCTGCTTTGCGCGCTGCCGGCCTACCTGTGGATACCGGCCCCGACAGAAGTTATCTCCCTGCCGCCGACGCCCGCCGAGGCTTATAAATACCTGATCGCCATTCTCTCCTGGCCCTATGACGCCTGGTCGGCGCTGGTCGATCTCGCCCTGCTCATTTTGTTTGGTTATTACCTGATCGTGCGCCCCTCGGAGCACATGGCGGCGCGCGCGCTGGTGCCGCTGGCCATGCTCTTCCTGATCGCCCGGCTGGCCCTGCCCAATATGGTGCCCGACAGCGCTGTGGTCCTGTTGCTGCCCATCACTTACTTCGTGTTCTGGCTGCTGGCCGGGGCCACCGGCGGCGACAGGGTCAAGCTGCCCGTGCTGGCCTGCCTGTGGCTGCTCATCACCATGGACTGGGCGCTGCTGGCGCCGGGCGCGGCCTTCATCATCTACCTGCCGGTGTGGCTCTACGGCCTTGCGCGCCTCGGCAAACCCATGCCTGAGCGCGACAGCCAGTGGTTCGGGCTGGCGCTGGCCCTGTGGCTGCTGGGGCAGTACCTGTGCATCAGCGACGGCCGCTCGTTTGGCTATCGCTCACCCCGCTACGAGGATTTATACCTGATCGGGCTGGTGCTGAATTTCCTGCTGCTGCTGCGCTGGCTGGCGGGGCTGGGCACGCCGCTGTCGCTGAAAAACGGCATGGTGCCCCTGCTCTGGAGTCTGAGTCTGGTGCTCGGTGTTTACAGCTCCTTCGGCGGCACGCTGACTGATCTGGAGAAATGGCGGCATACCAGTTTCGTGCAGGCTGGCAATGTGGCCGCCTATGTGCAGACCGGCAATCCCCTGTACATGCACAAAAAGCCCGGCGATGAGCTGCCTTTCCCGGTGGCGGCCGACTTGAAGAGCTATCTGGATACCCCCGCCCTGCGCGCCATGCTGCCTGCGGAGCTGAACCCGGCCAATGCGGGGCGGCAGCCTGCCCTGGTCAGTGCCTTTCTGGGGCAGTTGACGGGGATCGCGTGGGGGGTGTTGGGGCTGGCGGGCGTGTTGGCGCTGTGGAGCCGGCGGCGAGTGGGCTAACTTTTGCATTTGGACAGGAGTTACCCAAGGCAGCCTGCGTGCTGCGCCGCGCTCCAAAAGAAACTCCGTCTTGCAGCACTCACTACCAGCAATCACTGCCCGCGCTCAATCCGCACCGACACCCGGCTCCGCCCCAGCACGATATTGCCGATGCCGTGCATGATGGCGATACAAGCCCAGGCGCCAAGAGCGTCCCAGAAGCCGGAGATGCTGAGGCCGGGCAGCGCCCAGGCGACGAGGCCCAGCATGGCGGCGTTGATGACCAGCAGGAACAGGCCCAGCGAGAGGATGGTGGCCGGCAGGGTGAACAGCACCAGCACCGGGCGCACCACGGTATTGGCTATCGCCAGCAGGATGGCGGCGTCGATCAGGGTGCCGACATCACTAACCTTGACCCCGTGCAGCAGGGTGGCGGCCAGCGCCAGCCCGGCGGCGCTGAGGCCGAGGCGCAGGACCATGTCATAGACGAATTTCATGCAGGATTCTCCCCTTGTTGCTTCCAAGATGGAGGCAACAAGGGCAGTTCGCAAGTCAGGTTCGGTAACGCTCTGTTGCGGGCAGCGGCCTCAGGCCTTGTAGCGCGGAATCGAAACGCCCCGCAGGTCCGGCGCCAGCCCGGCGGCGTCGCGCGAGTGGCGGTATTCGCAGGCGCTCAGCAGCAGGGAATGGCACTGCACGCCCTGGGGTATGCGCTCGGCGATCTGCGCGTGGAACTCCGGCAGGCGGCTCCAGTGCAGGTTGGGGCGCAGGTGGTGGGCAGTGTGGTAGCCCAGGTTCCAGGAAATGCGGTTGTAGAGCCGGCTGAAGCTGTTGCGCGAGGCGCTGTAAGGCGAACTCATGTCGAGGTCGGAGTGCTGCATGTAGGTGTTGTCGAGCAGGCCGATGAACATGACCGGCATGGGCGCCACGAACAGCAGCAGGGCCTTGACCGGGTCCAGCAGCAGGAACACGCCCAGCACGCCCAGGCTGACCACCGCCCAGAACTTGAAGCGGCGATACACCTCGGGGTGCATGCGGCCCATATGGCAGACCTGCGGGTAGATCAGGGCGGCATTGACCACATCATAGTAAACCCGGTGCATGACGCGGCCGCTCTTGTGCTGCCAGGCCGAGGTGTCCAGCTCCGGGTCGAGGTAATTCTTGTGGTGGCCCAGGTTGTGGTGCAGCGTCCAGGCGTAGGGCAGTATACCCGTTTCCAGGAACATGATGATTTCATAGACCCGGTTCAGACCGGGGCTGGTGAAGGTATGCGTGTGGTGGTGATTGTGGCTGATCGAGCCGGCACTGGCCGAGCACGCCAGCAGGCCCAGCATGACGCAGGCCACGACCCGCAGGTCGTTTACGCAGAAAAAGGTGACAAGCTGTATCGTGAGAACCAGCAGAATCCACAGACTGGCAGGAACATCTTCCTTGTATCGAAACAGACGCATACAACCTCCATGGCTGGCGTAGCTTTATAAGCCATTGTTCTTATTAGACAACTTCCAATCCCCGGAAGCTGACGGCAATCCTGTCAGGGCTTGCACTTCCCTTAACGTTATGACTGGATTCGGGTGTCCGCAAGTTATTTTTCGTTGCAATCGCATGACGGGTCGGTCACATGACAAACCAGCCCCGCCACGACACTCGACATGCAGGACGACTCAGGCACAATGACAGACACCCGTTCACCCCCACAAGGAGCGTGTATGAAGCGCCTGCTACAGCACCTGATCCACATTCCCCTGCTCGCGCACCGCGCCTTTCCCGCCGCTACCTGCGAGCAGATACGGCAGGCCGTGGCCGCCGGCGAGGCCCGCCATCGCGGCGAAATCCGCTTCGTGGTGGAAGGCAGCTGGCCGCCCGGCGACGTGCTGGCCGGCAAGACCACCAGTCAACGCGCCCTCGAAGTGTTCGGCCTCAGCCGCGTGTGGGACACCGAGGAAAACACCGGCGTACTCATCTACGCCCTCCTCTGCGAACGCCAGGTGCAGGTGCTGGCCGACCGCGGCATCAACGCCCGCGTACCCCCCGCCACCTGGGATGTGCTCTGCCAGCAACTCCTGAAAGACTACGCCGCCGGCGCGTTTGAAAGCGGCACGGTGAAGGCGATTACGACGCTGTCGGATATATTGGCGGAGCATTTTCCGGCAACTGGAGAGCGGAGTAATGAGTTGCCGGATGAGCCGTTGGTGTTGAACTGACAGATTTCGGGCACTGCTGCTTTTGCCCCTCTCCCCTCGGGATGCCCCCCCAAGGATGGGGGGTAGTCCAGGACGCCCTCGTATCTGTAGGTATGCGAAGGCTCGGGATGCCCCCCCAAGGATGGGGGGTAGTCCAGGCTGGGCCGGGAGCCCAGCCGGTAGAGCATGAGTAGGGCGGAACCCCGAAGGGTTTCCGCCGCATGGTGCCAAACACCAACCCGTGTCGCTGAGCAAGAGCACCGGGGAGATGCCACCCAAGAATGTAGTTGGCCAAGCCAATATCAGTGGCAGACAAGACTCCCGTTGTCATGCGGCGGAAACCCTTCGGGGTTCCGCCCTACAAGCTATGGCACCGTGTGTACAGCAAGCGACCGCCCATACGCGCCATACGCGCCAGCCTTTCCGGGTTGGCGCGTATGGCGCGTATGGTGAACCTGGACAAAACCCACCGGCACCCATGCTCGCCAGCCCCGGAATATGGCAAGCATGGGCACAAGCCCACCCCAAGCAGCCATTGGCACCCACCCCAAAAAGTATTACCATAAAAACTCTGGTAATACCCATAGAGAAGGCCATGACAACTACCCTGACCAGCAAGGGACAAGTCACCATCCCCAAGCCCATCCGTGACGCCCTGAACCTCGTACCCGGCAGCGCTGTCGAATTCTCGGTCAGCCGCGACGGGCAGGTGGTACTGCACCCAGCCACGATACCAGACGGCCAAAGCATCAAGGACCGTTTCGAGGCAGCACGCGGCAAGGCCGATATCAATTGGCGCACCGATGAGCTGATGCAGCTGCTGCGTGGCGAGGACTGATGCTGCTGGTAGACAGCAATGTCCTCATTGATGTGCTGGAGGACGACCCTGTGTGGGCCGACTGGTCCATCCAGCAATTACGCGCACAGTCGCAAGTGCATGAACTGGCGATCAACCCGGTGATCTACGCCGAGCTTTCGCTGGCCTTCAGCCATTTTGAGGCGCTGGATGAGGCGGTGAGCAATCTCGGCCTGACACTGCTGGAGCTGCCACGCCCTGCCCTGTTTCTGGCGGGCAAAGCCTTCGCCAGCTACCGTCGCGCTGGTGGTAAAAAGGGTAATGTGTTGCCGGATTTCTTTATCGGGGCTCATGCTGCTGTAGCGAAGCTGCCCTTGCTGACACGGGATATCACACGCTATCGCCGGTATTTTCCGACGGTGGAGCTGATTGCTCCGCAGGATTGATGGTTCGTAGGGTGGGTGGAGCGCAACGATACGCACCGACAACCACCCATACACCGCCAACCCGGAAAGGCTGGCGGTGTATGGCCTCAAACCATCCCCCAAACCTTACGGCGCTTTTTTCAGGGCACGTTGCCCGCCCAACCGGCTTCCGGCGGGTATCGCTACGCTCCACCCACCCTACGACAGCCCCTATCCCACCATACGCGCCATACGCGCCATACGCGCCAACCCGGAAAGGCTGGCGCGTATGGCGCACATGCCCCCAAAACCATCCCCCACCCCCCGCTGACTCCATGCCCACAAAAGCGTATCCTTAGCCCTTAACCACGCAGTCATCGCCATGAACACACCCAGTCTACAGGCCATGCTGGCCAGCCTGATCGCCCTGCCCAGTGTCAGCTGCACCAATGCGCGCCAGGACCGCAGCAACCGCGCCGTGGTCGAGCAACTGGCCGGCTGGCTGGAGCCGCTGGGTTTCCGCTGCGAGATCATGGAGGTGGCGCCGCGCAAGGCCAACCTGATCGCCACGCTGGGCAGCGGCCCCGGTGGGCTGGTGCTGGCCGGACATACCGACACGGTGCCCTACGATGCAGGCGGCTGGCGCTTTGACCCCTTTGAGCTGACCGAAGCCGAGGGCCGCTGGTATGGCTTGGGCACGGCGGACATGAAGGGCTTTTTCCCGCTCGCCATCGAGGCGGCCAGGCCCTTCCTGAGCGCGCCGCTGAAAGCCCCCCTCATCATTCTGGCCACCTGCGACGAGGAAACCTCCATGGCCGGGGCCAAGGCGCTGGTGGCGGCGGGCCGGCCCAAGGCGCGCTACGCGGTGATCGGCGAGCCGACCAGCCTCAAGCCCATACGCCTGCACAAGGGCGTGATGATGGAGCGCATCTTCATTCAGGGCCACAGCGGCCACTCCAGCGACCCCGGCCTTGGCCACAACGCCATGGAGGCCATGCACGCCGTCATCAGCGAGCTGCTGGGCTTTCGTGGCGAGTTGCAGGCGCGCTACCGCAACGCGGCCTTTACCGTGCCCGTGCCCACGCTCAACCTCGGCTGTATTCACGGTGGCGACAACCCCAACCGCATTTGCGCCAGCTGCGAGCTGCAATACGACCTGCGCCCCCTGCCCGGCATGAGCATGGAGGAGCTGCGCGCCGCCATCCGCGAGCGCCTGAACCCGCTGGCTCCGCAGTTTGGCGTGCGTATTGACTGCGAGCCGCTGTTTTCCGGCGTGGCCGCCATGGAAACCCCGGCCGAGTCCCTGCTGGTCAAGGCCGCCGAGCGCTTGACCGGCCACACGGCCGGCGCCGTGGCCTTTGGCACCGAGGCGCCCTACTTCCGCGAGCTGGGCATGGACGCGCTGGTGCTGGGCCCCGGCCACATCGAGCAGGCGCACCAGCCCGACGAATACGTGGAGCTGGCCAACCTGAACCCCACCATCGCCATCCTGCGTGGGCTGATTCAGGAATTCTGCCTGTAGCCACCCCGCCGCCCCGCTACTACAATGCACCATCCCAACCAGCCAGACGCCAGACGCCGACCGTGATCAATCAGCCCTTCCAGGACACCATGACGGAACAGTACGTGCACTGGTTCCGCAACTCTGCGCCCTATATCAACGCCCACCGGGGCAAGACCTTTGTGCTGCTGTTTGGCGGCGAGGCGGTCAACCACGAGAATTTCCGCAATATCGTGCACGACATCGCCCTGCTGCACTCGCTGGGCATACGTCTGGTGCTGGTGCACGGCGCCCGCCCGCAGATCGACGAAAACCTGCTGGACATGGGCCTGACCACACCCTTCCACAACGACCTGCGCATCACCACGCGCGAGGCGTTGCGCTGCGTGCTCGACGCCGTGGGCAGCATTCGTCTGGAGATTGAAGCCCTGCTCAGCATGGGCCTCGCCAATTCACCCATGTTCGGCGCCAAGATCGACGCCGTGTCCGGCAACTTCATCACCGCCAAGCCCTACGGCGTGCGCGACGGCGTGGACTACTGCCTGACCGGCGAGGTGCGCGCGGTAGACGAAGAGGCCATCGACAACAACCTCAAGAACCACCATATCGTCATCCTCGGCCCCACCGGTTACTCCACTACCGGCGAAGTCTTCAACCTGCTCGCCGAAGACGTAGCCGTGAGCGCCGCCATCGCCCTCAAGGCCGACAAGCTCATCTGCCTCGGCGAGCGCGAAGGCATACAGGACGACGACTCCCGCCTGCTGCGCGAGATGATCCCCAACGAGGTCGACCAGTACCTGCGCGGCAAGCCACTCGACACCGAGCTGCTTCGCCACATGAACGCCGCCACCGAAGCCTGCAAGGCCGGCGTCAACCGCGTGCACATTATTTCCTATGTGCGCGACGGCGCCCTGCTGCAAGAGCTGTTCACCCGCGACGGTTCCGGCACGCTTATTACACACGATTCCTATGAAGAAATCCGCACGGCGGAAATCGAGGACATCGGCGGCATGCTGGAACTGCTGCGCCCGCTGGAAGAAGAAGGCATTCTGGTGCGCCGTTCACGCGAGAGACTGGAAAATGAAATCAGCCATTTCGTCGTGATCGAACGCGACGGCATGGTGGTGGGTTGCGCGGCGCTGTATCCGCTGCCGGTGGATGAAACGCATCCGCCCTCGGGCGAGATTGCCTGTGTCGCCGTGCACAATAATTATCGCAAGGGCGACAGGGGCAGCGAACTGCTGGAGTTTCTGGAAAAGCGGGCCATTAACAAGGGGCTGAAGACCTTGTTTGTGCTGACAACCAGAACAGCGCTGTGGTTTATTGAGCATGGGTTTGAAGCGGCTTCGGTGGATGATCTGCCGACGGAAAGAAAGGCGCTTTATAATTTCCAGCGGAATTCGCTGGTGTTCAGCAAGAAGCTTTGATGTGTTTGCCAGCCCCCAGCTTTTGTAGGGCGGGCCATGCCCGCGCACGACTGGCGGTGGCATAACAGCAAGAGCGAAGGGTTGGCGCCCCGTTGTGCGCGGGCATGGCCCGCCCTACGAAAACCCGAGGTGAGGGGGTATGAACCACCGTAAGTGAAAATTTCTCCCTCCGTACTTTGGCAGGAAGGGGAGAAAAGGCGCTGGATCCCCGCGTTCGCGGGGATGACGGAGTTTCTTTTAGGTGGTCGCGTTGAATTAGTTTGGTTTGGTTTTATCTTTTGTAGTGCTGTTTATAACCCGGCAGGCTGACTGAAAACTGAAGGGGCCTCCCGAGACCCCGTAGAGGACGCCGAGGAACGGAGAAAAATACGGATCAGCCCGCAGGGTGAGCGGCAGGGACGCCGCTCATTTTTTTGACTGGACAGGGATGTCCTGTCAAAAAAACCCGGATTTTTCGAGTACCGCAGGGAACCCCGCGAAGCGGGGCGGCCGGCCCGGGGCGCGTGGGGTTTTTAGGGGCCGCCGCGTCGCGGCCCCTGAATGCCCGTCCGGCATGAGGACGCCCAAGCGACAACTTTAATCAGAAGCAAGCCCGCGATGCGGCAACAACAAGCTTTGAAACGATCACCACACTGAACTTGGAAATTAATTTATTTATAGCTGTTGTACAAAATTAGTGACGACTGCGCTTAGGGGAGTAACTCCCGCTTGAGCCAGATTCCCCTCACCCCAGCCCTCTCCCGAAGGGAGAGGGGGTAAAGGCCGCCGAGGCCGTAGCCACTGACCAGGATCAGTACCACGGCTAGTGCCATCAAACAAAGGCTGTGCTAATTAACCAGCCCAGGCATCAATAGACAAACGCATACACAAGACGCTCCACGGAACCCCAAAATGACTGACACCGACAACACCCGCAAATACTCCTCCCAGGTCGTCGACGGCATCGAAGCCGCCCCCGGCCGCGCCATGCTGCGCGCCGTCGGCTTCACCGATGAAGACTTCAAGAAGCCGCAGATCGGCATAGCCTCCACCTGGGCCATGGTCACACCCTGCAACATGCACATCGACAAGCTTGCGCAAGACGCCGAGCGCGGCGCCAACGAAGCCGGCGGCAAGGCCGTGATCTTCAATACCATCACCGTCTCAGACGGCATCGCCAACGGCACCGAAGGCATGAAATATTCGCTGGTCTCGCGCGAAATCATCGCCGACTCCATCGAAGCCGTGGTCGGCTGCGAAGGTTTCGATGGCCTCGTGGCCGTGGGTGGCTGCGACAAGAACATGCCCGGCTGCATCATCGGCATGGCGCGCCTGAACCGCCCCTCCATCTTCGTGTATGGCGGCACCATCAAGCCGGGCGGCGGCCACACCGACATCATTTCGGTGTTCGAGGCCGTGGGCCAGCACGCGCGCGGCGACCTGAACGAAATCCAGGTCAAGCAGATCGAAGAAGTCGCCATCCCCGGCCCCGGCTCCTGCGGCGGCATGTACACCGCCAATACCATGGCCTCGGCCATTGAAGCCCTGGGCATGAGCCTGCCCGGCTCCAGCGCACAGGACGCCATCGGCGCCGACAAGGCCGACGACTGCTACCGCGCTGGCCAGCAGGTGCTGGAATTGCTCAAGCGCGACATCAAGCCCAGCGACATCATGACCAAGAAGGCTTTCGAGAACGCCATCCGCGTCATCATCGCCCTCGCCGGCTCCACCAATGGCGTGCTGCACCTGATCGCCATGGCCCATGCCATCGGCGTTGACCTGACCCTGGACGACTTCGTGCGCCTCGGCCTGGAAACGCCGGTGCTGGCCGACCTGCGCCCCAGCGGCCGCTACATGATGAGCGAGCTGGTCGCCATCGGTGGCATCCAGCCCCTGATGAAGCGCATGCTCGCCGCCGGCCTGCTGCACGGCGATGTGCTCACCGTCACCGGCAAGACCCTGGCGGAGAACCTGGAAAGCGTGCAGGACTACCCGCTGGGTCAGGACATCATCCGCGACTTCAGCAACCCCATCAAAAAGGATTCCCACCTCGTCATCCTGCGCGGCAACCTCGCCCCCACCGGCGCCGTCGCCAAGATCACGGGCAAGGAAGGCCTGCGCTTTGCCGGCAAGGCCCGCGTATTCCACGGCGAGGAAGACGCCCTGGCCGGTATCCTGCGTGGCGACGTGCAGAAGGGCGAAGTCATCGTCATCCGCTACGAAGGCCCCAAGGGCGGCCCCGGCATGCGCGAAATGCTTTCGCCTACTTCCGCCGTCATGGGCAAGGGCCTGGGCAAGGACGTGGCGCTGATTACCGACGGCCGCTTCTCCGGCGGCTCCCACGGTTTCGTGGTCGGCCATATCACGCCCGAGGCCTTTGAAGGCGGCACCATCGCCCTGCTGGAAAACGGCGACGACATCGTGATCGATGCCGAAACCCGCCAGATCAGCGTCAGCCTGAGCGACGCCATACTGGCCGACCGCAAGGCCCGTTGGGAGCGCCCGGCGCCCAAGTACACACGCGGCGCGCTGGCCAAGTACGCCCATACGGTGTCCAGCGCCTCCGAAGGCGCGGTGACGGACAAGTACCTGTAAGGCCATAGCGCCTGTCACACCAGCCCCTGTAACCGTTTCAGGTTGAACGGTTACAGGGGCTGCGCTTTATCCCCGCAGCCTGGTACTCCCAGAGTTCCACCTCCCACCCCTCCGTTCGTGCTGAGCATTGGGTCGCAGGGATGTGGGGAGTGCCGCGTCGCGTCAGGAACACGACAGGCCAAGCCCGCAACCAAACGGCTTGGTTGCAGCCCCCGCACCATCCCGACAGAACGCATCCCGGCGGCAAGACCCGCCACCCGGACACCATCCCACTGCCCGCGCCCAGCCAAAGATGCTAGGCTCAGGCGGCAGCATACTGGGGATGAACAGCTTGGCGGAGCGAACGCGGCAGAGGGCCAAAAAGGCAGGGTTTGGCTGGTGGTTGACGGCCGGCCTGCACACGCCCGTGCCCCGCCGGGCGGGTGGCTGCCCATGAGCCCCAAGCCCTGGCCCGCCTCCCTGCTCAAGCGTTTTCTGGCCATTTTCCTGCCGCGCAGCTTCAACCAGCAGGTGGCCCTGCTTTCCGCCCTGTCACTGATGGTGGCGCTGACCGTGTTTGCCTATGTGGTCTACCAGCGGCAAGAGGAACTGAACGAAAAGTCGGCGCTGGCGCAAGCTACCATCGTCATCAAGAACTTCTCCTCCGCCTCCTACCGCGACGTGCTGCTGGCCAACTACGACGAGATCCGCGAGCTGCTGCTGCACACGGCGGAGTTTCCCGAGGTCAGCCGTATCACCATCACCGACAACCACGGCCACGTGATCAGCGACGTGCAGCACCTGCCGGGCCACGACCCCGAGGAACTGTTTGCGCAACAGGCACTGCCGCTGCCGACCCAATCCGGCCTGATCTACCACAACCGGGGCAATTCCTTTGAAATGTGGTATCCCATCTCCGATCAGGGCTGGGTCTACATGGTCTACAACTACTCGGTGCAGTCCGAAGCCTACCTCGCCGTGCTGCGCTCGGAGCTGAGCACGGGCATCCTGCTCTCGGTGCTCTCGGCCATCTACTTCCTCGGCCTGCTGCACCGCCCCATCCGCGAGCTGCGCCGCCTGATCACCTTTGCCAAGGGGCTGGACGTGTACCACGGACGTGCGGAAATACAGGTGCGCTCCACCACCCGCGAGATCAGTGAGTTGAACCAGGCCCTGAACCAGTCCGCAGCCCGCCTGTTTGACCAGAGCCAGCAAATATTGCAGTCCGAGTCACAATACCGCCGCGTGGTCAACAACGTGCAGGAAGTGATCTTCCAGACCGACGTGGCCGGCCTCATCACCTTCCTCAACCCGGCCTGGGAAAAGATTTCCGGCTATACCGTGGCGGAGTCGCTGGGCCGCAACATCATGGACTTTGCCAGCCCCAGCGAAGATGCCAGCCTGCGCGCTGCCATCGAGCCCCTGCTGCAGCTGACCCGCGAGCACCTGCACCTGGAGGCGCGCTACATGACCCGCCACGGCGATGTGCGCTGGGCTGAAATCTGGACCGCGCTGGTGCGCGATGAAAGCGGCCGCATCATCGGCACCACCGGCACCCTGGCCGATATTTCCGGGCGCAAGGAAGCACAGATGGCGCTGATCGCCGCCAAGGACGCCGCCGAGTCGGCCACCCGTGCCAAGAGCCAGTTCCTGGCCAGCATGAGCCACGAAATCCGCACCCCCATGAACGGTGTGCTGGGCATGGCCCAGCTGCTGCTGGACACCGACCTGAGCCACGAGCAGCGTGACTATGTGCGCACGCTCTACCACTCCGGCCAGAGCCTGCTGACCATCATCAACGACATCCTCGACTTCTCCAAGATCGAGGCCGGCAAGCTCAGCATCGAGCCCATTCCCTTCGACCTGGCGACGGCGGTCGATGAAGTCTGCGACCTGCTGCTGCCGCAGATTCAGGAAAAGAAGCTCGAGTTGGTGCAGCGCTACGCCCCCGACTGCCCGCGCCTGCTGATCGGCGATGCCGGCCGTATCCGCCAGATCGTACTCAACTTCCTGGGTAATGCGCTCAAGTTCACCGAATCAGGGCATATCCTCGTTGAGGTCAGCGCCGTCAGCGTGAGTGAGACCGAAGCTCGGGTACGCATCAGCGTCAGCGACACCGGCATCGGCATTTCCGGGGTCAAGCAGGGGCAACTGTTCCAGCAGTTCTCGCAGGCCGATACCTCCACCACCCGGCGTTTCGGCGGCACCGGCCTCGGGCTAGCCATCTGCAAAGCCCTGAGCGAGCTGATGGGCGGTACCGTCGGCCTCAGCAGCACCGAAGATGAGGGCTCGCTCTTCTACGTAGAACTGCCGCTGCCGCGCCAGGCCATGGCCGAGTTGTACCCCACCCCGCACCTTGAAGGCCTGCGCATTCTGGTGGTGGACGATCTTGAGCTGAACCGGCGTATTTTGCGTGAAGCACTGGGCAACCGGGGCGTACAGGTGCTCGAAGCCGCTACAGCGATCGAGGCCATGGCGCAGTTGCACGCCGGCGTGGCACGGGGCGAGCCTTTCGACATCGCCATCGTCGACCTGCACATGCCGGATATCGACGGCGCCAGCCTCGGCCGCCAGATCATCGCCGAGCACTCCCTGAGCCGCACCCACCTCATCCTGCTCAGCTCCAGCCCACTCAAGCACGAGCAGACCCGCTTCAAGGAGTCCGGCTTCTCCGCCACGCTGGTGAAGCCGGTGCGCATCGACCAGCTCATCGACGCCGTCAGCCAGCTCGACCAGGCCCGCCCCCACCCCAGCCGCCCCCTCCTGCTGCTCCGCCCCGACGACCAGCCCGGCCAGTCGCCCCACCTGCGCGTGTTGCTGGCCGAAGACAATGTGGTCAACCAGAAAGTGGCCGCGCGCATGCTGGAAAAGCTGGGCATGACGGTCGATGTGGTCGGCAACGGGCTTGAAGCGGTGCGTATGTGCATACAGTTCCGCTATGACCTTGTGCTCATGGACTGCCAGATGCCCGACCTCGACGGCTTCGCCGCTACCCGCGAAATCCGCCGCATGCAGGCCCAGGCCGCCAGCCCACGCGGCGTGCCCATTATCGCCCTCACCGCCAACACCATGGAAGGCGACCGCGAACGCTGCCTCGCCGCCGGCATGAACGACTTCCTGGGCAAACCCATACGCCAGCAGGATCTGGCGCATATGCTGCAGAAGTATTCGGGGCAGAGGGCGTTGGACAGGATGATTTGAGGGGGATACCCGCCATGAAACCATGGAGCCCCCCCGCCCCGTTCTGTACACGCTCATGTGGCTGGCCGCATTCCTTATATAGTGGTGTCCCCCTTGGGCAAGAGCGGAATGGCGCTGACCTTGATTGTTGTAGACATGTTTGTTTAGCGCAAAATTCCGGCTTGTTTATCGCGTAAAAAACAGAGCGGTTCACCCTTGTCTGGATGGCCATTTTGCTGCTGCTGATCCTCGTGGCAATGGCATTTATTTCCGTGGATTTCTGGCCGCTGGTGCCACATTGGCCGTACGCGCTGCTGGTCGCAAGCGTCTATACCCTCGTGCACCGGAATCTCGTCATCCGTGCAAAGCTGGAGGCCAGCAAGGCCGGTGCGCCGTCGCCAGCCCCCCTTGCCACGCACCCGGAACCCTGAGCAAGAACCGTAGGGGGCGCTGTGCGCACCCTGCGACGGGCAACAGCAAGGGCGGCGGCCAGTCGTGCCTGCATATACCTTGATATATGCTACAACCAGGCATATATTCTGATATATACCTGAGGGCAGCCCCATGAGCCAGATCGCCAAACTGTTTGTCAACGGTCGCAGTCAGGCGGTGCGCCTGCCGGCAGCCTTTCGCTTCGACACCAAGGAAGTGTTTATCCGGCAAGACCCGGAAACCGGTGACGTCATCCTTTCCCGCAAGCCAGCCGACTGGAACAGCTTCTTTAGCGCGCTCAAGGGCGCCGATGCGCCCGCCGACTTCCTGAGCCCGGCGGAGCGCCAGCAGCCCGCGCAAGAGCGCGACCCCTTGGCGGGCTGGGTTGAATGAAGCACTACCTGCTCGACACCAACACGGTCAGCCACGTGATCCGGGAGCACTCTGCCCTGGTCGCGCACCTGGTCAGCGTGCCCATCGCCTCCTTGCGTATCTCCAGCATCACCGCTGGGGAGCTGCACTTTGGCCTGGCCCGGCGGCCTGAGGCCAAGCGGCTGCACCTCGCCGTCGCGGAGTTCCTGCAACGGGTCGATGTGCTGCCCTGGCAAATCAGCACGGCCGAGTGCTACGGCGACCTGCGCGCAACGCTTGAGGCCCAGGGCATAGTGCTGGCACCGCTGGACTTGCTGATAGCGGCGCACACGCTGGCCACCGGCTCGGTGCTGGTCAGCAACGACAAGGCCTTCCGGCAGGTGCCAGGGCTGGATGTGGAGGACTGGACGGTTTAAGACCTTGCGCAGCATGAGTAGCGCTCCCTGCCACCCATCCTGCACATTGGCCAAAGGCCACCCGTCACCCCGGCCATATAGTAAAACCGCCACATGCGCTAAACTGCTACCCCACTTTTGGCAGATACCCCATGAGCGAAACCGTCGCCGTTCTCGGCGCCAGCCCCAAACCGGCGCGCTACAGCAACCAGGCCATCCGCCTGCTGGGCGAATACGGCCACCGCGTGATCCCGGTCAACCCGGCGCAGGCCAGCATCGAGGGCTTGCCGGTGAGCCGCCGGCTGGAAGACATCAGCGTGCCGGTGGATACCGTGACCGTGTATGTCAGCCCGGAGCACTCCCTGCCCCTGCTGCCCGGCCTGCTGGCGCTGAAACCGCAACGGGTCATTTTCAACCCCGGCGCCGAGAACCCGGCGCTGCAAAGCGCGCTGGAATTGGCCGGTATTGAAGCCCTTGAAGCCTGTACACTGGTGCTGCTGCGCACCCGACAGTTTTAGTCAAAGCGCCGATCTGCCTGGCGCGTTATGAATACACCGTGGCGTTGCCTGGATAAAAAAACCGCATGAATTATCGCCACCATTACCACGCCGGCAATTTTGCCGATGTCATGAAACACATCCTGCTGGTCGGCCTGCTCGAAGGCATGGCCCGCAAGGAAGCCGGCTACTGCTATATCGACACCCATGCCGGCCTCGGCCTCTACGACCTGAGCCAGGGCCCGGCGCAAAAGACCAATGAATTCAAGACCGGCATCACCCGCCTGCACGGCGCCACCGGCGCACCGGAATGGGTAACGGCGTATCAGGCCGCCATCAAGGTCTTGCAGGACGAGCGCCACCGCGGCTGGTACCCCGGCTCGCCCTGGTTCGCCCACCACTGGCTGCGCCCGCAAGACCGCGCCGCGCTGATTGAGCTACACCCGGAAGACGCCGACGACCTGCGCCGCAACGCGGCCGGCTGGCGCAATTGCGCCGTGCACGAACGCGATGCCTACGAGGCCCTGCTGGCGCTCATCCCCCCGAAGGAAAAGCGCGGACTGGTGCTGATCGACCCACCCTATGAAGAAGAACGCCAGGATTTTGCCCAACTGGTGGATCTGCTGCAACGCGCCTACACCAAGTGGCCGACCGGCGTTTACGCCCTGTGGTATCCGATTAAAGAGCGTGGCATGATCAATCGCTTTTTCAGGCGCCTGACCGACAGTGGCATACCCCGGATACTGGCCTGCGAGCTGTGCGTGATGCCCGACGACAACAGCCTCGGCCTCAACGGCACCGGCATGATTATCGTCAACCCGCCCTGGCCCTTTGCCGACAAGGCGCAGGCCTGCCTGGACTGGCTCAAGCCGCAGCTCAGCGAGCACAGCCACGCGAAGACACAGGTAAAATGGCTGAGCGGGGAAGCCCTGCCGGTAAAAACCAAAACAGAAGACTAGAAAAGTAGAGCTGACACTGTGAATACCCTGGAACTATCGTTGAGCCTGCAACGCGCCTACGTGATTGCCATGATGGACATCATCGGTCGCGGCCTGGTGTCCGCCGATGCGGTTGACCCCGAGGTGCAAAAGGAAATTGCGCAGTTCCCTGCCAATTTCGTCATCCAGATGAAGGTGCTGCCCGCCGGCCCCGGCTTCGCCCTGCGTGTCAATGCCGACCACTCCCTGACCCTGCTCAAGGATTTTACCGGCAAGGCCGATCTGGACGTGAAATTCAAGCACCTCAGCCACGCCTTTCTGGTGTTTTCCTTTCAGGAAGGCACGGCGCGCGCGTTCGCCAATGACCGTATTGTGGTCGATGGCGATGTGTCTCACGCCATCCGGCTGGTGCGCTGCCTGAACCGTATGGAAGCCATTATCCTGCCCGCCGCCATCGCCCGCCTGGCCGTCAAGCGCTACCCGGCGCTGTCGCTGTCACTGCCGGAAAAAGCCGTTAAAGCCGCGCGCATCTACACGCTGGTCGCCCGCAATTTCGTTACAGGAAAATAAACATGAGCAGCAAGTCGTACTACGAATTTTTTTGCCCGGTCAAAGTCATTGCCGGCCACAAAGCCCTGGAACATATTCCCTTTGAGCTTTCCACCTTGCAGGTGTCACGCCCGCTCATCATCACCGACAAGGGCGTGCGTGGCGCCGGCCTGCTCGAACATATCGAGACGGCTTTTATCGGCGCCGACAGCAATATCGCCGGCATTTTTGACGACGTGCCGCCCGACAGCAGCATGAACACCGTGCGCAATGCCGCCGCGTTTTACCGCGCCAATAATTGCGATGCCATTATCGCCGTGGGTGGCGGCTCCGTCATCGACACCAGCAAGGCGGTAAATATTCTGGTATCGGAAGGCGGCGACGACCTGCTGATTTATTCCGGCGCGCACAACCTCAAGCGCCCGCTCAAGCCGCTGTTCGTGGTGCCCACCACCGCCGGCACCGGCTCGGAAGTGACCATGATCGCGGTGATTTCCGACACCGACAAGGGTATCAAAATCCCCTTCACGTCCTACTTCCTCATGCCCAATGCCGCCGTGCTCGACCCGCGCATGACGCTGACCCTGCCCAGGCACATTACCGCCATGACCGCCATGGACGCCATGACGCACGCGGTAGAGGCCTATACCTGCCTCGCCGCCAACCCGGTCAGCGACGCCTATGCCTTTGCCGCCATCCGCAAGGTCAGCGAAAACATTTTGATCGCCATTGAAACACCGACCGACACCAACGCACGGCTGGAACTGGCGCAGGCCTCCACCATGGCCGGCATCGCCTTTTCCAATGCCATGGTCGGCATGGTGCACTCGCTGGGCCACTCGCTCGGCGCCGTCTGCCACCTGCCGCACGGCCTGTGCATGAATCTGTTCCTGCCCTATGTGCTGGAATACAACCGCGAAATAAATGGCGACAAGATCGGCGAACTGCTGCTGCCCCTGGCCGGCGCCGACATTTACGCCGGCACCCCCAAGGCCCAGCGCGCCCAGCGCGCCATACAAGCCATCCGCGACCTGCGCGATGCGCTGTACGCCTCCTGCAAACTACCCCGCACCCTCAAGGAAACCGGCAAGGTTACTGAAGCGCAGTTGGAACAGATTGCTGATCTGGCGATCAACGATGGCTCGATTATTTTTAATCCGAAGGAAGCGGATAGGGAGGAATTGCTGGGGGTTTTGAAGCGCGCTTGGGCTTAATGCTTGCTCGATAAAAAATGCCGGCGAATGCCGGCATTTTTTTGCCTTCACCCCGCTACAAACAAAACCGCAGGATGGCTGAAAATGTTAGCCGGACAAGCTCCCGTGATCAGCCCTATTTCACATTGATGGCCACCAATCCGCCGGTCAGGATATTGTTGATATACAGGACACCATTGGCCGACAAAGCCAGATCACCCGCCGCAGGATAGCTCCAGACTTCCTGCTGGGTGCCAAGATCAATGGCATAAGTAGTCGCGCTGACGTTTGAAAGGGGGGTGCCGGTGAGGTTCGTGGAAACAAAGGCCAGGTTATTGGTGATCAGCAAACTGTTGTTGTAAACCGTTGCACCAATATTTGCCGGCTGCGGCAGCGGCCAACTCCACAGCAGGGCCCCGGTGCTTTCAGAAACCGCCTCCAGATCTGCCTGGCCATCGCCCAGCGGAGAGTTGACGATGTAAATGACACCGTTGGCATACGCAGGGTTGCTGAAAAAACCACCGACGTGCGACCAGGAAACGGCCTGCGTGTTGGTATTGAAATCGACCAGACTAGCACCAATGCCGTCCAGGTTAATGATGGAAACTCCGGCAAGTGCTATCACAGACCCGGAGGCGCCCACTACAGTCTGACCAAGGATATTGCCAGTACCACCATCGGTGGCGGGACCGGCAATGTTGGCCTGGATTGCAGCGGTCGCCGGATTTATCTGCAACAGGTTGACACCGCCGGAAGCATAGGCATGACTGCTGTCGAATGATGGCAGCCCGAGGTATGAGATGGCTCCTGCATCAGCAGAAAAGACCGGTGCGCCACTGCTGGCATTGAAGGCGAAAAGCTCGGTGCTCTCCTGCCCTGACGCGCCAGTCGCATATACCGTGCCGGCATTGACTGTGGGCTGATTCAGCTCGGACAGAGCATTGGCAGGCGGCTGGAATAGTACAGCGCCCGTCGCTGCGTTGAGCCCCACCATCCCGTTGAGCAGAGGGGCATAGACTACGCCTGCCGCCGTTGCGGGTACGGGAGCCGCAACGCCAGAGCCAGCGGCGGTTGTTGTCTGAACTGAAGACTTGTAAGTCCAGGCGGCACTGCCGTCTGCCTCGTTGAGGGCATACACATCATTCGTTGTGGCGCAGAAATACACCATGTTGCCGGCACTTACTATCGGGCTCATCGGCTGGTTCGCGATGAATCCGGTATTCCACGCCCAGCGTGTACTAAACTGGCCTGGATCGAGGGTAACGGGCACAAAACCCGTATGCTGTGCGTTGCCCTGAAAAGTGCTCCAGTCGGCAATGCCGGGCCAGGCGCTGAGGGCCGTCAAGTTACCAGTGCTGACGGTGATATCGTAGGGATACGGAAAAGGCGCCCCGGCAACCTGACTGCTGCACTGGCTGTCATAACAAATATTGACGCTGAAATTCCCGGTGTAATGCCCGGGCTTGAGGGTTGGCGATATCGTCAGGTTGACGTTAAAGCTGTCATAGCCGCTGGGATTGCTGGTTTGGGTAATGCTGGCGCCGTGAGGCAGCAGAACCCCATTGCTGTCGACGATGACCACCGTCACAGGCTGGGAAATCAGTACCGTATTCCTTGCGACCAGTTGAATGACGGGTGGCACCGTCCCCGCCAGATAGCTCGTGGTGTACTGGCTGGGCGTGATGCTGACGGGGGCTGCCACAGCGCCTCCACCACCGCTACTGCTACCTCCGCCGCCACAGGCGGCTAGCAACAAGGTTACCGCCGCCAACAGGTAGTAGCGCATCCAGCTTCCCCTTTTTTAATTTAGTGCCCAAGCATCCTGACGTATTCTTGCCGGAAAGGAAAATATTACAGCTGCCCCTCCGGCCAACAAGCCAGCCAGCGGTCCGCCTGATCCCCCACCGCAATAAACCCGCGATTGGTGAGCGTATCCCGAAGATTATACATAAACGGCGCCCCGCGAAAGCTCAGCAACTGCCCACCGGCCTCTTCGAGAATTATTTGCGCCGCCGCCGTGTCCCACTCCATGGTAGGCCCAAAGCGCGGATAGCAATCGGCGCCACCTTCTGCCACCAGACAGGTTTTATACGCGCTGCCATAATTGATAAACCGGTAAGGCCCAAACTCGCGTTCGACATTGGCAAAGAGCAGGTCTTCGTTGACGCCACGATGATGCCGGCTGGCAACAATGGTAACGGTGGAGGCGTCTTCCCGCAGTTTATGGCAACTGATGCGATGCGTGCCGGCGCTGTCGGTTTTAAACGCGCCCTCGCCCGCCACGGCAAAATAGGTGACCGCCTGCACCGGCATATACACCACGCCCAGCACGGCACGATGATTTTCCACCAGCGCGATATTCACGCTGAATTCGCCGTTGCGCTTGAGGAATTCCTTGGTACCGTCGAGCGGGTCTACCACCCAGCATTTCGGCCACTGGCGGCGGGCCGCAATATCGGTGGAGAGTGACTCTTCGGAAATGACCGGGATATCCGGCGTCAGCGCGGTCAGCGCTGCCAGAATCAAATGGTGAGCCGCCATATCGGCGGCGGTCAGCGGTGAGGCGTCGGATTTTTTCTGCACATCCCAGGCGTCGGCGTCGGCATAGATGGCCATGATGGCCTCGCCTGCGCGCGCGGCAATCGCGCTGATCGCCTGCACCAGACTCATGGGGTTTCTCCGGCCATGACGGCGCGGCGGGCCAGCAGGTCGCGCACCATGTAGAGGGCGGCCAGTGAGCGCGCCTCGCTGAAGTCGGCACGCCAGACCCACTCATCCAGCACGGCAAGGCTGATGGGCAAGACTTCGATGGGCTCGGGCTCGTCGCCCTCCAGCCGCGCCGGATAAAGGTTTTCGGCCAGCACCACGGTAATGTGGTGGCCCATATAGCTGGGTGAAAGGGTGAGGTCCTTGAGCACGGTGAGGTCGCGGGCGCCGTAGCCCACCTCCTCCATCAGCTCGCGGTTGGCACCCTGCTCGACGGTTTCGTCGGCGTCCAGCGCGCCCTTGGGCAGGCCCAGCTCATAGCGCTCGGTGCCGGCGCCGTACTCGCGGATCAGCAGTACGGTGTCGGCGTCGAGCATCGGCACGATCAGCACGGCGCGCACCGGCGGCGTGCGCAGGCGCTCGTAGACGCGTTCGACGCCGTTGCTGAAGCGCAGGTGCAACTCTTCCACCCCGAACAGGCGGGTCTTCATGATCAATTCTTTCTTCAGGATTTCGGGCAGCTTTGCCATACTCGTTCCCGGCAGGGGCGGCAGGGGCCGCTTCGCGATGATGATGAAAAGTATATGCTGGATTGGGCCACGGTAGACACTGTAATGCTGGATATGGACGGTACCCTGCTGGACCTGTATTACGACAACCATTTCTGGCTCAGCCACCTGCCGCAACACTACGCCGACCGCCACGGGCTCAGTCTGGAGGCGGCACGGGAGCGGCTGATCGGCCAGTTTGCCAGCCAGCACGGCAGCCTGAACTGGTACTGCGTGGACTTCTGGAGCGCCACGCTGGGCCTGGATATCGGCCTGCTCAAGCACGAAACGGCGGAGCTGATTGCCATACGCCCCAGCACGCTAGACTTTCTGGAAGCCCTGCGCCAGAGCGGGCGGGCCGCCTGGCTGGTGACCAATGCCCACCACAAGAGCCTGAGCCTGAAGCTGGACCGCACCGGCATCGGCCAGTATTTTGACCGCATCATCTGCTCGCACGACTTCAGCGCGCCCAAGGAGTCGCAGGACTTCTGGCAGCGCCTGCGGGTGCAGGAGCCTTTCGAGCCGGCCCGCAGCCTGCTGATCGACGACAGCACCAGCGTGCTGGCCTCGGCCCATGCCTACGGCATAGGCCAGCTGCTCACCATTGCCCAGCCCGACAGCCAGCGACCGGCGCGGGAGGGGCTGGGCTTTCCGGCACTGACCAGCTTTGCGGAAATCATGCCGATACCCATTTATGTATTGAAGAAGTCATCCTGACTTCTTCAATACCCGTGCTTTCCGGCGCATGTCCGGAAAGCACTCACGCCAAATCAATCACTGCCGTGATGGATTTGCGGGCAGCACGTCCCTGTGCTGCGAAACCTCTGAAAAACCAGAGGTTTCCTGACAACGGAGACTACTGATGGAAGGCGAGCGTATCCGTATGGACAAATGGCTGTGGGCGGCGCGCTTTTTCAAGACTCGCTCGCAGGCCAAGGAAGCCATAGAAGGCGGCAAGGTGCACTGCGAGGGCCAGCGCGTAAAGGTGGGCAAGGAGGTGCGCGTGGGCATGGTGCTCTGCATACGGCAGGGCTTTGACGAAAGGACGGTGCGGGTGGAGGCACTCAGCGATGTGCGCGGCCCCGCCAGCGTCGCGGTGATGCTATACGCGGAAACGGCGGAAAGCATGGCCCTGCGGGAGGAACACGCGGCGGCACGCAAGAGCCAGAACCTGGCCCACCCCGATCACCGCCCGAGCAAGAAAGACCGGCGGCAGATTCATAAATTCCAGCAGGGTTTTGAGTAATGGGCGATGCGAAAAATCGGGTAAAACTGGCCATCGAAAACCCATTGCCATAGCCACCCTTCGACAAGCTCAGGGTGAACGGCTTCGAAGGACTCAAGCTACAAAATCCGGAAACACCAACTCCGTTCGTGCTGAGCCTGAGCGACGACCCACAGGGATGTGGGAAGTGTCACAAACGCGCCGGGAGCGCGTGTGCCTGCGCGGCTACAGCAACTGTTACCCAATTTTCCGCATCGCCCACCTGCGCCCTTAATCCTGCCCCGGCGCACAATCCGGGTCATCCACCGCCTTGCTCTGGCAGCGTATGGCCTTGAGCAGGCCCAGCATACGGCGGTCGTAATACCCAGCCGCCGTCACCCGCGTGCGGGTGTCGCGCATGACCTTGTTGTAGTCCTTCAGCTCGGTGGTGGTGGCGTAAAGCCACAGGTTGGGTTCGACCGCCGCCTCCACGTTGTGGATGACCCCGAGGGCAAAGGCCAGTTGCGAGAGCATGTAGTCACGGCTACTGTGCCCGAAACCTTCCGGGAACTTCGCCTTGCGACACACCAGCTGCATGGTGAACTGCAAGGCCGGGCGATGCACGATGCCGCCGGTAGTACCCATGCCCCTGGACAACTCCAGCGCCTTGTACATGATCATGGGCACGACCACCATGTCCACCTTGCCAGTGTTGAAAGCCTGGCCAAACTGCGTCAGCTCCATGGGCACAGGAATAACGCCCGTCGACTTGACGATGATCGGCTGCAGGGGGTCCCAGGACAGGGTGGCCATGCGCTTGCCAATCACGCCCTTCATGCCGTTCATGTGCTTGTCATCGACAAAGGGGTAACCCGCACCGATGGGGATGATGCCGACCACTTCGAAGTCGCCGACCGTCATGTATTTCTCGGCCTTGCTGGTGTTGAGAATCTGCTGTATTTCGCGCATTTGCGCATAGTTGTCGATGGCGCCAGGCGCTTCGAGCGTACTGGTGAACTGGTTATAGGTGCGGGCCCGTATGCCCAGCATGTTGATGATGTCGCAGTCGCCATTCTGGAAGGCCGCCGCCGACCTGGACTCATCGGTATAGACCTTGAGGTCCAGGTTGACGCCCCAGCGTTTGGCCGCCAGCTGGTAATCCTTGAGCATGTTGCTGTAGTCGCCCCCGGCACCCAGCGGGTCCCACACACACATGGTTTGCGCCTGCACCGGGCGGGCGGCCACGGTCAGCAGCAGGCACAGGGCCGCTGGCAGCAGGCCGGCACGGGAAAGCCATGTAGTGATCGAGGCTTGTTTCATGGTGATGCCCTTTATTGTTATTGGCAGTGGTGCAAACCGGAAGCACGCCCGTTCCACTCCGGCGAGAACACGAGCAATGGCAATCTCACGCCCGCTATTCCATGACAAGGCCGGGGTTCGTGAACGGTCAGGATTTATTGCCAACTGGCGCAACGTTGGGGAGTAACAAACATTTCTGCCCACGTTAGTCAGGATAGACCTGAAGCGGGATGATTGCTGATTTATCGCAGTGGCGGGCGGAAACAGGGGAAAGTGACCGCGAGGTCAGGCAAGACGGCCGGTATTCAGATATACCGGGAGGGAAAGCGGGGAAGAAAGTGCCCGAAGCCGATAGTCAGGTATTTGTCCGCTCCGTTAAAACCCTGCGCCTTAGCCACCTTTCGACAAGCTCAGCGTGAACGGAGGTGGTTGGATTCGAAGAGCCTTCCCCGCCCCAAAAAACACCGTTCGTGCCAAGCCTGATCGACGACCCACAGGGATGTGGGAAGTGTCACAAACTCGCCGGGAGCGCGTGTGCCCGCGCGGCTATGGCAACAGGCTCCGAGCTATTCACGCAAACTTAACGCACCACCGTCGCAAACACCGTATCCAGCACCCGCAGCTCCAACTGATCGCCAGCATGCAATGCCGCCACACCCTCCGGCGTGCCGGTAAGAATCACGTCGCCCGGCTCCAGGGTGAAAATGGTGGAGATGTATTCAATCAGCGCATAAACCGACGTAATCATGTCGCGGCTGAAGCCGTGCTGACGCTGGCTGCCATTGACGCTCAGCGAAAACTCGGTGTTTTCCACATCGCCAAATACGTCGGGCTTGAAAAAGGGCGACAGCGGCGCAGCGCCATCAAAGGCTTTGGCAATTTCCCAGGGCAAGCCCTTTTTTTTCAGCTCGTTCTGCGCGTCACGCAGGGTAAGATCAAGGCCGAGACCAAAGCCGGCAATACCGGCTTCGATTTCCGCACGCCCGGCATTTTTAAGCCGCTTGCCAATCAGCACGCTGATTTCGGTTTCATGGTGGCATTCACCGCGCCCCTGCGGAATGGCAAAACCAGGCTGCAGCGGCACCAACGCCGTCGAAGGCTTTAAAAACAGGATGGGCGATTCGGGCACGGCATTACCCAACTCGCGCGCATGGGCCGCATAATTACGCCCGACGCAAACCGCCTTGCCCACCGGCAGGCCACAGGCGCTGCCATCAATAAACTGGTGCTGGTAGCCCATCGTCCATCCTCATTCGTACTCAAGCCTGCTGATGCAGAGCGTGTTCCAGCAGGAAAATACGGTCTTCGCCAAAATACATGTCATCGCCCAGAAAAAACGTGGGTGCGCCAAAGGCGCCACGCTGGGCGGCTTCTTCGGTGGCGGCTTTCAATTCAGCCTTCACGGCATCATCACTGGCCCGCGCCAGCACATCGGCACCCACCAGCTCCGCCAGAACGGCCATGTCGCCCAGATCGGCATCGTCAGCCCAATAGGCACGGAACAGCTGCATGCTCACCTCGGCGCGGCGCTCCACCGGCAGTGCGGTAATACAGCGCATGGCTTGCAGGGAATTCATGGGAAAGCGACTGGGAAAGGTGAAAGGCTCCTGGTAAAAGGAAAACAGCCGCTTCAAATCCTGGAACATGTATTGGCCTTTGGCCGGGTTGGACGCGGGCATCATGTTATTGGTGGCCTTGAACACGCCACCAATCAGGAAAGGCCGCCACTGCACCGGCGCCAGCTTTTCAATGCGCGGCACAAGGGCGGCAGCGAGATAGCTGTAGGGGCTGGCGATGTCGTAAAAGAACTCTACGGTTTTGGTCATGCTCGCTTTCCTTTTGTTGGTTTTATTCAGCTTATACAAAAGCTCCGGCAGCTGCCTCCCTCTCCCTCCGGGAGAGGGCTGGGGTGAGGGGAAATTACCACGGACCTGCGCAGATTCCCCTCACCCTAACCCTCTCCCGGAGGGAGAGGGGATAAACACCCTCACAGATCAAACAGCTTGCCCGGATTCATCACATTATTCGGATCAAATACCTGCTTGATCGCTTTCAAATACGCAATTTCCACCTCAGAACGGGTGTAGTGTAGATAGGGCTTCTTGGTCATACCCACACCATGCTCTGCCGACACCGAGCCACTGTATTTTTGCACCGTCTCAAACACACGGGTATTCACCACCTTGCACTTGGCAAAGAATTCTTCCTTGGCCAGATCAGCCGGCTTGAGGATGTTCAGGTGCAGGTTGCCGTCGCCAATATGCCCAAACCACACCACTTCAAAGTCCGGGTAATTTGCAGACACAATGGCATCAATGTCGGCAATAAACGCCGGCACCTTCTGGATGATCACCGAAATGTCGTTCTTGTAGGGCGTATAGCGGGCGATGGTTTCGGAAATATCCTCGCGCAGCCGCCACAAGTTCTTCGCCTGTGTCTCGCTCTGACTCATCACGCCATCCAGCACCCAGCCCTGCTCCACGCAATGCTCGAACAGCGCCATGGCTTCGTCGGCCATGACCTCGCTCAGGGCCTCGAATTCCAGCAGGGCGTAAAACGGCGTGGCGGTTTCAAAGGGACGTGGAATACCCTGATGTTCGGTGACAATGCGCACGGCCAGATCAGAGAAAAACTCAAAGGCGGTCAGGTCCAGTTTTTTCTGGAAGGTCGCCAGAATATTCATTACCGAGGCAAAATCCGGCGTGCCCAACACCAGCACGCGCAGGTCACGCGGCTTACGCTCCAGCTTCATGGTGGCTTCCACCACAAAGCCCAGCGTGCCTTCGGCGCCGATAAAAAGATGGCGCAGGTCGTAGCCGGTGGCGTTCTTCACCATGTCTTTATTCAGTTCAAGAATATCGCCCTTGCCGGTGACGACCTTGAGGCCCATGACCCAGTTGCGGGTCATGCCGTACTTGATGACCTTGATGCCGCCGGCATTGGTGCCGATATTGCCGCCGATCTGCGAGGAGCCAGCGCTGGCAAAATCCACCGGGTAGTAAAGATCGTGTTCCTCGGCAAAGTTCTGCAACTGCTCGGTGACCACGCCGGCCTGTATGCGCACCATGCGGTCTTCCGGCACAAACTCCAGCACCTTGTTCATGTAGTCGAAGCTGACCACCACTTCGCCACTGGCGGCCACGGCCCCGGCCGAAAGCCCGGTGCGCCCGCCCGAGGGCACCAGCGCCAGCTGCTCGGCATTGGCCAGCAGCACAATCTCCCGCACCTGCTCGATACTGGAGGGGAAGACGATGGCGGCCGGGGCCGGCGTGTAGACTTTGGTCCAGTCGCAACCCCAGGTTTTCAGGCTGTCGGCATCGGTCTTTACGCGGTTGTCGCCAACAACGGCCGCCAGACGGGAAAGGACTTCGGGACGCAGACTCATGACGGGCAAAACTCCGGGGAAACTGGGCAGGAAAGCCTGTTATGTTAGCACAGGCCGCCCTGGAAGCCCCAGCGGGGCCATGCTCCCCGCTGGCTCAAACCCCGGCCTGTGTTATCATACGCGGCTTATTTTTGCAGGCCCGCCGCCGGTGGCGGGCCGCCACGAGGTTGACATGAGCCAGTTTTCTCTCGACAAGTCCAAGATCCGTTTCCTGCTGCTGGAAGGCGTGCACCAGAACGCCCTCGATGTGCTGAAGAACAATGGTTACACCAATATCGAGTACCTGAAAACGGCGCTGGACGAAGACGCTCTGGTCGAGAAGGTCAAGGATGTGCACTTTCTCGGCATCCGCTCGCGCACCCAGGTCACCGAGCGCGTGCTGGCCGCTGCCAATCGCCTGAGCAGCATCGGCTGCTTCTGCATCGGCACCAACCAGGTCAACCTCAAGGCCGCCATGGAACGTGGCGTGCCGGTGTTCAACGCCCCCTACTCCAATACCCGCTCGGTGGCCGAGCTGGTGCTGGCCCAGTCCATCCTGCTGCTGCGCGGCATTCCCGAGAAGAATGCGCTGGTGCACCGGGGCGGCTGGAGCAAGTCGGCCGAGGGCTCGTTTGAAGCCCGTGGCAAGACCCTGGGCATCGTCGGCTACGGCTCCATCGGTTCCCAGCTCTCGGTGCTGGCCGAGTCCCTCGGCATGTACGTGATCTATTACGACGTGGTGACCAAGCTGCCACTGGGCAATGCCCGTCAGGTCGCCACCATGGACGAGTTGCTGGCCAATAGCGAAGTTGTCTCCCTGCATGTGCCCGAGATACCGAGCACCAAGAACATGATGCGCGCCGAGCAGTTTGCCAAGATGAAGAAGGGCGGGATTTTCATCAACGCCGCCCGTGGCACCTGCGTGGACATCGACGCCCTCGCCGCCGCCCTGGAATCGAAGCACCTGAACGGCGCCGCCATCGACGTGTTCCCCAAGGAGCCCAAGGCCAATGACGAAGAGTTCCTGTCGCCGCTGCGCGCCTTCGACAACGTCATCCTGACCCCGCATATCGGCGGCTCCACGCTGGAAGCGCAGGCCAATATCGGCCTCGAAGTGGCCGAAAAGTTCGCCCGCTACTCCGACACCGGCACCACCCTGTCGGCCGTCAACTTCCCCGAAGTGGCGCTGCCCCCGCAGCAAGGCAAGCACCGCCTGCTGCACATACACAAGAACGTGCCCGGCGTGCTCTCGGCCGTCAACCGCGTGTTTGCCGAGAACAATATCAATATCGCTGCCCAGCAGCTGATGACCAACGAAGCCATTGGCTATCTGGTGATCGACGTGGACGCCGCCTACTCCAGTGTGGCGCTGGAAAAGCTGCAGCAAGTGGTCGGCACCATCCGTACCCGCGTGCTTTACTGATAGCGGTTGCTTGCTGAAAAGGCTGCTTCGGCGGCCTTTTTCATGCCCGCCTCAGTCAGTGGGTAATGCAGTACCAATTGCTTTAGCCGCGCGGGCACACGCGCTCCCGGGTGGCTAAAGCGCAAGGTTTTAGCCAAGCGCACAGGCCATCATGTCCCAAGCCCTGATACACCTGCATGTGGAGCGCTTTGCCGACATGGCCCCCGCTCGGCAGGAGGCGCTCGTCCGCCACATCTGCCCCGCCGACCTGAGCACCATGGCCCGCCACCCCGACTCGCGCCAGCGCCAGATGCTGGTCTGGGGCCTGCTGCGTGAACTGCTGGCCGAGGCCGCCAACTGTGCGCCGACGGCGTTGGACTTCGCCCGCAACGAGCAGGGTAAGCCCTTCCTGCAGAATGCCGCCATCCATTTCAACATTTCCCACAGCCAGGCTGCCTGCGCGCTGGCCTGGTCGCCCAATCCGGTGCATCTGGGCGTGGACATCGAGGATATCGGCCGCCAGCGGCGTGCAGAGTTGCTGGCAGAGCGCTCCTTCAGCCCCGGCGAAATCCAGTCCTGGCAAAATGCCGACTCCTCAAGCCAGCAATGGCTGCGCATCTGGACGCGCAAGGAGGCCATTCTCAAGGCCACCGGCCTCGGCATACGCATGGACCTGTTCAGCGTGGATACCGAAAATGGCGAGCCACCCGGCCACTTTACGCACCCCCGGCTGGGCAGTCTGCATTACCGCAGCTGGGTGGCCAGCGAGCAGGTGTGCAGTCTGGCCTGGGTGCCGTTGCCGGGAGTTGAGGTGGAGGTGAGCGTCAGTGGTAGCCTGCTTTGAGACGGTGGCGGAATAGCGACCATCGTAGCCCAATGGAATGGACTCCCCCCTCCGAACGGCATCGGTGTGCCAGACTGGGTTTGGGAACTTGGTCAACGAAAGGGGGAGTCCGCGATGAAGCTTAGCTGCGTAGGTATTGATCTGGCAAA
>Ga0302195_10000141_pt1 | contig 52800 bp, 33 predicted proteins | sample II_Bog_N1_2_FD_198778 | JGI IMG/M metagenome (GOLD analysis project Ga0302195, IMG submission 198778) | Peat permafrost microbial communities from Stordalen Mire near Abisko, Sweden - II_Bog_N1_2 | ecosystem: Environmental > Terrestrial > Soil > Wetlands > Peat | place: Sweden: Abisko...
TGGTCAAAATCGCGCCATACCGCGTTTCTCCCTCCTCGTGTGGAGCTACCACAAGTCGTCGGTCGTGCCTTGTCTGGCGCGATTTTGACCAGCAACGCCGCGATCAATGAAACGTCAACAGACCCTAGCAAACCCCGCCCACAAAAAAGGGAGCCATCGGCTCCCTTTTTCACATTCGCAAATCACCCGCTTACTTGGCCTTGCTGACCATGTAATCCACGGCGGCGATCACTTCGGCATCGCTACAGCTCATGCAGGTGCCGCGCGGGGGCATTTTGCCCTCGAAGCCCTGCAAGGCGTGCTGGTGCAGGGTGTCCATGCCCTTGGCAATGCGCGGAGCCCAGTCGGCCTTGTCGCCGAACTTGGGAGCACCCATCACGCCGGCACTATGGCAGCCGGTGCACACGGAGCTGAACACCTGCTCGCCGGTCTTGGCGGGGCCGCCACCACCAGCCGCCGCAGGAGCAGCGGCTGCCGCTGCCACGTCGCAGGTCTGGCCTTCGACGCAGACATCGCCCACCGGCTTGACGCGGTCAGCCACGGCGCGCTCGGAGAGTTCGGAGCGGTCACCCACCGGGTAGGGGGAAATGTTCTTGGTGGTATCGGCGAGGGCCGAGGTGGCCAGGCACAGGCCGAATACGGACAGCAGGAAGGAAATCTTCTTCACGATAGCCTCATTAGCAGGATCGGCGGGGCTTACCCCGGAGCAGGCCGCAGTATACCCGCAAACGTCGTGTGCACAAAGACCACAAAGAGCGGAAACACCCTGCGGTAAGGCTGGCGGGCAGGCGGGCCATGCCACGCGCGGGCTGGTTCCGGGTGCTGCAGCACCGACTGGCGGGCGGTGGCAGCAGGCTGTCGGTCAGGTCAGACGGCGGGCATGGCGGCCGGTTAGCCTGTATCCATTCCGGCGAAACTAAATATCAGGCCGTTTGCACCTGCCACTGCCGGTGGCAGGAAAGGGTAGGGATGGGTGCATGCCGTCTGGAGTTCGGGATGGCAGGTTTCCGGCGTCAGCGCACTGTTAACTCTAACAGGGTCATGGCGGTCGGCTTCCTGCCTATGATGGACGCTCGCCGGTCATGCCTCGGGAGAGGTCATGTTGCCGGCATCGGGGGAGTCAGATGTTGCAGCCACTTTTTCGGGATGCTGCCGTCACTGACATTTTGGGGGCCTTGCGTTGGGGTGGCGTGGGGTCGCAGGGCCGGGGGCTGCTCATGAGCTTTTTCGCCGTGGCGAAAGGGCTGCCGGGCTGTCTCCAAGAGCAGGGGAGTGGAATCCTGTGACTGAGCCAGCACACGGTGACATATTGCAGTCCTTGTTTGTACTTGATGTAGAGCCGGAGCGGGTGTTTGACGCTATCGCGCACTTTGCGGCCGAGTTGTGCCATGCACCAATGGCGCTGGTTGATCTGGTGGAAGAGGAGAGGCGCTGGCTCAAGCCCGCTTTTGGTCTGCACGGCCTGGGTGAAAGCGTGCGTGTACTGTTGCGGCACCATCTGGGCCATGAGATGTCGCATGACTCAAATACGGATCAGTTCAAGGTTGAAATTCCTGCCGATTCCAGTCCTCCCCCTTTCCGGTTTCATGTCAGCACGCCAGTTGCCCTGGCCGATGGCAGCATGCTCGGCCGCCTGAGTGTGCTTGATACCGAGCCACGCCAGCTCAGCGCGGAGCAAGCAAAAGCCTTGCAGGCGCTGGCCGCTGTCGTCGCCGGCATCATTGACAGGCGTCGCCGGCAGTACGCCAGCGAGTTTGATGAGCCGCCACCGCTGCCGGGCGAGGGTCTGGTGCGCCCGCTCAATGCGGTGGTGGATGGCATGAAAAACATGGTGGCGCTGTGGGGCACGGATTTTCGCATCCAGTTTGCCAACACGGAGTTTGCCGCGTGGTTTGGCACCACGTCGGAGCAACTGGCTGGCCTGCACCTGTCGGAACTGATCGGCGCAGCGGCCTACCGCGACAGTTTGTCTTATATTGAAAGGGCTCTGGCCGGCACCTTGCGGATATTTGAGCACGAGTTGCCGGGGCTGGATGAGCAGTCGCGCCCGGTGATGCTGCGTTTTCTGCCCTGGCTGGATGGCGCAGGTAGCATAGGAGGTTTTTTTTCCGTGGTGGCAGCGCTGGCTGAGGCAGGGGAGCAGGACGGTCCCGACAATGCTGGCGATGAAGACTACCGCCAGCTGCTGGAATCCAGCCAGACAGGCATCTGGTTTTATGATCCCGAGCGGAAGACATTTACCTTTGACGAGTTGTCACGTGCCCACCATGGCCTGACGGAGCCGACCATTTCTGTCGACCAGATGCTGGCGATCACCCACGCCGATGATCGCGCGCCCATTCGCAGGTTCTGGGTGGCGCATGAGCGGCAGTTGCCCGGAGCTCCTGCCGAATATGCTTTTGAGCTGCGTGTGCGCCACCCGAGCGGGCGCTATGTCTGGCTGGCCCTGGAGGCGCGTGCACATGTTGACGATGGCGAGCGCCGGGGCAGGTCAGCGCTGATCACCGGCACCAGCCGGGATATTTCTGAAGCCAGACGCTTGCAGGAAACCCTGCGCCGTGCGGAGGAGTGCTTGCGCGTAACCCTGGAGTCGATTGGTGATGCCGTTATTACGACAGACCAGGCTGGCCGTATCCAGTACATGAATCCGGTGGCGGAAATCCTTTCCGGCTGCCAGCAGAGCGAAGCCCTGGGCGTTGCGCTGGAACATGTTTTTGGCATGGGTAACGAGCACAACCTGCGCCTTAACCGCGAGCTGGTACGGCGCTGTATGCGTGAAGATCGCATGCTGACATTCAACAAGCCGGCCTTGGTGAAAACGCCTGTTGGCGGCGAGTCCTGGGTGCAGTGTTTGTTGTCGCCCATTCATGGCCCGGTGAACACGACGGTCGGCGCGGTCATTATCCTGCGCGATATTACCGAGCAGTGTCGGCAGGTGGAGCAGGTACAGTACCAGGCAACGCATGACGCGCTGACCGACCTGATCAACCGCAAGGAGTTTGAGCGGCGCCTGACCAACCTGATCGACACTACGCAGAAGCAGGATGCCGAGCACTGCCTGCTCATGATCAATCTCGACAATTTCAAACTCATCAATGATGCCGGCGGGCATCAGGCCGGTGATGAGGCGTTGCAGGGTATCAGCCGCCTGATGGAGCAGTGCGTCCGTGCTGGCGATACGCTGGCACGGTTTGGTGGCGATGAGTTTGCGATTGTCCTGCATCGCTGTGGGCTGGAGTCAGCGACCGTGGTGGCGCGCAAAATATGCGTGCGTGTCGAGGAGTTCGTGTTCATGCACCAGGGCCATGGTTTTCGCCTGGGCGCCAGCATAGGCATGGCCCTGCTGGACCGGCATTGCAAGGGGCTCACGGAAATTCTCAAGGAAGCCGACAGCGCCTGTGACGTGGCCAAAAAAGCAGGTGGTGGGCGCGTGCAGGCTTATGTGGAGCGGGATATCCGCCTGAAGCGGCACAAGACCGGGGTAAATTGGGCTACCCGTCTGGTGGGCGCGCTGGACCGGGGCGGTTTTGAACTGTTTGGCCAGCTTATTTCCCCTACGCAGGGTGTCGGGAGCGGGCTGCATTGCGAGGTTTTGTTGCGGCTGAGCGATGCGCAGGGGCAACTGGCCGGTCCCGGTGTTTTCATGCCGGCGGCGGAGCGGTATCACATTGCCAGCCGTATTGACCGCTGGGTAGTGAAGCGTGTTTTTGATCTGCTCGATGGCCCCGAGGTGGATATGGAAGCGCTGGAGATGGTTGCCATCAACCTTTCCGGCCAGTCCCTGGGCGACCAGGAATTTCACCGCTATATCGATCACCTGATGACGGCGACCCGGCTTGATCTGCGCAAGATCTGCTTTGAAATTACCGAAACCAGCGCCGTGGCCAATCTTGAGGATGCGCGCATATTTATTGAGCGCATGAGCGGCCACGGTATCCGTTTTGCGCTGGATGATTTTGGCAGCGGCTTTTCTTCATTTGCCTATCTGAAAAAACTGCCGGTTGATTTTATCAAGATCGATGGCCAGTTCGTGCGTAACATGGTCAGCGACCCGGTTGATGCCCTGACCGTAAAATGTATTGCCGAGATTGCCCGTGGCCTGGGGCGCAAGACCATTGCCGAATTTGTGGAGACCGACGCCGTGCGTGCCGCTCTGGCGGCGCTGGGCGTGGACATGTTGCAGGGTTACCTGCTGCACATGCCGGAGCCCCTGCTCGATCTGCTGCAACGCTATCCCGGGACCGTCGCGCTGGCCTCTACCGGCTGAGCCCCGGTTCAGCCAGACTTGCCTGCCCGGTGCGCTGCGGCATCGGCAGGCTGTAGTTCCCTGCCGGTGGCCGCAATCGCCACCCGGTTGTCATTGCCATGCGCGTAATTTCGGTCAACAATCATGAGAGCCTTGCACCTTCCTTGTCTGCCTGGTCATATCAGCTGGTACCCCTGGCATGGATGAATCCTGGTAAATGCTATGTATGGCAATATGATTCTTGAGGGTTTTGGGCGGGGTGCTCGCGTGCTGCCACGTGGGCGCCACTGTCGTCCGCTGATCGCTTCCAGTGCCGGGTCAGCCTCATGACGGAAAAGCGCAAAACCAGCCGACTGCAAATCCACCTGAGCGCGGTGATCGTGGCGCGCGGCGTCGGTCGGCTGCCTTGCGTGATGAAAGACATCTGCAGCTCCGGCGCCCTGCTGGAGCTGGGTGGCAACGCCGTAGCCACGCTCAACCGGGGCGATATTCTCCTGCTCAGCATGCAGTTGGGCAGCGGCAGCTCGCAGCGTGAACACAAACTCAATGCCCGCATTGCCCGTGTTCGCGGCAACCAGTTGGGCGTTGCCTTTTTCCGGCCCGATCCGAAGACACTCAATCTCTTGCTGGCGCGGGCCGTGCCCGAGCCGGAGGCACCTTCCGAGGCTTTGTCCGTCGACGCCACGCGCGTAGTGCGCGAGCTGGGCGAGCAGTTGCTGGCCTATTGCAGGGCGCGCGTGGAAGATTATGTGCAGCGGGTGGAGCAGGAACTGTTCAGTACCGCCAACAGCGCCCGCAGCAATGCCGATCAGAGCCAGCTTTTTGACGCCATGACCCAGTTGCGTGCCGAGCGCGACAAGGTGCGCGACCACTTCCTCGATGAACTGCGCCATCGCCTCACTGCCGAGGAGTCCGAGGGCTGGGCCGACAAACTGCCTGCGGGCGGGCTTTCGCTGGTCAGCAAGGAGCAACTGGAAGACTGGCTGGTAGTGCGCATCATGAGCAACACCATTGAGGCTGCCTGCCACGAAGAGCTGTTTGCCCTGCGCCTGCGCCTGCATGAACTGACGGGTCGTGATGCCGGCGAGCGCGGCCTGTTTGCGCCCAGCATGATTTGCGACGCCTTTCAGGCCGTGGTCAACAGCCTCAAGGTGATTCCGCAGGCCCAGCGTATTCTTTACAAAACCTTTGAGGCCATCGTGCTCGCCGGCATCAACGAGCTCTATGCCGGGCTTAACCAGACCCTGATTGCCCAGGGTGTACTGCCCCGGTTACCGCTGGCGGCGCCCCGTGCGGAGCCAGTCCCTGTGTATCACCGTAGCGAGCCGGGTGCCGGCAAGGCCAGGGGCCAGGGGGCTGGGCCCGTTACCCGCCGCCGGGGCGGGCAGCAGCCGGAGTGGAGCGCCGAGGACGGCGACCTGGAGGCCGACGAGGGTATGCCGGTAGTGGCGCGGCAGCAGCCACTCGCGCCGCCGGCCCATCCCGAGGCCCGGTCGGTGGGGTCGGCGCTGAGGCGCCTGTTCAGGCCGGCAGCGGTGGTGCCCACCGGTCAGCCGCGTGGCCTGCTCTTCGACGACAGTGCGACGCTGGCGCCTGAAATGGCCATGCCGGCATTTGATGCAGCCCAGGTCAGGCAGGCCTTGCCCGAGCTGAAATCAGCGCAGGGTGAGTGGCGCCAGCATCTGGAGACGCTGCGCCGTCGCGAGGGCCTGGAGCTAGACAGCACTGTGCAGGCTGGCCTGCACATGTCGGCGGGCCTGCTGCAAAATCTGGAACAGAACCGCCTGCTCGGCGACAAGGCCAAGTCCTGGTTTTCGCGGCTTGAGCTGGCCCTGCTGCATGTGCTGATGGCAGACGATGACCTCTTGCAGCAGGCCGACAACCCGGCGCGGCAGGTGTTCAACTCGCTGGCCCGGCTGGGCTATCAGGGCTACCCCCTGACGCGGGAGCAGGAGCGCACGCTCAACAAGCTGGTTGAGCGCATCAGCCAGGAGTTTGATACCAATGCCGGCATTTTCGACCATGCCCGCCAGCAGCTTGAGCCCTATGTGGCGCGTCAGGAAAAGGTCTTCCAGCACAATCTTGACCGTGTCATCCGCACGGCCGAGGGCGAATACCGGCGCAAGGCTGCACGCAAGGCCGTGCTGGAAAAAATTGACGGCCTGCTGGCGGGCCGCGAGGTGCCACGGGTGCTGCTGGACCTGCTCGACGCCGGCTGGCGCGATCACCTGATTCAGGTTTGCCTGCGCAAGGGCACCGCCAGTGCTGACTGGGAGCACAACTTCAAGGTGCTGGAGCAGCTCATGGACCTCGAAGCGGCCAGCCGCGACGCCGCGCCGCTGCTCAGCCAGCTGCAAAGTGGCCTGCGCGACATCAGCGGTGGCGGCAGTGCCGAGCAGGAGCTGACGCTGGGCACCCTGCGGGCACTGCTGGGCAACCCCGAAAGTGCGGCGGCCGACACCGTGCACATGCCGGTGCGGCCGGCAGCGGCGGTAGAGCAGGGCGCTGGCAAGGGCGTGGACCGGGCCTGTCGCCTGCTCAAGGGAGACTGGCTGGAGCTACGCTCGGGCTCGCCCGACGTCGAGCGCATGCGCCTGGCCTGGCACGCCGGCGACGCCTCGCATTATGTCTTTGTGAATCATCAGGGCCTCAAGGTGGCCGACCTCAGCCTGCGCCAGCTGGCGGAGCTGCTGCAGCAGGAAGACACCCTCGTGCTGAGCGGCAACACAGTGCCGTTGGTGGACGACGCGCTGGAAGGCGTGGTGCACGGCTCCTATGATCAGCAGGCTTGGCACAACACCCATGACGAGCTGACCGGCCTTTACAACCGCCACGAATTCACCCGCCACCTCGACCGTGCCGTGGACAGCGCCAGCCGCAACGGCCGCCAGCACGTGCTGGGCTGTGTCAATATCGACCAGTTCAAGCTGGCCAATACCGCCTCCGGCTTTGCTGCCGGCGACCAGTTCCTGCGCGAAATCGCCCAACTGCTCGGCCGCACCCTGCCCGACAAGAGCACGCTGGCGCGCCTGGGTGGCGACAAATTCGCCCTGCTGCTGGAAGATTGCGACCTCGACACCGCCCGCGAGCTGCTGCAAAAGCGCTTGCTGGAACTGGCCGAGCGCCACTTTGACAATAGTGGCCACAGCTACCACCTCACCGCCAGCGCCGGCCTCGTGGTGGTGGCGGGTGACGACAACCCGGCACGCATACTGGGCATGGCGGAGGAGGCCTGCGCATTGGCCCGCGCCGAGGGCGGCAACCGCATTCACCTGCTGCGCAACGAAGGCACGGGGCTGGAGCGCAAGGAGCATGTCATGACCTGGGTAGCCAGGCTCAGCCAGCCGCTGGAGTCCCGTCACATTCGTCTGCGCTGCCAACGCATACAGGCCATTGATCCCGAGCTGCGGCTGGAGGAAATGCCGCACTACGAGATCCTGCTTGGCCTGGACAACGCCGACTCGCCCGACGAGTCGCCCGGTGAGTTTCTGGAGGTGGCCGAGCGCTACCACCGCATGTTGCAGGTAGACCGCTGGGTGGTCGACACCGCCCTGCTCTGGTTCCACAACAACCGCGACAAGCTGGCCGGCCTGAGCATGATGTCGGTAAACCTGTCGGGCCACTCGCTCAGCGACATGCCGATGATGAACTATCTGCTCTCGCGCCTGACGGGGGTGGATTTCCCGCTCGACAAGCTCTGCTTTGAGGTGACCGAGCAACTGGCCATCGAAAACCTGGCCGACACCGCCGACTTCATGCGCGAGGTGAAAAAGCTGGGCTGCCGCTTTGCCCTCGACGACTTTGGCGTGGGGCACTCCACCTACCACTACATCAAGCACCTGCCGCTGGACTACATCAAGATCGACGGTTCCTTCGTGCGCGACATCCACAAGAGCCAGAACGACTACGCCATGGTGCGCTCCATCAATGACCTCGCCCACTACATGGGCATCAAGACCATCGCCGAATATGTCGAGAACGACCAGATACTGGCGCGCTTGACGGAGATCGGCGTTGATTATGCGCAGGGCTACGGGATTGAAAGGCCGAGGTGGCTGAGTTCGATTTGAGGGGGGGGCTGGCAGCGGCTTGGGCTTTTAGTCCCCTCTCCCCTCGGGGGAGGGCCAGGGAGAGGGGAATCTGGCACTAGCCCGGCTATTAGCCGTTTTTCATGTGCGACGTTGTATTGTGCATCACCCAAGTCATCGGAGAGCCAGCATGAATGCCTGGCCTGAGCACAATGCCAAGGCGCATTTCAGCGACTTGCTGAACACCTGCATCAACGAAGGCCCGCAACTGCTCATGCGGCACGGTGAGGAAGTCGCTGTTCTCGTTCCCGTCGCCGAATGGCGCCGGCTCAGTAGCGCGGCGCGCCCCTCGCCCAAAGAATTGCTACTGTCTGACGCCGGTCGAGTTGATCTTGATTTACCGGTTCGTAAGGCGGCGCGACGCCGACCTGTGACTGGCCTTTAGTCTGCCGCATCAGCCCATCCTCAAGCCGTCTTGATAAACAACGCAATCAGCTTCCGCGTCAGCGCCGTATACGGCGGGAAAAACATTTTCGCCAGCATGATGCGGCTGCGTACCACGGCGCGCTCATGGGAAAAGGCGAGGAAGCCATGATGCCCGTGGCCGGCGCCTATGCCGGAATTATTGACGCCGCCAAAGGGCAGGTTGCCGTGCAGGAATTGCACCACGCAATGATTGATGCAGGCGCCGCCGGAGGTGGTCTGCTGCATGACCTGACGGATATTGGTTTCGTTGCGGCTCCACACGTACAGGGCCAGTGGCTTGGGGTCGGCGTTGATGCGGGCGATCACCTTGTCCAGCTGCTCGTAGCTGATGATGGGCAGCAGCGGGCCAAAAATTTCCTCGCTCATGATGCTGGCGTCGTCGGGAATGCCGTCGAGCAGGGTGGGGGCGATATAGCGCTGACTTTCATCCACCTCGCCGCCGTTCAGCACACGGGCGCCACGGGCCAGGGCGTCGTCCAGCAGCGCCTTCACGCGCGTGGTGTGGCGGGCATTGACCACGCGCGCGAGGAAGGGGCTGTTGATTCTGGCGCTGCCGTCACCATAGGCCGCTTGCAGCGCGTCGGTGCAATGCTTGAGAAAAGCGTCCTTCACGCTGGCGTGCACGTAAATGTGGTCAGGCGCTATGCAGGTCTGCCCGTTATTGGTGAACTTGGCCCACAGGATATTTTGTGCGGCCATGGCCAGGTCGGCGCTTTCATCGACAATGGTGGGGGACTTGCCGCCCAGCTCCAGCGTAACGCTGGTGAGGTGCTTGGCCGCCGCCGCCATCACGATCTTGCCAACGGCGGGCGAGCCGGTAAAAAAGATGTGGTCAAAGGGCAGGGCCAGCAGGGCCTGCGACACCGGAGCGTCGCCCTCAAATACCGCCACCTCGTCTTCGGTAAAGGCCTCGGCAACGATCTTGCGGATCACCGCCGAAGCATGGGGCGTCATTTCCGAAGGCTTGATGATGACCGCGTTGCCCGCCGCCAGCGCCGACACCAGCGGCCCCAGGCTCAGGTTCACCGGGTAATTCCAGGGCGAAATGATCAGCACACGGCCCTTGGGCTCGTATTGTGTGTAAGCGCTCGTACCCACGGTCAGGCGCGAGGGCCAGACCCCTTTTGGCTTCATCCAGCTGCCAAGACGGCGGATGGCGTCGTTGGCCTCGGCCACCACGGGCAGGATTTCCGTCAGCTCCACCTCGGCGGCCGGCTTGCCAAAGTCGGCAAAACCGGCGGCGATGATCGCCTCGCTATTGGCCAGCAGCACCGCCTTCAGCTTCTTGATCTTGAGCAGGCGCTCCGCCTTGGTCGTCCGCCGCAGGCGCAGGGCCGTGGCGGCCTGCAGGGCGAATACCCGCTGGATGTCCTGACTGTTGGCAAATGCCTGCGCTTCCGGGGAGAGGATGTCGTTCATGGTGGCGTGTCCCTGCTGGTTGGCTGGCGGCCCGTGGTGCCTGCGTGGCGGACCGGCCCCTGTGCCTGCCACTTTACGCCAAGTGCCGGGGGAGATGCCAGCGGGCCGGACTACAGGGCGTCTGATCCTGCCAAGGGCACAGAATTAACCCACAACCCGCGCCTCTCGGCTGGACTGCCCCCGGAACACTCAGTATCATGCGCCTCCCGAGGACCAAGCGTCCTCGGCCCCAAGCGCCAGTAGCTCAGCTGGATAGAGTACTGCCCTCCGAAGGCAGGGGTCGTGGGTTCGAATCCCGCCTGGCGCACCAGATATGAAAAAGCCCCTCAGTGAGGGGCTTTTTCATATCTGGTGCGCCAGGCGGGTGGACAAACCCACCGGTTCGACAAAACGGCAGGATTGCCGTTTTACTCGCTGCGCTCGCCCCTTCGGGGCCACTCTCCGGGCGTTCAACGCTGCGCGTGGTGCACAGCCGAAGGTTGGTCCGAGTGAATCCCCCCCTGGGGTACCCTGTCTGGCCCCCTCAATGGGGCCAGACAGGGTACGGCCTGCCGCCGATAGGGAGTTTCTTCCACTCTGCTTGCCCAGAGAATATCCACGCGGCCAATTTCAAATACATCAGGCAGCAGCTCGAAACTACCCCCCAAACGCTGAAATCCCCGTAATCAACCTCCCCAGAATCAGCGCATGCACATCATGCGTCCCCTCATAAGTATTAACCGCCTCCAGATTCAGCATATGCCGTATCACCCCATACTCATCGGATATGCCGTTGCCACCATGCATGTCGCGCGCCTCACGGGCAACGGCAATGGCCTTGCCGCAATTATTGCGCTTGATCAGCGAAATCATTTCTCCACTCGCGCTGCCGGCATCAAGCGCGCGCCCCACGGTTAGCGCCGCATTAAGACCGAGAGCAATTTCAGTCTGCGCATCCGCCAGTTTTTTCTGTATCAGCTGATTGGCAGCCAAGGGACGGCCAAACTGCTGGCGGTCCAGCGTATATTGCCGCGCCGCATGAAAACAAAATTCGGCGGCGCCCATGCTGCCCCAGGCAATGCCGTAGCGTGCCCGGTTCAGGCAGGCAAAAGGTGCAGCGATGCTCGTGGCCAGCGGCAGCCGGTTGCTTTCGGGCACAAATACTTGCTGCATCACGATTTCGCCGGTAATGGAGGCCCGCAGGCTGAACTTTCCGTGTATTTCCGGGGTGCTCAGGCCAGCCATGCCTTTCTCCAGAATAAAGCCGCCGAGCTTGCCTTCGTCATCACGAGCCCACACCACAAACACATCGGCAATTGGTGAATTGGTAATCCACATCTTGCTGCCTTGCAGTGTCCAGCCACCGTCCACGCGGATGGCACGGGTTTTCATGCCGGCGGGGTCGGAGCCATGGTCGGGCTCGGTCAGGCCGAAGCAGCCCACCCATTCGCCGCTGGCGAGTTTCGGCAGGAATTTCTGTTTTTGCGCATCGGAGCCAAAGGTGTAAATGGGGTACATGACAAGGCTGGACTGTACGCTCATGGCCGAGCGATAGCCGGAGTCCACTCGCTCCACCTCGCGCGCCACGAGGCCATAGCTCACGTAATTCAGGCCGGCGCAGCCATAGCCTTCCAGCGTACAGCCCAGCAGGCCCAACGCGCCCATTTCGGTCATGATCTCGCGGTCGAAAGCTTCATGCCGAAAGGCGTTGCGCACGCGCGGCAGCAACTTGTCCTGGCAATAGGCGCGGGCACTGTCGCGCACCTGCCGCTCCTCACCGCTTAGCAGGCTGTCCAGTTGCAGTACGTCATCCCATTGGCCGGTGGCCAGTTTGTAAGTGGACATTTATTTCCTCGGTCGGTCAGGCGGCTGTCTCTAGGTTATGTCAGAACGTGGGCCGATGCACCGCCCCTGTTCGGCGCGATCCTTGCCTGCTACTGTGAACATGACCGCAGGGAGCTGCACCATGGCCTACCACAGCACCATCGCCGCCCGGGTTTTCCACTTTGCCGACCTCAAGGAGGTCATGGCCAAGGCCAGCCCGGCCCGCTCCGGCGACTATCTGGCCGGTGTGGCGGCGGGCAGCGCGCAGGAGCGCATGGCTGCGCGCTACGTCTTGGCCGACCTGCCGCTCAAGACTTTCCTCAACGAGGCGCTGATTTCCTATGAGCAGGATAACGTCACCCGCCTCATCATCGACGGCCACGACGCCGCCGCCTTTGCCCCTGTGGCCCACCTGACCGTCGGTGGCCTGCGCGACTGGCTGCTGGGCGATGCCGCCACCATGCCCGTGCTCACCGCACTCGCGCCGGGCCTGACGCCCGAAATGGTGGCGGCGGTCAGCAAGCTCATGCGCAATCAGGACCTGATCGCCGTGGCGCGCAAAGTGCAGGTCATCACCCGCTTCCGTAACACCATTGGCCTGCCCGGCCACCTCGCCGTGCGTCTGCAACCCAACCACCCCACCGACGACCTGCGCGGCATCGCCGCCTCCCTGCTTGACGGCCTGCTTTATGGCGCGGGTGACGCCGTTGTCGGCATCAACCCCGCCTCCGACAGCCTGCCCACGCAGGCGCGCCTGCTGCACATGCTGGACGACATCATCCGCCGCTTCGCCATCCCCACCCAGGCCTGCCTGCTAACCCATGTCACCAACACGCTCAAGCTCATGAATATGGGTGTGCCGGTAGACCTCGTGTTCCAGTCCATCGGCGGCACCGAAAAAACCAACCAGTCCTTTGGCCTTACCCTTGACCTGCTCGACGAAGCCCACGCCGCCGCGCTGGCGCTGGGGCGCGGCACACTGGGGAATAACGTCATGTATTTTGAAACCGGGCAGGGCAGTGCGCTTTCTGCTGAAGCCAATTTCGGCGTAGACCAGCAAACCTGCGAGGCACGCGCCTACGCCGTGGCGCGGCGCTACCAGCCCCTGCTGGTGAATACCGTCGTCGGCTTTATCGGCCCGGAATACCTTTACGATGGCAAGCAGATCATCCGTGCCGGCCTTGAGGATCATTTCTGCGGCAAGCTGCTGGGCCTGCCCATGGGCTGCGACGTTTGCTACACCAACCACGCCGAAGCCGACCAGGACGACATGGACAACCTGCTGGTGCTGCTGGCTACTGCCGGCGTCAGCTACATCATGGGCGTGCCGGGGGCCGACGACATCATGCTCAACTACCAGAGCACCTCGTTTCACGACGCCCTCTTCCTGCGCGCCACCCTCGGCCTCAAGCGCACGCCGGAATTCGAAGACTGGCTGCAGCGCATGCGTATTACCAACAGGGCCGGGCAATTGTTGCCGGCGGGGGCAGGGCACCACCTGCTCACGGCCATGCAGGATTTTCAGCCATGAGCACCGACGATACTCATGACGAACCGGCGCCGGATTCTGCCGGGCCGGCGGAGGGTGTCATCCCGGACGCGTGGCTGGACTGGCGCCGCTATACCGCCGCCCGCATCGCCCTCGGCCGCGTCGGCAATGCCACACCCACCGCCGAAACCCTCGCGTTCAGCCTTGCCCATGCACAGGCCCGCGACGCCATCCACACCCCGCTCGATGCCGCCGCGCTACAGGCGCAACTGGAAGGCGCCGGCTGGCCAGTGCTGCGTGTCCATAGTCAGGCAGAAACACGCCACCAGTACCTGCTGCGCCCCGACTTGGGCCGCCGCTTGCGGCCTGCTGATTTACACGCGCTGCAAACACGGGAGGCGGGGCCGGTGGATATCAGCATCACCATCGGCGACGGGCTTTCCTCCACCGCCGTGCAGCGCCATGCCTTGCCACTGTTGCAGGCCTTGCACGAGCAACTGGGCGGCAGTTTTATTTTTGCGCCTCTGGTTGTGGCGGAGCAGTCGCGAGTAGCGCTGGCGGACGCCGTGGGCGAAGCCTTCAAGGCACGCATCGCCGTCATCCTGATTGGCGAACGCCCCGGCCTCAGCTCCCCCGACAGCCTGGGTATTTACCTCACGTTTGCACCGCGTGCAGGCCGGCATGACGCCGAACGCAACTGCATTTCCAATGTGCGGCCCGAGGGGCTGGGCTACGCCGCTGCTGCTTTCAAACTGGCGTGGCTGCTGCGGCAGTCGCTGCGGCTGGGGATTAGCGGGGTGGGATTAAAGGATGAGAGTGATCTGGTCTTGCCGGACACAATTGCTGCGCCATAAAGAAATGCGCGTAAGCCGCACTGGCAGGGCGGTCAATCCCCCAAGGGACTTCCTGCGGGGCATAAGCGAACCAGATTGCGCTGTATTCAACGGTAAGCAAGCTTTACCAGCGGGTCTGAAAAAACCAATTTTTGTCTTCTCCCCGGTGCCCGCAAGACAGCGCCCCAGCAAACCCCTACCAGTTCCCCGACGCCCCACCCCCGCCAAAGCTGCCCCCGTCGCCACCCGAGCTGTTATTCCCTGACGAGCTGCCGCCATTGCCGTTGTTGCCGCCATTCCCCATGCCGTTGTTATTGTTCCACGACCTGTTGTTATACCCGCGCCGGTAGCCCCGGTCATACGAATTGGCGGAGCCAAAGGTGATGCCATTGCTGTTCAGCCTCACCCAGGGTGACACCACCAGCATGATCAGGCCGCCGATCATGAAGGCAAACTCGACCGGTGAGCCCATGGCAAAGGCCACACCACCACCAATGACACCGCCGGCAATGCCTCCTGCGCCGCGCCCCATCAGCAGCGACAGCAGCAGAGCGCTGCCCAGCCCGGTCAGCAGGCCCGCCACATAGGAAGTCCAGCCACCACTGCGATGGAAAGACAGGAAACGCTCGCCACTGGTGGCGCTGATGATGGCGTCCACCCCGGCATTGATGCCGCCGCTGTAGTCGGCTGTACGGAAAAAGGGCGCCATGGTGTCCTGCAGTATCTGTTTGGCACGGATGTCGGGCAGGGCGCCCTCAAGCCCGTAGCCCACCTGGATATTGTCGGTATGGTCGTCGGTAGCGATGACCATCAGCACGCCGTCATCCACACCCGCCCGCCCCAGCTTCCAGGCGCTGGCCACGCGGAAGGCATAGGAAAACACGTCTTCGGGGCGAGTGGTGCTGACGATGAGCACGGCAATCTGGCTGCCCTTGTGCTTTTGATAATCCAGCAGCTTCTGGTTGAGCGCGTGCCGCTGCGAATAGCCGAGCACGCCATTGGGGTCAACCACGAGGGAGTCCATCACCGGCACCGGCTGCACCGGGCCGCTGTCGGCATGGGCGGCGGGCAGCAGCAGGCAGAGCAGGGGTAACATGAAACACAGGCGCAGAAGCAGGGGCATGGCTGATCCTTCAGGTTGTGCCGGCACAGGGGCCAACAATACGCCTAATCCGTCAGCCGCCGCCATCGTTCCCTGCAAGCAGAGCAGTGGTTCAGTCTGGCTCAAGCTTCCGCCAGACCGGCGCAGTCTCCATTTCCGGCCCGCACCACGCAATTCCGGCCAGTCTCCTTGGCTTGATAGAGCGCGTGATCGGCGGCCAGCAGCAAGGTGTCCGGGCCGCTGTCAGGGGCAGGCACAAGGCAGGCAATACCGAAGCTGGCGGTGATCAGGCCGTGGCTGGAATACAGGTGGGGAATGGCCAGCTGCTGGATGCCAGCGCGTGCGCGCTCGGCTATGTGGGCGGCCTGCGCGGCCCCGGCCCCGGTCAGCACAATGCAGAATTCCTCCCCGCCATAGCGCGCCGCCAGATCGAAGGGGCGGCGCGCGACATCGCGGATGGCGGCGGCGACCCGGCGCAGGCACTCGTCGCCGGCCTGGTGGCCGTAATGGTCGTTGTAGAGCTTGAAGTTATCGACATCGATCATGATCAGTGCAATGGCCTGCCGCTTGCGCTGGGCGCGCCTCCACTCAAAGGCCAGTGTACTGTCCAGGGCGCTGCGGTTGGCCAACTGGGTGAGGCCGTCGATGGCGGACTGGTATTTCAGTTGCACATTGGAGGCTTCCAGGTCATGTACCTTGAACGCCAGCAGTTGCCCTTGCAGGTATATCTGGCGCACGCTCCGCTCGATCATGAAGGTGCCAACCAGCGAGCAGGTGGCCGAGGCCAGGATCAGGAAGTTGGCCGGTGTGATCAGGTGCAAATCATGCTGGCCCTGGCAGGCAAACCCGATATTCAGCTCGCCCAGGATAATGGCTGCCGCCAGTGCTCCCTTGGAAAATTGCAGGCGCGACAGCACAAAGACAATGAGGATCACGAGGCTCAGGCCACTGCGGTAGTAGTCCGCAAAGGGCGCGATGGCGATGGTGGAGCACAGTACCAGCATGCCGGCAGCGCAAGCGGCGCTGGCGACGATCAGGGTCTGTATGTGGTGGCGGCCCGTTGCGGTAAAGGAGAGGCCCTGTATGAGCAGCATGGGCAGGAAGAACAGCAGCCGGGCGCTCCACAAACGTGCCGCCAGCGTCGGCATCCAGTAAAAGTCGAAGAGGCCGACGGCCGCCAGGGCGATCAGCCCCAGCAGCATGGCCATCCGCATCTGGCGCAGGTAGCGGGTACTGTAGTCAGACTGGAACTCCGCCTCCAGCTGCTCTGGGAAGCGCAACTTCCAGCCCCTGTATTCCAGTTGCAGGCGGAGCATGTCCATGTGAGCGTGGTCCCTGTCGGCACCTGTTTTCCTTTGGCTGGAGCAGATGCTGCTATCAGCGGAGCACAGTGTCGAGGGCTTGGCAAGTGGCCAGTCTGCAAACGAGACTGGCGTCACGGAATGACGCTTGATTATAGCCAGCACCGGCGGTGAAAGATGGGTCTGGACTCACGGCACGGCGTTACCGGCAGCTGTGTCATTACCAGCTGCCCGATGATCCTCCGCCACCAAATCCACCCCCACCGCCTCCCCCGAAACCGCTACCCCCACCAAAGCCGCCGCCGAATCCCCCTCCGCCGCCAAAACCACCGCCCCAGTAGCCGCCGCCAAAACCGCCACCGCCGAGGAAGCCCACCCACACCGCCAGCGCAACCAACACGCCTACGCCAATGGAGGAAAACAGCGCCGCGCCCGCCGTAAGGGCCACCCCGCCGGCCACGGCACCGCCGGCCATGCCAGCGAGCGTGCGGCCCAGCAGGGTGCGCAGGAGTACGGCGGCAAAAATCCCGGCCACCAGACCAGCTACAAAGCCGTTGGGCTTGCCCTGGCTCTGGTTGGCGTTCTGGCTGGCCGCTGGCAGTGGCTCGCCATTGACCACCTTGATGATGGCGTCCACCCCGGCATTGATGCCGCCGTTATAGTCACCCTGATGGAAGTCGGGTGCCATGATGTCTTGCAGGATGCGCTTGGCCGTGATGTCGGGCAGGGCGCCTTCAAGCCCATAGCCCACCTGGATATTGTCGGTGTGGTCGTCGGCGGCCACCACCAGCAGCACCCCGTCATCCACCCCCTTGCGCCCCAGCTTCCAGCTGTCGGCCACGCGGAAGCTATAGGAAAATACGTCCTCCGGCTTGGTGCTGTGCACGATGAGCACCGCAATCTGGCTGCCTTTCTGCTGCTCGAAGCTGGCCAGCTTGGCTTCCAGCGCCTGTCGCTGGTCGGCGCTGAGCAGGCCGGCCAGGTCGGTCACGCGACTGTTCAGCGCCGGCACCGGCTGCACGTCGCCTCCATCGGCCTGTGCCCAGCCGCCCAGCCAGAGCAGGGGCAGCAGCAGCCACAGGGCAAGGCACCGGGTGCGCATTACTGGCTGGCTGCCGGTGCGGCGGGCGTACTGCCAAAGTCCACGGTCGGCGGTGTCGCCAGCTGCGTTGCATTGCTGACCGAGAAATTGGGCTTGGTCATGGCGCCGCTGAAGTGCGCGGTGATATTGGAGGGGAAGGAGCGCACGGTGACGTTATAGGCCTGCACCGCCTGAATATAGCGGTTACGGGCCACGGTGATGCGGTTTTCGGTGCCTTCCAGCTGTGCCTGTAGGTCGCGGAAATTCTGGTCGGCCTTTAGCTGCGGGTAGTTTTCCGACACCACCAGCAGGCGCGCCAGCGAGGAGCTCATCTGCGCCTGCGCCTGTTCAAAGCGGGCAAAGGCTGCCGGGTCATTGAGCAGGGAGGCATCGGCCTTGACCGAGCCCACGCTGGCGCGGGCGTCGGTCACCGCCACCAGCACATCCTTTTCGTGGGCAGCGTAGCCCTTGACCGTATTGACGAGGTTGGGCACCAGGTCGGCGCGGCGCTGGTACTGGTTCAGCACCTCCGACCAGGCCGCACTCACGGCCTCGTCCTGGGCTTGCAGGGTGTTGTAGCCGCAGGCGGCCAGGAACAGGCTGAAGCCGGCCAGCAGCAGATAGCGGAGCAGGCGCATGGGAAATCCTCGGGCATGACTGTAGGGGAACGCGTGTGGGGAAGCGTGCTGGAAAGATGATGCCAGGCCGGTGAAATTACAAGTGAATGGGGTATATTGAAGGGACTATATGGCAGATGTCTGCGCTGGATCAGCAGACCGCCCCCACAACCGCCGGGTAAGGCCACCGCCGGGGACGCGGGGTGACGACCGTGGATAACAAGATGAACAAACCTGCCAAAGTCACGTTTTCCCGCCGTATCGACCTGCGCTGGGTGCTCGACGAGCTGTTCAAGGACGGCCTGCTGAGCCAGCGCGACGTCAATCAGGCCGCCTCCACCCCGCGCCCCCGTGAGCAGCTCACCTGGCACCCCATACAGGTGCTGGCGCGCCTCGAATTCATGGACAACAGCGCGCCGGGCCGCAAGCTGGACCTGCCGACCCTGACCCAGTGGCTCGCGACCAAGGCCGGGCAGGAGGTATGGATCATCGACCCGCTCAAGTTCAATGTCGCCGCCTGCACCAGCGCCGTGTCCTACGCCTTTGCCGAGCGCCACGGCATCCTCGTGGTGTCGAGCAGCGAAGAAGAAGTGGTAGTGGCCAGTGCCCAGCCCTTTTACGATGAGTGGATACACGGCCTGACCCACACCATTCGCGACAAGAAAATCCGCCGCGTCGTCACCAACCCGGCCGACCTGCACCGCTACACCATCGAATTCTACAAGCTCGCGCGCGCCATCCAGGGCGCCAATACCTCCGACTCGGTCAACACACACCGCGCCGCCAATTTCGAGCAGCTGCTGGAGTTGGGCAACCTCACCGCGCCCGACGCCAACGACCAGCACATCGTCAATATCGTCGACTGGCTGCTGCAGCACGCCTACGACCAGCGCGCCAGCGACATCCACCTGGAGCCGCGCCGCGACCAGGGCCGCGTGCGTTTCCGTATCGACGGCGTGCTGCACAATATTTACGAATTTCCCGGCCAGATCATGAATGCGGTCACCTCGCGCATCAAAATCCTCGGGCGCATGAACGTCGCCGAAAAGCGCAAGCCGCAGGATGGCCGCCTGAAAACCCGCAACCCGCGCGGCCAGGAAATCGAACTGCGTCTGGCTACCCTGCCCACCGCCTTCGGCGAAAAGCTGGTCATGCGTATTTTCGACCCCGACGTGCTGGTCCGTGGCTTTCAGGAGTTGGGCTTGACCGGCAGCGACTACGACAAGTGGCAGAAAATGGTTGCCCAGCCCAACGGCATCATTCTCGTCACCGGCCCCACCGGCTCGGGCAAAACCACCACGCTCTATTCCACCCTGAAAATGCTGGCCACCGACGAAGTGAACGTCTGCACGATTGAAGACCCCATCGAAATGATCGAGGGCTCCTTCAACCAGATGCAGGTACAGTCCGGGATAGACCTGAATTTTGCCGAGGGCATCCGTGCCCTCATGCGCCAGGACCCCGACATCATCATGGTCGGCGAAGTGCGCGATTTTGAAACCGCCGACATGGCCATGCAGGCCGCGCTCACCGGCCATCTGGTATTGTCCACTGTGCACACCAACGACGCACCCTCCACGGTCACGCGCCTCGTTGACCTTGGCGTGCCGCCTTTCCTGATCGCCTCCAGCGTGCTCGGTGTCATGGCGCAGCGTCTCGTGCGCACGCTCTGCCCGCACTGCAAGGTCGAAATTCCCTGTGACGAGCAGGCCTGGGCCGAGCTGACCCAGCCCTGGAAAGCCGCCATGCCTGCTACCGTACAGGCAGCCAAGGGCTGCCTGGAGTGTCGGGGAACCGGCTATCTGGGCCGTGTTGGCCTTTACGAAATCATGATTCTTTCCAACGAGCTGAAAAAAATAATCAGCGACAACGCCACCCTGCAAGACATCAAGCGCCAGGCCTATCGCGAAGGCTTGCTGCCCCTGCGCCTGTCCGGCGCGCAAAAAGTGGCGCAGGGCATTACCACCATTGAAGAAGTGCTGCGCGTGGCGCCGCTGAATTAACCATTTTCTTGACCGCAGGATGGGTATCGCTGCGCTCCACCCATCCTGCGAACGACTTTTTTAACGGAGGACATATGGCCCAGCAACGTATCGAGATCGTCCAGGAATTTTCCCTGCCGGTGGAAAAACTGTTCAGCTACCTGAGTGAGCATGAAAATCTCGCCGCCATTTTCGCCCCGGCCAAGGTCACCCGCGTGCGCAACGGCGACACCAGCCGCAACGGTGTCGGCTCTGTGCGCAGCCTGCGTATTCTGGTGGCGCCGCCCTTCGAGGAAACCGTTACCGCCTTCAAGGAAAACGAGCTGATCGAATACCGCATTACCCAGGGCAGCCCGCTCAAGAATCACCACGGCGTCATGCGCTTCTACCCCTTCAACCAGGGGTCCCGCCTGCACTACACCATTGTTTTCGAAGGCAAGCTGCCGGTCATCGCCAGTCTGATCAAGCCGGGTCTTGACCGGGCCATCCGCAAGGGTCTGAAAGCGATCCGCTAAGCAGTTGCTGTCAATTGTATGGTGGTGGAATTTTGTAGGGCGGGCCATGCCCGCGCACGACTGGCAGTGGCATAGACAGCAAGTGTGAAAAGTCGGCGTCCCGTTGTGCGCGGGCATGACCCATCCTGCATGGATGTAGGTAGTGCCTGCGCCGCGTCGGGAACGCGGTAGGCCGCCCTACGAAAACCGCCGCCATCAATCGTAGGGTGGCGTTGGAAAGTTGCTCTCGAGGAATGGTCTGCGCTTGCAGCATGAGGGTGTGTAAGGCAGGGAAAGGAGTGACGCCGCCGGGGCCAGAAAGCCAGCCCCTGGCGGCGTGACAGGCGCCTGTACTTTTTTGTGGGTCGGCGGGCAGCGCTTCTTGCGCTGCGCCGCGCCCACCACAACAGTCAGCGGGTTACGCTGTACTGGTCTTGCACATCCTTTTCAGTCGGCAGGCTGCGCGGCGCTGCTCTTCCCACATCCTTGCGGGTCGAGCCAAGTGTTGCGCGAATCCAGCTGTCTGCGCAACCCAATGATTTCCAAAGTGTTAACAAGACCAACAATGTTTCTGAGAACATTATCACGAAAGCGGCAATGAGTTTGCCGCTACTACAAGCGCGGGCAGGAATCACTCCCGAACGGGCTGCACAGTCCTGACAACCGGCTTGGCCAGCACAGCCCCGACCACCGGCGCCGGCACGGTGGCATGCACCGGGTGATCCCAGATATGCCACTCGGCTTTCAGCCAGGCATAAAACACCGGTGCGGCCACCACCCCGGCGGGGCCGAACAGGCGCTCCATCAGCAGCATCCACAGCAGCATTTCCCAGGCGCGCGCATTGATCTGGGTGCCGACAATACGGGCGTTCACGAAATATTCCAGCTTGTGCACCAGCACCAGAAAGACCAGCGAGGCCATGGCGACATGAAACGACAGGCTGAAGCTGATGATGGTGATGGCCGAATTGGAAATCAGGTTACCGACGATGGGCAGCAGCCCGGCCACAAAGGTGAGGGCTATCAGCGTCTTGCCAAAGGGCATGTGCACGCCGAAAGCAGGCAGCACCATCATCAGGTAGATCACCGTAAGCCCGGTATTGACGGCGGAGATGCGGATTTGGGCCATGGCCACCCGCCAGAAGGCATCGCGCAGCTCGGCCAGCTGATGCAGCAGGCGCTGACTGAGCGGACCGCTGGGGGCGGCATGGTGGCCACTGCTCACCGCCACCATGATGCCAAGCAGGATGCCCACGAGCGCGTAGCCGACCAGTTTCAGGCCACCGAGGCTGTAGGTGCCAATCTCGGCGGCGTGTGCCTTGAGCCAGCCACCAATGGCCGCCAGCAGGTCGCTTTGCTGGGGAATGGCGTCGCTCACCCAGTCCGGCAGCCAGGTGCTGGTGGAGTTGAGAATGTCACTCATCTTCAGCAGCAGATCGTGCAGGCCGGCGCCGCTGTGCAGCAGGAACTGTATGCCGAAGCCGATGGCAATCAGAATGCCGACCACGCCGCTGCTGACCAGCCCGATGGCCAGGCGGCGTGCGGGCGCTGGCGCCATCCCGCGCGCGTGCAGGCGGGCCGTCAGTTGCAGGATGGAGGCAAACACCAGCAGGCCAGCATAAACGGGTACCAGCAGGCCAAGATGTAAGGCAAACAGGAAAAGTAGGGCGACTGCCAGAAAGGCGATAAAACGGTCGTTGCGCGTGGGCAACTCCCTGCCGACTGCCATGGGGGTTTTCTCCGGGCCTGCGTGGGCCACTGAAACGAGGTACAGGCATTGTAAGGCCAAGGCAAGGCAGGATGCACTGATGATGCGTTACATATCGGTGAGTGTTGAGGTCGCCATGTTGGTAAATGGAGATTGTCAGCCTTCGCTCAGCCACGTCACCGTCATGGTCTGGTTATGCAGTTGGCAGCGCCCGCTATCGGGGTCAGGCCCGATTTCACCATTGGAGTAAAAGCCGGCCAGTACCACGTCCGGCCCCAGCACATTGCCCACGGCCTCAATCTCCTCCTCGGTGCGCCCGCCCATCACCAGCTTGCGCCCCACGCAGCTGATCAGCAGGCCCAGGCCGCCGGGGTAGCCCGCGTTGGCCTGGTGGCAGAGTTCGGCGGCGGTTTCGGCGCCATCGACAAGGCGGTCGGAGGAGGCGTGCATCAGGCGCAGGTAGCCGCCGTCGATCAGGTCGCCGGCCAGTATCAGGCTGCCAGCCTCATCGTCTATGCCCAGGATCGAGCGGATGATGCCCACATCCTCCGCATTGGCGCTCATCATGGAGAAGGGAAACAGCAGGCCCGAGCTCGGCAGGTGTTTGGCATGGTCCCCGAGATAGCGGCGGTACAGGTCCAGCGCCGGCCTGCCGTCCAGTTCGTAGAGGATATTGCCCGCACAGCGTGTAATCCGCCGCAGCGGGCCAAAGGCCTGCCAGCCGCCATAGCAGCCATGGCTCAGGCGCAGGTGCGGGCCATAAATGCCCAGTGCCACGACGGCCTGTTCCGAGCTACCGTCATCGCTGAGCACATAGCTGCTGTTGAAGTTTGCATCGCCTGCCAGACCGCCACAAATCATCATGCCGTTGCCCAGCTCGGCAGCCAAGCCGGCAACCAGGGCGCTGCCATTGATGTTGACACCCTGGCCCAGCACCAGCACGCCGTTAAGGTCGGGTGCCTGCAGGGCCCGGCCCAACTGCACGCCCACCGTCTGCGAGGAGTCCATGCCATCCAGCGCCGACACCGCTACGCGAATGTCCGGGTGCTCGAAATGAATGGCCGTAAACACTGCACAATTGTCGCTGATGCCGGTGATTGAGATCTCCCCGGCCGTCGAGCAGCCCAGCCAGTGTGCGCCGGGCACCCCGGCCCGTAGTTCCGCGCTGAACATGGCCGCCTCGAAGTGCCGCACCGAGGCAAATACCAGCATCAGCTGCGGGTTGATCTCGCGCAGGGTCGCCAGCGCCTCGGGACTGACGCTGGTGCTGGCAAAGCGCAGCTGCCTTATCAGCATGAACAGGCTCCCCGGCTCATGTTGCCCAACGCATGGCGTGGTCGCTGCCCGGTGCGGGGCTGATGACCTGTTCACGCAGGGCGGTGATGAACAGCGCCACTTCGGATTCCAGCTCCGGCAGCAGGCTTTGCACCTGTAGCAGCTGCCCCTCGCGGCAGGCGCTGCAAATGGTCTCCGCGAGAGCCGCCACGTGCGGCTCGCCAAAATAGGCAGCCTCGCCCTTGAGCCGATGCGCGCCCTGATAGGTTTCTTCCAGATCGCCCCGCAGTGCCGCGCTGGTCAGCGATTCCAGCCGGCCCGGCCCTTCGATCAGGAAGATGCCGGCCAACTCGCGCAGCAGGGCCGGGTCACCCCCGGTTTGCGCCAGCGCCCGCGCATAGTTGAAGCCAATCTCGGCCGGGCGCGGCCCCACGGTGTGGCCGGCACGGGGCTCGACCGTCTCTGGCGCCGGCATGTCGTCCAGTACCCGCCGGATCTCGGCGGTCAGCTCGTCGATCATGACTGGCTTGGACACATAGCCATCCATGCCCAGCCCGAGGTAGCGCTCGCGGTCGCCCTTCATGGCATGGGCCGTCATGGCGATGATGCGGATGTGCTCACCCCCGACCTCCTCCGACCATTGCCGGATGGCGGCGGTGGCATCGACACCGCCCATGACGGGCATCTGGATATCCATCAGCACCAGATCAAAGTGCCCACGGGTGGCGGCATGCACAGCCTCTTCCCCGTTTTGCGCCAGGGTCACGCGGTGGCCGATGCGCTCCAGCAGGCGCGTGGCCAGACGCTGGTTGATGGTATTGTCTTCGGCCAGCAGGATATCCAGCGCGTCTTCCGGTGCCACCTGCGGCAGCGCCACGGCAAGCTCCGGCACCGGTGCCTCGGCATGGCTGCCCATGACCATGAGCATGCAGTTGAACAGCTCCGACTGGTTGATGGGCTTGGGCAGGAAGCCGGCAATGCCGTTGCTGCGCAGAACGCTGGAATCGAGGCGGTCGGCCAGCGAGCTGAGCATGATGATGCGCGGGTGCGGGCCTTCGGCCTGACCGTTGATGCGCCGCGCCAGCGTAAAGCCGTCAACATAGGGCATTTGTGCGTCCAGCAGCACCAGCTGCACCGGGTGGCCGTTGCGCGCCTGTTCCGCCAGCCGTGTCTGCGCGCTGTCGGCGTCGGCCACCACCAGCGGCTCCATGCCAAAGCTGTGCAGCATTTCCCACATCAGGCGGCGGTTGGTGCCGTTGTCGTCCACTACCAGCACCGGCAGGTGCAGCAGCGACTCCGGCGTGGCCGGAATCAGCTCCGGCGCCGAGCTGTGCTGCAGGGCGACGGTAAAAAAGAAACGGCTGCCACTGCCCGGCGTACTCTCCACGCTCAGGCGCCCGCCCATCATGGTCACCAGCCGCGAAGAAATGCTGAGGCCGAGGCCCGTACCGCCATAGCGCCGCGTAATGGAGGTGTCGGCTTGTGCGAAGGAGTCGAAGATGCGCGCCATTACCTCGGACTCCATGCCGATGCCCGTATCGGCCACTTCGAAATGCAGGTGCCAGAAACCGTGGTCATCCTCATGCCCTTCGGAGCGCACGCTGAGGATCACGTGGCCCTGCTCCGTAAACTTCACCGCATTGCCCACGAGGTTGATCAGGATCTGGCGCAGACGCACCTCGTCGCCAATGAAGTTGTCGGGCACATGCGGCGGAATATCGCAGATCAGCTCGATGGACCTTTCCTGAGAGCGCAGCGCCATGGAGCGCAGGATGTCGTTGCCCAGCTTGCGCAGGGTGAAGTCCACCGGGTCCAGGCTCATCTTGCCCGCCTCGATCTTGGAGAAATCGAGAATGTCGTTGATGACTTCAAGGAGCGAAGTGGCCGAGCTGGATGCCATTTCCAGGTACTCGCGCTGCTCCGGCGTCAGCTGGGTTTCCAGGCAAAGCTTGGTCATGCCGATCACACCGTTCATGGGTGTGCGGATTTCGTGGCTCATATTGGCAAGGAAATCGCTTTTGGCGCGGTTGGCCGCCTCGGCGGCTTCCTTGGCCTGCAGGACTACGGCCTCGGCCGCCTTGCGGGTGCTGATATCGGTCATGGTGCCAATGGCACGCAGGGCACGGCCATCGGGACGGCGCAGCGCCACCTGGCCACGGGTTTCCATCCAGATATAGCGGCCATCGCTGTGGCGCATGCGCATTTCTATATTGAATTCTGTCTGCGTTCCCTTGATACAGCGGCGCAGCTCATCGCCGCTGGCCTGGGCGTCGTCGGGGTGAATCAGGGAGTCCCAGGTGGTAAACAGCGGCACGGTGTCGTCTACCGTCAGGCCGAGCAGGGCGCACCATTTGTCGCTGTAGAACATCAGGCCGGTTTCCAGGTCCCAGTCCCACAGGCCCATGCCGGCACTCTGCACTGCCAGCTGGAAGCGTTCCTCGGAGGTGCGCAGGGCCTCTTCCATGTTGTGGCGCGAGTCCACCAGATGGTCGAGCAGGTTGGCTACGATTTCCAGGGTGGTTTCCTCATCACCCCGGAATTCCATGCCGGCGCGTGACGACAGCGTGGCCGCCATGGTCTTGAGCGCCTGCATGCCTTTGCGTTGCGATTCGGCGTCGGCGCGCAGCCGGGCATTGGCCACGCTCAGCTCGCTGGAACTGAGCACAAGACTGCGGCTGCGCAGCTCCAGGTCACGGTCGTATTGCTCGTAGGCTTCGTCGGCGGCATCGATAAAGGCGGGTACATTGGCGAGCAGCTTGCGCAACTCACGCGTCTGGCCCGGCGCCAGCGCCGCCTGCAGGGAGGCAACCTTCAGCGCGGCCAGTTCGGCGTCGGTGGAGACGGCAAAGAAACGGCGCAGTTGGCGTTGCAGCAGCTTGGAACGACTCATGGGTGACTCACCGATTCACAGCCGGAATTATGGTTCTCTGCTCTTGTTATTCCCGTGGCGCCAAGCCCGTTCCCTCTCCTTCACTTGTAGTTGTTTTACGGGCGCCGTTCAAGTCCGCATCGCCCCGGTGGCAACTATAGCTGTCTGAATCCAGGGTAGTGACACTTATGGGCAGTTTGTGAATTGTGCGGTCGTTCACATTTTGTCAGTCGGTTTCCACTGTCACCATGACGTTTTCTGTCAGTTGCCACAATCCATTGTTTTATATGGATATATTTTTTAATTCATGACTTGGCACGAGCCCTGCACTATCCCAGGTGTGATGCTGGGCACCAAGTGCGTATTACAGCCATCACAGCATTTATGCAAAAAACACCCGACGGGGTACGCAGTGGCTGCAGGTACATTTTGCCACTGCGGTTTGCCCGGGCCTTGATTATGAAAACTATCATTCGCTATTTTTTTGCCCCCCTCTTCGTACTGCTGGTACTCAGCATCGTGCTGGCCAACGGTATCATCCAGGAAATGCGGCTCAGCCTCAGCGCTCGTCACCGGCTGAGAGTGCGGCGTTATGTTGCCGAGGAATTGCATCTGCAATAGGGTTTTGCCGTAGACCCTCGGGTCTGTTCCAGACGTTTGTTACCGCGTTCGCGGGTTAACCTCTGATTGAAGCTCCCATTTGGGCGTCCTCATGCCCGACGGCCATTCAAGAGGGTGCTGGTAGATGGCGCTCCCGGCGCCATTCTGCACTCCTCACATCCCTGTGGGTCGCGCCCCTTGAAAATCCCCACGCGCCCCTGGTCGGTTCTCCCCCTTCGGGGGGGGCGGTGCTCAGCCAACCCACTGAGCTATATGGAAAAATAAATAAAAATATAAAAGAAACTCCGTCACCCTAGCGAACGCGGGGGCCCAGTGCCTTTGCTGGAGCCCGCCATAAGCCTATGGTGTGACAAAGCAATTCCGCTACCCTCTCGCCAGAAAGCAATCCCTGCATTACTATCCCCTGATGGAAACGACCCAAGCCCACCGTTGCACCTACTCCACCTTCCCGGTGGCAGGCCGCTGTGCGCCTCGTTCCGCCAAAGCCAAAAAGCCGCTGCTCGCCTGACCGGAGCCGGCTGCTCCGTCAGATAGCGACGGAGCAGCAGACCGGGCACCTCACCCCCTGACTACACCCCGCTTTCTGAACGGACTTTCCCTCGGTCTTTCAGGAGTCATGTCATGTCTGTATTTACGGGTATATGGGTGCCGCTGGTTACGCCCTTTGCGGCGGGCCAGGTGGATCATGCCGCCTTGCGGCGGCTGGTGACGTTTTATGCCACCCAGCCTCTGGGCGGTCTGGTCGTATTGGGCAGTACCGGCGAGGCGGCTGCGCTCGATGCCGCCGAGCAGGAGGCGGTGCTCGATACCGTGCTGGCCTGTTGTGGCGGCATGCCGGTTGTGGTGGGGCTGGCCGGTAATCATCTGGGGCAGGTCAAGGCGCGCTTGAGCCGCTTCGCACAACGTCCGGTTGCCGGCATATTGATTCCGGCACCCTATTACACGCGCCCGGCGCAGGCCGGCTTGCTGGCCTGGTTTACCGAACTGGCCGACCACAGTCCGGTACCGCTCATCCTCTATGACATTCCCTATCGCACCGGGGTGCGGCTGGAGTTGGCTACGCTGCTGGCGTTGGCCGGCCACCCGAATATCCGGGCCATCAAGGATTGTGGCGGCTCATCCGAGACCACTCGTGCCCTGATTGCCGATGGCCGGCTGCAGGTATTGGCCGGGGAGGACGCCGCCATTTTCAGCACACTCTGTATGGGCGGCAGCGGCGCGATAGCCGCCGCTGCGCATATTCACCCGCGCCTGCTGTGCGCCCTGTATACCGCCGTGCGCGAGCAGCGGCTGGAGGCGGCGCGCGCCCTTCACCATGCCCTTGCGCCCCTGCTCGCAGCCTTGTTCAGCGAGCCCAATCCGGCGCCGCTGAAGGCCTTGCTGGCGGCCGAGGGCTGGCTTTGCAACGAACTGCGCCTGCCCATGACACCCGCCTCGCTGCTGCTGGCCCCTCACCTCCTTGCTCTTGCGCACCAGCTTGCCGGCCATCCTGCCCTTGCCGGTGAAGTGATGGCCAGTTTTGCCTGATGCAAGTGGCAAATGAAGACAAACCCGGCCTGGATGGCGGGTTTGGGTCAGTCATTACTCATATTTTCGATGACCGGTGTATGAGTGTGCACGTGTCAAAAATGACGAAATCGATATATTTTAACGTCGATAAAATGCCGCAAGACGTTGATTTATAGAATATATGCCGATGGGCGGTCGGGGCGACCTGATTAGCGGCACAGGAAACGTAGTTACGTAATTTCAGGATACAAGTGTTCACAACAATAATAAGCCGTGGTATTTTGAATTCGCTGTGTAAAGGGACTTGCGCTTGTTACTGCTCATTGCTTCCGTGGCTCGCCATTGATGGCTTATTGAGCTCAGGTTCTGGCCGTTTTGGCCAACCCCGCAGGCCCGGTGGTACTGGATGCTCCTCACATCCCGCCCCACCGGGCCTGCAATCCCTCAGCAGCACCGTAAAACGAATGCAAGGCCCCGGATTGCCTCTCCGCAATCTGGTGTGGAGCTGTCTGCCTCGTTTGCACCCGGAGCGGGCAGCACATCCAATAAAAAGAACAAAAGGGAGTTGCCATGACTATTGCCAAGGAAGCAGTGCGGTCAATACAGGCCAGCCTGCGTACCGTACCCGCGTTGATGACGGAGCCGGAAGGCCTGCGTTTTCTGGCCATCACTCCCTTTGAACGTCCCGACCTGCTGTTGGCGCGTGCCCTGCTGCGCCAGCGCGTGGCCGTGGCGGTAGACATTGGCCGCGACCCGCGAGCCTGGCCCGCCCTGTTTGCGGACCTTGCCAGTCTCAATTCGCCCTTGCTGGGCCTGCGTATTCCCGATCATGTCAGCGTTGATCTTGCGCAGATTCCCGCCAGCATCGGCTTCCTCATCATGGCGGGCGACAGCGCCCAGCTTTACGACGCCTGCCAGCGCCTGCCCGTGCTCGCGCAGGTCTGCTCCCCGCAGGACGCCGGCCAGGCCCTGTGCTGTGGCGTTGCCGGCCTCATCAGCAAGGGCCAGGAAAGCGGCGGCCTTGTCGGTGACGAAAGCAGCTTCGTACTCTTGCAGGGCGTGGTAGCGGAGGCCCGCAAGCTGGGTTGCCCGGTCTGGTGCCAGGGTGGTATCGGCTTTTATACGGCGGCCGGTGCTGTTGCCGGCGGTGCCTGTGGCGTGGTGCTCGACTCCCTGCTGGCCGCGCTGCCGGAGTGCTCGCTGGGCGACGACATCAAGGCCCAGGTGCTGGCCATGGACGGCAGCGAAGTGCGTCAGGTGGCCGGCTATCAGGTCTATGCGCGCGGTGGCCGCGATGCCGACGCGCTGGAAGAAATGGACGCTGACGAAGTGCGCGCCGCGCTCGCCGGCCACGGCCCCCAGCCGCTGCTGCCCATCGGGCAGGACGCCGCGCTGGTGCGGCAGGCCATGGCCGAGTGTGGCAGCGTCGAAACCCTCATCAATTCCTTGCGCATGCGCATTGCCGGCCAGCTGCGGCAGGCGCGTGCCCTGCGCGTGCTCGGCGAAAACAATGCCTGGGCGCGCTCTCACGGCACCCGCTACGCCATCGCCCAGGGCCCCATGACGCGGGTCAGCGATACCGCCGAATTCTGCGGTGCCGTTGCCGCAGCCGGTGGCCTGCCTTTCCTCGCCCTGTCGCTGATGCAGGAGCACCCCGCGCGCAAGCTGCTGGAGGCCACCCGCGCCCGCGTTGGCCAGCGCCCCTGGGGTGTCGGCGTGCTTGGCTTTGCGCCGCCGGAAATCCTTAATCCGCAGCTGGAACTGGTCAAGGCCATCAGGCCCACCGTGCTGCTGCTGGCGGGTGGCCGCCCCTCACAGGCGCGGCCCTTCGTGGAGATGGGCATACCCACCTATCTGCACGTGCCGTCGCCGGGCTTGCTGGAGCTGTTCCTGAAGGATGGCGCCACCCATTTCGTGTTTGAAGGCCGCGAGTGCGGCGGCCACGTCGGCCCGCGCTACAGCTTCGTGCTCTGGGAGCAGGCCGTCGCCATCATGCTGCAGGCCGAACGCCCGGAAACCCTGCATGTCCTCTTTGCCGGCGGCATCCACGACGAGCGCTCCGGCGCCATGGTCGCCGCCATTGCCGCGCCGCTGGCCGCGCGGGGCGCCAAGGTCGGCGTGCTCATGGGCACCGCCTATATCGCCACCCAGGAAGCCGTATCCTGCGGTGCCGTGCTGCAGGCCTTTCAGGAGCAGGCACTCTCGGGCGAGCGCACGGTGCTGGTGGAAACCGCGCCGGGCCATGCCATCCGCTGCCTGCCCTCGGGCTTCGTCGACGTCTTCCATCGTGAAAAAAACCTGCTGAGCAAGGCCGGCATCGACCAGAAAGCCGTGTGGAAGGCGCTGGAAGAGTTGACCGTCGGCCGCCTGCGCATTGCCACCAAGGGTGTCGATCATCAGGACCACGGTCTGGTGCCGGTAGACCTTGCCCGCCAGCGCGCTGAAGGCATGTACATGATCGGCCAGATCATTGCCCTCAAGCAGGCGGTGACCACAGTGGCCGACCTGCACGCCAGTGTTAGCATCGGCGCCACCCATTACCTGAAAAACCTCAGCATCCCGACCCTGAGCCGGCAGGCGCAGGCCGAGCCCGTGGCCATCGTCGGCATGGCCTGCATTTATCCGGGCGCGCCAGATCTGGAAAGCTACTGGGCCAATATCATCGAAGGCCGCGACCTCGTGCGCGAGGTGCCGGCCGAACGCTGGAACGCCAGCCAGTACTATCAGGCCGGCCCCACGGTGGCGGGCAAGTCGCCCAGCAAGTGGGGCGGCTTTATCGACGACACCCCCTTTGACCCGCTGCAATTCGGCATTCCGCCGCAGTCGCTGGCGGCCATTGAGCCGGTGCAGTTGCTGTCGCTGGCTGTTGCTCAGCGGGCTATTAAAGATGCCGGGTACGATGTACAGGGAAGTACAAGTGCCGCAGGAGGCAGGATGCCGGGAGCGGCCGGCAGCAAGTATTTTGACCGTGAAAAGACCGCCGTCATTTTCGGTGCCGAGTCCGGCATGGACCTCGCCAACCAGTACAACTTCCGTAATCTCTACCCGCAGTACTGCGGCGAACTGCCGACCGCGCTCGATCAGGTGCTGCCCAAGCTTACCGAGGATTCCTTCCCCGGCGTGTTGGTCAATGTCATTTCCGGGCGCATTGCCAACCGGCTGGGCTTGGGCGGCGTCAACTATTCGGTCGATGCCGCCTGTGCCAGCTCGCTCACCGCCGTTGAGCTCGGCGTCAAGGAGTTGCGTTCCGGCAGCAGCGACATGGTGCTGGCCGGTGGCGCCGACTTCCACAATGGCATCAGCGATTTCCTCATGTTTGCCTCAGTCGGCGCGCTCTCGCACAAGGGCCGCTGCCGCAGCTTTGACGACGAGGCCGACGGCATCGCCCTCGGTGAAGGCGTCGGCATCGTTGTGCTCAAGCGTCTGGCCGATGCCGAGCGTGACGGCGACCGTATTTATGCCGTGATCGACGGCATTGCCGGTTCCAGCGACGGCAAGGGCCTCGGCCTGACCGCCCCGCGCAAGGAAGGCCAGAAGCGAGCCCTTGAGCGCACCTACTGGCAGGCCGGCAAGCTGCCCGCCGATGTCGGGCTGGTGGAAGCGCACGGCACCGGCACCGTAGTGGGCGACCGCACCGAGCTGCGTACCCTTACCGAAATCTACAGTGCTGGCGGCGCCTTGCCGGGGCAGGCGGGGCTGGGCTCGGTCAAGAGCCAGATCGGTCATACCAAGTGCGCCGCCGGCATCGCCGGCCTCATCAAGGTGGCCAAGGCCCTGCACCACCGCGTGCTGCCGCCCACCGGCCAGCTGACCCGGCCCAATGGCTGGTACCAGCGGCGTTCCAGCCCCTTCAGCTTCAATACCGTGGCCCAGCCCTGGCTCAGCGCCCAGCGCAGCGCCGCCGTCAGCGCCTTCGGTTTTGGCGGCGCCAATTTCCACGCCCTGCTCTCGGCTTACCCGGTGCAGCAGGCCGCCACCGGCGCCGCCGGCTTTCCGGCGGAGCTGTTTGCCTTCCGGGGCCTGAGCGCCGATGACGCTCTGCGCGCCATGCGCCAGCTCAGCGAATTCATCTTCCGCTCCACCGCCACATTGACCCTGCGCGACCTGGCCTTCAGTGTCTGGCAGGGTGGCAGCGGCGCGGTGCAATGTGCCTTTGTCGCGACCGACCTTGGCAGCCTGCGTCAGAAGCTGGCGCTGGCCATGGTGGCGCGCGGCGGCGAGGGCATAGTCTGGCGCCAGCCGGAACTGGTCGGCGGCAAGCTCGCCTGCCTCTTCCCCGGTCAGGGCAGCCAGTATCCCGGCATGCTGCGCGAGCTGTTCGTGTATTTCCCCCGCCTGCAAGCGGTGCTGGAGCAGGGCAGCGACTACCTCGGCGTCACCTTCCCGCCCAGCGCCCACGACGACAGCACCCGTCAGGAGCAGCAGCAGGCCCTGACCGATACCTGCAACGCCCAGCCGGCTTTGGGTCTGGTGGAAATGGCCGCCTTCCAGTGGCTGAGCGAACTGGGCCTGAGGCCCGACATGGCCGCCGGCCACAGCTTTGGCGAACTGGTGGCGCTGGCCAGCGCCGGTGCCTTTGATACCGCTGCGCTGGTCAGTCTGGCGCGGGCCCGCGCCGAGTCCATCATCGGCGCTATTGGTGATGATCCGGGCCGCATGGCTGCCGTCGGCCTTGGCGCCGAAGCCCTGCAATCCCTGCTGGTCGATTTCCCCGGCGTTACCCTCGCCAACCAGAACAGCCCGGTGCAGACGGTCATTTCCGGGCCCACGCCCGACCTGGAAGCGGTGCGTAATTTCCTCAAGGACCGCTCGGTGGCGAGCAAGCTGATTGACACTGCCTGTGCCTTCCACTCGCCCGTGGTGGCGCGTGCGGCGGAAACCTTTGCCGGCGTGCTGGCCGAGCAGGCCATCGCCCGCCTCAAGTGGCCGGTGTACTGCAACAGCACCACCCTGCCGCACGAGAACAGCGCCGAGGCCATCCGCCTCAGCCTCGCCAGCCATATCGTCAGCCCGGTACGCTTTGTCGGCGAGGTCGAGCGCCTGTATGCCGACGGCGCCCGCATCTTTGTGGAAATCGGCCCGCGCCGCGTGCTCAGCGGTCTGGTCGACAAGATACTCAAGCACCAGCCGCACACCATGGTCACCCTCGACCACGAGGGCAAGGGACTGGCCGGCCTGCTCGAAGCCGTGGCCCAACTGGCCGTGCTGCTGCCGGCTTTCAGTGCCGATGCGCTCTTTGCCGGGCGTGCCAGCCAGCTCGACCTGAGCCTGCCGCAGTTGCTGCCCGCCAGCACCTGGATGGTCAACGGCGGCCGCGCCTGGCCGCTCAAGGGCGAGGCCCCGGCCCATGGTGCCAAGGTCGTGCTGAGCCCGGTCGTACTGCCGCAGGTCGTGGCAGAAGCCACCGTGCCAGCGCCCAGCGACAGCCAGCTCTCGGTCATGAATTACCTCAGCAATATGCGCGACATGGTCAATGCCCAGCGCGACGTGCTCATGAGCTTCCTCGGCAGCGCGCCAGCCGCCACGCCCCTGCGTGTCGCGCTGAGCGCCCCGGCTACCCCTGTCAGGACCGAACCGGCCCCGGTGTTGCCCGCTCCCGCAGCGGCGGCACCGGCCCCGGTCCTGGCGCAAAAGCGGGTAGGCGACCACCGCAGCGTGCTGCTCGGCATCGTCGGCGAGCGCACCGGCTACCCGGCGGAAATGCTGGACCTTGATCTCGATCTTGAGGCAGACCTTTCCATCGACTCCATCAAGCGTATCGAAATCGTCGGCGAACTGGCCGACAAGCTGGCCATACGCAGCACGCTCGGTAGCGCCGCCGACAGCCTGCTGGAGCAGCTGGCGCAGCAAAAGACCCTGCGCGCCGTGCTCAGCTGGCTGACCGAGCGTCTGCCTGCTGTCGCGTCTGCGCAGCCGGAAGAAGCTAGCAGCGCCCCGCAGCCGCGTGGGGCTGGCGACCTGTTGCTGGAGATCGTCTCGGAATGCACAGGCTACCCGACCGCCTCGCTGGACCTCGATCTTGATCTGGAGGCTGACCTTTCCATCGACTCCATCAAGCGCCTCGAAATTGTCAGCCAGCTCACCGCCCGCATGGGCCTGAGTGATCGCCACGGCGACAAGGACAGCCTGCTGGAGCATCTGGCCGCGCTCAAGACCCTGCGCGCCATGATCGGCTGGCTGGAGCGCGAAGCCCAGCCCGTGCCCAGCGCCACCGTGGTGGTCGAGGAGGAGGCCGAGGAGGCCAGCGTCGGTATTCCGCTGACCCGTTATGTCATGCGTATCATCGATGCCCCGCCCGCCCGCCGTACCCGCACCAGCTTCAGCGGCAAGAAATTCGTGGTGACTGACGACGGCCTCGGCATCGCCCCGCGCGTGGCCGAGCTGATCCGTCAGCAGGGCGCCGAAGTCAGTCTCATCAGCTTCTCCGAAACCTCGCCGCTGCCGCCCGATGTGCGCAATATCGACGGCCTCGTGCACCTGTGGAGCCTGCATCCCGAGCACCGCGTGCGCGACGTCAAACGCTTCTTCAAGGTGGTGCGTGAGTCGGTGCTGAACCGCACCCGCTACGTGCTGGTGGCCAGCGGCCTCGGCGGCGACTTTGGCATGATAGGCCGTCCCGGCGAGCAGGCCGACTTTGGTCGCGGCGCGGGCTTTGCCGGCATGATAAAAACCATCGCCAAGGAGTTTGCCGAGCTGCGCGCGCAGTGGGTGGACATGGACTTGTCGGAGCCGGTGGAGCAGCTGGCCACCCATATCATGGCCGAACTGATGGGCCAGAACGACCTGACCGAAGTGGCCTATCGTGGTGGCCAGCGTCGTACCCGTCTGGTCGAAGCCAATGCGCTGGACAATGTGCTCGGCAGCGGACTGCCGCTGGATGAACACAGCGTGGTGCTCATTACTGGCGGCGCCCGTGGCATTACCGCCCGCCTTGCCATCGCTCTGGCGCGGCGCTACCACTGCCGGCTGGAGCTGGTGGGGCGTTCGCCCGAGCCGGAAGGCGAGGAATCCGCGCTGACCGCCGGGCTCAAGGATGCACGCCAGATCCGTCAGGCCCTGATCGGCGCCGACCCCCGCAGCAAGCCGGCGGATATCGAGCGCATGACCCGCGAGATACTGGCCGGGCGCGAGTTCCGCAGCACCCTGGCGCAGATTGCCGCCGCTGGCAGCCCGGTGAATTACACCCAGATCGACGTGCGCGACATTGACACCTTTGCCGCCTTTATCGAATCGCTCTACCTGCTGCTGGGCCGTATCGACGGTGTTATTCATGGCGCCGGCGTGGTGGAGGACAAGCTGCTGCGCGACAAGTCGCTGGAAAGCTTTCAGCGCGTGTTCGATACCAAGGTGCGTGGCGCGTTGATGCTCAACAAGATGATCCGCGACGACGTGAAATTCGTGGTCTTCTTCTCCAGCGTGGCCGGCGCCTTCGGCAACCGGGGGCAGGTTGACTATGCCTCTGCCAACGACGTGCTCGACAAGCTGGCGCATGCCTGGCAGACCCGCATCAGTGGCCGTGTGCTGTCGGTGAACTGGGGCCCCTGGGCCGACACCGGCATGGTCTCGGAAGCACTGGAGCGTGAGTACGCGCGCAAGGGCATAGGCCTGATTCCGCAGGCGGACGGCGTCAACGCCCTGCTGCGCGAGCTGGCCTCGGGCGGGCCCGGTGAGTCGCAGGTGGTGCTGATGTGTGGCACGCCCGAGAGCTTTGGTGAGCAGCCGGCACTGACGGCGCGGGGTTAGCCATGAGCCGTATCGCCATTATCGGCATGGCCTGCCTGTATCCGGGTGCGCCCGACCTTGCGCAGTTCTGGCAGAACATCGTCAATGGCGTCGATGCCATTGGCGAGGTGCCGGCCGCGCGCTGGGACGCCTCTTTCCATGACCCGAACTCCTCCGCCATCGACAAGTTTTATTGTCGGCGCGGTGGTTTTGTCGATGCCTATGCCAGCTTTGATCCGCTGGCTTTCGGCATCATGCCCAAGGCTGCTGCGGCCGCCGAACCGGACCAGCTGCTGACCCTGAAAGTGGGCTATGAAGCCCTGCGCGACGCCGGTTATGCCGAGCGTGCCTTTGCCCGCGAGCGTACCGGCGTCATCATCGGTCGTGGCAATTATGTCAGCGCCGGCGTACTGCGGCTGGAGCAGCATGTGCGCCTGCTGCCGCAGGTATTGCAGACCTTGCAGGACCTGTTTCCGGCCATGGGTGCTGACACATTGGCCGCTGTGCGTGAGCGTCTGCAAGCCGAGTTTTCCTATTACGGCCCCGACGTGGCGGCGGGCATGATTCCCAACCTGATCGCCTCCCGGCTGGCCAATCGCCTCGACCTGCACGGGCCGGCCTATACCGTGGATGCCGCCTGCGCCAGTTCGCTGATTGCGCTGGAGCAGGCCTGCGCCTCGCTGCGCCATGGCGACACCGACATGATGATCGTCGGCGGCGCCCACCTCAGCCATGACCTGACCTTCTGGGCCACCTTCTGCCAGCTGGGCGCGCTGTCGCGTACCGGCATGGTCAGGCCGTTTTCGGCCCATGCCGACGGTATTCTGGCGGGCGAGGGCGTGGGCATGGCGGTGCTGCGCCGGCTGGAAGACGCCGAAGCCGCCGGCGATCGGATTTATGCGGTTATCGAAGGCGTCGGCTCATCGAGTGATGGCCGCAGCAGCAGCCTGGTGGCGCCCTCGGTCAGTGGCCAGTGCATTGCGCTGGAAAAGGCCTGGGGTGAGTTAGGTCTGTCGCGCGAGGCCATTGGCCTCGTGGAAGCCCACGGCACCGGCACGCCGACCGGCGATGAAGCGGAGCTGGAAACGCTGGGCCAGTTTTTTGGCGGCTTCAATGGCAAGGGTGCGCGCCCGGTGATCGGCTCCGTCAAATCCATGATAGGCCACACCATGCCGGCTGCTGGCATGGCCGGCCTTATCAAGTCCGCCATGGCCATCTACCACGGTGTGCTGCCGCCCACCCTGCATTGCGAAGAGCCGCACCCGCTGCTGGAAGCCACGCGTTTCCGCACCATCGCCGAGGCCGAGCCCTGGCCTGTGGAATTGGGCGAGCGTATCGCAGCCGTCAACGCTTTTGGTTTTGGCGGTATCAATGCCCACGTGGTTTTACGTGGCAGCACGGTAAGCGCTGCGCGCCCGGCTGCGGTACGCGACAGCCTGCCACCCGTCCTGATGCTGGCCGCCGATACACCCGAACAATTGCTGGCTCGCCTGCAGGCCGGCGAGCATGACGCGCTGCCGGGGCAGGGCGCTTGCCGTCTGGTGATCGTGGAGCCGGATGAAAAGCGCCTGACGCTGGCACGCCAGATTGTCACTGCCGGCAAGCCCTGGGCCGGTCGCCAGCAGATTTATTTTTCGCCGAAGGGGCTGCTGCAAGACGATGGCAAAATCGCTTTTGTTTTCCCCGGCGTGGACAGCCGTTTCAGTCCGCAGGCGGCCGATCTGGCGCGTTATTTTGGTCGTGCCCTGCCACGTTATTGCACCACGCTCAACCCGGCCGATGCCCTCTTGCCGGTGGTGCTGGGCCTGCTCGGTTTCAACCGTTTCCTGTTTGATATTCTCGGCGAACTGGGCCTGAAGCCCGACGCGGTGGCCGGGCATAGCGTGGGCGAGTGGAGCGCCATGCTGGTGGCCGGCATGATGGATCAGGGCCTGTCTGACCGTACCAATGCCGGCCTCGATATCGACAGTGTGAAATTCCCCGATGTGCAATTCCTTGCCGCGTCCTGCGGCGAGGAACAATTGCGCGCCGCGATGCAGGGCCTCGATCATATCGCCATTTCGCATGACAATTGCCCGCATCAGGTCATTGCCTGCGGTCAGCGTCAGGCCATCGCCGTGCTGGAATCGCGCCTGCGCGAGGAGGCCGTCTTTACACAGGTCTTGCCCATTGTTTCCGGCTTTCATTCGCCGTTGTTTAGCGGGCATATGGACTGGTACCGCGATTTTTTTGGCAAGGCACAACTGGCCGATCCGAAAATTCCCGTGTGGTCGGCTACGTTGGCCGGCAAATTCCCGGAAAGTATGGCGGCGCGCCAGCAACTCGCGCTGGATCACCTGTTGCAACCGGTGCGTTTCCGGGCGCTGACCGAAGCGCTTTATGCTGACGATCATCGCGTTTTCGTGCAGGTTGGCACCGGTTCGCTGGTGGGATTTATTGATGACACGCTGGGCCGTCGCCCCCATTTGGCCATCAGTGCCAATACGGAAGGGCGTAGTGGTCTGGCACAACTGGTGCACCTCTCTGCCGCGCTCTGGGTAGAGGGCGCTGTTTTTGATACACGCTTGCTGGCCGTGCCGGTAGTGCCTGTTGTTGCATTGGCGGTGCCCTCGCGGGAAATCCGGCTGGCGCTGGGGGTGCCGCTGGTGCGTATTCGCACACCGCTGCCGGCAGGGATGCTGCCCGGCACACTGCCGCCGCCCGTGCTCGATAGCCATGACCCCGTGCAGCGCTTGTTGCACGACACCCTGACCGATATTGAAAAAGCCGGGCGTGAGGTCATGCAGGTCTGGCAGCGCCACCGTGCCGATGCCGGCACGCCTGTGCCTGCCGCTGCCTTCAATTGCCGCGTGAGCCGCCATCTCGATCTGGCCACCACCATCCCCTATGTGCAGGACCACGCGCTTTATCCGCAGCGCGAGGGCTGGCCGGTGCTGGCCGACGGCCACCCGGTCGTGCCGCTGACCATGGAAGTCATGCTGGTGCGCGAGGCCGTGGAAGCGCGGCTGCCGCATATGAAAGTGATCGAGGTGCGCAATATCCGCGCCTATAACTGGCTGGTAGTGGCCACTCCTCTGACCGTGGAGCTGGTGCTGGATTCCCGCGACGGCCTTGTGGTCGATGTGGAAATCAGCGGCTATTTTCAGGCGCAGGTGGTGCTGGCAGCGGAATATCCCGCCCTGCCGGCCAATACGCTGGCGCCGCTGAACAAATCGCGCACTACGGCGGTCAGCGCCGAGGCCCTGTACCGCGAACACTGGATGTTCCACGGCCCGGCCTATCAGGGCGTCAAACGTTTCGAGGGCATTGGCGACAACGGTATCGACGGCCTGCTGCAAGTGCCAACGGGCAAGGGGGCGCTGCTCGACAATATGGGCCAACTCGCCGGCTACTGGGTCATGGAGCAGCCCAGCGATTGCCTGGCCATGCCCATAGGTGTGGATTGCATACGATTTCTCGCGCACGACCCGCAGGTAGGTGAACAGTTGAAGGCGCAGGTGCGTATGCGCGAGCTGGATGCATTGAATGCCGTCAGCGATCACCTGTTGTGTGACGCCAGCGGTCAGCCGCGTATCGTTATCGAAGGCTGGCGTACCCGGCGCTACCAGATGGACAAGGAATTCTGGGTCAATAGCCGTCAGCTGGAGCGGGCCGGTGTGTCTGCTCAAGCCGGCAGTGGCATCAGCATTTTTACCGATCACTATGATACCGCCATCCTGCGCGATTATCTGGCGCGACGTTATCTCAGCGTGCCCGAATTTGCCGTTTATGAAACGCTCTCGCCACGTCGTCGGCGCAGCTGGCTCAATGGCCGTGTCGCCGCCAAGGATGCCGTGCGTGCGCTGCTGCGCGAGCAGCGGGAGAGCGGCATTGTGCACCCCAAGGAATTGCGCATCGAAAACAATTCGCTGGGTGCGCCGCAGGTATTGCCGCATGTCACCGATACTGTGCCCTTGGGCCTGCACGTTTCGCTGGCGCACAAAGACAATATGGCGGTGGCCATCGCCGGTATGCAGCCGGTAGGAATTGATATCGAACGCATCGAGGCGCGCGCCGACAGCTTCGTGGCGCTGGTGCTGACCGAGAACGAGCAGGTTTACCTGACCGTGGATACGCCCGAGCTGGCCATTACCCGTGCCTGGGTGGCCAAAGAGGCGGTAGCCAAGTCCACTGGCAATGGTCTCGGTGGCAATCCCAGGGCCTTTCGTATCGACGCGCGGCGTGGTGACAGCCTTTGTGTCAACGGGCGCTGGGTGCACACGGAGCGGCGAGGCGATTACTTGATTGGCTGGACGCTGACGGGAGTCAGCACGACACCCGCCAGTGAAAAAAACAAGCACGGCAAGGCCATGGTGGAGCAATGAGCACACAAGACAATAATATCCTTGATGTGGTGATTACCACGATACGCCACACCATAAACGAAGACTGGATCGTGGATTTTCCCATTGATGCCGGCACCCGCTTCAATAGTGACCTGGAAATTGAAAGCATCGAGTTTGTGAAAATTGCCGACGCCATCCAGCGTCATTTTGGCGCGCGGCTTGATATCGTCGGCTGGCTCTCCGGCAAGAATATCCATGAGCTTATCGCCTTGAGCGTGGGTGAGCTGGCCGATCATGTCAGCGCAGCCCTGCGCGAGGCGGCCTGATATGGCGCGCATTCTTGTCACCGTGCCGCCCTTGGTAGGGCACCTGAATCCGGCGCTGGCGGTGGCGGCCGAATTGCAGAAGCAGGGCCATGTGCTGGCCTGGGCCGTGCACCGGGGGCCGCTGGGTGACCGCCTGCCGGCGGGCGCGCAGGTTTATGATCTTGACCGTGCCGACGGTTTTGATTTTACCGCCGCAGCACCGCAGGCGCGTGGTCTGGAAAGTGTGCGCCTGTTCTTCGAAGATTTTGCCATGCCGCTGGCGCGCGCCTCACTGGCGCCACTGGAGGCTGCAGCCCGCGCTTTCCAGCCCGACGTCATGGTGGTCGATCACCAGATGCCGGCGGGTGCACTGGTGGCGCGCAAGCTGGGCCTGCCCTGGGTGTCGCTGGTTACCACCACGGCTTCCATCCTGAAAATGTCTGCCATTCTCGATACCCAGTCCTCGGCTACGCTGGACGGCTGGGTACAGGCGCAATTTCATGACTTGCAGAGCGGCTATCTCGACCCTTGCGACATGGTGCCGCGCCCGGAGTTTTCACCCTGGGATGTCATCGTGTTTTCGGTGGAGGCCCTGCTCGGCCGGCACCACGAATGCATTCCGGCCAATTACCGTTTTGTCGGTCCTACGCGCGGCGGCGGCCGGCGCGACGTGGAGTTTCCCTGGCAGTGGCTGGACCACAGCCGGCCGCGCCTGCTGGTGACGCTGGGCACGGTCAGCCGTGACCGCGATACACGCTTTTTTGAAGTGATCATGGAGGCGGTGTCCGGCATGGATTTGCAGGCCGTGCTGGTGGCGCCGGACAGCCTGGCCGGGCAGGCCCCGGCCAATGTGCTGGTGCAGCCTTTTATCCCGCAGCTGGATGTGCTCGATTACGTCAACGGTGTCATCTGCCACGCCGGCCACAATACCGTGTGCGAAGCGCTGGTGCGTGGCCTGCCCCTGATCGTGGCGCCCATTCGTGACGACCAGCCGGTAATTGCGCGACAGGTTATCGATGCCGGCGCCGGCATTTTCCTGCGCCATGGCAAGGCCACGCCGGCCATGGCCCGGAAGGCGATTACCGAATTGCTGGAGAATCCCCTGCTGCGGCAAAACGCGCAGCGGTTGGCGCCGGAACTACAGGGCGCGCGGGGCGAAGCTGGCGCCGCCGCCATTATTACCGCGCTGGTCGCGCGCGATCATCTACTGGGCAGGGTGGGCTGAGCATGGAATGCATCGACGCGGCGGGAGTACGGCTGTCAGCCCAGGTGCTGGGGGTGGGCACGCCCGTGGCCCTGTTGCACGGGCTGGTCTTTGGCAATATCGCCAGTTGGTATTTTCCGGTGGCGCTGCCGCTGTCGGCGAGTCGTCGCGTTATTGTTTATGACCAGCGTGGCCATGGTGACAGCGACATGGTGGCGCAGGGCTACGATCTGGTCACCCAGGCCAATGACCTGCGCTGCGTGCTGGAGCATTTCAATGGCGAGGAAAAAATCGACCTCGTCGGCCACAGCGTGGGTGCGCTGATCGCCCTGCAGTTTGCGCTGGAATATCCCGAACGCGTCGGGCGGCTGGTGCTGGTGGATGCGCCCCTGCCGGCGACGCAACACGTTGCGCCCAGTCTGAATGCCGTGAGTACGCGGGAGGAGTTGGACCGCTTCGTGGACACGCAGCTGGATGCCGCCGGCACGCTGTCGCCGCGTCGTCGCGAGCGCCTCTGCCAGCGTCTGGGTCGGCTGCTGTTCGAGTCTTCGCTGATAAAAGATGTCAATGCCATGCGTGCGCCGGCGCTGGTGGAACTGGCCGCATTGAAGGTGCCGGTACTGCTCATTTATGGTGAACACTCGCCCTGCCGCGAGGCTGGCGAACTGCTCATGCAGGTATTGCCGCAGGCCAGCCTCCTGCAGCTGGATTGCGGGCATTATATTCCGCAGGAAGCGCCTGTGCCCTTGCTGGCTGGTATCGAGCGCTTTCTGGCGACTGGTGGGGTGCACCATGTCTAAGACAGTGCGCGTCATGGAGATGAACAAGGACAATATTGCCCCGTCCGCTCTCTACACGGCCGCCACCTGGCGCTGGGCCCGTTTTGACTGTGCCGATTTTGTCACGCCTGAAAAAGCACAATCAGTTTTTCGTATGGTCAATGCCTTCATGTTTTTTTATCGCCTGCTCAATCCGCAGGTATTTTCCCTGCAACACCAGTTGCTGCACCGCCATTCCGCCATCGACTACCTGCTCTGGCATTCGGGCAACCAGCGCGTGGTCGAGGTGGCCTGTGGCCTGTCGGCGCGCGGCAGCCGCTTCAGCGCCAATCCGGCAATTTTCTACACCGAGCTTGATCTACCGGACATGGTGGCCTTCAAGCGCCGCCAGCTGGCGGGGAGTGAAAAGGGTCGCGCGGTGCTGGCAAGGCAGAATTTCGAGCTGCGTGCCGCTGACGTGACGACGCTGGATTTTGCCCGCGAATTTGCCGGCAGCCAGGTCTCGGTCATTACCGAAGGCCTGATGATGTATTTTCCGCGTGAGGCGCAGTTGCAGATATGGCGGCGTATTGCCGAGCTTCTGCGCCAGTGCGGCGGCGACTACCTGTTCGACTATGTGCCGCGTGGCGATGAGCCTCGCCGTAGTCCCTTGGGCAATGTCCTGCATCTGTTCAAGGAAAAGGTGCTGCGCCTGAGCAATGATTTCAAGTATGACACCCGCACCCGTGACGATGTGGTGCGTGACCTGCAGGCCTGCGGTTTTGAACAGGTTGATGCGCTCAATACTGGTGTGGTGGCCAAGCCCTGGGCCCTGCCAGATGCCGATGTGCCCAGCCGCACCATTATTTTTCATTGCCGTTGCCAGCCGGCAGCCAAAAACGCGGTGCCGGCATGAACGCCGCCCTTCCCCTGCGCTACCAGCGTCGGCTGTCGCCGCTTGAGCGCTACAACCTCGTCATCAACGAGGTGCATCGTTACCACGTGGATTGCGTGGTGGAGGGGCGGGGCGATATTGATATCAACGCACTGAAAATGGCGGTGGTCTGTGCAGCGGCTGCCAATCCCGGCATTCGCGTGCGCCTGCGCGGCGTACTGGGTTTTTGTCGCTGGGTAGACAGCGGTGAAGCGCCGGAAGTAAGGGTATTTCGTGACTGCGCGTGGGACGGTATGACTGAGGCCGGCACCGAATTCATGGCCGACCGGCTTGACCCCTTGCGGGGTGGCCCGGTCGCCGATGTGATCGTGGCATATTGCCGCGATGGTCGTTTGCGCATTGTGTTTCGTGCCGTGCACGCGGCGCTGGACGGGCGCGGCATGCAGCACTGGATGCTGGACGTATTCCGTGCACTGCGTAATGAGCCCCTGCTGGGTTCGCGCTCCACACTGACCGATCTTGATGTGCAATTGGGCAAGCGCGATCAGGTAACAGCCGAGGCAGGGTCCGCTGCCACCTGTATTCCCGTGGTGGTGCCGGCCGCCGACATGCCGCTGAGCTATGTCTGGCGGCGTATTGAAATCAATCGCAATGTGCCACAGCTGCTGCCCAAAGCGCTGGTTTTTCTCGCCGCCTGGGCGCGCCGGCAGGGCGAGGGCGAGGTGGGCTTTACTGTGCCCGTGGATTATCGTGGCCTGCGCACCGGGGAAATGGGCATAGGCAATATGACCGGTTATGTGCGCGTATCGGTGGGCCGGGAAGATACGCCACGCACGGTCATGCAACAACTCAATCAGCATATCCGCGAGCTGGCTGATTGCCGCAGCCTGTCCACCGCAAAAAAACTGCCCTGGGTGCCGGTGCGGCGCATGGCCAAGGACCTGCAAAAGAACCTGCACGCCGTGCTTTATACGGCCAATAGCTTCGTGCCCACGGGCGGCATCGTGTCCATGGGGCAGCACCCCAATGTAGACCCGGTGCGCTGCGCCGGCTTTCAGCCACGGTGCGTATTCGGCATTCCCGGTGCGGCGGGCAAACTGAATGTGCTTTTCATCAATTACAGTGACTTTACCGTGGTCGCGTTTGCGGCACCGGCGGCCTATAACCATCAGGGCCAGCTGGATGAAATGATTGATGGGTTCCACCGGCATTTTTCCGCAGGGAGTGTGCAGGCATGAAAAGCGCCGAACTGGACAGTTTGCAGCACGGTGGCGCTGCCTTGACAGCGCAGCCGTTTGCGCACGATCACGCACGCAGGCAAGCCCGCTACACGCGGCCACTATCGCCCATCGAGCGCTGCTCGCTGGTGCTGAATGCCGTGCACCGCTACCACCTCGATGCAGTCGTGGAAGGTTTCGGTGAAATCGATGTGCAGGCTCTGCGTGCGGCGGTGGAGTTGGCCGCTGCGGCCAATCCCGCCATCCGCGTGCGCCTGCACGGCGTGCTGGGTTTTTGCCGCTGGGTGGACAGCGGCGTAGCGCCCGTGATTAACGTGGTGAATGACAGCGAATGGGACGGCATGAGCAGCGAGCATACGGGCTTCATGTCGGAAAGCCTGAAGCCTTTGCATGGCGGTCCGGTGGCTGACCTTATTCTGGTGTCCTGCCGCGACGGCCTCCAGCGTCTGGTATTTCGCGCGCTGCACGCCGCCATCGACGGGCGCGCCATGCTGCACTGGATGCACGAAGTATTTCGAGCGCTGCGCGGCGAGCCGCTGCGGGGTTCCAACTCCACGCTGACGGACTGGGACGTGCAGAAGCAGCGGGAAGACGAAGTTACCGACGAGGCCCCGGCGCTGGGCGCCTGCCTGCCGGTGGTACTGCCTGTAGCGGAATCAAATGCAGGGCGGGTGGAGTATGTATGGCGGCGTATCGTGATCGACCGCAACGTGTCGCAGCTATTGGCCAAGGCGGCGGTATTTCTGGCAAGCTGGGCGCGCCGGCAGGGTGAGGGCGAGGTGGGTTTTACCATTCCGGTGGATTATCGCGGCCTGCGCACGCCGGAAATGGGCATGGGCAATCTCACCGGTTTTGTGCAGATCACTGTCGATAAAGACGCGACCGCGCGCAGCGTCATGCAGGAGCTGAACCAGCGTATACGCGGGCTGGCCGATTGCCGCCGGCAGCCGCTGGCGCTGGTGCCCTGGCTGCCCCTGTGGCTGCTGGTGAAATTGTTTCTGGCGCGGCTGGACAGTCTTTTGTACAGCGTCGGCAAGGGCATACCGACCGGGGGCATCGTATCCATGGGCACGGTCAAGGCCGAGGATTTTTCCTGCCCTGGTTTTCGCGCCGAATGCAGCCACGGCATTCCGGGGGCGGTGGGCAAGCTCAATGTGGTGTTCGTGAATTACAGCGATTCGACCATCGTGTCGTTTGCGGCACCCAAGGCGTACAACGCAGCAGGCCAGCTGGACGAAATGATCGAGGCATTCCGCCTGCATTTTTCGAGAGCGCCATGAACAGCCGCACCGTGTTTTATTTACGGTGCGGCCAGCAAGGGAGTAAGGATCGTGAAGGATGTTGATCTGGGCAAATTGCAGGTGAATCGCGGCACCACTTTTTCCTTGCAGGCGCATGTAAAACGGCGTTTGCGCTGGTGGCACGTCGCGATCGCGGCAGGTGTCGTGCTGACTGTCGCCGGTTTCGCATTCCTGCGTGCGCCGCTGGTGCAAACCACGGCGGTGGTCACGGCCTTTCCCTCGCAGCAATACGTGGTGCAGAACGCCACCGGCTACGTGGTGGCGCGGCGCAAGGCGGCGGTGGCGTCCAAGGGCACGGGCCGGCTGGAGTGGCTGGGCGTGTCCGAGGGCAGCGTGGTGACTGAAGGCACCATTGTCGCCCGTCTGGAAAGCCGCGATGTGGAAGCCTCGCTGCAAAATGCCGTAGCCAATGTCGCCGTGGCGGCGGCGGGCATCGAGTCTGCCAAGGCGGAGATGGACGACGCCGGCATGAATATGGCCCGCATGAAAAATCTTTATGCCAAGCACTACGTGTCGCAGATCATGTACGACGACGCCATCACCCGCATGTCCCGCGCGCGGGCGGCGGTGGCCAGCGCCAAGGCCTCGTATCAGGCCGCGCAGGCCAGCCAGGATTATGCGCAGAACGCGGTGGAATACACCCGCATCCGCGCACCCTTCGACGGCGTGGTGCTGTCGAAGTCGGCCAATGTCGGCGATATCGTCACACCCATGTCTTCGGCGGCCGACTCCAAGGGCGCGGTCGTGGTCATGGCCGACATGAGCACGCTGGAAGTGGATGTCGATGTCGCCGAGTCCTCGGTGGCCAGCATCAAGGTCGACCAGCCCTGCGAGATCGTGCTCGACGCTTTTCCCGACCGGCATTTTCGTGGTGTGGTCAGCGCCATCGTGCCCACCGTCAACCGCTCCAGCGCTACTGTCACCACCAAGGTGCGTATCCTCGACGTGCAGCCGGGCATATTGCCGGACATGAGCGCGCGTGTTGGTTTCCTTTCGCGCGCCGTAGCGCTGGGCGATGAAAAGCCGGTGCTGGCGGTGGGCGCGCAGGCACTGGCCGAGCGCGACGGCCACGCCGTTCTCTTCCGGCTGGGCAAGGACAGTCACGTGCAGGCGGTGCCGGTGCAGGTCGGTCCGCAACTGGGCGATGTGCGTGAGGTCAGTGGCGCGCTGAAGTCGGGCGACGTGATCGTGCTCAATCCGCCCGGCCGCCTGAGTGAGGGTTCTGCCGTCAAGCTCGCCGAGGATCACTGATGCCGGCCCTTATCAGCATCAGCCGTTTGGGCAAGACCTATCGCCGGGGCAATCAGCCGGTGCCGGTGCTGCTCGATATCAATCTTGAAATCGAGGCGGGCGATTATGTCTCGCTCATGGGCCCTTCCGGCTCCGGCAAAAGCACGCTGCTGAACCTGCTGGCGGGCATCGACAAACCCACGAAGGGTTCTCTGCTGATCGATGGTGTTGATATCAGCGCGCTGCCGGAAACTGAATTGGCCGCCTGGCGCGCCGCCAATGTCGGCTTCGTGTTCCAGTTTTATAATCTCATGCCGGTGCTAACCGCCTTTGAAAATGTCGAGCTGCCCCTGCTGCTGACGCACCTTGATCGCAAGCAGCGCCGGGAACACGTGGAGCACGCCCTCGCGCTGGTGGCGCTGGCGGATCGCATGGATCATTATCCCAACGAATTGTCCGGCGGGCAGCAGCAGCGCGTGGCCATCGCCCGCGCCATCATTACCGACCCCAAGCTGATCGTGGCCGACGAGCCCACGGGCGACCTTGACCGCAATTCTGCAGACGACGTGCTCAATCTCATGGATCGCCTCAACCGCGAGTTGGGCAAGACCATCGTCATGGTCACCCACGACCCCAAGTGTGCGGCCCGCGCGCGGCGCTGCGTGCACCTGGAAAAAGGCGAGCTGATGCTTGCTGCGGCCACCTGACATGGCCTGGCTGTATCTGCTGCGTCTGGTCGTCAAGAATGTAGGCCGCAACCGCCTGCGTACCGGGCTGACCATGGTGGGCATTGCGGTTGCCATCATTTCCTACGGCATGTTGCGCACCATCGTGCAGTCCTGGTATGCCGGCGCCGAACAAAGCTCGGCGGCGCGGCTGATTACCCGCAATGACTCCTCGCTGGCCTTCCCGTTGCCGGTCAGCTATGCCGGCGATCTGCGCAAAATTGACGGCGTCAGCGCCGTGACCTGGGCCAACTGGTTCGGCGGCATTTATATCGATGAAAAACATTTTTTCCCGCAGTTCGCGGTGGACGCCGACACCTATTTCACGGTGTACCCGGAATACAAGATATCGCCCGAGGCATTGGAAGTTTTCCGGCATGAGCGGCGGGGTGCCATCGTGGGCGCAAAAATTGCGAAGGAATATGGCTGGAAGGTCGGCGACCAGATTCCGCTCAAGGGCACGATTTACCCCGGCACCTGGAATTTCACCATTAGTGGGATCTACACCGGCGCCGACGACAAGATTGATGAAACCCAGTTTATTTTCCACTGGGACTACCTCAATGAAACAGTGAAAGCCGTCTTGCCCTCCCAGGCCGATAATGTCGGCCTGTTCGTGGTCAACCTGCTGCACGCCAGCGATTCTGCGCTGGTGTCCGCCGCCATCGACAGCAGCTTTCACAACTCGCTTGCCGCGACGCACACGGAAACACAGAAGGCCTTTCAACTGGGCTTTGTGGCCATGGTGGACACCATACTCGTCGCCATACAAACCGTGGCCTATGTGGTGATTCTCATCATCATGGCCGTCATGGCCAATACCATGGCGATGACGGCGCGCGAACGCACGCGCGAATATGCCACGCTCAAGGCCCTGGGCTTCAGCCCGGCCTTTGTCATGGCGCTGATCGCCGGCGAGTCGGTGGCCATTGCGCTTATCGGCGGGGTGCTGGGCATACTTATCACTTTTCCGCTGGCCAGCGCCTTTCATGCGGCCACCGGCCATCTTTTTGCCATTTTCGAGGTGACGCCGCTGACCGTGCTGCTGCAGCTCGCGGCGGCACTCTTTGTCGGCGTCATGTCGGCGATAGCACCGGCCTGGCATACATCGCGCCTGCGTATTGTCGATGGCTTGCGGGCCGTATCATGAAGGGCCTGTCGCTTGCCTACGTGGCGCGCAACCTGCTGGCGCGCAAATTCACTACCTGCCTCACGGTGGCCGGCATGGGGCTGGTGGTGTTCGTGTTTGCCACGGTGCTGATGATGGCCGCCGGCCTGCGCCATACGCTGGGCGGCACCGGCTCGGCCAGCAATGTGCTGGTGATACGGCAGGGCTCGCAGACCGAGGTGCAGAGCACCATCGACCATGACGAGGCCAATATCATCGCTGCCATGCCCGGCATCGCCACCGATGCACAGGGCCAGCCGCTGGCCTCGCGTGAGGTGCTGGTGCTCGTCAACCTGCCCAAAAAAGGCAGCGCCCGCCTGAGCAATGTGATCGTGCGCGGCACGACCGACGACGGCATCAGTATGCGCCATAAAATAAAACTCATTGCGGGCAGGCAGTTCCGCCCTGGTACCTCGGAAATCATTGTCGGTGCCGGCGTGGCGCGTGGCCACACCGGCACACAGATAGGCGACACCCTGCATTTCGGCTTGCGCGACTGGACGGTGGTGGGCATTTTCGACGCCGGTGGCAGCGGTTTCGATGCCGAAATCTGGGGCGACAGCGAGCAGATGATGCAGGCTTTCCACCGCGTCACCTTTTCTTCGGAGGTGCTGCACCTGCGCGACAATGCCAGCTACGACATTTTCACCAAGGCGCTGGCCACCGATCCGCGTTTGCAGGTGGAGGCCAAACGTGAGTCGGATTTCTATGCTGACCAGTCGAAGCAACTTGCCACCTTCATCTCTGTATTGGGGCAGGCCATTACCCTGATTTTTTCCATTGGCGCCATCATTGGCGCCATGATTACCATGTATGCCAGCGTCGCCAACCGCACACGCGAGATTGGCACCCTGCGCGCGCTGGGCTTCCAGCGCCAGAATATCGTCAATGCCTTTCTGGCCGAGGCCATGTTGCTGGGGCTGTCGGCGGGGGTGCTGGGGTTAATTGGCGCTTCGTTCATGCAGCTGCTGGAAATTTCCACCACCAATATGCAGACTTTTTCCGAGGTGATCTTTACCCTGATCATGACCCCGGCCATTGCTGTTGAAGTGCTGCTGTTTTCTCTCATCATGGGCGTGCTGGGCGGGTTTTTGCCCGCCTTGCGGGCTTCGCGGCTGGAAATTGTGGAAGCCTTGCGCTCTACCACGTAGTGCCGTGTTGGAAGCATTGATTTGGTTGCGGATATTGGTCAAATATGTGTTGATTCAGGTCACAGAGTTTAAAAAAAGACTCCGTTACCCCCGCGAACGCGGGGGGGCAGCGCCTTAAGGTTTGCAACGGGAAATTTTTCCAATCCGGAGGCATTTTAACGGCTTCACGATCCGGCTTGAGAGCGTGTTGTGCCGGCAGTGCAAAGGCGCCGGGCCCCCGCGTTCGCGGGGGTAACGGAGTCTCTTTTAAAGCTCTGTGATAAATATAGACCACTTGAGGCAATTGCTACCAAGACACAAAGCAAAAGAGTTCGGTAGCACTACACAAATGTCAGCATGAAAAAATACAGCCTGCCCCCTCTCGCTCCCTGCTACGACATCAATCGCTTGCTGTCGGCCTCAGAGTATTACCACGCCTGCGTCGGCAGCAGCCGGCACACGCTGGAAGTCCCACGCGAAGTAATTTTTATCGTGGAAGGGCAGGGCCGCTTGTCACCGGCCCGCTGGCAGCAGGCGCTGGACGTGGTCGTGGCCGCCAATCCCGGCGCGCGTCTGCGTATGGTGGGCAGCCGTATGCAGGCACGCTGGCAGAGCGACGGCGCGCCTACCCGCTTGCGAATCGTGCCTGACCAGCAGTGGGACGGCTGCTCGCAAACCGGCGCTGAGTTTATTCAGGCCCTCCCACTGTCGCTCACCGCCGGCAGTGCCAGCGAATTGTTGATTGAAGAGGGCGCGGCTTGTACCCGTGTCATTCTGCGTGCATTGCACGCCGTCATGGACGGTATGGGCGTCATGCATTTTTTTCAGGAACTGTTCAGGGCGCTGCGCGGTGAGCCTCTGCTGGGTTGCAACGCTGCCTTCAGCGATGCGGACATACTGCGTCAGGTGGCCGGCAAGGCCGGGCCCCGGCATGGCGCTCCCTGCGCCATCGCCAGCCCCAATCCCGAGGGCGCGTCGGGCGACCTCTGGCGGCGCCTGAGCCTGTCTGCACCGCAGCCAGCCTTGCTGGCGCGCGCTGCCCTTGCGCTGGCCGGTTTTGCCCGCCAGTCCAGTGTGCAGCCGGTGGTGATCGCCATACCAGTGGACCTGCGCCGGCACGTGCCGGGCCTGCACAGCACCTGCAACGCCGCCAGCATGGTGCACGTGGAACTGGTGGCCGGCGACGGCCCCGAACAATTCCGGCAGAAATTGCGCCGCCTCTTGCAGCAGCAGGCAGAGGCGCCTCACCTGCCCATTCTCGACTGGCTCAGGCTCCTGCCCCTGCCGTGGTTTGACCGCCTCGTTTCACGCACGCCCGCTAACTATCGCCGTCGTCGGCTGCTGGAAACGGCCGTCATTTCCAATCCCGGCGCCTTTCCCCGGCGCGCTCTTGCCTGCCCCGGCTTTGAGCCCGGAGCCCTGTTTGGCCTGCCCATTCCCGGCAATGCTTTCTGCTTTATGTTTGGCTTGGGTAACCGTATCGAGTTGACCGTGGGTATGCCGAATGTGTTGGGCGACGAGGGCAGGGCAGAGGCCTTGATGGCGCATCTGGAGCGGGCTTTGAGCCAATGTGGGTGAGGCAGGGTCACGGTCAACGCCAGTGGCGGCAGGGTGCGCTGTGCGCACGCGGGCGTGGCCCAAACTTCGCACCGGCCCAACAACGGCCTCGACCGCGTGCGCACAGCGCACCCTTGTGTCTCGACGGTAGCGGTGCGGATCGCTATTGTTGTCTGGAGGCATCCAGACGGAGAGCGGTAGTTCGAGCGCACCCTGAGGTCATCGAACCTGAAACGTAGATCGAACGCCGCTCTCCTTACCCTTGCTCGTCGAGACCGAACGGTATCCTGGGTCGCCTAGGCTGAACCCGCACAAACAAGGTTGGTTGATACGGGCACATCACCTGAAACGCTTACAGGAGTGCTTATGCTGCTCGGTA
>Ga0302195_10000143_pt1 | contig 52259 bp, 36 predicted proteins | sample II_Bog_N1_2_FD_198778 | JGI IMG/M metagenome (GOLD analysis project Ga0302195, IMG submission 198778) | Peat permafrost microbial communities from Stordalen Mire near Abisko, Sweden - II_Bog_N1_2 | ecosystem: Environmental > Terrestrial > Soil > Wetlands > Peat | place: Sweden: Abisko...
TGCCCTTGGTGAGACCCCCGATTTTGGTCCCGGTGGTCACGACCTGGCCGGCCCGGTAGTTGCGGCCGAGGCGCCGCTGCGCCGAAGTGAGGTCCAGGTTATCGACGACCGAGAATTGCTCGTCGGGCCCCACGAGTTCTCCGGCCTGGCGGCGGGCATCGCGGACGTAGCCCGTCAGTTTGCTGATCTCCGCCCAGGTCGGCGCCACCAGAATGGCACTCACCCCGTTCCTGCTCTTTTCGATGAACGCCCTTGCCGCGGCCGGCAGGTACTGTCCGCGGTCCTCGTGAATCATTCCGCGGTCGTCCAGCTTCATGAGCCCGTCGCGCACCCGGCCCTGACTCATGAGCTTCATCGCCTGCCGGTACTCGGGATCCAGCTGGCGCCGGATTTCCTTGAGTTCAGGCATGAGCATGGAGGAGTGGTTTTTAAGAACCGCCAGGAAGTCGCCGGCTTCGACCGCGGACATCTGCTTTTCGTCGCCGACTAGGACAACCCGGGCGCCGGCGTTTATGGCCGTTTTCAGGAGTTCGTGCCCTGCCTTTGCCGAAAGGAGCCCCGCCTCGTCCACCACGAGAACCCGGTTTTTAAGCGACTGCTTGCCGCTTCCGACGTCCAGGAGGAGTTGCGTCACCGTCCGCGGGTTCCCAAAGCCTTCCGCCGCCAGGACACGCCGCCCCGCGTGCTGCGGCGCGGCGTATACCGGCGAATGCCCCGCCTCCCGGAGCGCCTTGTCAAAGGCCTGGAGCGCGGTTGTCTTGCCGGCGCCGGCGGGGCCGCGCAGGGCGACCACGCCGTCGCCCGAGGCAAGCAGGCGTTCGAGCGCAATCCTCTGGTCTTCCTTTAGGGAGGAGGGCAGCCGGTCGCTCCTTCCCAAGGGGTCGAATTGCCCGGCGGTCACTTCAACGAGCGCTATTGCCTCCCGTTCGCGCAGGAGGTTCTCGAGGCTCGTCACCAGGGCCTGCTCCGCCGCCCGGCCTTCCGGAGCCAAGGCGACCTGGACAATCGCTGTCGACTCACGGAGGGCCGCGCGCAGCTGCATGACGTCGGCCGTTCCAAGGTTTTCCTCGATCGCGGCCACTAGGAGGCTTTTCTCGGACACCACCGACTCGCGCTCGAAGAGATGCTCCGCAGCCCATTCGATCAGCTCCCGGTGATTGACGTCCGGGGTGGGGAGGGCCCCGCGGCCTTGCGCCGCCTCGACAAGCCCAGCCAGGCGCCGGCGGTCCGACTCTGAATATTTCGCGAGCTGTTTTGCCCGCACCTCGTCGGTTGTAATCTCCGAAAGCTTCCTGCCGCGCGTCTCCGTTGCCATCACGTGCCGCTCGCCGGCGGTCGGCTGCCGGCCCTTTTCCTCCACAAATTTGGCGATCTCCGCTTCGATCTGCAGCCGGCGTGTCGATTGCAGCCGGCGGTCCGCCTCCGTAACGCCTACGATGTTAAACCCCTGGACCTTTCCGTTTACCCGGTCCTCCTCGATCTCGTATCCAAGGCCGCGGATCCGGCGCGCAAGTTCCGCCTGATACACCCGGCCGGCCAGGTTGATCGAGCGGAACATCTCCGCGTTTTCGAGCGCGTACCATTCCTTCGTTTTCGGGTCGAAGGTCGCATTGGCACAGACCAGGTGTGTATGAAGCTGCGCGTCCAGTTCCCGACTTGCGTCGTGCGTAAACGCCGCCGCCACCAGGTTGCCGGTCATCACCGGGTCACGCACCCCTTCGTGTTCGCCACGGGGCCCTTGCCGGGCTGCCAACCGCTCGAGCTCCGCAAATCCGGCCTTCATCGCCTCGCTATGGGCCCGCCGGAGCCGTTCATCGCCAAAGGTGACCGCCAGGATCGAAACGTCCTTTGGCGCCGAGATCTGGAAGTCGAAAAACGCCCGCCGATTGGCCGACGTTCGAGCCGTGAGGGTTTCGCCGGTTCGCGGGTCCAGATTCAGCCGCAACGCCTCAAACGCCGCATCGTTTTCGCCGATCGCCTTTCCCTCCAGCCCAAGCTCGCGAGCACCTTGTCCCAGCCATTGCCCCGTAATCTCGTTGCCCTTGTCGTAGTAGTCGTTCGCCCGCAAATGCCGACCCAGGTACGTCGCCCCGTTTTTTATTGCTTTACACGTGAACACGCGGGGAAGCGTTTGCCTCGCTACGCTCGGCCTGTCGATGAATAAAGACTCAGCTGGTGAGACGCAATACGTCCAAGCGCAGAGCGCTTGAAGTTTGCGGACACCAGAAGCTCCATTTCACGGGAGCTTCGCTGGAGCTTCATGGAGCTTTCCGCTTTTCCGGTACTTTTTTTTCTTCGACTAAGCTCCAGTAAGCTCCATTGAAGCTCCCGCAAAACCCCGATGTGAGGACAAACAACCCAGGACAACGCTCCGGCGTTCCTTTTCATTCCAAACTGGCACCGTTTGAGCCGCAAATCCGGGAATGGCTGGGCGCCAACATGACCTATCCCCAGATGGCTGAATTGCTCCGAAGCGAGCACGGCCTGAAAGTCGACCCTTCCACGATCAATGCCTTTGTCCTCGTGCGATCGCGTCGCCGTAGCCGCGCTATGCTTCCAGCGGACCCGGAAACACCCGAGGCCATACCCGCACCGCCTTCGGCACCCGTCGGCCCGCAGAAGGGCCAGGAAGCGGCGTCTGGCCCGAAAGGGAAGCCCGACGCACCCGGCCACGGCCATATGCTCCCGCCCCAGCATTCCAAGCACCTTGATTCCCATGGCCAGTCGGTGGAACCACCGCCGAACCCGGACGATTTCCGTATCGAGAACCTCTAACCCGCACGACCGATGTCCCAGAAACGTACAGAATCCCTTAGCCCTGCTCCCGAGCAGGACGGCGCCGCGGCGGCCCTGAAGCTCTACGACGCCGACGACGTCAATCCGTCCTTCTCGCGGTTCTATCCCGAGAGCGAGCAGCTACGGCTGACCGCGAAGGGCCTTGAACCCCTTTTCAACTGGCTTGAGGCGCCGGGTAGCGTGGCGGTCGCCGACCTTGGGGCCCGGGCGCGCCACGCCCTTCTTGAATTCGACGGCAGCACGGGCTTTTTCGACACGGCGACCAAGTACAACACAGCCGTCATTGTATGCGTTGCCCTGACACCGTCCAATGACAGCATTGGTTTGCTAAAGAAGCTGTTTGAGCGCCTTGGATCTCGCGTCACCTGGCTTATCGCGAGGAGCTCCTTTGCCCACGGGACTTGGGAAGTGTGGGAGAACACCGCTACCCACAAGGCGCTCATGGAGGCCTCCGCCCGCGAAATCCTGGCCCCGACCCTGGATGCGGAGGCTTGGGCTGCGATCGACAAGCATTCCTTGACTGCCGTTGCCGCCGCGGACGACAAGCGCCTCCCCCTTGCGCTCCGCTCCCACGTCTTTAGGTGGCGCCAGAAATACGCGGCGGAATTCGGCCGCGAGATCGCCCCGCTTATTAGGACGGACGGCAAGACGCTCTTTGTCGTCACAGGCGATAAGGGCGGGGTGGGGAAGTCCTCCCTCGCACGTGCCTTGACGGACTGGTTTCTCACGGCGACGCCCAGTCGGGCCGTGTGACGCCCTTTAACCGTCATGCCCGACACCCTCTCTGAACTCCCCGTTCTCGCCTCCCGGCCGTCCCGAGGCCCGCAGGCAGCTACTCCATCCCCACCGATGACACCACGTCTTGCCCACCTCGTAAGCCAAGCCACGGATCCGGACGGGTATCTGGACCGGGCTCAACTCTATGAATCGCTCTCGATTGATCCGACCGATCCGGTAGCGATCATCATCGAGGCGTTCCTCGCCACGGAGAATTCCCGCCAGCTCCTAAAGGAGAGCATCGTCGAGGAACACGAGGCGGCTGAGGGGGCGCTCCGCCGGATCGCGGAGGACATCGCCGACATTGCCGACGTCCATAACAAGCAGCTTGCCGCGGCCGTCGACGAGTTGAAGGCCGGGCGCGAGGCAACCGACAAGGTCATCCGGGCCCACCTGACAACCGTTGGCGAGCAGTCGGACAAGCTGCACGCGAGCGCCGGAAAGCTTCAAACAGCCTCCGACTACCTGCGGACGCAATCGCGTGGCATCTTCTTTTTGCTGGGTTTGCTTGTCGGGGCAGGGCTTGCGCTTGCGGTGGTTTTCACTTTCTTGGGAAAGGTATCTCTTAAGTGATCCCTTCTCTCTCAGTGAAATGGCGCGTTTCTTTCGCAACGATGAGTACTGCACGTCCTCGCACGACGTACCGATTTTCAAGCTCGCGAAAGAGGCGCTAAGGGCGTGCGATTTTCCGCTTGAGGAGAGTCAGGCCGTCGTCCGGCAGTTTTTCGACCCCAAGCGGTTCGAGCACCTCCAAGATAGCTCCCGGCCGATCGCCTACCTGGTAGCCCCGAGCACATCGGGGACCAACATCCTCCCGCGGATCGTCGCGGAGGAGCTTAGCGCCTACTACCCGGGTGAGATCGTCCAAGGCTGGGCCACCCCTGAAAGCAGAACGAGGAACGCGCTCAAGAGCTCCATTCGCAAATTGCGAGAGCCGGCCCAATTTAACGTCATCCCCGAGGTCGTGGACCGGCTCCCGGCAAATGCCCGCCTGGTTCTTGTTGACGACGAGGTAACGACCGGAGGGAGCGCCCGCGCGCTCCGCCATGGCCTTTCCTTGCACAATCGCAGCGTCGATGATGTCCTCTCCCTTGGGCAAAGCGAACTGCGCAAGGTAAATGCCCGCGACATAGACCGCGTTGTCGAAAAACTCCAAGATCCAAGCTTACGACCCGCCGTTGTCGGCGTCCTCGGGGGTCAGCTCAAACACGCCGCCAACTACATCGAACGCGTTCTAAATGATAACACCCGCCTGGAAATATCAGCATACTTTGTCGCTGAATACGCTCGATTGCGCGAACTTGGACTCGCTTACGACGAGCCAGCGCGAGGAGCTGCAATCGGCCCTCGAGGCCCTGAAACGGCACAACGACAAGATCGAGCCGGCGCCGCAATTCCCGCCGGACTTCCGGGCGAAAGTGGCAGCGTACGCGGAGGCGATTATCGCGCAGAAGGTCGCAGCATTCAGGCTTTCGCGGTCGTCGAAGAATTGACCAAGCTCCGTGAACAGTGGTCAGCGGCCGGGCACATCGAGCGCCCCGGCATCGTTCGTAAGGGCCTGGGCATCGTGGACGAGCTCGGCGGGCCCGGGAGGACGGGGATCCCCTTGCGCAGCGCAGCCCGGGATTTTATGGAAGGGAAGGGGAGCGTCGATCTTCTGACACGACGGGCGGCCGAACACGTCGCCGCGCACTCAACGGGTCAAATACTCGGCAAGGGCCGCAGAACCGGGATTGATCGTTAACGAGTATTTGGGGACAGCTCCAACCTTCCTCAGATAGTATGGCGAGCCTAGCTTCTTCGCTTTCAGTAATCGGTCACTCTCGCGTCGTGCTCCCACAAACATTAAGGCGCTGTATTTGAGATGATTAAGCCAAAAGGTGTAACCCCTTATCGGGATCACGCCCGTACATTTTATCAAATTCGTCCCGATTTAACGACAAACAGAGAGCGAGTTCATCAGGTGTATATTCAAGTTCAGTAAAATGCAGAGCGATGAGCTCGCACAAGAGCGATGGCTTCTCGATTGGGATTTGGTCTTCGTGCGGCTCTTGTCTTTTGTATCCATAGCGACTCATTTGTGCCCACAGGTACGCTGCGCTTTTATCGGTTATTACCCCGAGTGTTTCTGCTCTCTTCAAGAGAGCAGCCATTGAAACGTGCCACCGCAGTTTTAGGCGTGCCAATTGATCTATCGTAACAGGATAGAACGAAGCGCGGATATCGCTATCAGGCATCAAAAACTCCCCAGCAAATGCATTTGCATCCTCCTCCATATTTGGAGTGGGGATTTGATGCATGATTATGTGACCCAATTCATGCGCCAAAGTGAACCTTATCCTATCTTGAGGAAAATCTTTGTTGAGAAAGATTATAGGCGTTCCTTCATTGGAAAAAACGCTCAGTCCATCTAACTTATTGGTCCCAAAATCGAACAACACCACAACGCATCCAGCGTCTTCAACGATCTTAATCAGATTTTTGATTGGCCCTCTAGGAACGTTCCAAAAGCTGCGAACTTGTCGCGCGATTCCTTCAGGGCCACCCTCTACCTCGTCAGGGTCAAGATGGGGAAGGTTCTTTGTCTCAAATTCAGCGACCCGCACTAAACGCTCTATGTGCATCCGTTGGATATTCATCCTTGCATCGCAAGCGTTGAGAATACCAACAGGAAGGGTACTTTTTTTCCGATAGAACGAAGCACAGGCGGAACGGGATGCGCCGCTCTGGAAAAAGAAATGCCGTGGATACCCTAACCCATCGGAGATCCGTGCTATCAGGTCTTCGGGGGGCGAAGGGGACAGCCCGTCTTCAAGTTTCGATATACGGCTTTGCGTAACGCCAACCTTTTCCGCGAGTTCAGTCTGTCCGAGGCCGCGTGAATGGCGACCCAGTATCAGCATATCTGGATTAAATGCCCGCGATAGCGTCTCCACTTTGCTTCCGGCGTGGAGATTTCGCGCGGACTCGTCTTGTGGTGGATATTTGGGGCTGTGGCTCATTGGGAATAGTAGCAGGAAATATTTCAGGTTGCTCGCTAGCGTCGGTAAGGCTGATGAACCAATTGAGACGTTTACCAACTGAATAGGTAAGAAACACGCCATCTATGTCGGTCCAATCGCGGCGCGGAACATATCCCAAGGAGAGCTTGGGAAGTCTTGAGGGAATGCCAGGCAGTTCATGCACCGCCATTTGGCCGTCGAAGTTAAAGGACAACTGGGTTCGGATATTCGATGTCCTCAATTTCCGTGTCAGTTTCTTAAATTGGAGAACCAATTCTCCCTTAACATCGAATAGATTTCGAATCTTTGTCGGGATCTGGTGAAAGTCTTTGATTCCTAGAAGTCGCTCGCGAGCATAGTGGGCGATGTGGTCATGGATCAGACATGCTCGCGACCTCGCATGATGCTTGTGACTAACATGGGCGTATTCCTTTGTGTAATCTTTAAAACCGTCGATTACGATTGCCCGCAGTTTATCAAAGTAGGGTGATAACAGATCGGTTGCCTTTGATTCCGTCATTGGAAACTCAGGTTCGCACAGCACGATTTATCAGTCAAGATATTCTAGAAATTATTCCTAAAAATATTCCATAGTGACTTATATTGCTATAGAACATGATGTTACGGTTTGTTGCTTCTAGGTTTTACTCAGCGCCTTAGCCCTAACCCTCCCGTCCTTACTTCACCTAATTTGCCTAGAGCGGCGGCATTTTCGGATAGAATAGAACCAGTTCACCCAGTCTGCCGCTGGCCAGTGCCGTGGAAAGTGATTGTGCCTGCCCTGGTGGTTATGTCGTTCGAAGAGACACGTAAGGGAGTGAAATTGATCAACCCGTAGCGCGCGATTCTCTTCTTTACATTTATCCGAATTTGCCGATTCTGAACCCAGCTACAACCACCATGTGTGGGACAGTAATTTAGGGCGCATTCGAAAGGATGCGCCCCGTTTTTTTGGCCTCTTCGTAGCGCCGATGCCAAACGGTAACATCAAGGTCGGTTGGATAGCCGGTTTTCAGCAAATAGTGGCCGTCGGCAAGTTCCTTCACGATGATCACGTGGCGTTGACCGGTATGCCAGATATTCCAGTGAACACTCGACTCACGGTACTCCCACCAGATTTTCGAGCCTGTCCATCCTGCAACTATCGGGCGGACCCAGGGGATCCGTCTTAGCCTTCTCGTCTCTGGAAGTGTTCGAATGTTTTCGGGAAAGCCCGAAGTGACGATGTGCCAGTAAGTGTGCTCTCTTGTTGGATTCGCGATGTGAGGCCTACGCGAGACTATCACGTCTCCCGACTGAAATTGAACTAGCGAGCAACTTGGACCGAAGTCGGATTGATACGCTGAATGGGCTCGATTCTCCAGAGTAGTCTCTGGCTCCAATGGGAGCGCAGACGGGAAAGGCACGCTCATGCGCCGGGACTCCTCTCGCTGGAATGTTCGATCACAATCTTGGGCAGCAGGTCGGGCGATGGCCTTGCGATTAGGGCACTGACGCGGTTAGCGAGTGCCTGCTTAGCGGGGCTGGGCTGGTGGCCGGGGTTGTGCGACGGAGTGGAGTGAATCCATGCTAGTGCGCCGAGGAGAATGTCCACGAGTTGGTCGAGGAGTACGTCATGACTTTCGATCTGTTGCACGCGCTCCGCCACGCCGCTGCGCGTCCAGTCATAGTGGGCGTCGGAGAGACGATCTTCGAGTTCGCGGATGCGCGGTCCGCCGCGGGTGTCTTTAACATCAACGTAGATAGCGTGATGGGCGGGCGGCACGAGCGTCTCGCGCAAGAGATCAAAATAGCGGTCGTAATACCACTTTTCATGGCGGTGGAGATAGTCCACTGCGGCGGAGGCGCCCGTTTCGAGGTGGGTGTTGTACGCTTCCCAGGCAGGTGATTCTGGGTCGTCGACTCCTTTTGGGGGACGGGGCAGTTTCGGCGGAGGTGGGCTCTTCGGTGCAATGAGTGCGCGGAAGCGAAGGTCGGACTCGGTGGCAAAGAAATCTAGAGCGGCTTCGTAGAAACGGAGGCCGGCGGGCGATACCTTGGTCCACTTGAGTTCGATGAGGCCACCTTCTTTGTTCATTGGCAGGCCGACGTCGGTGAGGCGCTCGCGGAGCGCGATGGTGAGCGGGCGCACGCGGTCGCGGGGGATAAGGAGCGCGCCGAGGAGCAGGTGTGGGGCGCGATCGTGCGCAAGGTGGAGGGTCTCGTCGCAATAGACGTTCCAACGGTCGGCGGCAGGGAGTTTACCGAGCCCACGGAGTTTGCGACGTTGTGCGGCGACAGGTTTAGGATAGCGCCGCGCGTACCAGGTTTCCACTTCTGCGATGTCGGCCCGGTTCAGGCCGTAGGCTTCATAAACCAACCTGTCGACTTCGAGCTGCTCGTGCAAAGAGTATTCGTAGTCGGGTTTTTTACGCTGCTCGGCAATGATTGATGCGACCAGTTTGGCAATGCCTGTGTTTGTGAGCGCCAGCGAAAATGGGGTTTCTTGAAAATCATCCATTTGCGTGCTGACCGTGTGGTTGTTGCACGCCTTCAAGAATAGCCGCGCTAGCTTGCTGGTTAAAAAGCCCAGACCGATGTCCGAATCGACAGCGCGAAAAATCATTCGAGAACCCTTAACATCAAATATCCCGGAGCCGCTTGCCCGGACTGTCGGGCTATACTGCCCAGCATCCGACCAAGAAACGCCAGGCACAAAATAGTAGTCCGTGTTCTGAATCCGCGACGTTAGTTTATCGTTGCCGCCTGGCTTGCCCGCCAATCGATTTTTTTCTCTAAGGGTGAGGGTCTTCATCCGCTCGACTGCCTGCTCACTCCAGTCGATAAAGTATTCTGTCGGGACGTGATAGTTCGGCATCCAGCCTTCTGCCGAATCAGATTCGCCGCCTTTGTCGTATGGTGCGATGTAGCGACCTCCAAAGTAACGAGAAGACTTCTTGTTGCTCTTGGAAATACCGTGTTCGGCGACATCGCGACGTAGCTCAGAATTATCAAAAATACGCTTAAGGTCAGCGATAGTCAGAAGGTGTTGACGAACCTGGTTGACATCGCGGTATGTGCCGCGGGCGTCGGGGTTTTGAAACAGGTAGGCTTCATTATCGCCGGTTTGGAGACCTACTTTTATGTCGGCGATCTGTTCTAGCTTTGTGACTTCGATTGCGCGTCCGTTGAAAGCAATGGCTCGCACCTGGACTCTGCGGCCACCGATCTCACGGATGCTTACCGGTGCGGTGGTGTCGTTCATCAGCGCAAAGAGTTTGGGCGACGCGATGAAGAACGGCAGGTTGCTATTGGTAGCAATGAGCGCCTGCGGGTAGGTGAAAACCGCGCAACTTTCCGTGGAGACATCGCGACGGCGGGTCGAGCCGGCGGTGTCGAACAGCAGCGTGAGGAAACGATCATGTTCGTCGTGGATGCTGACATTGGTGAGATCTACCATCTGGCACCAAGGGCCGGTAGTGTCGGCAAGGGCGAGAGCGGCGGGCGTTGGGGCCGCGGTGCCGCAGCCGCCGCCCTTCTGCACGATGACGATTGCGGTGTTTACGGTCGCGTTGAAGGTATCACCAGAGACGCGGATGGCCTTATGCACACGGCTACCCATAAGCTGAGCACGGAGGGGACGGTGCGATTTGATCGTCATAAACGTATCAGAGACGATGTAGGCGAGGATGCCGTCGGCGCGGAGCGGGCTGGAGGCGCGGCCATCGCGAAGGAAACGGGAGAGGAAGGCACCGTAGGCATCCTGGGAGCGCAGGCCGAGGGCATTGCGGACCTCCTCGCCCGTAGCTACACCGTAGGGCGGGTTGCCTATGACGATATCGAAACCAGAGGCCATGGTCGGGCGCGCAGCGGTGGCAGTGCTGAATTCCTGCTGGCCGGAGCCGCCGTCGAGCGCGAGTTCGCCACCGAAGGTCATGGACGTTTCCTCCGGACAGACCTCGGGAAAGAAGACTGAGAACAGAAAGAAGGGCGCGGGGATTGTGGAGTGTTGGAACCACTCTTTTAGGAGCTCTCGATTGCGTTGGGCCTGAAGCTGGCGCGTCCGCTCACGGCGACCCGAAACCTCTTCGGCGAACATGGGAAGCACGCCAGAGAGTTTTTCGGCGATGATCTCGACCAACTCGGCACGGCGGGTGGAGGTGGTCAGGGGTTGGTAATATTCATCGCGCGCGGCCTGATAGTCGCGAACAGCTTCGCGCTCGAAAAGGTCGTGCTCCATCTCGCGAAGCGTATTGGCGCAGAGGATTTTGGTTTCTAGATTGGGTAACGGGGTGAGACCGTAGTTGTGGGCGGGGTCGTCGAGATGGAGCTTCTGGTCGGCAAGGAGGGAGATGAAGAAGCGGAGCTTGGTGATGAGGACAGCGAGCGGCTGCAGATCGATACCGTAGAGAGCGTTTTTTATGAGCCCGAGTTTGCGCGCGTAGTCGTGACTCTCGCTGCCAAGCTGTTGGAGGGCGGCGGGACGCAGCTCGGCGGGCAGACGTGCGATCTGGCGCGTGAGCCAGAGCTGATTGCCCGGATCGATGACGCGCAAGACTTCGACCATACGGAGCAGCGCGCCCATCGGAAAGGCGCCTGAGCCACAGGCAGGATCGAGCAGGCGGAGTTGGTCGAAAGCCTCGACGACCCAGGTGGCGAGACGTGGGTGTGTTACGCGATCCCAGTGGCTGTGATAGAGCAAAGCTGCAAGCGCTCCTATCTCGGCGTCGGTGGCTCCGCGAGGGCGGATGAAATTTTCTAGGTGGAGGCGCAATGCCTCGTTGACCATGTAGTCGATGATGCGGCGCGGGGTGTAGTAGGAACCGGAAGCCTTGCGGGCGGACTCGGCGGCAGCGGGATCTCCGCTGTCTACCTCCGCTAAGAGATTTTCGAAGACGAGGCCGAGCAGTTCGGGGTCGAGGGCGATTTCTTCCTCGTGCGGAGTATTTTCTGTGATGGTGAACTTGTAGCGAGCGAGGAGGGTGTTGAGGCCGACAACGGGTCGCACCTTTTTGGCAATCGTGACTTTCAGCTCGTCGGCATCAGTGGCGTAGAAGAGCAGATTGGGAATGGAAATCTTCGAATCATCGACCGTATCAGAAGCGTTGTCTTCCCGAAGGACATCGAAGAGACCGCCGTTGAGATAGGGGATGCGATCGAAGCGGGAATACTCGAAGTCGGGCGGAAGGTAATTTTTCCCGCGGTAGGCGAGCTTTCTGAGAGTTGCGTCGGTACCGATGCGGTCCTCGCGTGCACGGGCGTCGGAGTGGCGGCGCGCGTCCATTGGTTTGTTGAGGCAGTTGAAGAAGATGTTTTGTAGGATTCCGCGATAGTAGTGGTTGCCCTTAGCGAATTGCTCGGGGGTCTGACGAGTAGGACGGTCGAACAGAATGATGGGGCGACCAGCGGCGTCGTGTAGTTCAAGGAGGATCGGATCGATGAGGCGCCGCTCCTTGAGAAACCAGCAAAAGAGGGTCCGGCAGAGCAAGCGGATGACGAATTGCTTCCGGTTCTCCTCGTCGCCATGCTCGTGGTCGCGGAGATGGTCGGCGACGATGGGTAGGCGGATAGAATCGAAAGCCCAGTGATACCATGTGGCAAGGTCGCGATAGAAACGCTGGTTTAGTTCGCGTGTGGACAGGACGCGCTGCCAGGCACGATCCAAGTCGACATACGTTTTGATGACCGTTCGGCCGGCTAGGGTCTCGGCGAGGTTGAGCGCAGGGAGTGAGAAATCCTCAAGGATACGGAGGTGCGCGGCGTGCGGCTGGGCGCAGTCGATGTCCTTCAGCAAGGTGACGCGCGGAGTTACAACATCACGGGTGCGGTCGCGGCGGTTGAGGCGGCGGTCAACATGGGCGAGCGAAATTGTTGGACCGTGCTGGAAGAGGACAAGGACCGGGATTTTGTCGAAAAGCTTATTCAGGGCGCGAGCGGCCCGAGATAGCTCGGTGCGGGTGTACTCCTCCGGGCGGGAGCGGAGCTGGAGCGTGAGGAAGAGATAGGCGGAGATGTGCTTGCCCTCAAACTCGCCGGGAAGCGGGCTAAAGTGGCCGCCAGACGCATGGGTGATCTCGTCGTCGGTGACCTGGATGAGCGTGGGGATGGCCCGCCACTCGCGGGTGTCTGCACCCGCATTGACAACCTTTTCTCGCTCGAGATCGAAAGTGGCGAAAAACGCGTCGAGCGTGGCAAAGTTCAAACAGCGCTTGCTGCGGTAGCCGAGGGCATCAAAGAAACCGCGTGAAGCGGAGTGAAGCGGCTGTGAACCAAAGGCAGCAAGGGCGGCGGTCAATTGACCACGGAGATCAGGAGCGGAAGGCATAAATCTATTGTAGGGCTTAGGCTTTCCTTTCTAGCTCCTTTTGATGACAAGCCAGGTGACGAGTTCGAGATCGGTCTCTTTGCGAACCTGCTCCTGTTCATTAGGTAGGATGAATCCGCGACCGGTCTGGAGGCCGGAGGCTGCGCGCTTGCGGAAAGTGGCGGCGACGGATTCCACAGCCTTTTGTAGGAGCTGGTCGTAAGCCTTCATTTCGCTGCCATGGTTGGTTTGCTCGTCGAAGAGATTGCAGAGCTCCGTACAAGGCACGGATTTGCCAGAGCAAAGGAGGCGGTAGATGTCGAGGATCTGCTTCGGTTGCGCAAAGCTGAAGCGGACGTTGCCGTCCTCAAGGACGTAAACGAGGAAATAGGGCTGAAGCGGATTAATGGACTGGCTCGCATCGAGCTGAGCGCCAGGAGCGGCACTGCGTTGGCCCTCTTGCCGGAAGCAGAAGATGACGCCAGGGCCGATGACCTTGTAGTCGGGATGAGGAGGGACACAGGTGTAGAGGCCGAAAGGCGCGGCTTCCAGGGCGGCTTTGTTGGCCTCGATGTATTTCAGAAGTTCGAGGCGAAAGTCATCGAGGGTGAATTCGGTTAAGGAGACGCTGTCTCCAAGGTCCTCAATGTCGAGAACCTCATCTTTTAGCCGGAGTAGCTGTTTGTCGCGGTAGCGGAGGTCCTCAGAGATGATGTCTTCTAATTCGTCATTCTTGAGGACGTTGTCCTCGAAAGTGGAGGATAGGTCCACTAGCGCCATACGGGCTTCGACGCGGTTCTTGAGGTTGATGTATTTGTTAAGGTCCTCGGTAGGCCAAAAATTGACGAGCTGCACCGTGTGGCTGGCGCTGCCGATCCTGTCGATACGACCAAAGCGCTGGATGATGCGAACGGGATTCCAATGAATATCGTAGTTTATGAGATAATCACAGTCTTGGAGATTCTGACCTTCGCTGATACAGTCCGTGGCTATGAGTAGGTCGATTTCACCCTGCTGCGGCATGGAGGGAATCTTTGCGCGGTTTTTGGCGCGCGGAGAAAAGTTAGTAAGGATCTGGTCGTAGGCACCATGACCGAAGGTAGTGCGAGTGTCACCGCCACCGCAAACCAGGGCCATGTTGAGGCCGAGTTGCTTGGTGGCCCATTCGAGGAGCGATTCGTAGAGGTAGGCGGCAGTGTCGGCGAAGGCTGTGAAAACGAGGACTTTCTTGTTCGACTCGCCGAGTTTATTTGTCGTTGGCGCGGCAACCTTAGCAGCGATGAGTTTTTGGAGTTCCGCGAGCTTGGCATCAGTGGCGGGTGTTACGTTTTGAGCGGCATTGAAAAGGATACGGAGTTGATCCTTGTCCTTCTTTAGGTCTTTCAGCCAATTTTTCCCTTGATCAAGTTCTAGATGCTTGAGTTGGTATTTGAACTTCCCGCCGACAAGCATGGCCTCTTCGAGTTCTTCATCGTGGCCGGGGTCGTCAAGTTCGAGTTCCATTTCATCTGATTCAGGATTCTGGTTGGGCGCTGTCTGAAAGTTCTTAATCTTTCGCTCCAAACCTTCGATCTTTGCGATGGTCCTCTCCATCGTGATCTCAAACGACTTCACGGAGCTTTCGAGTCGCTTGAGGAAATTTACCTTCATCATGCCGATGAGAAACCTTTCGCGATCAGCCTGGGTAAATGGATCGCGGGTCGCTGTCTGGTAGAGGGCCTTGAACTCGTCTTTAACGTATTTCGACGGGTTAAAAAGCGATAGCTTATAGGCGGCAATTTCGTCGTTAAGCTTGTCATAGGAAAGAAACCGGCCGCGCAGGTCGATCTCTGGATAAATGGAGAGAGGCTTCTTGCGTTCAGGGAATCCGCCGAGCTGTGCAATGCTCGTCTTATAATATTTCTGAATGTGCTTTCGTGAGCGGGCGATCGTCAGCTCGTCGAGAAGTGTGAAGAACGACGCATTGAGCTTCTCTAGTAGGTCGGCCGTCTTCCGTTCAGTACTTTGCTTCTTCGCCCAATGCGTAAAGGCCTTCTGCGCTGTGGCGAGGGTCTCCTTGAGGCTGTCAATGCCGAGCGACTCCGCGAAAGCATCGTCGCGATTCTCGGTCAGGAAGTAGAGCTGGTTGCGGAGATCTTTTAGATCGTTGTTAACAGGCGTTGCGGAGAGCAGGAGGACCTTGGTGCGAACGCCGGACTTGATGATGTCATCCATGAGCCGCTGATAACGGCTTTTGCGAATGATGTTTCCCGATTCATCGCGCTTACCTGGGGTGTTGTTTCTGAAGTTGTGCGACTCGTCGATGACGACGAGGTCGTAATTCGCCCAATTGAGACCCGCAAGGTTGATGTCGCCGGAATATCCAGTATCTCGGCTGAGATCGGTATGCGAGAGGACGTCGAAGCGAAAACGGTCTGAGATAAACGGATTTAGAAGGCTATTTGCTCGGTAAACGGTCCAATTATCGCGAAGTTTTTTTGGACAAAGAACGAGCACACGCTCATTCTTCAATTCAAAATATTTTATGACGGCCAGTGCTTCGTAGGTTTTGCCCAAACCTACGCTGTCGGCGATGACGCAGCCGTTATGGCGGATAATTTTGTTGATGGCGCCTTTGGCCCCATCCTTTTGGAACTCAAACAACACCTTCCACGCGTCGGTCTCAAAGAGGCTGGTCTTTCCTAAGTCCGCATCCGTTTTGCCAGCGTCGCCCAAAAACTTTTCGAAGATGTGGAACAGCGTTTTGTAGTAAATAAACTCCGGAGGATTATTCTCATAGAGCTGTTTGAGATAGTTGAGGACCTCCTGCTTCACGTCCTTTACGAGCGTCGTATCAGCCCACAATTCATCGAACCACTGCTTAAGCTCTTGGCGGTCGCGATTGCCGTCAACGATGAGGTTCAGCTCGATGTTGTTGCCAGCATGGCCAAGGCCGAGGCCACGCACGGTGAAGTTGGAACTCCCGATGATGGCATCCTCCACGCCGGCTGTAGCAACGTGGTACATCTTTCCATGAAGAAGATTGGATTGCTTGATAGTCTTAATGTCTACCTTGCGCTCAATCCAGTCGGCGCACTCCCTGGCGACGCGCTTCTGTTGAAGCTTATTCGTAAGTTCAAGGCCGTCTGCGTCGATAATGAACGATTTCTTCTCGGTCTTATTCGGGTCGAGGCGGTTGACGAATGACGGTTCACCGAAAAGGAAATCGAGGTGGTCGATTCGGGCGAACACCTGTTTAAGCGCGTCATACGCGTAAATAGTGAAATACGCAGAAACAACAGAGAGCTTGGACTCCTTCTGAATTTTCTCTCTGAGAAAATCAGCGACCGAGCCTCGTGAGTGGTTGTCGCGCAGGCCGGAATGGTTAAAGGGCGTTGGCATCTAGTTGATCGAATTATAGCGAGACTGGAATCTGAGGGTAAAGACGTGGCGGATGGCCCCGTTCAATCGCGTGTCGTTTCTTTGATTTCGATGTCACAACGGCTATGCCGACGACCGCGATAGAGGGGCACCGATTCCGTTGATTAAAAATTGCTGCCTTGGGATGATGATGTCCCCTGGAGCGAAATTCATGGTCTTTTTGGTCCGGCCAGAAGGGGAGCGCGCTTCAAAGTCGCTTGTTTGGCAAAGTTGCCAAATGACATCCTGGACCATGGGGGAACTGGCCATGATCTTGTTGCTCGTCTTGTCGATGAAGTTCTTGAAGGTGATTCCCTCTTTGTGTTCGTCCCGTATGATGCGAGCAAAGTCCCCAGTTAGGACCTCCGCACATTTGACGCGCGAGATCTCGTCGAACGCCATTCCCTTTATGAAGGTGGTTTGATCGTAGCTGGGTTTGTATGAAAGCATGTCATAGCCGAGGTGCCCGTAGTGTTTTGAGCGATTTGCTTTGCTCCAATGGATCTGCGTCATAGCCGACCTAGCTCGCGCACTCTGTGCGAGGTGGAGCAGCCAATATCCTCGATGATTGTTATGTGGTTCTATGTAAAATGGCGAAAAATACTTGATACCAGTCGCCTTATGAAATGCCTCGCCGATATGAGCTTCCACAGCGTGTTCCCATGCGCCTCCGAGCTCGTTGCGAAGCTTAAGCATTTCTGGCAAATCAACGTGGTTTTCGAGACCCAATTCGGTTAAAGAAGCCTTTGTATTCGTTTGCGTTTTTTCCGAGAGAAAATCTACCAGCCAGTCTATCGCGAAATTTATAATAAACTCGGGACGTTGGTGAAGCTCAGTGGCTAGGCGCTTAACGGTAGCGGCGGAGATTTTTACCCATCCGCACTGATCCAAAAAAAAGATTGTCCGATTCCCACCACGTTTGTGGCGATTGTTTATATTCGAGATGATTTCCGAAACGCAGTTCTCGAATTTATCCCTGCGAAGATGGATACTCTGACCGATCTTTGGACCATATCCCTGGGCCTTAAGAGTCGCCTCTAAGCAGGCAAACGCGTTAGGCTCTTTTTCGACAAAGAAACATGTCGGAACAATCCTCATCTTCTTCTCTCGAGTTAGATTAATTGTGGCCTCGGCCTCTTCGACTGCCTTAAGAATCGTGATCGGCGAGCCGAACCTTTCGTTTTCGTAGATTCCGCCTCCTGCGAATCCATCAATTAGTGTGATTTCTTGAATTTCTTTTCCATGAGAATTCTTGAGAACGATTTCGAGATAGAGGACCAAGTAGTCTCGTAATAGATCGAGCTTCATTTCGCTGTGGTCCTCAAGAACAGGGAGAACGCTGCTTTCCCATCCCTTCCAATCGAAGGGGTTTTGGTCGGTCTTGGTGCTCATATGGCCCGCAGTGGGTATTCCACCGGGAACTCATCGTGCGTGCGCCCGTCAATTGTTCTACCACTCAGACCTTTTCCAAGGCCCGCCATTTCGAAGGTATCATTGTTGATTGCAAATTGGACCCCACGACCCGCTGTTGACTTCGATGTGGGAGCCCAGTGACCCCATTGCTTGAAGTGAAATGCGATCCCCATTTTAGAACAATAATCTCGTAGATCGCGCACCCAATCAGGTTTCATTGGCCGCGCACCGTGTCCGCTTTCCCCGCCTGTAATGATCCAAGATATGGCAGTTCCCCTGATGAGATTTGAAAGGTTAAGTGGACCTAAAAGCGGCTCGCATGAAAGAAAGCGGATTTTCGCTGGTATCGCACTTATGACGGGAATTCGTTTCTCTGCCCACTCCTGGTTTTCCACAGAAGTGCCCAACCATACGTTTGCTGGCCAATGCTTCCCCCAAGGCGACAACCGTTCCGCGTTTTCAGGGCGTTTCGTGAGCAGAAGCCAATCGAGCGAAGGAGTCAGCTCTATGATTTTCCACAGCTTCTGGCGTTCGCTAAGTAGGTCGGCGCGGTCTTCATAGACGTCGGCCATCGAAGCGCAGAAGACTCTGAATCGGCGACTCTGCCGTTCAGCCTCCAGATTCCATTTTATAGGCTCGCGCCAATGCTCGGGCCCGAAGAACCGGCGCTGGCCACGAGCACCCCACGTTGCTCCGCCAAACCGAACAGTTATCGTCTCAGCGTAGCAGTGCTGGCAGGCGGGGGAAACCTTTGAACATCCCCACCAGGGATTGAAGGTATGATCTGTCCATTCAATGTGTGAATGCTTGCCCATGTAAGGGATGATGAAGACGATGAAGGAGTTCGACGAGCATAGCCAATCACGGATTGGAAGGTATCCTTACTTAAGGCCCAAACGGCACGCGGCAACTTATCTTTGCGGCAGCGGATTCAGCAGACGTGATTTGAATCTAGGTGAAGAGGCGCGTTGCCCATTATGACATCCATGGAGCGAGATTTGATTCGAAATTCCGTGAACGAACCGTCCGTTCTGCGGATGATGCCGTCAATCCCGTTGTCATCAACTAACGGAAGATAGCGCCGGTGTTTGGTTGCCATACTTCCGATGACGGCCGGCTAGTCGTCTTTCGACATTTGATGGCGACAGTACCCACAGACTCCACTGCCATCAATCTCGGAAAAGGGGATGGTGTTACCGCAGACTTCGCAGACCCGCGTCGCAGATTCACCACATATAAGGCAATGGTCCTCATCCAACAGGTAGGTTTCCGTCGAACATTCAGGGCATTCGATGGTGATCGGCTCTCCCCCATCTTTAATGGAAAAATGGTTTTCTCCCGTGTAGTAGTCGTCGATTGCCTCACCAGCAGCCGTCTCGAAATCGTAGGTCTGGCCGCAACTCCGGCAAACGAGCTTAGCCGACCATTTATCCGCACCTGGATTGTCGACGTCAATCAAGCCTGACCCGCATTTTGGGCATCGCCATTCCTTGAAGGCAGCTAGAACTTGCGGATAGGTCCAATCCACCGTGGCCAGATTGGCTTCGCACTCTTTCTTCTCCTTCTCGTAGACTTCCGCTACTTCCGTTAACGTGGACCAGGTCGCTTGGCCAAGTGCCTCCAGCGGATCTTCACCCAATTGAGTCTTCAGAAAGTCCCGTATAACGACGAACGAATCGGCAAGGAGGCTTTTCAGCGTGTTTTGCGTAACAGACGAAAAGTAGTGCTCCACCTCATTGCGGTGTTTCACGATTTTTTCGACTCGGGGCCAATCCACAGTAATTCCCAAGCTCGTGCATCGGTCCCTCATCTGCTGAACATCGACCGTTTTGTCTCCACTGCCCAGCCAAAGAATTCCACCTTTGCCGTCCGGTTTGGGTAGAATCCGTTGCTTGATCAGCACCTCATCGGAACCGGATGGGCTAAGTTCAGAGAGTTGATGTTTAATCAACAGGAGGATTCCAGCCACGAGGTTTCGCGTTGCCGAAATTGCTCTGCGAGAGTCGGCGGACTTGTAGTCCTCGACACCGAGCACGATGGAATCGATCGCGTTATTGAAAATGCTCACGATGTCTTCAGAAGATGAGCCAGTGGCGATCAGTGCAATCCCGCCGGGTTCATCGCGAGGAATTCAGGTTAAAACCCAGCAGAAAAGGTTGGGTTTTTTCGAAACGCTTTCCCGATTCGGTATGGTCTAGATTCGAGGCAAACGGCTCACTGAAAGACGCAACTCGTGATCCTAAAATGAGTTACGCACAATAATTATTATGTTAAGTAGCAAGAGGAGTCGATTCCGCCCCCGCCTCGCTCCATGTCCCCTGAGCCCGGGGCCGTTTTAAATCGCCGAGGTCCGGGTGCGCTCGCGCCGTCGCTCAACAACGTAGATTTCGAACGTAGCAATGGCCGGAATCAGGCTGAAGGAGCCGGCATGGACGCTTCTGACACCTTGCTCGGCTTTGATTCGGGAGCGGCGGCCTTCTTTGACGATAGGTGCTTCTTTGGGAGCTTGGGAGCGGCAGCGAGCTTGGCTGGCGTACGGCTGATCGTGGGCTTGCGCGCAGGTTTCGTGAATGTCCTGACGAGTCCGAGGGCCTTCTTGATGTTTTGAACGCTTGGCAGCGAAATCTTCAGCGCCTTGGCGATCTGTGATCCGGTCTGCCTGGCTTTCACCAACTTGCCGACCTTCGCCCGAATAGAATCGGTGATCCTGGCACGCTTGCGGGTCTTGGGAGCCGTGGCCTCCTTGGGCCGCCCGGCCCTTTTGCCACCGCCGCCGGCGGCCTTAATGGCGGCCACGAATTCCTTGAGGGATTCGAAGCCGTAGGCGGATGGAAGGGAGGCCAGTTCCTTAGCCAGGGCCTGCTCGAGGCGGGCGACCTTGGCCTTTGTATCGTTCAGTTCCTTGACGCTTGAGATAATCATGGGGTGAGCTGGTTACCTAAACGGGATTCGTATAGGGCGCAAGAAGGCTGCGGGATTCCATGCACGGATACTAGCGTCCTCAATTTGATGCCGTCGTCTCTTCGCGCCTGTTTTTCAATGGACCGTTTTAAAAACGGTAGGTTTAGATACGGGGCCGATTGATTTGTCGACTTGTGAGGGCCGCTATCATTCCCTCCCCAAGCGCTCTGCTGCAATTCCCGAATGGGAGAACTTCTGCAAGACATCAAATTTGGATTCCGGTCTTTGCGTAAAAGTCCGGGCTTTGCCACCGTTGCGCTGCTTACGATTGCTATCGGAATTGGCGCCAATGCGGCAATTTTCAGCTTCATCGATAGTGTCGTCCTGAAGCCGCTGCCCTATCCGGATCCGGAGGGGATCGTGAGGTTGTATGAGAAACGCCCGAATGGCGGATCGAACGCGGTCTCAACGCTCAACTTCCTCGACTGGCAGCAGAAGGGCCGCCCATTCAGGTACCTGGCCGCCTATTGCGGGTCGTCCGCCATACTGACAGGCGCCGGCGAGCCGCTGCAGATCCCGGGCATGAAGGTATCGGCCCACTACTTCGACATCTCCGCGACGACGGCGCAGCTGGGGCGCACCTTTGTCGAGGGTGAGGACCAGCCCGGCCGCGACCATGTTGCCGTCCTCACCCACAGCCTTTGGGTTTCCCGATTCGCATCGGATCCGGACATAGTGGGCAAGACCTTGATCCTCGACGGGGAGCCGCACACCGTAATCGGGGTCTTAAAGGCCGCCCCGGGCCAGGACAACGGCTGGGTGAAGATATGGCGGCCGCTCGCGTTCGAGCCGTGGGACAAGACCCGGGATTACCACTGGATTGGGGTGTTGGGGCGGCTGAAGCCCGGGGTTTCATTGAGCCAGGCCCAGGCTCAGATGACCGCGCTCGCGATCTCGATTGCCCATGATTTTCCCAAGTCGAACAAGGGATGGGGCATCGGCATGTTGTCACTGGCTGAATCCTACGTGGACGGGGACACGACCCAGTCCCTTTATCTGCTTATGGCGGCGGTCGGCATGGTGCTCCTGATTGCGTGTGCCAACCTCGCCAACCTGACGCTCGCCCGCGGCGTCTCGCGGGAGCGCGAGGCGGCCATCAGGGCCGCGCTCGGTGCGGGAAGGGGGAGGCTCCTGCGACAGTTCCTCACCGAGAGCCTGCTCCTCTCCGGGGCGGGCGGCGTTCTCGGGATCCTGGTTGCCCATTTCGGGATCGCTGGCATGACGGCCGCGATGCCACCGTACTGGCTGAACGCCGAGGCTGTGCCCGCGCTTGACGGTCGGGTGGTCATGTTCGCACTGGCCCTCACCATCGTCACCGGCCTCGTGTTCGGACTCGTACCCGCCCTTCGGGCGTCACGCCCGGATCTCAGCCATTCGATCAAGCAGGGAGGCATCGCCTCCAGCTCGGGCAGATCGGGCAATAAGCTCCGCAGTGTGCTCGTCGTCGTTGAGGTTGCACTCGCCACCGTCCTCCTCGGGGGCGCCGGGCTCCTGATCCGGAGCTTCGTCCAGATGCAGCAGGTGGACACGGGCTTTGACGCCACCAACGTCATCACGGCATGGTTTCCAATCACGCAGCAGCGGTATCCCACGGCGGCGGTCTTCAACGGCTACCTGCGGAGGGTGCAGGAGCGCGTGAAGGCGCTGCCTGGGGTGCGCGAGGTAGCCTTTACGTCGTGCCTGCCCATTGAGGGATGGGGCTATGGCATGCCCTTCCAGATAGTCGGCTCCAAGGTGGTAGACATGGCCAACCGGCCAAGCTGCTTTGTGAAGATGATTTCGCCGTCCTATTTCGACGCCATCGGCATGAAGATGGTAAAGGGGCGGCCCCTGAACGAGCGCGACGTGACGGGCGCTTCCCCTGCCATTGTCATCAACCAGTCGATGGCAAAGAAGTATTTCGAGGGCGTGGACCCGATAGGGAAGCAGGTCTCGGTGCAGGAGATTGTCTTCGGTAAGTCCCAGTTCGGATCGGAGATTCCCTGGGAGGTGGTCGGGGTTGTGGCCGACGAGAAGATTGGCGGACTTGGACAGCCCAACGACGAGAATCCGGGGTACTATGTCTCCAATGAGCAGGTGCCCCAGTTCCAACAGGCGATTGTCGTGCGCGGCAACCTGCCACCATCATCCTTCCAGCTGTCCGTAAACAAGGCCGTACATGAGGTTAACAAGGACCAGGTTCTCGACGACGTGAAGACGCTCGAAATGGTGAAGGCCCAGTCGTTGAGCAATGACAGGCTTCGCTCCTCGCTCCTATCCCTATTCGCCGTAGTGGCGCTTGTCCTCGCGGCCATCGGGCTCTATGGCGTGATCGCCTACTCGGTTGTCCAGCGCACCCAAGAGATCGGCATCCGTTCGGCGCTGGGTGCGACGAGCGGCGACATCCTGCGGATGGTTCTTAGGAGCGGGCTCAAGCTAACAGGAATTGGGCTCTTGCTCGGCATAGCAGGTGCAATCGCGATGGCCCATTTCCTCGCCTCCCTGCTTGTCAACGTTCACGGGTACGATCCGCTCACGTTAGGCTGTGTCGCAGCAACCTTGATGGCCACAGCGACGATCGCCTGCCTGCTCCCGGCTCGGCGGGCGGTGCGGGTGAATCCGATAATTGCCTTAAGGATCGACTGAAGGTCGCCGCTCCTACGAAACCGAGACCACTCAAGAGCGGCGCCTGTCTCTTAATGGGTCCTTTTCTGGACAATGCTTCGATCAGGCGCACACAACCCTCACTTTAATGGGCGATCAGTTGTTCGGTTTAGACCTCGGCGCTGTTTATGATGGTAGCAAAGTGAACATTTATGCAACGCAGACGACTATGAAACTGAGCATACCAAGCTGGTGCGGTATCCATAAACTTCTAATTCGCGCAGCGTCCGGATCGTGGATTCATAGGCCTTTGAGTAACAGTTCCTTGGTCCTTGCAGCTACAACGGGCGGTCTTGCCTGGGAACATCTAGGGCCAGTATTGGATTCAGCAATCGATGGGTTGTCTGCAACGGATCGAAACGTGGTGGTTCTTCGCTTCCTCGCACGTCTTGAAATGTCCGATATTGGCAAAGCACTAGGTATATCTGAGGAATCTGCCCGTCAGAGAGTAGAGCGCTCTCTTGACGAACTACGAGACGCATTGGTGCCGCTTGGATTTAATTCAGCGTCAGTTGCCCTTAGCGCCATCTTACTAAATCGGCCGAGACAGCCGATCCCGAATGGCCTTACAAAGGCCCTCGTACTTCACGTCATTGCCACAACTCATTCGGAGGATGTGCTCTCTGATTCTGTATAAGGTATCTTGACGAAACAATACGCGCTCCCATCACAATCTGGAGTCGCATCACCTGGAGTTCGAACGCCTCCAACACAAATCGCCTTGCCATTTTACCCGTACTAGTACATCTAGTGCGGTTGTGCTCCCCTTTACGATCCGCCTCGAGCTCGGGCTTCCCATCACGGACCAGATCCTATTTGCGGTAAAGAAAGCTGTAGTCGGAGGCCAGTTGAGGCCAGGTGACAAGTTTCCCTCCGTGCGCGTTCTTAGCCAGGAGCTCAAGATCAACCCAAATACGGCCCACAAAGTTGTGGCGGCGCTCGTTGCACAAGGCGTCCTCGTGACGACCCCGGCCGTGGGAAGCGTCGTTGCCGCCCGCGAATCCGGAGGTCGCGTAGAGAAGGCGGAGCTGCTCGGTGCCGAGGTCGAACGCCTGGTCGTGGAGGCCAAGAGGCTCGGCCTGGACCAGGAAGACGTGCTCGAGGCGGTCGCGAGGCATTGGGAAAGACTCAGCCAGGGTGCAACGAGATACACAGCAAAATGAACGTCATCGAAACAAACAACTTAAGTCGGCGATACGGGCGCGCCGACGCGCTCCATGGGCTTAACCTATCCGTCCCGGCCGGAAGCATATTTGCATTCATCGGTCCAAACGGCGCCGGGAAGACCACGACCATAAAGGTCCTAATGAACCTCCTTGAGCCCAGTGGAGGCGAGGCGCGCGTCCTTGGGGTCGACTCCCGTAGGCTGGGGCCCCGCGAACGTGAAAAGATAGGCTATGTTTCCGAGAACCAGAAGCTCCCAGACTGGATGACGGTGCGGCAACTCCTCGACTATTGCAGGCCGTTTTATCCGACGTGGGACCGGGGCCTCGAGGCGAAGCTCCTGAAACAATTCGAGCTCCCACCCGACCGAAAGGTCAGGCAACTGTCGCGGGGCATGATGATGAAGGCTGCGCTCCTCACCTCGCTACCTTACCGGCCGAAGCTGCTCGTTCTGGACGAACCGTTTAGCGGGCTGGATCCGCTCGTCAGGGATGAATTCGTGCGCGGGATGCTCGAGGTCTCCCAGCAATCCGAATGGACGATCTTCATCTCGTCACACGATATCAATGAGGTAGAGCAGCTCGCTGACCGTGTCGGCCTGATCGATGGCGGACGGATGCAGTTTGCCGAGCCCATTGAGGACCTTATGGGAAGGTTCAGGAGGATCGAGGTGATTCTAGGAAACGCCGAGCCGGAACTACTATCGCCTCCCGAAGGGTGGCTCGAGTTGGAACGGATGGGCAGTCAGGTTCGGTTTGTCGACAGCCGCTTCTCCCCTGACGCGTTCGAGTCGTATCGCTCGGAACGGTTCCGCGATTCCGAGGCGATCGTGAGCCCAATGAAACTGCGGGAAATCTTTGTCACACTCGCTAAGTCGAAACGAGAGCCGTCCCCCTCTGGCGCATCTTGAACCTGACCCTTCATATCGCCCTCAAAGACATCTACAAGCTGCGGTGGGCGCTTCTGCTCTGGGTCGTGGCGATCGCGGGCGAGCTGGCATTGGCAACGATCGAGGCGACTCTGGACATCGAGGGACACTTACCTTTCTACATGGCCGCATGGACTCTCGGTAACATGTTCATCCCTTTAATCGGTTATGGTCTTGTGATGGGTTTACAGGACGACGACCCGGTGACCGAAGGGGACGCGTTCTGGATGACGCGGCCCATCACGGGCGGCCGACTACTTTCGGCCAAGACGCTGGTGCTTTGCTTGCTTTGCTTTGTTCCTGTCCTAGTTTGTGTCCCATTCTGGATCAGCCACGACTTCGGATTGGCCTTACTTGGGCGCAGTTCGGCAGAGGTGCTTTGGAAGCAGATCCTGATATCGCTACTTGCAGTGCCGTTAGCCGTCGTTTCTTCGTCAGGAAGCAGATTCGTGACGAACACGCTCATCGGGGCGGTAACGCTCCTTGGTCTAGCCCTTCTCTATCGACTTCTTGGGGGTTCGGGCCCTTCCGAAACAGCCGCCTATGTTCTCGTCCATAGGGGATGGCTGATTCTCGCGGTATGGCTGGTCGCCTCCGCGGCGATGGCGCTGAACCAGTATTATCGGCGCCGGACAAGGCTTTCCGCGACGATCCTGGTGGCCGCCGTTATTGCGTGCTTTGCTATCTCCAAGGGGTGGTACATGCGTGGCACGTTCCAGACCGTGTCGGCAACACCCCGCACCTCGCCCACGGAACTAACCGAGGTTACCCTCCGAGGCGGTACCAATGTCGCGCAGAACGGTCGTACTCTTAGGGTATTGTCAGTCATTCCCGACTTCTCAGGCATGATCGTGGTCGAGGTGAGCGAGTCGGAGCCCGACGCTAACAGTGTATTCCCTTGGTCCCTCGCCGAAGCGGCGGTCGCCTCTTCGCACCAAGAACACTACCTGCTGGTGAGCCAAGACGATGGCAGATCCATGACAGCTAATGCTGCGCGCAATCCCGAAGTTCTGCACGCAGGGGGGCTGCGCTATTTTCGTACGACGCTTACCTTCAATCCGTCGAAGGACCTCCCCGGGCAGGTACCCACGAACATGACTCCTTGGCTTGAAGGAGCGATCCTCGTCAAGGTCGAGGGACGCGCCGCTGGACTGTTCCGGCTGAAGAGCCAGCCGCCCATTCCGGCCTCACGGACATGAGCCTCACATGGCATGTCATTGCAAAGGACCTCTCCCACATGAGGCCGGCCATCCTCGCTTGGATCGGGCTGATGGCGCTAAAGATCCTGTTCTATGCGTCTGTCTCGGGGGTCTTCGGATCACCAAGTTTGCCATGGCTAATCCGCCTCGGCGTGGGTCCCGAGGTCGCGATAAGGGCCTGCACCGAGCCCCTCATCGCGTTTGTCCTCGTCGGGTGGATGGTTTTCGAGGACCCGCTCGCCGGCACCGACGTTTTCTGGGTGACGCGCCCGATTTCCGGGGCTCGCCTGCTCGCGGCCAAGGCCATTGGTGCGGCGCTCCTCTTCGTGGCTCTCCCGGTTGCCATCAATGTGCCTTGGTGGCTCGCGAGCGGATTCGACGCCGGGCAAGTCGCGCACGCAGCAATTCCTATGGCCGCCGAATATTCCGTAATCGTCGTTGTCGGAATGGGTGTGGCGTCGGCGACAACCTCGTTCCCCAGGTATTTTCTCTGGACGGTCGCCGGCATTTCGGGCCTCGGGATTTTCCATTTTTTGGGGTCTGAAATCATGCGATCTGGTCTAGGATTTCACTCGACATTGGAGATCGGAACAGGGCTTGCCCTCACGCGTGCCTCTATCCTTCTCGCGTGCCTACTCCTCGTTTCAGGGGAGATCGCCGCTTACCAATTCCTCTCAAGGCACTTCAGGCGCTCGCTTCCCGCGATGGTTGCCGTGACCGTTGCACTCAGCGTAACGGCCTTCGTCTCTCCGCTTAACTTCTTCCCTCACTTTGGCTGGGACGCACAGGCAGTTGTACTCGGATACGCGTCACCAGCTAGGCCTGATTCTGACGTCGGTGTGAGCTTGCCCTTTGGACCGTCCCACCAGCCTAGCTATGATGGATATTTGGAGGTTCCAATGAGGATCACCGGGCTTTCTCCAGGCATGGCCGCTTTCTGGCAGATCCAGGCAGAATGGTCCGAGAACGGGAAGAGCATTTGGAAAGTCGGAGGTCTTGGAGGACGCTCACAGAACGACCTCATGAGGGAAAAGATGGGCAGCCTTGTCGGGATCACGCCGGACATCCGCGACTTCGACTGTGACGACTACTTTCAGTTTCCCCGGACACTCGCGCAGCGATACGCGGACAAGACCCTCTCGTTCCGTGCGAAGGTCTACCTTTACTTGCTTAGGGGCGCCATTGTCGCAGACGCGCCGATTGCGAATAGGAGTTTCAGGCAGACCGGAGCCTCATTCTCGGTGAACGAACTTACCCGAGGCGAGCACGGGGTCAGCATGACTGTTACCGACCGATTCGCGGGGACCAACCTCCTCGCGTTCTTCGGTCTTGTGTGGCCGAGGTCGATTACTTGGGCCCTCGTCAACCGTGTCAAGGGAGAGATGCGAGTCGGCAAGCAGGAACTGGGAACCAATCCAGTGGGGCTTCAACTCAACATGGTGAACGTGGTCAGCGAGAGTATTGCTATCGGGGACGTCCCTTCCCCGGCGTGGCTGGAGGGAGCGCGCCTGGTCGCCTTCGACTTTGCCGGCGACCATAATGTCGAGCGAAACCTGAATGAGGAGTTCTTTCACTTCACCTACAATACTCCCAAGGAATCCAGGTTCAGATCGAACAAATCAAGTGAGCCCGAGGCTAAATGAAGGTGTGCGAATGACGCTGTTCCCAAGAGTAACTTACGTTGGGAAAGAAGTAGCTCTGCTACCCACCACTGCACTATTCGACAAGCCGACCGCGCTTCCCGAATCTCTGCTTCCGCCGTGCCTAATTGCGACCGGAGCACGAGCCGCACCTGGCATGGGCGACAATCCATTACGGAATAGGTGTAAAGCCCGGCCCATCAAAGGAATGTCGTTCTTGGTCGTACCGGTGAGAATCGCGATGAAATTGAGGCTCTGGCTCGCCTTTACTGCGGCATGGTTCGTGCCGCTACTACGGGCGGATAAAGTCGATGATGTTGTGGCCGCACAGATGTCGAAGAGGCACATTCCCGGCCTATCACTGGCAGTGATCGAGGGAGGTGTAATTGTTCGCACGCAGGGGTACGGCGTCACGGGTGAAAAAGGGTCAAAACCTGTGGACGTTGACACTCTTTTTCTCGCCGGATCTATCAGCAAATCGGTCACCGCATTGGGCGCACTGCGGCTGGTTGAAAACGGCAAATTGTCATTAGATTCAGACATCAACGGGAGTCTGAAGACCTGGCACCTGCCGGAGAATGAGTTCACCAAGAACAAAAAGGTGACTCTTCGCCTCATTCTCAGCCACAGCGCAGGTATAACTGTCCAAGGCTTTGAGGGCTACGTCGCGGGCGGTCCGGTTCCCACGCTGGTTCAAGTTCTTGACGGCTTGAAGCCAGCAAACTCAAAGGCGATTCGGGTGGATACGATACCGGGAACGCAGTGGCGTTATTCCGGAGGCGGTTACACGATCGCGCAGCAGGCGATCATCGATGTAGCCGGCGAGGCCTTTCCCGAGTTCATGCAGCATAATGTGCTTAGGCCCCTTGAGATGAGCGCTAGCACTTTCGCGCAGCCTTTACCGAAGGAGCTTGAACCTAAAGCGGCGACCGGATTTTCGGCCATCGATGAGCCGGTTCCGGGAAAGTGGCACATCTATCCAGAGATGGCTGTGGCTGGATTGTGGACAACACCTTCGGACCTGGCGCGCTACGTCATCGGAGTTCAACAATCCTACCAAGGTCGCTCGAATCCAGTGATTTCGCAGCAGATGACTCAGGAGATGCTCAAGGAGCAAATGAGATCGGACGGACTGGGCGTGTTCCTGCTGGGTAAGGGCGCAACACGCCGTTTTGGCCACAACGGGCGCGACGAGGGGTTCGACGCGTTTATGATCGGCTACGTTGAGCGAGGACAGGGAGCGGTGATCATGATGAATACCGTCGATGACTCCCCAGCTGTGGCCAGGATTACCGATGCGATCGCGGACACCTATGGGTGGCCCGACTATGATCGATGGAGACCTCCAGCGCCGATCGAGGACAAGGATCCTACGCTTTCGGCACAGATCCGAACATTATTCGATAAAACACGAACGGGCGACGTTGACCCGGCAATGGTTACCCCCGAGCTTGCCGCTAGAATTCCCGCGAACCACGCAAAGGAGTTGGCGAAGCATCTCCCCGTTCTGGGGCCCGTGAAGTCGATGGCTCTCGTTTGGCAGGGAAACGACAATAAAGCCCGGCTGTACTCTTATTTCGCAGAGTGCGCGAACGACTCAGTCGTTGCCACGTTCAAGGTCGAACAGGACGGCAAGGTGTCGGAGATCTGGATTGTCCCCCAATAACCTGAGGGCCCGCCGGTGTGCCTAAAGGGACCATTGAACTAAACCGCTTCGCGGAGCCCGGAAGCGTATAGGGTAAGCGATAGACGACGGGCGGATGGGGCCGGGCAACGTAGGCGCGGCGCAAGCGCAGGCGTAGTCTGCGGCCGCCATGACCACCCTACGTCAAAAGTTCATCGATGAGTTAGAGTTGCGCGGGCTCGCCCCGCTTTCCCGTGACGGCTACGTCGGCGTCGTATCCCGCCTAGCCCGCCACTACGGCCGTTCGCCCGACCTGATCACGAACGACGAGCTCAAGGCCTACGTGCTGTATCTGCTGCGCGATCAAAAACGCGGCCGCAGCACACTGATTACCAATGTGAGCGCGTTGCGCTTTTTCTATCACCACGTGCTGCATCGACCGTTTGAGGAAGTCAGCGCTGCGTTGCCACGGATGAAGAAGCCGCTGCTGCGGCCGCGTATCTACAGCCCCGAGCAGGTTACGCGTCTGCTGCAAGCGGAGTGCCTGAGCGTCAAACACCGCACGCTGCTGATGGTCACCTACGCAGCGGGACTGCGAAGCAGCGAGGTGTGCCGGCTGCGCCCGGAACACATCTTGAGCGAGCGCGGACAGATTCACGTCGTGCAGGGCAAGGGCGCCAAGGACCGCTATACCGTCCTCTCTCCCCGGCTTCTCGAGGAGTTGCGCGCGTACTGGCGGATCTATCGTCCCAAGGACTGGCTTTTCCCCTCGGACCTCAAACCGGGGCGTCCGCTGTGCAACGCGGCCGTGAAGCGGGCGTTCCACCGTGCGGTGCGGGAGACGGGGCTGCCCAGCAACGGTGGCGTCCATTCGCTTCGGCACTCGTTCGCGACGCATCTGCTCGAAGCTGGCGTCCCGGTGCCGATACTTCAGCGCCTCCTCGGCCACCACAGTCTTGGCACGACCTCGCGTTACCTGCATGTCCGACGCGAGTTTATCTCGCAGCTCAAGGGCCCGCTCGAGGCGCTGGACCTGACCCCCCTCAAGCAAGCCCTCTGAGGCGACGTCCATGTCTCCTCAGGCGGGCGGAGCTCCCGCCAAGCCTGACTTCACCGTCGCCGAGGTGTTGCGCGTCGGCCTACCCAGCCATGTGCAGGGGCATTCCATGCCCCCGCACCACTGGCGGGTCCTGCGCGCCATCATGGCTTGCAGGACCCCGGCTCTAGGCGGCCATATGTACCAGTGTGGTCGCTGCGCGACGCCTCAGTTCGTCCCTCATTCCTGCCGCAACCGGCATTGTCCGAGCTGCCAGGGCGCGAACGGCTTCGCCTGGCTAAAGGCACAGGAGTCGCTGCTTCTGCCGATCCCGTATTTCCACGTCGTCTTCACGCTGCCGCACGCCCTAAACCCCCTGATCCGGCAGAACCCGGGCTCGTGCTACGACCTGCTCTTCGCCTCGGCGTCAACCACGCTCCTCTCCTTCGGCGAACACGAGCTTGGGGCGCAGCTCGGACTGACAATGGTGCTCCATACCTGGAGTCAGACACTCCTGGATCATTATCACGTCCACTGCATCGTCACCGGCGGCGGGCTGCGCACTGACGGGAGCGGATGGGCCGGCACGCCGGCCCACTGGCTCTTCCCCGTGCGCGCCCTCTCTGCGATGTTTCGCGGCAAGTTCCGCGCGGGACTCCAGGGGTTGTATGAGCGCGGCGAGCTCGGCTTTCACGGGCAGTTGGCGAAGCTCGCCCCGGCGGCCGCGTTTCAGGGCATGATCCGCGAAGCGACGGCCAAGCCCTGGGTCGTCTACGCGAAGCGCCCCTTCGCCGGTCCCGAGACCGTCCTCGCCTATCTCGCACGCTACACCCACCGCATTGGCCTCACCAATTACCGCATTCGCGCCCTGAACCGCACGGAGAAGACCGTCACCTTTGCCTACCGCGACTACGCGGACCATTCCCGCAAAAAGACGCTGCGCCTCTCCTGCGACGAGTTCATCCGACGACTGCGCCTTCACATCCTGCCGGAGCGCTTCGTCAAGATCCGCCACTACGGCCTCCTCTCCAACCGCAACAGGCATTCCCACATCGAAGCGGCCCGCGCTGCATTGCCCCAGGCGCCGCTGCACCGCCCACCGCCGACCTTGCCCGCCACAGCGGCGCCCGAGCCTGAGTTTTCCATCGGCCTGCCGCGCCTCTGTCCCCATTGCCACCAGCAGGCCGACTGGATCCTCGTCTGCATTCAACACCCTCCGACCCACGGTCCCGCGCGCACCGTGCCTTATCTCGACTCATCGTGATCCTACCGAGCTCAACCTCTGACCTCCCCTCCTTGCTCGTCGCACTCGCGCTGATCACGGGCGCAGCTGGCGCCGTCGCCGGCGACGGCGCCAGCTCTCCGCTTAACGGGCCTGTATTGCCCTTCGAAGGGCCACGCAGATCATCCTGCGCGCCCTCACTCCTCATCGCACCCTCTCCACGCGGCCTCCCTCTCGATCGTCGCAGCTCTGCGCTCCGATACTTTCCCCTGTCTTAATCTCCCACGCAGGTTCAGCGGTTTACTTCAACCAGGGTGTATCGATCATGGCCTCTTAGCTCGCCTTTATTCCCGCATCTCTGGTCTCGGCCATGACCGATACACTCCTAACCATTTTAAAACGGTGAACTAAGTCTATTGGAAATGAAAAGTGGATCGGCACTGGATTGTTGCGAGGTCGCTTGCTTGTTTTTCGAGGCTTGCGATGAAACCCTGGAGTTCCGCCGGCTTTACGCCAAGAAACGCTGCGTATTCGGCCCCTCGCTCCTCGCGGAGGAGTCTGAGTGTTTCCGAAAGCTGCTCCATCAGTAGCATCGTCCCCTCCCCTCCTTCTCTCCACAGTTGGTTTTTGTAGTCGTAGGCCGGCATTCTTTAGATGTTTGTCGCTGTCACCAACGGCGTCCCGAAAAGCCGGCACCAGGCTAAGACGCAATTTCTTTGGATCCCGGGGATAGTTGAGCGTCCGGCCCACCAGTCATTCGCAATCGCGACCACAACCGTCGGCCGATCTGCCATAGAGAACAATATGGGCCACACGATCACTTGCTCGTAACAGATGAGCACCGCCGCGCGCTCGCCGGCTACGTCTACCACGGGGGTTTCGAACCAATAGGCATGCGTCCCGTCACTCGCCCAGGGCCGCCACATGGTTAACGGCACAGGCATTCTCTGCCGATAAATGACTTTTGAACCCGTCCGGTTTACGGAAAGCAGGATGTTCGCGGAGCGACCGTCACCCTCCCCTATCTCAGCCCCCAGGAGCACGGTTTTATCGCCACTCGAGGCCAGCCCTTCCCTCCAAAACGCCTCTGGCACCTCAAACCACAACCCACCGATTGATTCGGGGAGGACGATCACCCGGTCAGGGGTTGCTGCCGCAAGCTTGGGTAGCGTCATCGCCCGCTTTAGATCTCGCCCAGAATCGACCTCCCCGTGTCCAAATAGCTCTTTCGTATCCAACCCTTGCCACCCGGGGAGACTTTTAGCGGGCCTCGCGACCAGGCCAGCCCACAAAACAAGCACCAAGGGGCTAATGGCCAACCACCCTTTGGGCACGACAGACAGCCCTACGGCCACGAACACCGCCCCTGCAATGCCTAGCCAGCCCCAGCCGGGAAACAGGGCCCCAGCGGCGTTTATCGGGTGTACCCAGCCTAGGACGCCTATCGGCGGCAGGGCCGTCACAATCAAGGGGAACGGCATCCACCACGGCCGCGCAGCCTTCGTCGGCTTCCAAAACCAGGCCCAGGTTGCCGCCACGACCAGCGCCGCCACTACCCAAAGGAGCACCCCGAGGGCAAGGAAGGTCCCGTAAAAGGTCATAACGCCGCCAGGCAGACCCCATGTCGCCCCAAGTTGGTAGCCGAGGACAACCAGGCCTGCGACCCAGCGCGATTCCGCTGCCGCCCATAACGATGGCATAATGAGTGCGAGTGCTATTGCGGGGTATGGGCCGATCCAGGCCAGGATCCCAACGACGGCGCCCCCAAAGATTAACAGTTTCTGGGCGCGAAATGCCGCTACCATGTGAGAACGGGTCTTAAGCGGCCTTCGATAAAGGTCGTCGGCACAGCCCCAAAATATCTCGAATCGAAGCTCCGGTCACTGAAATCCGACATTACCCACACCTCGCCAGGCCGCACGACGCCCCCGATCGCCTCATGCGGCAGCGGCCGTCCGCCTGAATCGAACTCCCGCACCAGACTATTGACGAGCTCGTGGCCATTGACGGAGACCTTTGCCGATACGTCCACGCGATCGCCTTCGACCGCGACGACTCGTTTGATGAGCCGGATCACAGCGTCCTTCCCGTCCACCTCGCGGACATAGCCCCGCCTTTCCGCTAGCCTGAAAGCTTCGCGATCGGCAACGACGTCGATCAGCACCAGGTCACCCCGCCTCCATTGGCCCTTCGATAGGCGGTACAAACCGATCGGGTACGACGCCGTTCTATTCCACCGCAGTCCCACCGCCCAGGCCAGGGTGACCAGGGCGCCGGCGCAGCCGAGGGTTGTTAGCACCAAATGGAGCCCTTTGCGGTCAATTCGGGGCATACGCTGGCGTCTCCCTTACAAACGATCGCTTGCCAGTGGCGCACTGATCTTCGAGCGAGCCGAAAACGTCGGATCCTTGAAGTAGAGAATCTGCCGGCCGTAGATTGGGGCCCGGCCCGCCGCGAAAACGAGCATGTCCCCAGCCTTTGTCACCATGCCGCCCTCGTCTTTTTCTGGCCCCGGCAGCCTCATGCACTCGTCCGGAGTCAGCAGCGGGCGTGAGAATTCCTGGATCGTCTCGTTCACCTGGCTTAACACTAAGCTGAAGCGTTTGCCCGATGTTCCGACCACCCTTTTCACCACGGTTGCCGTCCCTGTCATCTTCGAGAGCAGCTCCGCCGTCTCGATGCGGTTCGGCGCATAGGCCACTTTTATGTGGCAGTTCGATACGATTGCCTCGTGCTGCCCGTACGCCGCAGTCAATTGCGATAAATCCTGCGCGATCAAATAGGCCTTGAGCCCGTACCCCGCGAAATGCGCCAGCGCCTCCTCAAAGATGGGCAGTTTCCCAAGTGCCGGGAATTCATCGAGGAGGAGAAGGAGTCGATGTTTGTACGATGCCACCGCTATGCCGTCCTTAAATTCCATCCTGGGGGTTAGGCCTCGGACAATCTGGGTAATCAGGAGCCTCACGAGCGGCTTTAGCCTGTCCTTGTTCGACGGGTCCACCACAATGTAAAGAGTCACCGGGTCCTCGTGCCTCATCAGATCCGCGATCCGGAAATCGCTTTCGGCCACATTCGCCGACACCACCGGATCCGCGTACAGCATGAAGAAGGTTTTGGCCGTCGAAAGGACGCTTCCACGCTCCCTCTCCTCTTTCTCCATCATGTCGATCGCCGAGCTCGCGACCACAACGTGGCGTTTTCCGCTGTCGATCATGTTATTTTTCATGTCGGTATAGAGGCGATCGATGCCGCCCTCGCTCGTAAGCGTTGGCGCAATATCCCGCAACGACCCGACCCTGCCCTCCCCTTTTGCCCGGTACATGACGTAGATGACGACGCCCACGAGAAACATGAGGCTTGTTTTGTCCCAATGCTCCCTGATCCCCTTCCCGTCGGGGTCGATAATCATTTGAACGATGTTTTGCACGTCAGCCACCTCATGCGCGGTCCCAAGCCTCACTTCGGCGAGCGGGTTGTACCTCGCGCTATTGTTATCCGCGTCCAGCGGGTCGAATTTTAAGACTCTCTGACCAGCCTTCTTGCGCCACCCGGCCGTAAGTGCCCAATTCTCAGCCTTCAAATCGTACACGACCGCGCTATGCTCCCATGTCAGAAGCGTGGGCAGCACTAAGCCGATCCCTTTCCCGGAGCGAGTCGGCGCAAACGCGAAGACATGCTCTGGGCCATTGTGCCGCAGGTAGCGCGTCGTCCCTTTCACGTCCGCCCAGCCACCGACGTAGACGCCTGCCCCTTTTCCCCCCTCGCGCGGCAGAAGCCCGCTCGCACGGATCTCCTCGGGTGTAGCCCAATGCGCCGAGCCGTGCAGTCTGCTCACGGGTTTCGCCCGGCGGATGAAGAACGATATTATGTAAGACCCCACGAGCGCGGCGCCGATGGCGCCACCGCCGACTAGCAAGAAAGCCTCTGCAAAACGCGCCTTGTGCTCCCAAAACAAAGAATTCTTCCACTGACGCCACGCCCACGGCAAATAGACATGCCCGAACAAAGGGGGTCCTAAGCTCTCGTCATAATCGAAAGCGCCCGCGAGATACTGCGTCAAAGCGACATTCGCCGCGCAAAAGAGGGCTAAACCATATCCCACGACCCACGCCAAAAAACGGCTTTGCCCTCGGGATGTTTGCTCCTCCTCAGGAAGCCCTACAAAGCCTGTTGCCGCTTTACGATTCAAGAGCGCGCACCCTGCGGTTCGCGGTCCTTGGCGTGGTCGACCTCCTTCGCTTCCTCCTCTTCCCTCAGCGCCTTCACCTCGATCTTCGCAATGATCGCCTCGCCTTTCTTCCCGAGAGCCACGTAACGCTCCCCGGCTTCCGTCAGGACGCACCCCTGGCCCTCCGCAAGCCCCTTGTGAACCGGCACCAGGTTAAACCCGTAAATTATCGCCAGCTCCTCCCCCATCGCCATCCGGAGGCACTCCCACCTTCGATCGGTGGTCCCTTCGTCATCGAAATTCTTTGGGCGGTATTCGACAAGCCCCAAGAGGTGGATCGGCCACATCATCCGCCGCTGGGTTTTGAAGATAACGGTAATGCTTGGTGCGGTAGAGTTCGTGTAAGATACGATCTCATTCTCGCTTCCGACCAATTCAGCTCTTGTGGGTGTTAGCATAGTTTTATCTTTCGATGTACGGCTCCAGGATGACATCCTTTGCGACCATCACGTTGAACTGGTAACCAGGACGGATTTCCAGCGTCGGTTGAATTTGCATATTGCGCTTGGTAATCTCAGCGCCCGTCGCAGCGAATTGCTGACCCATGCTCGCGGCCACCGTTTGGCCCGCCGTGGGAACGCCGGTCGCCGATGTTGTTTGCGGCTGGGATAGCTGCGCGCCGGCGGAAAGAAGGCTCAGCATGAGGGTATCGCCGAAGATTTTCCAAAAATGGTTGTTCACTTGATCGTGAAACCCACCGTACCCGGCTTGATCGGCGCCCGGCATGTTCCCTAAATCGAGCGTTGAGCTATCCGGATAGTTTAGCCGCGTCCAAGCCACTTGCACCCGCTCCTGACCGATTGCGACGTGGCTATCGTATACGCCGACAAGCTTCGTGCCTTGCGGGATCAGCAAAAACTCTCCGGTCGCCGAGTCGTACACATTTTGCGAGACGTGGGCGATGATCTCTCCGGGCAGGTCACTATTGATTCCTGAAACCATTATCGCGGGGATGATCGTCCCGGCTTTGATCTCAAAACGGCTGATCGGGTGTTGCTTCTGTGCCGACAGGTAACCCGTATTCTTCTCCGTCGTCGCAAAAGCTTCCTTTCGCGCCTGAAGATTCGGGTCCTGGTCGGGCATGGCTGCTGGTGTCGCCGCCATTGTTTTCAATTCGTTCGCACTCCCCGGCGCCGGAGAACCTCCCGGGTTCACCCCCAGTTTTGCATGGGGCTCGGCCACCGCGTCGAACGTAGACACGTTTGTGACGGCAGTTAGCGCTGTACTGCGCATAGTTTCCTTCTTTGCCGACTCCATTTCCTCCTTATCGCTTCGGCTCGGGACTCGAATGCCTAACGGGCTATCTAGCCTGTCGCTCCCGGGAAAAGCAGCAATTAGTCCGCTATCGGCTTGATTAGCCATTTTCGGCGGGCGCTCCGGAATCGGCCCCGCTTTCGGCGCGTCCTTCTTAACGTCCGCAGCAGCCTCCTTATCCGCCGCCCGGTGCTTTTCGTCACCGCCCGCGTTCGATCCCCTCGCGTGCGAACCGCGTGACATCACCCCTTCAGTCAGCAGAACGATAATAACCGTCAACACACCGGCCAGGATTATGAGCGGCTTCTTGTTAAGGCGTTTTACGCCAGCGTCCGGCCGCAGCTCGTCGGGTGACTCATCGTCGGTGCTCATGGTCTTAATCGGTCCTTGCATCGTCCCCGGAGAAATAGAAGACCCCGATCAGCAGGCATTGACTGAAATGCTGGGAACCGACGATCCCCTCGCCCACCGTCAACGTCACCGATACCACGGAGACGCAAGGCGCGCTTTCCATCGTCTGCAGAAGCCTGGCGATCGCGGGCCAATCGTCCGCCGTCGCGTTCGGCCGCTGCATCGCATATCGACGGCCTGTCACATGCTTTAAGTCCGCAGGCCCCAGATCGTTCAAGATCCAGCCTGCTGTTCCCCTGACATTCGTGTCGGCCCAGAGCTTGAACCCGTTCTCGGACCAATTCTGACGACGATAGAACGCGAGGCGCCCCTCCGTGTCTTTCTCGCGCTGGGCGGTGAATCCCTGGAGATCGCTATTCCTGCGCCGAAGGTCGATCAGTACCGGGTTGTCGCGTCCGATCACCGCTGGGTGGACAAGCGGCGCCACATAGGCCGTTCCCAGTCCCACCAGAGTTACCGATAGCGTGATTATTGCCCCAATCCGCTTACGTTTCGCGGGTTTCATTTGAAGACTCCCGTAATTGTGAAGTCGGGCGATTTTTGAACCGCCGCCTTGATCGCGGGGTCCAACGTCCAATCATCGCCTGCACTCAGGTTCTTAAGGAAGATTTGGTAGGGGCCATTCGTCGGGTCCTGCAGCTCTTCATGAATGTAGCCCGACACTGCCCAAGTGCGTTCGGTCATCGCCACCGAGCGGATTGAAATGGGCACCGGCCGGGCCTGGTTTAGGGCGTTAAGAAACTTCCATTTGTGCGCCGCCGCTACCGATGCGGCCGACAAGACAGCTTCCGCTGCCTCCGTGCGCTCCTTATTCGCGAACAACTGAGTATTTTGGGTTTCTAAGCGCGTCTGTTCGGCCTTCTGCGCCGCCAGGTTGCTCTCGCTCGCCTGCAACTCGGAAACGTAGTTGCGCCACCCAAGCACAGCAAAAACGAGCACTACGACGCTCGCCACATAAAGGATCAGGTCCACCGAAACCCTGCTAGTCGGCGGTAGCAAGTTGCACAGGCCCTTTGCATCCAGGGTGGTGGTTGCATTCAGGAGATCGTCCAACGTGATTTCCTTGGGCTTCACCCCGTCCCCTCCCTCCATCGTTAGCGGAGTCGAGCTTACGTCCAGCACAAGAAAATTTCCGTGTTTGTCAGCCGGCGATGCAGCAAACGCGTCCGCCAGTTTCTCGCTGATCTCCTTGCCGCTCGCAGCCGTCTGGAAGACGTGGACGATCCGATCGCCGCCGCTTGTTGCCGAATATACCATGCCGCCGGCGTCGCTGTGCAGGAGCGCCACCGCCCCCTGCGGCTTATTGCCGATTGCCGGCAACGCCTCCAGTGCTGTCAGGATCGGAAAGACGCCTTCGAGGCGGACATTGATCTCCTCCAGCATTGCCCGCAGGAGCGGCAACGAGTCGGATTCCTCGATATAGAGGATCGTCGAGGCCTCGCCCCCTCCCGGCTGCATTAGGACCTTGTGCGCCGCCCAGGAGGTCTCGGGTTTGCTGAGAACCGGGTAGTCCGCGCTTAGGCCATCCCTTACGTCTGCCCGGGAGCCCTTCGTGCAAGTCGTCGTCACTTGGCTCAGGCTTGGCGACGCGTAGAGGATCCGGATTGCCGCCGGTTGCGGCTCCATTTGCTCGATCGACTCCCTGAACGCCCTGAGGCCGTCCCCGCGATCTCTGAATTCGCGCAGCGGTGTGAGCGGGCTACCGAGGGTAGCGACGCTATTATTCCAGAGAAGAACGGGAACGGCAGCGCTCATGGCGGACTCAGTAGGTCGCCACCAGGCAATAGAGTGTCACCTGGCCGGCCGCGTTCGGAGCGGCATACGTCACGCGCCCCAAGGTGTTTGCCGCGGAGGAGAGCGCCGTACTTGTATTGTTGACGAAATTCGCGCAATCGGCCGCGTCGGTTGCTGAGACTCCGGGGATAACGAGGGTTACGACGCGGGTGTTCGCAGGGAGAGACGTGCCGGAATTTGCCGTGTAATAATTTGTCCCATCGGTTCCTGGTACATTCGCCGTGGAGAGGGAGCAGATGACCCTTGGGACCAACGTAAAATCCTGGTTCGGCGCTGCATCCGGATTGCAGTAAAACGTGTTCGTCGTCGTGTTCCAAAGAAGAGGGGCCGTGCCGGCGCCTGCCGGTGTGTTATTCGCCGATCCAATCGCCAGATGGATCGCCTTTTCCAGCACGCCCTCCGTTAGCAGCACGTTGTCAATTGTCGCCGCCGCCGACACGGTTGCAGGCGCTGCCGCTCCGAGCAACGCCCCGGTCGTAGGAATCGAGGAGGTCGCCGGCGCATTTGTGATCGGAGGATACGCAGACCCGCCGACCTTCTGCGTATAGGTCACGAGAGCCGTCTGTATCTGTTGTACCAGCGTGGGCACGTCCCTTATGGCCGAACGGTGCTGCGCTTTGACAGTCGCGACCACGATGGCCGCGATCGACGCTGCCGCGATTGCAGCGGCTGCCATTATTTCGATCAGCGTGAAGCCCGCTGAGTTTCCCCGTCTATCGTTCATTTTCATGTTTCGTATTCCTATGTGGTATGGGTTTTCTAACTGGAAACTGCCGCGAGTATTTCCTCGATTGTTGAAACGCCCGCTCGGGCCTTCTCCATTCCGTGCTCGTACATCGAGCGACCGAATTGGCGCATGTGCGCCGTGAACTGCTCTGTCGGCGTCTTCTTCAGGATGAGCTCCGCCGTTCCGGGCTTATCCAGAGGGTAGATCTCGGCGATTAGCGTCTGGCCTTTGAATCCTGTCTGCTTGCAAAGCTCGCAGCCGCAGGGCTCGCGGTAATCCCCTGCGCCATACTCTTTCACGATGAAAGAAAGACGCGGCTCGATCACTGGCTCTGAGCACGAGCAAAGCGTTCGCACGAGGCGCGTGCCGACAACGGCCTTCACCGCGCCCGTGATCAGATACGGCTCCACGCCCATCTCGGTAAGGCGCCCAACCGCCGCTGGCGCACTCACCGCATGAAGCGTCGTAAATACGCGGTGCCCGGTCTGTGCGCTATGGATCGCGATTTCCGCGGTTTCCCTGTCGCGTACCTCGCCGACAAGGATGACGTCGGGATCCTGCCTGACGGCTGCCCGCAGCAGCAGGCCAAATGTGCGCCCTTGTGCGGCCTCCACCGCCGATTGCGCGTATTCGGTCACGGTGTATTCAACCGGATCCTCTATCGTAATGACGGCCTCATCGGGTCCGGCAGACACCGCCATAAGTGCGTAAAGGAGCGTCGTCTTTCCCGAGCCGGTGGGGCCCGTTATGAACATAACGCCGTCTGGCCGTGCGGCGTATTGCACCAGCAATTCGATCTGCTCCTTCTCCAATCCAAGCTCCGTCAAACTCCGAAGGTTCTTCGTTTCGTTCTGAAGCCGAATCACCGCTTTTTCTCCATAGAGCGTCGGCATCGTGGAGATCCGCAGGTTGAATGTCGTCGCACCCGCCTTGTAGCTTCCCTTCCCGTCCAGCGGCAGCGCGGATGCCCCAATGTCCAACTTTGCGAGGAGCTTCACCGCCTGCACCAAACCCTGCCGGAGATCCGCCCCGTACCCCGCATGGTAGTGGAGCCGCCCATTGCGCCGCCGCCGAACAACAACCGCATCCGGCCTCGGCTCAATGTGGATGTCCGAAACCTCGTCCGTCGCAGCCCAGGCTATGATCTCTTCCAGAATCTGCTTTGGGGTCTGGTCCTCGGGAGTCGTTGTATACGCATCCGTGATCGCCGCCAAAATATCCCCCTTGGCCGCAACGACCAATTTTACGGCCACATTCGGGAAATCCCGCTTGCCGTCTACGGCCGTGTACCTCGTCGGGTCCGCGACCGCGACCGTTATCCGGCCAGGTTCCTCCTTGTAGGGAACAACAATATGATGCGTCGCCCGCACTTGCCTCAACTTCTGCACCACGGCGGGCGCTATGCCTCGACGGGGGATATCGACGTACTCCAGACCGTGCTTCTCTGCCAGCAACCGCGCAATCTGCCCCTGGCTGCAGAATGACAGCCGTTCCAGTGCGCTCGCAAATCCTTCCCTCGGGTGCGTCCGATACATCGCAATTGCCGTCTCGAGCTGCCCGGCCGTGAGCTTCTTTAGTTCCATTAGACGAGTTCCGAGCCAGAAAGGGTCATGCACCGCCTTCTTTGCCGACTCCTTCGGAGCCGCGGGCATCGTGAGGACCGTCGACGTCGTTTTAGTATCGAGTGGCTCAGAGCGGGAACCGTTGGCTTTCTCCGGCTTCAGTGTCTCAGCGGGCTTTGGGGCGTCCTTCGGCAGCGCCACCGACGCCGCAACAGGCAGGGTCACCACCTCTTGCGGTCGCCGGTTCACCGGCGAAAACGGGCTGATCGGCCTTGATGGCGTCATCTTAGGGGATGATGTGCGCCGACACGGTTATCAGGAGCTCCGTACGCGTGTTGTTGGTCGCGTCGGTTTTCGCCAAGTCGCCTAGGAGCGGGATGTTCCCCAAGAAAGGCAGGCTGTTCGTCTGCCCCGAGCGCAGGGTTTGCACTAACCCGCCAATCATCGTCGATTCGCCGTCCTTCAATCTAATGATCGTTCCCAAAGAGGAGCTGTTTACGTCCGGGGCGGTCTGCGTCCCGTCGGGCGAGGTATCCGTGCCATTCAGCTGGGTGCGCGCCGGTTCCAGGTCGATCGTGATCCTGCGGTCGCTACCGACATGCACCGTGACCGGCGTCACAAAGCCGATCGTCTGCCGAAGCTGAGAATAGGTGTTGATCGTTCCCGTGCCGATTCCCGAGGCGGTGCCCGTGGTCGATAGGGACGTTGTTTGCGACAGGCTGAAGAAGGTCTTGTCGTCGCCCACCTTGATGAATCCCTTTTGGTTATTGAGGAGGCGGATCGAGCCATTCGTCACCAGCTTCATCGTCCCTTGCGCTTGAAGCGCCTGGACCGCTGCGGCGATTTTCCCGGTCGAAAAATTCCCAAAAAACATGCTCGGCGGCAATGCCGTCCCATTGATCGCTGAGATGCCTGTGTTGGTCGAAAATGAGCCGCTTGTCCCACCCCCGGCACTAATCGCCGTCTGTACCTGCGTCCAATCGACACCAAGCTTAAACGCATCGTTCAACTGGAGCTCGTGCAGGGTGACCTCCACGGCCACCTGGCAGTTCATCCGCTGGTTCCAGTCGTCGAAATACAGCTTCCAAAGCTCCTGCCGCTTGACCGTCGACGTCACCATGATGCGCCCGATCGATGGATTTATGGAAATCTTTTCACCGGCTACCGCCTGCGTCTGAATTTCGTCCTTAAGCGCCGCCCACGGTCCGTCGCCCGATTTCTCCGTGACTTGAAAAGAGGTGGTGCCCCCGCCTCCATTGTTTTGATTTCCAGCCTGGTTTGTCTGCGTCGTTGTCTGCGCTCCCAAGAGCCCGCCCACGTTGTTGTTCGTTGTCGTGCCGTTGTTGACTGGAGGATCCAGGGACACCGACGTCTCCGAACTCGACTCGCGCTTGATATTCGGGAAATCCACCGAATAGAACGCGATTTTCGTCTTCTTCACGTAAAGCGTCCCGTCCACCTGCTCCGTATAAAGATCGTTTGCGTTCACGATCCCCTGAATGAGCTCGCGAAGGGTCCCACCGTTAAAATGCTCCTGGTAGGTGTCTGGAATCCCCTGCTCTACATTGATGTTTATCTTGTACGCCTTACCGATCGCGTAAAACAGGGTTCCAACCTGAGCCTTGTCGCTCGTGTATGCCGCGGCCTGCGAATCGAGCTTTACGTCAAGCGCCGTCGGAGCCGGTGGAGGAGGCGGAGGCGGGAGGGGCGCAGTGGCTACCGGAGCGGGCGGAGGTGCCTCGGCCACAGGAGCCGGCTGCGCAGCCTTCTTCTTCTGCGCGACGGAACTGCTTTGGCACGCCGCCAAAAGCATCACGAATATCGCGACGCCACCTTCCCACCCTATCCGCCTCCATTTCAAATGTTTAAAACTCACGATTCGTTCTTTCGTTGTTTCGTTGCACATAAAAGGATCAGGGGCTTTCGCCGTTCGCGCCCCTCGGCGTGCCCGGCGCGATCCCGAGCTTCTTTTCCAGTGCAGCCCGATCGAAGGCGTGGTCGCACGCAGTCGCAGCCAGCACCCGCTTCTCCTCCACAAGTCTCGCAAGGGAATCGTCCATCATCACCATTCCGGTCCGTTTCCCGGTTGCGATTTCGTGCGCCAAAAGTTCGGTGCGCCCCTCCCGAATCACATTCACAACCGCGTGGGTGCGCCCCAGGAATTCGTACGCCGCCACGAGTTTCTTGTCCCCTTTCGGCCCGTCCGCCCGGATGAGTTGCTGCGCCAGCACGCCCAGAAAGCTGGAAGCCAGTTTGCTTAAGAGGTCCGGCTGCCCCTGCAACGCATCCGTCAGCCTCGTAACCGCGCCGGCCGCCGTTTTTGTGTGCAAGGTCGCCATCACGAAATGCCCGGTTTCCGCAGCCGTTATCGCCGCCTGCACGGCCTCCACCGTCCGCATTTCCCCGATAACGATGACGTCCGGATCCCGACGCATCAGGTCCTCGATCGCCTTCGGCCAGTCCCGGAAGTGTTGCCGGTGCTCGTTTTGGAAGATGCTGGACCTCCCATCGCTCAGGACGTTCTCGATCGGATCCTCCAACGTCTGAATCTTCAGCTCGAACAGCCCGTTTAGGTAGTCCATCGCCGCGGCGAGCGTCGTTGACTTGCCCGTACCCGTGGGCCCGGTCACGAGCAAAAGGCCGCCTATTCGCCGCTTGTTCAAAACCTCGAAAAACTTCTCCGGTATCCCGTACTCCTTGGGATCTCGCCTGCGCATCCGGATCCGGCGCATTTCGAGGACCGGCCCCTTCGTGCTCCTGTAATAGGCCACCCGCCAGCGGTTCTCCCGGTACTCGAACGCGCCTAGCTGCTGCTCGCCGCCTTCCAGGTCGGCTTTCGGCAGGGCATTCTTTAGTAGCTCCGCCCAGCCCTGCTCTGTCGTCGCCTCGCCGGCTTTCGCACAGCCCTGCGCGGTGCGATACCAGGGTTGGCTGCCTGCCCACACTGTCACGTCGCTCGCGTCGAGCTCTAGAGCCCGGTCGAGCTCGGCAATGCACTCCCCGGGTGCGGCCGGACCCGCGGGAGCCTCGGCCGCCTTTCGCTCCAAAGCTATCGTAAGCGGTGGCATGCTCTTAGTTGCTTGGCGGAATGATCGCGTTCGGGTCTGTCGCCTGGGCGCCTTGGACGCCTACTGTCCCCGTGTCCGAGGTGTTCTTAATCCCCGGCACCGTGGTTTTAACCGAGATCGTCGCCGTCGCCGTGTTTGACGCAGCATAGTTTCCCGAGGCAGGCGCCTGGACCGTCACCGTGTACGTTCCTGGGGTTGCCCAGCTAAGTTTTTGCGTGGTGCCGGCGCCCGATGCAGCGCCACCCCAGTTGTAAGACGTGTTTCCCCCTGCCGCCGTGAGCGTGACTGAAGCGTTGACGTAGATGGTGGCTTGCGAAGGCGTTACCGTGATCGTCTGCGGAATCGCGGTCGCAGTCACAAGCGCAGTAGCCGTGTTGCTCTGCGCATAGTTGCCCTGCGCTTGTGCGAACACAGTCACCGGGTACGTCCCAACGGACCCGAAGATCGGCGTTTGAATCGATCCAGTCCCGGTCGCCTGCCCGCCCCAAACATACGGCGTGAATCCGCCGCTCGCTGTAAAGGTCAACGATTGGCCCGCCTGGACGGATGGGTTCGTTGGCGTGATGGAAACGGTCTGCCCCGCCGCACTTACGGTGATTACCGCCGACGCGGTATTGCTCTGCGCGTAATTGTTCCCCGCTGCAGAGAACGCGGTCACAGTGTACGTTCCCACATTCGGGAAACTCGGGCTCTGAGTTGGCCCCGAGCCCGAAATGACACCGCCCCATGTATAGGCATTCTGACCACCGGAAGCAGTCAGTGTCACCGATTGCCCGGCCGTCAGCGTCGGCGCACTTGGGGTAATCGTGACGGTTTGCTGCTTGAGGGTCACCGTCACGGTCGCCGTCGCCGTGTTCGAGGCGGCGTAGTTGCCGCTCGCCGGCGCCTGGACGGTTACGGTGTACGTACCCACCGCTCCCCAGGTCTGCGTTGCACTCGCGTCGGTCCCCGTAGCTCCGCTCCAGGTGTACCCCGTACTTGATCCGGAGGCCGTGAAATTCGCCGCCTGACCGAGTTGCACCGTCTGATTTGCCGGCGTTACCGCCACCGTCTGCGGAGCGGGGTTCACCGTGAGGCTCACGGTCTGCGTCGCTGGGTTGTAATCGGTCCCATCGGTGGGCGTGTACGTCACCGAGAGGGTCTGCGCGCCCGCACTCAGCACCGCGCCCGCGGCCGGCGAGTAAACAAACGTGCCGGGCACATTAGCCGTTGCATTTAGCTGCGTTGCGCCCAAAGCCGTACCGTAGGTGATCGCCGCCGGCGTCGCCCAGGTGATAACCGGGTTTGCCTTGGTTATCGCCCACGTTATCGCGCCCGACGTGCCGGTAAAATTGCCCGTCGCATTTGCTGTTAGGGAATAGCTCCCAACGGGGATCGCTGAGGTTGTGCCGGTTGTCCCGAAGGGCGCTCCGGCCGTGCTAGGCGTTATTGTCGGGCCCTGTGAGGATCCGTTGTAAGGGAACGAGACCGGTGCAACCGTAAAGGTCACAGGCTCCGGGTTGACGACCAGGCTCACCGTTGCCGTCGCCGACGAGTAATCCGTCGTATCGGTCGGAGTGAACGTCACTGAAAGCGTCTGTGTGCCCGCGTTCAGGACCGCGCCTGCAGCTGGCGTGTAAACAAATGATCCCGGCAGCGTGGAAGTCGCATCGAGCTGCGTTCCGCTCAAAGCCGTGCCGTAGGTGATTGCAGCTGGAGTCGGCCAGGTGAGCGTACCTGCTGGCGTTGCCTTCGAGATCGTCCAAGATGTCGCTCCGCTTGTTCCCGTGTAATTGCCGGTCGCAGTCGCTGTCACTGAGTAGCTGCCCGCTGCGGTCGCAGACGTTGTGCCGGTAGTTCCGAACGTTGCCCCGGTGGGACTCGGCGTGAGTGTCGGGCCTTGCGCTGAGCCGTTATAGATGAATGACACCGGCGCGACCGTGAAGCTCACGGCCTTGGGGTTTACGACCAAGGTCACCGTCGCCGTTGCACTCGTGTAGTCTGTCGAATCCGTTGGAGTGAAGACTACCGAGAGCGTTTGGGTTCCCGCGTTCAGGACTGTGCCGGCAGCTGGGGTGTAAACAAAGGTCCCGGGCAGCGTGGAACTCGCATCGAGCTGGGTCGCGTTCAGCGTCGTTCCGTAGGTGATCGCGGCGGGCGTCGCCCAAGTGAGTGTGCCCGCTGGCGTCGCCTTCGAGATTGTCCAGGGCGTCGCTCCACTTGTCCCGGAATAGCTACCGTTCGCCGTCGCCGTCACCGTGTAGCTTCCGGCCGCCGTCGCCGCCGCCGTCCCAGTAGTCCCGAAAGTAACCCCGGCTGGGCTCGGCGTGATCGTTGGCCCCTGCGCCGAGCCGTTATAGGTGAACGACGTGGGCGAGATCGAGAACGAGGCCGAAGAGGCGTTGATTGTCCATATGCCTGTTGTCGTCCCGGTATAGTTGCCGTAGGCCGCCGCGGTTACGGAGTAGCTGCCGGCCGCGGTCGCGTTTGTTGTGCCGCTCACCGAATACGTCGCGCCGCCTACGCTCGGCGTGATCGTCGGGCTCTGCGCTGAGCCATTGTACGGGAAGCTTGGAGTGATCGAAAAGGTAACGGGCTCCGGGTTGATCGTGAGGGTTCCGGTCGCCGATCCGGTATAGTTGGAATCTGTAACAGTCGCGGCCACGGTGTAGGAGCCTGCGTTGGTGGGCGCCGTGCTGCTGCCGTTATAGGTGACACTCACGGATAGGCCTCCGGGACCTGTGGTAACGGTGGCCCCTTGAGGCGAGCCATTGTAGGTCTTGGTCAGGTTACTCAGGGTCACACTCGCGATTGCCTTGCTGATCGTATACCCGACGGACCCGCTGCTGCCGGTATAATTGCCGTTGGCTGTTGCCGACACGGAGTAGCTGCCCGCCGCAGTCGCGCTTGGGGTGCCTCCGAGCGAATACGTGGCACCGGCCGGGTTCGGCGCGATTGTCGGGCCCTGCGCACTGCCATTGTAGGTGAACGACGTGGGCGAGATCGAAAACGAGGCCGGAGCGGGATTGATGACCCAGTTCGAGTTGCCGGTGCCGGTGTAGGTTCCTGTTCCCGTCCCAACGATATTGTAGTTACCCACAGGGATCGCTGTCACGTTTCCGCCCAGTGAGTAAGTAGCGCCGGAGGGAGTTGGGTTTGCTGTCGGTCCTTGCGCAGCCCCGTTGTAGATGAAGGAGAGAGGACTGAAGTTCCAAAGGGATATTGGGGTTGTTATTGGCGAACCCGAGAGGCCCGAAATCTGGAATGCATATTGAAAGTTCGATGCTCCACTGGTTGCCGTCATCGACCAGGTTATGGCAGTCCCCAATGTAAATGAGCCGGTGGACGTGAAACTGTTGCTCTGATTCCCATGGGCGGCGCCTCCTGGGTATGACAGGGATCCGCCTGCGTCTGTGACTGAGGACGCGTTATAGACGTAGCCATTACTGGCATTGCATGCATAATAGACGGTTCCAGCGCTCCAGACTCCCGTTGACGGGTTTCTGGTCAGATTTGAGAAGGTGAGCGTATAGCCGCCCCCAATGCCCAGCATGCCGGCCCACGACGCATTTTGCGATTGTCCCGCCCAACCGTTCATCGACCCGGACCAGGAGACTGGGTTGTCCTGGCAGGAGCCCGCTGTCCCGACCGTTATGCTGATCAAATTGATTTGGGTGTATCCTTGAAGGTCCAGCGCGTAGGTACCGGAAACGGTGCCTCCGGCCTGGGTCACGCTGACATTTGCGAGGTTGTCGTAAGGCCCGGCCGCGAGGCGGCTAGGGCCTGCTGAAAGAATGGCGAGACCCAGCATTAGGGCTGGAATAAGGCGCGGTGTTTTCATGGAACTGGATTTAAGGGCGCTTTTAGGGTGGCAGTTTCGAAAATGCCGCTCACCGCAGCTCGTAGATCTCCACGAGGGCGACGCCGCTCGAGTTGTTGGCGCCGGCAACCTGGGCGGTGTAGGTCCCAGCAGGAAGGGTTGCGACGATGGCTGAATCCGCCGAGCCGGGGGCGAGGGAGAAAGCACCGACTTTCGCGGAGAGGGCGGCCGTGAGGGGCTGTATCGTTATACTGCCTGTTGCGGTTCCGCCGGGTACCGGAGCGTTACTCCATCCGGCGTCCGTTGCGATGATGGCTCCCGAGCTATTAAACAACGTGAGGACGGGTTTGGCTAACGTCCCGGGCACACCGAAGGCCGCGAGACCGGGGCCGTCGCCTCGGATGATCACCGTCTGGGGCGTAGTGCCTCCGATGACAAAGCCGCCGATCAGAATATTGGCCCCTGTGCCAACAGCGGCCCGAGCCGAGATGTTGATCAGTCGATTTGCCGGGGCACCGTTGTCGGCGTCATAGATTTCAGCGAGCGCTACACCGATATTTGTGGTCTGCGACACGACCTGCGCCGTGTACGCACCCGGAGCGAGTGACTCTAGGAGGGCCGTATCGTGGGAGCCGGGCGTGAGGCTGAATGCCCCAACTTGGGCGAAGGTCGAGTCGAGCGATGCGGCCCATCCTTCCGTTGAGACAAGCGAAGTTCCGGCGCTATTTAAGAGCGTCAGCTGGGGATCTTGAAGGAAGTCTGCGATTTCGAATCCGGCCAAGGCAGGGCCGTCACCTCGAATGAGGAGCGATTTATTCGCATTCCCGGTCGTGACGAATCCGGCGATTAGCAGGTTTGCCCCAGTCCCTGCGTAGGCGCGGGCCGAAAGATTCACGATCCATGCATTGGTCGTGACCGTCAGCGTGCCTGCGGTGGTCGAGGCCGAACCGGCGGAATTTGTCACAACGACTGAGTGGGCACCTTGGTTTCCAGCGGTTGGGTAGACCACCTCCGTGGCGCCCGTGGCGCCGGCGATCGCGACGCCGTTCAAGTACCATTGGTACGAAGTCGGGCTGCCCGTGGTTGACGCCGTAAGCGTGATCGGCGCCGAGCCATTTGTGACCGGCGCGGATGGAAGCGGAGATGAGACATTTACGGAGAGGCCCGCTGGGGGCGCCTCTAGCGCCGCCGCGATCTGCGCCACGTTGGGGATTCCAATACCCGTGATCAGGTCATAGGTCGGGCCTACATTGTAGGCTCCGTTCGTGTCTAATGCGCCACTGGGGAAGCTTGAGAATGCCTCGCCCTCATATGATAGGTAGCCCTGGGTGACGTAGTTCATCGCTCCCGTTCCCGCGAGCGGGTAGATTTTCGGCCCAAGGAGCCCGATGGGGGCATGTCCCGTCGACTGGAGCGATTGGTTAAGGATCGCGCAAAGTGCGGCCCAGATTGGGGAAGCTTCGCTGGTTCCGGCACACCCACTGTCGCCCCCTATGTAGGCATATAGCCCTCCGTCGCTCCCAGCGGCTTCGGCCGCCACGTCGGGAATGCAGCGCATGGTGCCAGCAGGTACCCCTGGACCTGTCTGCCACGACGGACGCGAAAAGACCGTGCTGATGCCGCCGCCGCTTCCGCCTCCAGAGCCCATGGGCGTGCCGTCGTTTGTCCACTCAGGGTTTGTCCCCTCGGTCCAAGCGAGTTCCACTTTTACTCCGCTGATCGGAGAGCTTTGGGAACTGGGGTCGGTCTGATTCAAGACCTGTTCAGTCCCACCGACGGCGGTCACGTAAGGATCAGAAGCGGGGTATTCCGCCGTGAGGGGAGAGTTGGGATTATACGACAGGTATTGAGTAGCCGAGTCCGGGTTGCTTCCACCATCGCCGGAAGGGGCAAACGTGGTCACGCCTTGAGCAGCGAGGGCCATGAAGTATTGGCTGGCTGCGGTCGGCGCGATCGCTTCGGGCTCCGCTGAACTGAACGAGAGCTGGTGGATGTTCGGGAACTGCTTCAGATCCGAAAGGACCGCTTGAGCCGTCGAAGTGTAATCGTTCAAGCAGTAGATGCGGATCTGCGCTCCAGGGCAGAGGCCGCTCACGATCTCTGCGTCCATGGTCACTTCATATCCGGGTGTAAGGCCGCTCGAAGTATCGTCATTGTAGACGGGGTAGTTACTCGGGTTAATGATCGTTACGTCCGCCATGGTGTGCGGAGAGCCGATCTTCGCCCAGTAGGTGGTTAGATCCGTCGGATTTGGCGCACTGTTGAATCCGAAGATGGCGATGATTTGCCCTGTGCCGTCGCCGACGCCTATGGCGCCGTACTGGTCGAGTATGTACTGCGGTCCGTACGTGACTTTGCCGATCGGGTTGTAAACCGTCGCCGGGCGTGGACGAAGATGCGGCTGCAGTTGCAAGATGCCCATGGCCGCCTTTGCGATTCCCGTAGGGATCGACGGCGTTGAGACTGCAGACGTGTACTCTTTGCCGTCGTTGCCGCGAACGCGGGCGAACCGGACTTGAAAGGCGTTCGCGACTTGTGAGACCTGGCCGCGCGCCATGACGCTCATGTGGGTGCTGTCCTCGGGCCCTACCGTCAGGCCTTGAGAAAGCGCCCAGTTGGCGACTGCAGTCCACGTGTCGTGGGTGGGATAGTAGCGGGCCTCCATCTCCGATGCGGAGACGATCTCGCCTTTCTGGATCTTGGCATCCAGTTCGGCGACATTGCGGAGGCCAAGCGTGATCATCGCCGATTGCGGAGCGGCTAGCTCCTGGCCCGTCACCTGCGTTCTTACGACGCGGCTGGCGTCGACAGCCTTTACCGACTCCGCAAAAGGATGCCGGTCGTCCGCGACATTGGCGGCGTCCGCCCAAGCACTATGGCCGAGGGCCAATAGTCCCACCGTCACAAGCAGGAATATCTTTGGATAGCTCATCGCCATTGCCATCGGTTGGACATGGCGCTGCGGCGTCAAAAGCTGGTCGCCCTTCTTTGGCGCTGTGTTTCGGCCTTTCATTGGAGGGTGATGTCCTCGTTTTTCCGAAGCCACCTCTGGTAATAAAGGATCGCCGAGCCTTGCGTCTGCCCGGTGTAGATGTGCAGCAAACGCCCCTGCAGAATCGGAGGGGACGTCGTTGGGCCGCTCCCGGCCAGACTCACAAACGAATTCAGGTCGTTGTTATAGTACACATAGGCGTTGTTGATCGTGCTCGTGTTCGAGACGACGAAGGTGAATTTCGGAACGGTCACTTTCACCACACGGAACGCCGGCAGGAGGCTCACACCGTTCGAGCCGTTCCAGGCCGTCACCTGCGAGGCCGACATTAACGAGG
>Ga0302195_10000149_pt1 | contig 51361 bp, 49 predicted proteins | sample II_Bog_N1_2_FD_198778 | JGI IMG/M metagenome (GOLD analysis project Ga0302195, IMG submission 198778) | Peat permafrost microbial communities from Stordalen Mire near Abisko, Sweden - II_Bog_N1_2 | ecosystem: Environmental > Terrestrial > Soil > Wetlands > Peat | place: Sweden: Abisko...
GGAATAGTTGCCCACAAAGTTGTCGAAGATGTTCTGGTCGCCTTCCGCGCGGCTGCTGACATAGGAGAAAACCAGTTGCTGATTGTCCTTCCAGGCAAGCTTCGCGGTCAGTTCACCCTGGCGGTAACGTGACTCGCCGCTGCCATCCAGCACATTCTCGTTCACGTTGCCCAGCAGATCCGTATGCAAAACAATCAGCCCCACCGATCGGTTATCCGTATACACGGCACGAATGTGCAGTAGCTTTCGAAAGCTGTGTTCCAGCTGCGTATTCCAGGTAACTCCGCGTGGCGAAAAAGCCCCCGCCACGCGCTCTCCGTGGACCAGAAACGAACTCGGCCCCGTGACACTGCCGATCACATCGGCAAACAACTGGGGCGTGCCGATCACGCTGCCATCGGGTGCGTACATGGTAATCGTTCGGTCGGGATAGCGGCTGAAGGCATAAACATCAAGCGGAATGTGATCGTAAAACTGACCATATCCTGCACGAAAGACCGTTTTATTTTTCGGGAACGGAGTCCACGCAACGCCGGCGCGCGGCGCGAAGCGCAGACTCTCCGCCAGGCGTTGATGCTCCACCCGTAACCCCGTGTCAACCGAGAGCCGCGAGCCGAGGGTCCAGTGGTCCTGCCCGTACCCGGTAAACTCCAGATCGGTACGCTTATAAGGCGCCTGATTCGCAAAATCGATACTCTCGAGCAGCCGCCCTTCCGGGTTCTCAATCTCCACCGGCCGGTAAGTAAACTGGCCGTGATCGCTCGAAACAGTCAGCGACGTTCCCGCCTTGATCTGATGCGCCCCGAACAACCTCAACGGTTTCGGCGACCAGATCTCCAGCCATTCCCGGCGAAACGCATCGCGCGTCTGCGTGCCGAAATAGTTGCCCTGGTTACCTTCCGGCGTGACAATTTCGTTCCCCTGCCCCTGCGCGCCAATGAAAGTGTGATAGCGCTGGTAGGCCAGCGACGTATCGAGCGTGCCGCCCCAAAGCCCCAGATGATCCGCCACTGTCCCTTCATACGCATCCTGCGCATAGCTCGGAGTCACCGGCTGCGGATTGAAGTAATTCGGATTCACAAAGTTCGTGTGCTCCGGATCGAAATGGAAGGTCGCATTCACGATCTGCCGCTGCGAAAGAATGTAATCGATCTGCGTAAATGAATTCACGCGCTCGTTCTTCGACAGGTTGTATGGATACGGCAGCGTCCGGTCGGCCGCCTTATCCAGGAAATACAACAGCGACGAAATGATAAACAGGCGATCTTTGATCACCGGTCCACCCAACACCGCGCGCGGCGTCTCATTCGCGATCCCGCGCATGTGATAGCTCCGAATGCGGAAATCGGGAAACGGATCGTTCAGATCGTAGTGCCACTTATCGCCCCCGCGGCGCGTTTCCACGGCCACGACGCTCTGCGTGAAGCGCCCGTATTGCGCCAGAAACGGCGTGTTCAGCACGTTCAGCGTCTCGATCGAATCGAGCGGCACCGTCTGACCGAATTTGCCCGTCGCCGGATCGGTCACGTCGCTCTCATTCACCACCAGGGAACTGCGCTGTTCTCCCGAGCCATCAAGAAGCAGTTCGCCGCTGGGCGCTCTGATAACGCCCGGTACCAGCGGCAGTGCATCCGCAACGGTCGCCGGGTTCGACGGCAGAATCTTCACCTCGTCGGGATGCAACTCATAGTTTTGAGAAGCGCTCTGCTCCATGGGGGCCGATGTCGAGGCGCTCACGTCCACACTCGAACGGTTCACCTGCGGATTCATCGTCAGCGTGATCTCCGCCAGAGGCTCGCCCGTAATCTCCAGACTGGCGATACGGTCCTCAAACCCCTCTTTGGTGGCTTTTACGGTCCACGTGCCGCAGGGCACTTCTCTGAAATCCGTGACGCCGGAAGCCTGCGTCGATTGCGTCGCAACTTCGCTGGTATCGGTCCCGACCCTGACCTTCGCCGCGTAAACCGGCGCTTCCTGCGAATCTTTAATCAGCACCCGAACGTCGGCCGGCTGGCAGGTCTGTGCCTCCGCCGCCGCGCAGGCGCAGAGCGCCAGCAGACCCGCAAAACCGAGGCTCACGCTTCGCTGCATTCCTGTATTATCATCCGCCGCATTCCTGTATTATCAACCGAGGGACTCGCCCCGTCCGTGTATACTTTTTTTTGACGACGACTAACATGTCAGCGAAGGGTTCAACTATGCGAAGATTCTTGACTGCGGTCTTACTTGCGGCATCCGCGCTCTATGCCCAGGCCCCGGCGACCGCTCCTGCGGCGACCGTCTACACAATGGGTCCCGATTCACAGCCTCATCCCGACACGCCCAAAGGCGTCACCACAAAGTACGTGCTGCCCCAGGGTAAGTTTTATCCGGGAACGCCGCACAACTACCAGGTCTATGTCCCCGCCCAGTACGACGCCCAAAAACCGACGCCCTTCATGATCTTTCTCGATGGCGGCGGCTCGGTCAATGGCGGCACGCACGTTCCCGTGGTCTTCGACAACCTGATTGCGAAAAAAGAAATTCCGCCCATGATCGGGATCTTCATCGATCCCGGCGTGCTGCCCGCGCTCAGCCCCGAAGCCCAAAGCCGTTACGAGCGAATCTTCGAATACGATACGATCAACGGCCGCTTCGGCCAGTTCCTGATCGACGAACTCATTCCCGAAGTGGCGAAGAAATACAATCTTTCGAAAGATCCCAACGACCGCGGCATTCAGGGCGCAAGCACCGGCGCTGTAGGCGCTTTCATGGCGGCCTGGGAACATCCCGATCAGTTCCGGCGCGTGATGAGTTTCATCGGCACGTTTGTCGCGATGAAGGGCGCCGATACCATGCTCGCCATCGTTCGCAAGTCCGAGCCCAGGCCGATCCGCATCATCATGCAGGATGGCAGAATCGATCACCTGGTTCCGGGGCAGCCGTTCGGCACGTTCTTCGCGGGAAGCTGGCCCATCAACAACCAGGTGCTTTACGAAGACCTGCAATTCGCCGGCTACGACGTGAAATTCGAGCTGGGCGAAAGCGGCCACGATGGCAGACAGACCTCTGTCATCTTTCCCGACATGATGCGCTGGCTGTGGCGCGATTATCCGAAGCCGATCGCCGCGCAACCGCCGGGCGGCTTCGGCAAGCCCGGCTGGGATCCTCGCGCCCAGGTCTTCTCCGTCGTCTCGCTCGACAAGCCGTGGGAACAGGTGGGCGCCAGCTACAAGTCGGCAGCCAGCCCCGCGCCGGATAAGGATGGCAACGTCTACTTTGCCGATCCCGTTGCCAGCGTGATCTATAAATCCGACCCCGATGGAAAAGTAACCGCGTTCAAAAGCAACACCGGCGGCGCGAAGGCTCTGCGCATCGGAGGCGATGGACGTCTCTACGCCTCCGAGCCTCAACAAAAGCGCATCGTTTCCTTCGGGCCCTCGGGCGATGAGAAGATCGTCGCGCAGAACGTAGTGGCCGACGATCTGGCAGTAACCGCGAAAGGCGGCGTTTACTTCGTCGATGGTGCGCATAAGACGGTGGGACTGGCCGAAGGCGGAAAAACACGCGTCGTTTTCGACGGCAAGGAGATGTTGTTGCCCGCCGCGCTGACTCTCTCGCCCGATCAGGCCATGCTGGTGGTGGCCGATGCGCAGAATAAATTCAGCTGGTCCATGCAAATCGCCGCCGATGGCTCGCTCGTCAATGGCGAACCGTTTTATCGGGTCGATATGCCGGATATTTCACCCTACAGCGGCGTTTCCGGCGTGACCATGGATGCCGAGGGTGAGGTTTTCTTCTCTACCGCGCTGGGTATACAGCTGTGCGAAGCCAACGGTCGCGCCGCCGCGATCCTGAGCAAGCCGGAGCCCGGCACCGTCGCCGGAATCGCGTTCGGCGGCAAAGATCTCAACTGGATATACGCAGCCGAGGACGGCAAGTTGTTCCGCCGCCCGTCGCTGAAGAAGGGCATCGCCGCGTGGGCTATCGTGAAACCGCCCAAGCCGCCGCTGTAGCCTTAGAACGTGATGGTCATCCTAAATCAGATGGGCGAAGTCTTGTTCCGTATCCCCGATGGATGGGATCCGATATTCGAGGATCGCGACTTGCTGGCCGGTGCACAGCTTCAGGGAGCGCAGCTCAGGGTCGCGGATTTAGGTAACGCCAATCTTGCGAATTCGTGTCTGGCCGGCGCGGATCTTTACCATGCATTCCTCAACGCAGCCAGTTTGAATGGCGCAGATCTTCAGAGCGCCTGTTTGAGAGGTGCGGACCTTGAGGACACAGATCTCCGTTTCGCCAACCTGTCAAACGCCGACCTCGGATTCAGCGACATCGGCCAGGGCACGCGATTAGGCGGAGCGAATCTGAGCGGTGCGAACATAGACGGAGCGCAATTCGCAGGCGCTATCTATGATCAGACGACCATTTTCCCTGATGGATTCCGCCCTTGTGACCACGGAATGCGATTCTTCTGAAGGTTTAACCTTAACGGCGGTTTTAGAGAAGCTTTACGCGCTTGCCGCCCCTCCCAGCAAGCGCTTTACGCGGTGAGTACGCCACGGTTTTCTGTTCAGGCCGGCTATCCCTTCGCCCGCGCCGGATAGTGTCTCCGCACAATCGCCAGCCCCACGAACGCAAAGATCATGGAAACCGCCAGAACCGCCAGATACGCGCCGCTTCCGGCATGGATGACCGCCGCGCCACCGAGCGAGCCCAGCATCCCCCCGGCGCGGCCCACGCCCGCGGCGCACGCGATACCCGTGGCGCGAATCCGCGTCGGATAAACGTACGCAGCCAGCGCGAAAAGCGTAGTCTGGAGCGCATGGGCGAAGAACCCCTCCACTCCGAATCCGCCAATCAGCATCGTGTGTCCGCCCCTCGGCGCAATGTGCATCAACTCCAGCGCAACAGCGGCAGCGGTTCCGCCGGCCGCGACCCATAGCAAAGGCCGCCGTGAGCCGAGCACCGTGACTCCCGCCGTGCAAATCAGAATCCCGAAAATACCGCCGAAGTTATACGCCGATAGACCTGAAGTGGCCGTAATAATATCCAGCCCCTTCGACGTCAGCATGGAAGGCAGCCAGCTGAACACCAGATAAACCCCGACCAGATTGGCAAAAAAAGCCAGCCACAGCCCCAGCGTGTCGCGAAGAAACTCCGGCGCGAACAACGCCCGGATATGGCCGCTCTCCGTCTTCGTCTCTGACTCGCTGTCAAATACGGTGTGCGCGCTGACGGCATGCCCCATCCGCACCAGAAGCCGTATTAGTTCGTCGCGCCTCTCCGGAAAACGCGCCAGATAACGGGGCGATTCCGGCAGTGCCACCAGCAACAGCAGCGCGATCAGCAGCGGAGCCGCTCCCCCCACCACGTAAAGCGCGCGCCATCCCATGGAGGGCAATATGTAAGCCGCAACCAGGCCTGCAATCATGCCGCCGATCGGCACGCACAGCAGCGTCAGCATCACCGCCATCGCACGTCTGCGCATCGGCGCGAATTCCGCCGTCAGCGCACTGGCGTTTGGCAGAGCGCCGCCAACGCCCAGACCCGCAAGCGTGCGCAGCGCGCCCAGCTCTGTCAGCGTATGGCAAAAAGCCGTCGCGATCGTCGCCGCGCCAAACACCATCACGCACGCGATCACCGTGAGACGTCTGCCCAGCCGATCGCCGCAATAACCCGCAAACGGACTCCCCAAACCCATGCCGACCAGCCCGAGCGCCGCTATAGGAGCGAAGGCCGCTCGCGCCAGATGCCACTCGCGCATAATCGAGGGCATCGCAAAGCCCAGGATCTGCAGGTCGAAGCCATCGAAAATAATGGCCAGCGCCGCCAGCAGCGTGAGCAATTTCTGATATGGACCCCACGCCCCGGTATCGAGAAACGAACTGACGTTGATAACCGGCGCATCGCGACTGATCGGCACGCCGGTTAGTCCAGTTTCTTCAGCCAGATATTGCGGACGGAAACCTTCGTCGTCGCTTCAATCTCAATACCGAATATCCCAGGCTGATTGTTCGATGAATCCGGATCGTCATCCACCATCACCGCCATCAACTGCCCGTTCAGAACATGAATAAAGGTGCCGCCCCGCGCGATCACCGTGTACTCGTTCCAGTCGTTCATTTTTACCAGCTTGCCAAGTTCGGCGCGGTCGCCTATCGCGCCCATGATTCGCCTGCCGCCCACGCCCGCGCCTTCCACCACCTCGCCCCGCCACGCCTCAATCCGCATGGGAGTATTCTCCGAATAGAACTGTCCGGAGTAAACCTGGCTCGGCCAGAAATCCGCCTGTGGACCCGTCATCATCCACGCCAGATTCACCGGACCGACGTTCGCGGTAACAGCCGGCGAAATCCCGGTGAGCCACGGGATACCAGTCTTGCTGCGATACTGCAAACCGCTGCCTCCATTGCCTTCCACTTTGATCTCGAATTTGAGCGTGAAGTCCTTCGCCACCACATCGCGATACGCTATATAGGTGTTGCCGCTGGGATTCGCCGCCGTGGATTCACCCACAATCGCTCCACCCTCCGCGCGCCAGAACTTCGGATTGCCATCCCAGCCCTTCAGACTGACCCCGTCGAAAAGCGATACGTAGCCGCGATGATCGTTGAAATCGTACGGCTCGGCCTCCAGTCCGTTCGCTTGCGGATAATCGCCGCCCCAGACCACCAGCGAAGCCAGTTGCTCGTCATCCAGCTTATTCGCGCTCGCCTGAACTTTCGCGAACGCATCGGCGCGCGCGTTCGCCAGAGCAAGTTCCGCCGCCGCCACAACGTCCGCTTTCGCCTGGATCGCTGCATCGTTGCGTGGTTGCGCATAGGCTGCCGTCGTGAGAGCGGTGCGGGCCGCTGTAAGCGCCTGCGCCATCGGCGTCAGGTTCGCCGTCATCGCCATCAGCACATTGGCCTGGGCCGGCGTGGCATGCGGAAACGTAGTGCTGCGCGCACCACCGCGCCCCGCCGCGCCACCTCCTGCACCACGACCGCCGCCGCGTCCACCGCCGCCTGTCGAAGCAAACACGGTCACCTGCTCGGCGCTCAGCTTATTCGACGATGCCTGCAGCTTCTGGAACCCGTCGGCACGCGCCTTAGCCAGCGCCAGTTCGGCGGCCTTTACGGCATCTACCTTCGCCTGTATGGCGGCCTTTCCCGCCAGAGAAGCCTGAATCACCGCCGCCCGCGCATCCGTCAGCGCCTGATTCGCCGACGCCAGATCCGCATTCATCTGCGCGATCGCCGCCGTTTGTTCGGGCGTAACGTTCGGTATGCCGCCGCGGCCACCAGGCGCCTGCCCCCAGGCGAGAAAGCTACAAGCGAGAAAAGAAACGATCAAACTGGAATATTTCGGCATATATAGAGCGCTTTCGATGCTTTAGAAGTATATCGAAAACCCCGCCGAGTTGCCCCAAAAAAGCGAAAGGCGATACAACTTGCGCTGTATCGCCTGACACCGTCTTCCGAAACTGAATGAAAGCGTTAGTAAGTGAAGCGAAGCGTCAACTGCACTCGTCTGGTTCCGGTAACGCCGCCGGCGCCAAGTCCCTGCCCCACGCTCACCACATTCCTCGATTCCCCAAAGAACGGTGAATTCAGAACGCCATCCGGATTAGCCAGATTGACATGGTTGAAAATGTCGGTGACGGCAACCGTCAGGCCGACGTTGTAGCGGTGACTGTTGCCACCGCCGACCGCGCCCAAGCCGCCGCCACGTCCGCCACCACCGCCAAAGCCACCACCACCACCTCCGCCGCCGCGTCCACCGCCGCCACCACCACCACCGGGAGCACCGCCACCGCCACGTCCGCCGCCACCGCCGGGTGCGCCACCACCACCGCCACCGGTAGCGGCCGCGACATTACGCTTTTCACCCCAGCCCCAGGTACGCGAGAAACGAACATCCGCATCCCATCGGCTGGGTCCGTTGGCGTAGTTAATCGGTATCGGCGTTGCACCCAGGGCCGGCTGGAGATTGAAATTCCCAAACGGTGTGCACTGGATATGCGGCGCCGGCGCAGCGCAGTTCGCGCCGAGCGCAAGCGACGGCCGGTCGTTAGTGACGCCGTCGTTGTTATTGTCCACGCCGGTCGTAATATTGAACGGTGTCGAGGAATTTGCCATAAACGTGGGAGAAGCCGTCCACCCATAAGGCAACCCCACCGTACCGATCAGGTTGAAGCGGTTGCTGGGAATCGCGGCCCGGCCCCAGTCCTGATAGATATTGAATTCGTTGCTCGGCAGACCGTTAACGTTGGTGTGGTAATCGGTCCACGCCCAGTAGCCGTTCAGTGACACATGGGTATTCACCCGCGTATTCACGCTGGTAATCACCTGCAGTTCTTTGTACAGGCCCGAGTCCGAGTAGAGGAAGATATTGCCCTGTCCCGGATACGGAAGCACTCCGTACAACGGATTGATGGCATTGATCTGCTCTTCGCGCATATCGTGAACGCCTCGCGAATCGGTCAGATTGAGTGTCAGCGTGGTTCGCCCCGGCAATGCGCGCTCAATCGAGCCCGCTGCCTGATACATGGCGGAAGCCTTCAAATTAGAGGCGACTTCGTAAAGCGCCTGCGGACTCGCCGTCAGTACCGCGGTCGACGGAATCGCCGCACCGCTGTTGCCAAAGTTGGAGAGCACCGGATACGAAATCGCTGTCGGTGTCGACAGGTTGATCGAGTAGTTCTGCTGTCCGAACCCGTCATATCGCAACGCATTCAGCGTGTCGGCGATCGGGAAACGATTGTAGAAGATCCCATAGCCGCCGCGCAGCACCGTCTTGCTGGTCTTGCCGGGCTTCCCGCCAGGCGCCCAGGAAACTGCCAGACGCGGCGCGAGATCGGCTTTATCGGAGATATTGGTCTGCATCTCGTAGCGGAACCCGGCGCTGATAGTGATATTCGGACGGAAGCGCCAGTCATCCTGCCCGAAGATACCGGCATCGAACTGATTCACCTTGAACTCCGGAATACCGGCGTTCAGCGAATAAGACGTCGGTCCGCAGCCATCGTTCAGAATGTTCTGCATCGAAACGCCCTGATTCAGCAGAATCTCCGTGTATTGATAATCCTGAATCGAAGTTGGATCTGTCAGCGCCGGAAGAGATGGATTATTCAGGCTTCCGTTGAAGCACGATGCCCCGGCGGGGTTATTGGGTGTCGTGAATGAATAGGTGCCGTTGAAATTATTGGTAGACTGCGCGTCGGTCTGGCTCTCACGAACGCGGGCTCCGAACTTCAGGGTGTGCTTGCCCTGCGTAATCGTGTTCATTTCCTGCAGTTCGTAAAGCCGGTTGCGCGTGAAGTTCGCCTCCGTGTTGCCGCCCGAGGTAAAGGCACTGGCCACATTGATCGTCGGGCCCGGGCTGAAATCCGCGTTCTGGTTCGATCTCTGATCGTTAAACTGGAACAGAATCTCGTTGACCGACTTCGTTCCGATCACCATCGTCTCCGTAGCCTGAACCGTGTTGTTCCGGTTGTTGCCAAGAACTTCCTGCGTCGGCAGCGCAATACCGCCCACGCCGCTTTCGCTGTGACCCGTGCTGCGCTGATAGCGCAATACCAGGGTGTTGTTCGAATTAATCGCGTAATCGATGCGCGGATTCAGCATCCAGTTCTGCGAAGGCGTCGCAAAAGTGGCAATGTAGGCTGTCGGCGCGAACGGAAACGACGGGGCCAGTGTTTCCCCATTGATCAGCTGCGCCGTGTTGAAGTTGCGATCCGTGATCGTCAGAAACCACGACAGCTTCTTGCCCAGCGGTCCGCTGAGAGCCGCTTCATACTGCTTGTTGTTGTATTGCGGATACGGCCCCACCACAAAAGGGTCGCGCGTATCCAGATCGTGATCGCCAAAAATAAAGAAGCCGCTGGCGTGATACGCGTCCGTGCCCGGCTTGGTGAAAATCTGAATGCGTCCGAAGCCCGGGCTATCGAATTCCGATGCGAACGGATTTGAATTGATACGAATTTCGCGAATCGAGCTCTTTGGGGGCATCTGGCCGCCACTGAAGCCATCGATAAAAATCTGCGGACCGTTCGGACCCGCCGCCGGACCGGCCATCGCCGTCAACTGCGCTTCCAGATCGTCCGGATCGTCCGGCAGTGCGTCCAGATCGGCCTCGGAAAGAACGATCGCGCCCGCATTCTGCGAAGGATCCACGCTCACCGTGCCCACCGTGCCCGCCGTCACATCCACCTGCGCCGCCTGCGAAACAATATCCAGCGCAATATCGAGCGGACTCGCCTGACCCGACGTCACCGTCACGTTCTGCGTCGCATCCACAAACCCCGGCGCCGTAATTCGCACCGTATACGTTCCTGCCGGCAGGCTCAGCGTGTCCTGCCCCTGGCCGTCCGTCTTATCGTCCCGTGTCTGCCCTGATCCGGTCACGTGAACCGCGGCGCCCGGCACAATCGAAGCCGATGGATCTTTCACCGTCACCTTGATCGTGCCCACTCCCTGCGCATACAACCCCTGTGCGGAAACCACAAGGAAGGCCGCAAAAACGACCGACGAACCTGCTTTTTTTATAAGTGTAGTAGCCATCAGCTTGTACTTGTCCCTCACAACTGTCCCTGAAAAGACGCCAAAGCACTGTGTTGGTTACCCCAGAGGCGCCGGAGGAGAAGATCTTTACATACATATAAGAATCTCCTCGGACCGCAGAGCAGCGGAACCGGTTCCGCAAACCCGTAATCAGCTGATTCCAGACAGCTTGTGCCATCCAGGTCACGTTTAGCTCCGCAAACGTCCCGTCTTCTCCACCCAGTACCGCATCATCGCCGCGCAATCCCGCGATTCCTTCACCGACGCCAGTTCGGCAATCGTCCATCGCATCTTGCGCCCCCAGTTCGGATACTCCGCCGTCGTTCCCGGCAGATTCTGCTGGTGCAGTTCCTTGGTCAGATCTTCCTGATTGATCAGCCACATCGTACACCGCGTCGACGCCAGAAATCCCGATATCGCAAAGTGCAGTTCCCCGGTCAGATCCGGAATCTTCGACGCGTCGCGCCCATAATTCGCCGGCATCAGCCCCGCCGCAAACAGCGCGTCCAGCAAATGCTGCTTATCCTGCGTCCTGTCCCTGTGCTGCGCCAACCGCAGATCGTTATCGATGGTTCGCGCCCGAAAACGCGCCTCGATATCCTCGCCAACCCAGTACCCCGCCATCGTCGCCAGGTCGTGCGTCGAGGTCGAAGTCAGCGCCTGAACCGGATACTCCGCCGGTGCGCGAAACTCCAGCGCATTGCGCTCAAACGCCCGCTCAAAATAAAGCAGCTTATAACTCAGAATCCCGAAACGCGCCAGCGTCTCGCGCACCTCGTCCTCCACCGTCCCCAGATCTTCGCCCACAATGACGCACTGATTGCGCACGCTCTCCAGCGCCAGCACCCGCACCAGATCCTGCGCCCGGTCCCGCACATAGGCCCCGTCTTTCGCGCTGTGCCCTTCCGGAATCCAGTACAGCCGGAACAACCTCATCACGTGATCGATGCGCAGCGCCCCGCCATGCCGCATCGACTTGCGAATCGATTCCGCAAACAGCCGGTAACCCTCCGCCCGATGCCGCACCGTATTCGGCGGCGGGAACGACCAGTCCTGGCCATTCGGCGAAAAACCGTCCGGCGGCGACCCCACCCGGCATCCCGTAATAAAAAACGGCCGCCACGCCCACAAATCCGAGCCGCACCGGTCCGTCGCCAGCGCCAGATCGTGGTAAAGCCCGATGCTCATCCCCGCTTCGATGGCATGTTTCTGCACCGCCGCAATCTGCCCGTCCACCAGCCACTGCAGCCAGCCGTGAAACAGGATCGCGCGCGCGTTCCCGCGGGCAAACTCGGCAATTGCCGGATTCGCCGGATCGCGATACTGTTCAGGCCAGTCGGGCCAGATCCAAAGGTCCGGATTCTTCGCGTGCAGGTATTCGTCGAGCGCGCAGTAAGTGGCATAAAGCCGCAGCAATTCGCCCTCGCGCGCAATCCACGCCAAACACTCCGGCCCCGGCGGATTCGTCTCGAAAATCCGATCCAGCGCCTTCCGCTTCACCGCCGCGACTTGCTCATACTCAACAGTCGGAGCCTCGCGCAAACGCTTCAGTTCCGCCGGATCTTCCGCCGCCCGGTAACCTTCCACGCCCTCCACATCCAGATACAGAAAATTGCGGTAGAAAATGCTGTTCGGCAGATAAGGACTCGTATTATACGGTCGCCGGTTATGAATCGCATGCAGCGGATTCAGCGCGATAAAATCCACGCCCAGCGCCGCCACGGACCAGTCGACCAGGTCCCGCAAATCCCGGAAATCGCCGCAACCCCAGTTCCGGTCCGAACGCAGCCCGTAAAGCGTCACCCCAAACCCCGCATTACGCCGCGCCGGCTGCCACGCGCGATCCGGAGCCACAATCAGCCGCGTCGTGCGCCTGCCCGATTGCGTTTCGTGATACCCAAGCGGCAATTTCGGAGCCGTCGCGCCCGCCTTCAGCCGTATGCGTTCGCCCGCTTCGGTGACGATCTCAAGGTCCGACGCCGCAATAAACGGATCCGACTGGCTCATCACGACAACGGAAGCCGTTTCAACCGCAACCCCGCCCGTAGCCGCTTCTATCGCCGCAATGATGGCGCGATTCGTCGCTTCGGTGGTGACGTGTGGCGTCCCGAAGTTATCCCAGAATTGTTGCTGAATTCCAAGCCGTTCCGCTGCGTCACGAAGGGCGTCGTCGAATGGCACTGAAATCAGTTTACCGTGGCGGCTTTGTCAGAATTCCAGCTTGTCGATTAAACCGTTTAATTGCGTCTGCAAGTGCGTTTTCTGCTGGTCGAGTTCTTTCTGCCGGTCGCGCGATTTCGCGATGGCAACTTCCTGATCGGCCAGCTTCCGCGCGTAATCCTGCACCATTTGCTGCTGATTGCTCACCTGCGAAAGACTCGCGATATTCTGGCGATTCCGCTGTTCGTCATTCGTGGTCGACTGGATATCGGCATCCACCTGCCGCCGTTCCGCATCTCCGGCCGCGATTTGCGTTTTCAGATCCGAAATCTGCTGCAACTGCCGGCGTGCGGCATCCGAAATTCCCTTGTTCTGGATGTACACGAGCAGCCCATCCGGGTTAAGCGATGAGACCTGCGTGATCTGGTTGTACACATTTTCCTCGGTGACCGGAAACGTGACATCGCCTGAAGCGGGAACTTTGACCTCGAACCGGTACGCATCGCGCGCGACCTCGGCCGGCTTTGCCGTATCAATGAGGTTATAGCCCGGGCGTACCGGATATTCGACGATCAAGGTCTTGGTTCGTGGGTCAACATTGTGCACCACGTAGGTTTTCTTCGCCACGATGGCGTTCGTGGTCGTCAACGCTCCGTTGTGCGCCTTCAGCGACCGAACATAGTCGGTATGCGAATCCTGATTTGTGGATATCCGCGTACCCAGATCCACGCCGTAACTGATGAACCGCTTGTCTTTGGCCTTAATCGTTTCCACCAGCGCCTCACCCGCATAAGCGCCCGCATCGAAAACCGTGACCGGACCGCCATCGAGCGTCAAGCCAGTGTCATTGGTCAGTTCAGCCGCGTTCAGCGGGTTCGCACGACTCGAATCCGAATAAATAATCAGCTTGCGAACCGCGATTTTCTGCTGCAGAAAAGGCAGCATAGCCGACTCATTCTTCTTCACCGTGACAGGGTTGCGAATCGAGTACCGGAAGAGGTCAGCAAGCTCACCCGCAGGCCCCAGATCCGCAAGAGTGCTAGGAACGGCTCGTGACATCATCGGTAGCGTCTCTGTCTGCACCTGGGCCGCCTGAGCAGTAACAGAAATCGAATCGGCCACACCCGGACCGCCCATGCCTCCAACCGCGAACTGCTTGGCCGGCGGCGGCGGAGGCACAGCCTTCGCCAACCCCGCCACCGCCCCCGAATAAACCGTAGGCGCCACCGCCTCATCCTCCGCCAGTTCCGCCCCCTTCCGCTGAATATACTTCGGCGCATACAACTGACTAATAAACGAAATCGGCTTCCCCGAAACCAGAGAAATCTTCACATTCGTCCAGTCCTCGCCAGTCGTGTTATCCACAATCGCCCAACCCTCCAGCGTCGGCTGCGTCCCCGTATCGTCCAGCATCAGCCGATAGCTCGATTTCCACGCCGGCATCGGCATAATGTACGACGCCGTCACATCGTGCGACTTCGCATCCGTCGAATCGATATAAACGCTCCGCTTATCCTTCGACCGCGAACTCGTCAGCGCCGCCAGATAATCCTTAAACTGCATCTGCAGCTGCACATCCGTGAAATGAATCGAATTCGCAGCCGCCAGATCCACGTTGCGCAAATCGCCCGAATCCATCAGCAAAGTCAGCTGTTCGCGCTCCGCATGGTCTTTATCGCCCGCAATTAACCGCGCCGAAACAATCGCGCCCGCCACTTTCTGCGGACCAAAATCCATCTCCACCCGCGCGCCCTTCAGCTGATCGATCACCGCCGCCAGCGGCTGACCGTTCCCTATCCGAAACGGAAACTCATTCAGCTTCCGGTCCAGCGGAACGTCGGAGTCGTACCGCAACCCGTTCACCTTGCCGCCCTGATCGTTGATCGTGAGCGATTTCAGCACGTCGTTCATCGCCTCCGCATCGAAATCGAGCCGCGCCGATTCGCCCGGCCCCAGCGCCCCGGACCTCTCGAAATACCCCACGCCGTGCTTATAAAGCACAACCGTGCGGACAGGCAATTCAGCCGCCGGCGCGATCGCCGCGCACAACATCACAGCAACGAAGCTTCGATATTCCATACGCATGGTAGACGCTCTTTTCCGGATTTAGTTCCACTACTCGCCCATAACTTTAATGATGACGCGTTTCGACCGCTGCCCGTCGAACTCAGCGTAATAAATCTGCTGCCACGGCCCGAAATCCAGCTTCCCCGCCGTCACCGGCACAATCACCTCGTGATGGATAATGAGGCTCTTCAAGTGCGAATCGCCATTGGTTTCACCCGTACGGTGATGCCGATAATCGTCGCGATAAGGCGCCAGCTTTTCGAGCCAGGCATCGATATCCTGGATCAGCCCATCCTCGGCATCGTTGACGTAAACCCCAGCCGTGATGTGCATAGCGGAAACCAGAATCATCCCCTCGCGAATCCCGCTCTTGCGCAGCGCCGCCTCCGTTTGCGGAGTGATATTGATATATTCCCGGTGCTTCGCCGTCTTGAAAGTAAGATACTCAGTGTGGAACTTCATACCGCGATCTTACTGCGAACGGGCCCATTCGTTCCGACGCTTAGCCGGCGGATTCCGGACTTAGCAGCAATTTGATTCGATCCCGAGCCGCGCCCACCACATCAGGTGGAACGTGGATAAGAAGCAAGCCACCGAACGCTTGTTCCCAATTGCCGCCAACGCTCATCACCCATTCCAGCACTGATTCAAACGCAGCGGATTCGATAAGAGCTTTAGACAATAACCACTCTTGGGTATGAAGCCCGGACGGAACCGCCAGTCCCCCAAACTCCAACGAGCCGTCGGCCTTTGGCGATGCTCGAATAACGTCATGGTAACAAGCCTCCCCGAGAAGAGAACTCTCCTCAAGCCGAAAAAGGCCCAGCCCGATAGAGGTAAGGAGTAGCGACTCGCTGTTGCCATTCGCATAGAGAATTCTATTCCTCGGCTCCCCGCCGGCGGGTTCGATGTGAACCGTGGGGCTGTCAGTCACCTGTCCATGCGTCCGCGCAACCATTGTCGCGCAACCGCAGCGCACGCGACTGCTTTGGCGGAAGCTACCCTCTCATCCAAAAACCAGATCGTCATCCCGAAGGAAGCCCGCGAAGCTCTCAAAGTGAAGCCTGGCGACAAACTCATCGTGACCGTCCTCGAAAATAAGATAATCGTCATGGAAAAGCCCAAGTCCTGGAGTAAGGCAATCCGTAATCTTCCACGTACCAATTACCCGCCCGACTATCTCGAAAAAGAACGGGCTGACTGGGATTGAGTCCCCTCCGCGCATTCCTGCGCCGTCACCGCAGAATCGCGCTCGACACCAGCATATTCATCTGCGAGCTGGAACGAAATATCAGGTACCAGCCCTTCACCAACGGGATTTTTGCATGGCTCGGCTTGCCGGATTCCGAAGCAATCCTCTCCACGGTTACCATGACGGAATTGCTGGTTCAGCCCCTTCGCGAAGGCAACGAATCTGTCGCTAACCAATACGACTCCGTGCTAACCAGGCACCCCAACCTGAATTGGAGCGTGCCGGACCTTCCTGTTGCCACGCTTGCCGCCCAATTTCGCGCGAACTACCGCCTGAAAACGATACACGCCCTCATCGCCGCAACCGCCATACACGCTTCCGCCACCGGCCTCATCACCAACGACTCGGCCTTAACCCGCGTCAAGGGCCTTGACGTTCTCGTCCTCGAAACCCTCCTGTAGCTTCAGCTTCATCCGTATCCCGCCCTTCGGCCGCAGCGTAATCAAAGGCTTAAACTTCATCGCCCGCCGCGAAACCAGCTCCATCGAAAACCGCTTCGCCAGCGTATCCAAAATAATCTGCCCTTCCGTCAGCGCGAAATGATTCCCAATGCACACCCGCCGCCCACCGCTAAACGGAAAATAAGCGTACTTCGGAATCAGCGCTTCACGCTCCGGCAAAAACCGATCCGGATCGAAGCGCAGCGGATCTTTGAAATAACGCGGATCCCTGTGCAGCAGCCACTGCGCCATAAACACAAGCTCGCCTTCTTTGATCGGAAATCCGCCAATCGCCGTATCCCGCACCGCCGACCGCGCCAGCCCATACGCCGGTGGATACAGCCGCATCGATTCCTTCAGCACCTGCAGCGCAAACGGCAACCCCTCCGCCCGCAGCCGCGCAAAGTACTGCGGATGCTGCGCCAGCAGATACCAGGAGAACCCGGTCGCCAGCGCCGTCGTCTCATGCCCCGCCAAAAACAGCGTCATTGCTTCGTCGCGCACCGCTTTATCGTCCAGCTGCAGCCCCGTCTCTTCGTCGCGGGCCAGCAGCAGCATCGAAAGCAGATCGCCCCTGTCCGCGCCGCTCCCACGCCGTTCGCGGATAATGCCGTAAATCCTCTCGTCGAGACGCGCCAGCGCCGCGCGCGCCTTGCCCTGCGGCAGCGGAAACGGCACGCGGATCTGCCGCATCGCGTAAGTCTGCGCGGTCAGAATATCGTGCCCGATGGCCTCAGCCTGTCCCGGCACCTCCACGTCAAACAGCGTGCGGCAGACAATCCCGAGCGTGAGCCGCATCATCTCTTCCACAACATCCACGGTCTGGCCGTCGCGCCATGTTTCACCGAGCGCCAGCGTGTGGCTCTTCATCACGTCGGCGTAATGCGCCATCCGCTGATGCGCCAGCGCGGGCGCCACCAGCCTGCGACGCTGCCGATGCAGTTCGCCTTCACTCGTCAGCAACCCGTCGCCAAAAACGGGACGCGCCACCACCCGCAGCACCGGCCCCTTAATGAAGTCGTCGGCCTTCTCGATCAGAACTTCCGGTATGAGTTCAGGTGCATTGACCAGCACAACGCTCACGCGCCCGAAATCGGCCCGCCCGATGCGCGGGACCTCCCTGCCCAGACTTTCGAGCACGCTCAGCCGATTCGAGAACAGGACCCGCAGGACGCGAAGAATATCCACTCATCCAGAGTAGCCGCGCTCAGTTCCCGGTCGGCCGCTGCAGGCGATCGATCACCGTCACGTCCATCGGACCCCTGGTCGATACCAGCCTCAACCCGTACTGCTCCTGAATAGCGGTAAAGATGGATGGCCCCGTCAAATCCGTCGCTTGTGTCGGCGTCCACGTCAGTTTGAAATCGAAGTTACCCTGGATTTCGGTGTTGTCCACTACGATTCTGTCCAGTTGCACCGCCAGTAAACCGGCAAGCTCCGTCAGAGTAACGTCAGTCGCATTGATATGGTCCTTGCCCCAATCGGTCGAGTGCCCCGGTGTGCCCGAATTTGGACGAAGTTTCGCACCATTCCTGGCGGCAACCAGCGAATAAACCGGGGCTTCCCTTGTCTCATGGTGCAAAGCCAGGCCGAAGCGCGATTCCAGAAGAGCCCGCATCATCGGCCTGAGTTCTTCCGGTGTAATCTCTCCGTTCATGTCGGCCTTCGCGGTAATGTCGTATCTCTCCCCGTCCACCCATTTCGGCGCGCCCTCCAGTTGAAAATCCCTGATCCCCAGCGACTCAAGAAGAAGCGTCCGAACCGTGATGTTCCTCGCGGTAAACCTTCCGCCGGGCGGCGTTCGGATGCTCCAGGCTTCGCCGCCATCCGTATTGAGCTTGATCGCCGCCACGTCGAACTCTTTCGGGGTCTGCGCGGTCGCCAGGATTGCCATCGCAGCCACCATCGCGCCAATTAAGCATAAAATCCGTTTCGTCATAATAACTTCTAATCCCCGCTCCGCCCGGTCGGCTGGCCTCAAAATTGCGTTCCTTACACCGGTTACTAACTGCACAGAGGTGAATTGGTTACAATCCTGGAAAAACAGGCCGTAATCGCACCCGGTCGGTACGTCGGTGCTTGACATGTGGTGGTCGCGAACGTCAGACTTCTATATAGTGATGCGTGTAACCGGCTTTACGACCTTTTGGCTTTGCATGTGGGTGGCAATGACGCCCCTGCAGTCCTCCGCCCAGCAGCAGCCGGCACCCGCGGTCCAGGGGACTGGCGACGATCAGCCGCAGCAACCGGCCGCCACACCAAATCCCGCGCCTGCCAGCGTGAATCCCGCCGTGAACCCAAAAACCGGCCTGCCCTTCACGCCCGATGAAATGCGCGAGAAGGAAATCGACAAGTACGATCCCCTCAAACCCGATCCCACAGCGCCAACCGACGCAACCGGGACCGCAACTCCCCTGACCGATCGCAAACAACCGAACGCCGTCGCCGATCCGTCCGGCAAGCCGGCCCCTATTCCCGGCTCGGTCGCAGCGTCCGATCGCGCGGCTTCCGCCTCCGGTGCGAAAACAGGGCAGAACTCAACCCAGGCCTCCACGCAGGATTCCGATACTTCCGAAGGCGGCGATTCCGCCGGATATGCCGGACCTGCCGTGCTGACGCGCAGTTACACCCTGGCGCGGCCTCTGGACTCGACGCCGGTCAAGTGGACCGGTGGCGCGGGCTTCAGCTATAGCTGGAATGACGGACGGGCGCCCGGTCTGGTCGATGGCACCACCGGATTTGTCTCCGCGAAGTCCAGTGCGGTCGGGCTCAACTGGAATCTGAGCGGACGCCATCTCTGGAAGCGCGATCAGCTGGGGCTTACCTACACCGGTAACTATTCCCAGTACTTCGCTCAGAACGCCTTCGTGAACCTGAGTGGCATCAATAACTCCCTGAATCTGGATTACTCTCATATCTTCACCCGCCACCTCTCGTTTCACGTGGTGGAAAGCGTGCAGGATCTTTCGCAGAATTACCCGCTCGAAAACCCCGCCCTTCAGCCCGGCGGTAACGTAGCGAACATTAATCTGGCCACCAGCCCCAACATCCAGTTGCTGAACAACACCGTCCGCCAGTCCTCCACCCAGGCAAGCGTGACGTATCGCCAGACGGCCCGCCTTTCCTACGACGCCTCGGCGAGCTATTTCATCGTTGGCCAGACGGAGCCGGGGCTCATTGGCAATCGCGGCCAGCAGTTCGGTGGCGATCTGAATTACCGCTGGACCAGCCGCGCCACGGTCGGCGCCTACTACTCGTTTACCGACTACAATTACTCGCACGGCGTGTCGCATGCGGCGTCCAATGGCGCCGGGCTGATTTATTCCTACGCGATCAACCGGCACATGCAGTTGCGAACCCGGGCCGGGCTAACGCAGATCAAGAGCCGTGCCTACGAAAGCGTGATACTGCCGCCGGAACTGGCAGCCATTCTGGGACAGTCGTCATCCATCGTCAATGCCTCGTCCAATTTTTCCACCACCGATGTTTCCGTCCAGCTGGTCAGGGACTTTGGCAAGACCCGCACCGCTTCAGTGGCGTTCGCACGCGGCGAATCGCCCGGCAACGGTCTCTTGCTGACCTCGGTGCAAGAGACGGCAACAGCCGGGTTTTCATCCAGATTCTTTCGCCGTCGTCTGCCTGTCAACGTCGGGGTCACGTACTCCTCGCTCGCGGCCACATTGCAGGCGAATCTGGGCGACCTGAAAAGCGAGTCCGTGTATTTCAGTACCTCGCGACCGCTCGGCCACAATATCAGTGCCAACTTTAGCGTCAACTACAGTCGCTATTCCGTTAGCGGCTCGACTCTCACGCAGGACAATCTCTCCATCTCACTCGGGCTCGGCTGGAGTCCCCGCCTCGACAGAATTCTGCCCTTCTGAAGCGATAGCGCGCCATCGGCCGTGCCGTTAACGGGTACCCGTGCCGTTGCGCCGTTTCCGACGGAGCTTTCTTGCTAAAATGCAAAGACACGTTGGTGTACGATTGGTTGCATCGCTGGTGTACGATTGGTTGCACCACTGGTGTACGATTGGTTGCACCAATGTGGCGCCTCGTCTTGCCTGCCACGGGATTAATAACGGCCCTTCATGGATTTCGATCAGATCCACACTTTTCTGGAAATTGTCCGGCTCAAGAGCTTCTCTAAAGCCGCGCAGACCTGTTACCGCACCCAACCTGCGATCAGCGCCCAGATCCGCCAGCTGGAACACGAGCTGAAATGCGAGCTGTTCGAACGCTTCGGGAGCCGCATTTCACTCACCACCGCGGGCAAGCTCTTCGCCCATTACGCCGAGCAGATGATGGACGTGCGCCGTCAGGCGCAAAACGCCCTCAACGAACTGGAATCCTCGCCGCGCGGCGAACTGGTGATCGCCGCCAATGAAGCCACCTGCATCTACGTCCTGCCCGGCGTCTTCGCCGAATACAAGAAACAGTTTCCCGGCGTGCAGCTTCAGGTCAACCGGTCGTACGGTTCCCGCGTGGTGGAGGCCGTCATGGAAAACGTGGCGGATTTCGGGCTCACCCAGCTTCCCGTCGCCGAGAAACGCGTCCAGATTGTCGATATCTATCGCGACGAGATTCGCTGCGTGGTGCCCACCGGACATCCGCTGGCCGATGCGGAAAAAGTAACCTGCGAGGAAATAATTCCGTATTCGCTGCTTCTCCCGCAGTCCGGCATTACCCGCACGCGTCTGAATGCCTGGTTCGAAAAAGTGGAAGACGAACTGCAAATTTCGATGGAGCTCGATTCCACCGAAACCATGAAACGGTTTGTCATGGCCGGCCTCGGCATCAGTTTTCTTTCGGGCGCCACCGCGCTCGAAGAAGTGAACGCGGGCCTGCTTCGGGCCATACCTCTGGCGCCGGAGCCGATGGTGCGTAAACTGGGCCTGATCTACCGGAAGGATAAGGCGCTCTCGAAGGCCGCGCTGGGCTTCATTCAGGTGATGCTGGCCCATTTCGGATCGCAGAACCCCAATAACAACCACAACCCGGGCATGCGGCCCGCGGCGGCGGACTGAGGTCTTACAGTATGATTTGTCCCCATTGCGAGTTCGAATTCGACGCCCCCGCTGCCCATTGTCCGGAGTGCGGAATTCGCATCGTGCGGAAGATTTCCGGCATCGTGAAAACCTCCACCGTGATGATCGCCACCGGCGATGAAAACAACTTCTACCGGTCTCTTCAGGATGTGCCCGAATCTCTCCGGCGTCAGCTGATTGAAACCACCAACAGCGAAAATTCCGGCATGATCGTGATCGCGGATCGGGCCGGTAAAGAGCAGTGGACCGAAATTGTGGCCCATCGTGAGGCGCAACACGCGCTGGAAGTGCGCACGGAACCGGCGGCCGCCGCGGAAGACGCGACAACACCGGCGCGCGGCTTCGCGGGGCTCTCCTGGTCGTCGTGGGCCGGCGTACTGCTCTTTCTGGCGGCGGGAGCCCTGATCGCTTCGTTCTTTCAGGTCTTTCATTTTGGCAAATGATACGGCTGGTAAAATTCCAGTGAGTCCGCTTTGCTCATGAATGCCAGAGTGACAGTGCTGCATGACGTAGTCGGGGAAGCGATCGACGCTCGTGATCCGCACGACGAGCCCGACGCCGTCAGCTCCTTCGACGCGCGCATCGTAACCCTGGAGCAGCCCCATATGGAACTCACCGCGCACGAGCGAGTGGAACCGGGCGCCGCCCTGCGCATCGACGTCAGTGACGCCGTCTGGCTCGGCGAAGTGGAAGAGTGCGCGTCCACAGTCGACGGCTTTTCCATCCGCGTGCATCTTCGCCACGTCCTGCGTGATTTTGAAACCCTCGCCAGACTCGCAGAACGGTTCGGCACGTCCACAACGAAAGGGATACCGGTACAAATCTGACGATGTCAAAACGCGTGGTGGTTTTCGGAGCCCTGGGGCAGTTAGGCGTGGAACTCTGCGCGGAACTGGGCCGGCGCGGTTATGAAGTCGGAAGCTTTGCCCGCGCGCAGCTCGACATCTCCAGTTCGGAACAGGTGGAGCGTGCGCTGGCGGAATTCGATCCCGCCGCCGTGTTCAATGCCGCCGCCTACAATCAGGTGGACGTGGCGGAACGCGAACCCGCCGCGGCCTTCGAAGCCAACGCCCTCGCGGTGCGCAATCTCTCCCTCGCCTGCCGCCAGAGCGACGCGCGCCTGGTGCACTTTTCCACCGACTACGTTTTCGACGGCATGCTCGGAAGACCCTACCAGGAAAGCGACGCGGTGCACCCGCTCGGCGCCTACGCGGTCTCGAAACTGGCGGGCGAACTCTACGCGCAGGCCTATCTGGAGCGCCCGCTGATTGTGCGCACCTCCGGCGTCTTCGGCCCGGCCGGACTGCACACTGCGAGGGGCAATTTCCCCGAGCTCATGCTGCGCATGGCGCGCGAAGGCAAGCCGATTCGCGTGGTGGCGGATCATGTGGCATCGCCCACCTACGCGCCGCTGCTGGCCAGCCGTTCGATCGACATGCTGGAACTCGACCTCGATGGTGTCTTCCATTGCGGCGGCGGAGAAGCGGTTTCGTGGTTCGACTACGCGCGGCTGATTTTCGAGCAGGCCGGCGTCACAGCGGATCTCCAGCCCACCAATGAGCGCGAGTACCGCACCGCGGCGCGCCGTCCGAAGTTCTCCGCGCTCGATAACGCCCGCATGCGCGAATGTGGCGTGACGCCGATGCCCTCGCTCGCCGAAGCCGTCGCCAGCTACATCGCCGCACGTCTGTAGAACGTCACCTCACCCGCTTTGACGTACGTCCTGGTTTCGGCCTAAGAAGCTTGCGCCACGCAGCCTTCCGCTTGCTGGTCACCTCGGCCTTATACGCCGCCAGCCTCGCCTCCCCTCGGCGTTGCTTCTCGCGGTAAGCGTCTACGTCCCCGGGGTCTTTCCAAAGGGCGAGACCGCAATGCCGACACTGTTTGGAATAAGCGATGGCGCTTCTCGTCCACGTCGTCCACGTAAACGGCTTCCCGCACCTCGGACAGGGCCAACGTTGGAACCACAGCTCCTGGAGGACACCAACGGCAATGATTGCGATAACGAACAGCCATGGCCCGTTGTAATAGCCGCTCATACCGGGCGTAAGGCCCATCGCGAATAGCGTAAGAGGAATCGCCCAGGTCAGCGTCCTCCTCCGCCGGTATTCTGACCAGACAACTGCGCGTTGTCCGTCCTTACTCATCTGATTCCCATCGTGTCCCTGCCGCACTTCAGCCGATCGATTAATGGCGCAGCAAATTCCTCGCCAGAAACAACAGATTGGCCGGACGCTCCGCAAGCCGCCGCATGAAATACGGGAACCAGGCCTCGCCGAATGGCACATAAAGGCGCAACCGATACCCATCCGCCACCAGACGTTTCTGCAGGTCGCGGCGAATCCCGTAGAGCATCTGAAACTCGAAGCACTCCCGCCCAATGTGATTATTCATGGCAAAACGCTCCAGCCGGTCGATGATCCGTTCATCATGGGTAGCAATCGCGGGGTAATAGCCGGGGTGCGTTTGCGTGGCTCCCAACAACTGGTGCGCAAGGCCGATGTAGTGATGATCGACGTCCGCTTTTTCGGGGAACGCGATTTCGCCAGGTTCGAGATAAGCGCCCTTACAAAGGCGTATACGAATACCCTCGCGAACCAGTTCGGTCACGTCGTGCGCGCTGCGGTGCAGATACGCCTGGATCACCGTGCCACATGCGCCGTGCCGCGAGTGAATGCGCCGTACAAGCCCGAGCGTGCGATCGGTATACGCGCTGCCTTCCATATCGATGCGCACAAAACCGCCCATCGCAGCGGCTGCCTCAACGAGCGCACTCACATTCGCTTCGCAGGCTTCGGGCGAAAAGTCGATACCGAACTGCGTGAGCTTGAGCGAGACGTTCGGTTCGAGACCGGCTTCGTGCATGGCGTTCAGCGCCCGGATGCACATATCGCGGCAGCCGGCGGCCTCATCCAGCGATTTAACATTCTCGCCGAGGTAATCGAGCGTCGCCGTGATTCCTTCCGCGCGGATTCGACGGCAGACGGCGAGCGCGTCATCAAGCGTCTTGCCCGCGATGAAGCGCGACGAGACGCGGCGCGCGATGCCGGAATGCTCCGCCCATGCGCGCAGGCCGCGATGCCGGGATAAATAGAGCAACGTGGCGCGAAGTGCCATTACCCTGATGGTAGCGTTCGTTAAGTTAGCTCCGTCAGTGTCTGTCGTTCGAGTTGAAGACGACCAGGCGGGACACTTCACGGAACCCGAGACGCTTGTAGAGACGCTCGCCCTGCGCGGTGGATTGCAGGATCACGCGCGACAGGCCGGACTGCCGCGCGGCTTCGGCGATCGCGTGGCGGGTGATGGCTTCGGCATAGCCCTTACCGCGCTCATCCGGCAATGTCGCCACGTTGTAGACTCCGATGACTCCGTGGGAGACGACGGTGGCGGCGGTGGCCACCGGCAAGCCATCGCGAAAGGCGAGCCAGCAGATGAAGTCGCGGCCCGGCATGGAATCGTCGAAGACTTCCCGGAACCAGGTTGGCGGTACGTGAAAACACAGCGAGCCGATGGAGCGGAAGTGCTCCATCGTGGCAGGACTATCGGCGCGAACGATTTCGATCGCCGGCTTATCGCGCCGCTTCGTATCGCGAACGCCTTCGGCCGCCATACCCGGCATCTCTGCCACAGCCCGCAACCCGAACTTTTCGCACACCGAGACCAGAGAGCGTCGGGCGGGCCAGGCCAGCCAGTCCTCGCAGATCCAGAACGACCAGGGTATCCGGCGCGCGTGGAAAACGGACTGCGCGCGCGCCAGACGGCCTTCGAGATCTTCGCGCCCGGCCACGCGGCTGTTGAGGAACGCCGCATTGAACATCTGGAATTCCGCGCCCAGAGAGGCGATGCTGACGCCCTCCAGTTCAGTCACATCGGCGCGCGGACGCCCGTGCGCCAGCGCCCGGAACGACTGCCGCAGATTCGCTTCCAACGACTCAAATTCCGCTGCCACTTCGGCCAGTATATGATGCAAAAGACTATGGCTTCCGATACACCCGGTTCAACAACACAGGTTTCCGCGAAGCCTACCCACGTGCGGCATGGCGTCGTAGGTTTTGCGGTCGCACTCGCGATGATCACGTACATCGATCGGGTAGCACTGTCCAATTCGCGGCATCAGGTGGCCACGGCGCTGCATCTCGACGACCAGCAGATGGGTACCGTCTTCAGCGCGTTCGCTTTGGCGTATGCTCTGTTCGAAATTCCGAGCGGTTTCATGGGAGACCGACTGGGGCCGCGCAAGGTCTTGCTCCGCATCGTTGTTCTGTGGTCGATTTTTACCGCGATAACCGGGCAGGCATGGAATTATATTTCGCTCTGGCTGTCGCAGTTTGTGTTCGGCGCTGGCGAGGCTGGCTGCTATCCGAATATCGCGCGAGCCTTCGCCATCTGGCTGCCGCAGCAGGAACGAGTGCGGGCGCAGGGAATCATCTGGATGTTCTCGCGCTGGGGCGGTGCGTTCACTCCACTGCTGGTCGCGTTCCTGTTTCGGTTTATGGACTGGCGGCTCGCGTTTGTGGTCTTCGGCTGCCTGGGCGCTTTCTGGGTCTTCGCTTTCGCACTGTGGTTCCGCGATAATCCGCGCGATAAAAAGGGCGTCAATCAGGCGGAACTCGATCTGCTGAAGAACAACGCGCCGCCTGCGCCGCACGGCTTTCCGTGGCAGGATCTGCTGGGATCGAAGACGGTGCTGCTGCTCTGCGCTCAGTACTTCGCCGTCAGCTTTACGTGGTACTTTCTGATCACGTGGGCACCGACCTTCATCGATGAGCGCTTTCATCTGGATGTGACCAAAAGTATGTGGCTGAAGGTGCTGCCGCTGTTCATGGGAGGCGTGGGTTCGATTACGTGCGGCCTGTTATCGAAGCCATTAGCCCGATGGACGGGCAGCGTGAAGCGCGCCCGCAAGATCTCGGCCTGCACCGGGTTCGCCGGAGCGTCGGCGTTTCTGATTCTGGCCACGATGCTGCACGATCCGTATCTTGTGGTGCCTGCGATCGCGATGTCCAGCTTCTGCAACGACCTGGTGATGCCCGCGGCATGGGGCGCGGTGATGGATATCGCGGGCAGCTATTCGGGAACCGTAGCGGGCTCGATGAACATGATCGGCAACCTGGGCGGCGCGCTATACGGAACAGTATCGGGCTTTGTGCTGAAGCATTCAGACCGCAACTGGGACTACGTGCTCTACATGGGCGCCGCAGTCTATATCGCCGGGTTCATCATCTGGACGCAGATCGATCCGGTGACGCCGATCACCTGGCGACCGCGAGCCAATCCCGAGCCTCAGCTGATCGAAGAACTGTGATCATTTGAACCGGATGTGCAGCTTGCCGAGCGGCGAGGTGTATACGAGATCCAGGTTCCTGGCCTTCTTCTTTGCGAGCGGGAAAAACAACAGGCCCGTCACCGGGTCCGAAGTGGTTTTGGCGGGCAGCATTTTGGCTTGTAATGCGTCGATCTGCGCCTTCGATACCGACGCCGAGCCTTTCGACACGCTGATGCCGGAGTAGCCGGGATCATTGCGGGTGATGCCGATGGTTTCCTGCCCACCGTGGAGCACGATGGCACTGCCTGCGCCATAAACCTGAGACGCAACCATGGGACCGCTCGAATCGCTATCGGAGTTGATGCGCAGCAGGAAGTCGTCGGGCTGCAGAACGAGAGGCTTGTCGCCTTTCGGCGTCACCGTGACCTCCACCACGGTGTAGGCGTTGTTGAAATCGGAGCCCGTGGCCTGCTGGAGGGCCGCCGCGTCGATAAAGACGGCATTGACGGTCACGCTGTCATCGGAGGCCTCGCCCGTGGCAGGATTGTTCGCCGCGTTGCCCAACGTTACGGCGGCAAGGAGCAGGATGGCCGGCGAGGTTCGTCTCATGCCCGAATTATAATGCCTCGCTGCGTATGATGCCATCGCCTTCGCGGATCACGAGCAGGCGGTCCGCCGCCTGTTTCGGGAACGCTTCGGAGTGGCCGCTGATCCAGCGCACGGTGATATCCACGGTCTCGAACTCGCCCAGGCCGAAATGCAGGCGGCGATCGTTCACGGAGAAGTAGCTCGATTGCGCGGTCACCTCCTGCGCCTGCAGTTTGCCGCCGTAACCGGCAATCACGCGCGAACCGATGGCGCTGCGATTCGACTTTGTGCCGATCAGCTGCACCTTGATCCAGTGTCGCGATTTGGCTTCGTTTTGCATATCGTTACGCAGCAGCGATGGCGGCTCATTCATGTTCATGATGAGCACGTCGATATCGCCATCGTTATCGAAATCGCCGAAGGCGCAGCCGCGGCTGGAGTGCGTCGCCGATACGCCTGAGCCCGCGCCTTCCAGCAGCTCTTCGAACTTGCCGTTGCCGAGATTGCGGAAGATCACGCGCGGCGTTCGATCGGCCATGGCGGGCAGTTTCTTTTCGATGCCTGGATACGGACTGCCGGTCACGACGAAGATATCGGGCCAGCCATCGTTATCGAGATCCACCATGCCTGCGCCCCAGCCGACGTAGCGGGTTTCGACGCCCAGCCCGGCGCGCAGCGTGGCGACCTCGAAGTTGCCGGTTCCATCGTTGACGTAGAGTTCGCTCGTGTCTTCGGCGAAGTGGGTTTTGAAGAGATCGAGATTGCCATCGAGGTTGAAATCGCCGATCGCGACTCCCATGCCGGCCTGGACCTGGCCGTTTTCGGCGAGCGCGATGCCGCGTTCGAGCGCATCGTCATGGAAGGTGCCGTTGTGACGGTTGTGGAAGAAGAAACTCGGCGTGGAATCGCAGGCGACGAAGATGTCGGGCCAGCCGTCGTTATCGAGATCGGCCGCGATGGCGCTCATGGCGAAACTGTTGCGGCCTTCGAGCAGACCGAAGGCCTCGGTGGCTTCGCGGAAGGTGCCGTCGCCGTTGTTCTGGTACATATACTGGCGCGGCGGCGTGAGGCCTCGCGGTCCGCAGAACACGGGGAAGGTCTGGTAAGTGCAGCCGCGGTTGGCGCCTGGCCGGCCGACTTTCGCGACGTCGAAATCGACGTAGTTGCCGACGAAGAGATCGAGATGGCCGTCCTTGTTGTAGTCGACGAAGGTGCAGCCGGAACCCCAGCGCGTGCCTTCGTGCAGGAGGCCCGCGGCCTTTGTGACATCGGTAAAAGTACCATCGCCGTTGTTGCGGTAGAGCACGTTCTGACCGTAATAAGTGATGAAGACGTCTTCAAATCCGTCGTTGTTGTAATCGCCAATGGTGACGCCGGCAGCCCAACCGGAACGGGTGAGGCCAGCCTTTTCCGTGACGTCCGTGAAGGTGCCGTTGCGATTGTTTTTATAGAGACGGTTGGTGGTGCCCGCGGGGATGGATGCGGCATCGAGACGGCTGCCGTTCAGGACGAGAATGTCGAGCCAGCCGTCGTTATCGTAATCGAAGAAAGCGACGCCGCAGCCGGTGGCTTCGAGGATGTAATCGGCATGATCGACGGGTCCGTAGATGACGGGGTGCGTGAGGCCGGCGGCGGCGGCAACGTCGGTGAATTGCGCGAGAAACGGTATGCCGGAAGGCTTGCCGCGGGTTTGCGCTTTCACTCCGCGCGAGGCTGAACCCTCCATACCCTGCGGGAGTGCGTTGGTGGTGGTTAAAGTGCCCGCGACCGCTGCTGCGGTGCCGCGCAGCAGGTCGCGTCTGGAAAGAGTTTTCATGCCGACACACAAAGAGTAGCGTAGTGGACGACGCGACGTGTCAGAATCGGGAGGAATGAAGACCATCGAACTCGTGTTCTTCGACGCGGGCGGAGGGCATCGCAGCGCGGCCAATGCGCTTTGCGAAGTGGTCCGCCGGGAACAGCGCCCGTGGGACATGCAGATGATGAATCTCCAGGAATTGCTGGACGAGCTGGATGTCTTCCGCAAGGTGACGGGCCTGCGTTTACAGGATGTTTATAACCTGATGCTGCGGCGCGGATGGACGCTTGGTTCTCGCGAGTTGCTGATGCCAATGCACGCGATCATTCGGTTGTATCACTCGAAGCAGGTGCGGGCGCTGGAGCGTTACTGGAGCGGCAGGAAACCGGACATGGTGGTCTCGGTGGTGCCGAATTTCAATCGCGCCCTGTTTCAGGCATCGCAGCGCGCGCTGCCGGGCGTTCCGTTCGTATCGATCCTGACCGATATGGCCGATTATCCGCCGCATTTCTGGCTGGAGCGGCAGGGTCCGCAATATGTGATCTGCGGGACGGAGAGGGCGCGCCAGCAGGCCATTGAGCTGGGTCATTCGCCGGAGCGGGTGTTTCTGGTATCGGGGATGATTCTCAATCCGCGGTATTACGGGATTGCGCCGGTGGATCGTGGCGTGGAGCGCGCGAAACTGGGGCTCGATCCCGTGCTGCACACGGCCATTATGATGTTCGGCGGCGCCGGTTCGGCGAAGATGCCCGACATTGTGCGGCGTTTGAACGAGAGCGGGCTGGCGCTGCAGGTGATCGCGATTTGCGGGAAGAATGAGAAGCTGGAAGCGGAGTTGCGTGGAATGAAGGGCGGGCTTCGAATGCATGTGGAGGGCTTCACGAGCGAGGTGCCGCGATTCATGCAGCTGGCGGATTTTTTCATCGGCAAGCCGGGGCCGGGCAGTATCAGCGAGGCGATCGCGATGGGGCTGCCGGTGATTGTGGAGACGAATGCGTGGACGCTGCCGCAGGAGCGGTTCAATGCGGTGTGGGTCACCGAGCAGGGCGTGGGGATTTCACTGCGCAATTTTTCGAAAGAAGTTGTGGCGGCGACGCGGAAGATGCTGGATCCGGTGCAGCATGCTTTGTTTGCGGAGCGGGTGCGCGGGATGAAGAATCGGGCGGTGTTCGAGATTCCGGAAATTCTGGCGGGGATTCTGGCGGAGCACAGGTGATGGCCCGAACTGACCGGGACACTTCGGGCGTGGCAGTCGGCGCCGGTCAATAATTGGTTGTCAAAGAGCTGTGGGTAGTGGCTTTTTGCAGAAAACTATGCGGCCCGAGATGTGGGGGGCGCGGGCGATTTGCTGGTTTTACAAAACGAACCCGATTGGTAGTCGGGTGGCGCAGGATTGTAGAGCGCATCCAGTTTAGCCTTCAATTCGAGCGTTCGGCTGCGATCGGTTGCGGCGTTCACCCTGATCAGCCGCGCTTCGATGGACGCCCAGTCGCAGACGCCGAATTTGGAGAGGTCGGTACCGGCAACGAAAGCTTCATTGCGGTACATTCGCTCGGTCTGAAGTTTGCGGAGTTCGGCGGTGCAATTGTGTAAGAGCCGATGCGCTTGCGAGCGGGCGCGGTCTACCGAGATTTGCAGTCTGGCCTGGGATTCGACCTGCATCGGGTCCGGGGTATCGGCGTGACCGCCGAGCGTTGCAAAGCTTTCTTCGACGAGGCCGCAGCGGCGCAGACGCCACATGGCGCGGCGAATTTCATCGACCAGATTGCATTCGAGCATGCCTATGGGGGCCAGATCTTTGGCCAGGGCGGCGTCGAGTTCTTCGTAAAGGGGTTCTTCGCCGGGACGGATGAAGTCGTGGGCGGCGTAGAAGCCGTTGGTGGTTGCGTTCTTCGAGGAAGCGGAGAGGCCCGCTTCAGTGCGCGGTCCGGTTGAGGACTGGGCGTTGATGGCGTTGGCTGCGAGTTGCGCTGGTGTTGTGGACATTGGATGTTCTCCCGGCTTCAGAATAGATCGCATGTCAACGGTTTTTGGGTCGCCGGGACGGAATTTTATTGCAAGGAATGGAAATAGAGTTTGAAGTTTTGTGTGAACGCAATTAGCCGAGAAGCAAAAACGATCATTTCACGGTATTTGCGGGATTCTGCCCTTTGGGGTACCGATGAGGTCTGTGGGTTGATCGGGCGATCAATTTTCCGAGGGACGCTCGATATGGTCGATGACCGTGTATCCATGTGGCGCTTTTGCTGGTACGAGTTTCAAGCCGAGCTTTTCGAGCGCGGTAAAGACTGTTTCACCGGCGGGAACATCCGTCGGGGGAAAGGGCGAGCCGAAGCCAGGTGGAAAGTTACCTGGCGCGGACTCGTCGTGGGCGAATGACAGGTTGAGGGTGAACAGCGCAGTAACTCCGGTCTTATCGACGACGGGGCGGTCCATGATAATGCCGCCGAGCGTTTCGGCGATACGGCTGAGACTCTGACCTCTGATTTCGAAAGTCCAGTTCGGGCCTTGCCAGCCGACGTGGTTGGCGCACCACTGCTTCCCGTTCGGTGCGACGTCGGTATCGGGTCTCTCGGTGAACACAACGCAGCCGCCCGGTTCCATGGGCTTCAATTTCAGACCGCCCTTCGCCACGGTGAGATCGTAGGCGGAGACTTCCTCCAGTGCGGAATGGGTGCGTAACTGAAAGCGGTCTTCGAGAAGCGACCAGAGCATCGGCATCAGGGTTTTGTAGGCCTGGGTTCCGCGTCCGGTGATGCCCAGCGCGTGTGGATCGCCGGTTGTTGCTTCGATCGTATATTTGTCGGAGTAGACCCATGGCGGGCCACCTCTGAATCGTTGGCCGTCGTCAAAAGGTCTGTTGTCGTTGAGCGGAGGATCTAATCCGTAGGCGATGTAGCCGTAGTTCACGAGCTGTGCCACGGTCATACAGGTGACACTGATTCTGCCGGGGGATGATTCGAAATGGCTGCCTCCAGCGCCGCCGCGCCCGCTTCTGCCGCCGTTGGCTGGCGCGTCGGTCGGGCTGCATGGCCTGATTGAGGCCACGTCGAATTTTGGTTTTGGCGCGGAATGCGGAATCGGCGACTGCGCGTGGATTGCGGGCGCGAGACCGATGCCGATTACGCTGACAATTATGAGCGCCGCCGTAGTTAGTGCGGCGATGGATCCGGTTATTCGGCTTGTGTCATTGCGTCGGCCCGTCAAGCGGCGGATTCGGGCGAGCAGATCGCCTCCGGTAGCGGCTAACGCTGGTTCGGAGTTGCTGCCCCGTAGTTGTTCGAGGTGAGTAAGGGCAGCGGCGTAGAGGATGACGTCGCCGCAGACCTCGACAGCCAGGTCGTCGCAGCAGTGTTCGCGTTCCTGGCGGATTTGGCGGCTCACCCACCAGACTGCGGGGTGGTAGAACAGAAGCGTTTCGATGGCGTTTTGCAGGAGGTTGACGAGGTAGTCGTGACGGCGGATGTGGGCTAGTTCGTGGGCGAGGATGGCTCGGAGTTGAGGTTCGTCGAGGCCGGTGAGGGCGGTTATGGGGATGAGGATGCAGGGGCGTAGCCAGCCTATTACTGTGGGGACCTGGGCGATTGCGGAAGTGCAGAGGCGGACTGGTTTTGTCATACGGAGCCGGCTTTGCAGCGATTGCAGGGCTTCGAGCGAATCTGGGCTTGCGGGTTCTGTGCCACGCTTCCTGAGTTGTTGAATTCTTAGCCAGCCTGCCGCTGTGAAGATGGAGAGTGTGGCTACTCCGATGAGCCAGAGGCATGCGATCCAGCCGGGGATCATGCTGAGATCGTGGGCAGGTGCTGCACTTGTGGCAGACGCGATTATCGTCGCATGTCCAGCCGGGCTTGTGCCTGACGGGATATATAGCGGCTCTGCGTATTCGGCGAGCGTCACGGGGGCCGGCGGACGTTCCGTGCGGAGGATTGTTGCGACGAAGATGGCTGGCATCATGAGCATGACGGCGCAGCCTGCGGCGTAGCGTATTCTGGCGGATTTCACGATTCGGTTCGCGAGGAAGAGAGTCGCGGCCAGGAGTGCGCCTTGCCAGATGAAGTACACGAGCGCCCAGCCGATGGCCTGCACTGCGGGTTGGCCGAGGAAAGTGTTCATTGGATACCTCGCTCGTGTTCTCTCAGGATTTTGCGGATTTCAGCCAGTTCCCGCGGGGTTGCCTTTTTTGCGGCGAGCGCCTGTAGGAGCAGCCTGCTGGTGGAGCCTTCGAAGGCGCGTTCGAGCAGGTCCGCGACGAGAGTTCGCTGCGTTTGCTCCTGCGGGATGCGCGCCTGGTAGACGTGGGCAAAGGGCGATTCGTCGCGACTCACGAGGCCCTTCTCGACCATGATCTGCATGAATTTCAGGACGGTGGTGTAGCCGGTCTTTTTTGTGGTTTCGAGAACCTTGTGGACTTCTTTGACGGTGCTGGGTCCGCGCTGCCAGAGGACGCGGAGGATGGCAAGTTCGGCGTCGGTGGGCCTGAGAGGTTTCTCCATACAGGAGAATTTACTACGAATCAGTTCGTAAAGTCAACGAATAATTTCGTACAGATTGCCTTTTAGGCCTGGGGCACGACTGCGACCGCCTTCACGCCGGCACGTTTTGCGCGGCGGATGAAGGCGCGGTCGAAGGAAACGAAATCGGAATTGCGCGGGCGGGCCGACAGGTGGATGGCGTCGGCGAAATCGAGGCCCTGGGCATTGAGGCTCAGCGCCAGTGTCACGGACGCTACATCTTCCGTTTGAACATTGGCCAGTCCAAACAGACGGGTGAAGGCTTCGCGGATGGCGCCGTCCTCAAAGCCATATGCGCTGCCGAGCACCCAGGCGGTTTCGAGTATGACGGTTCTGCCGATCCAGATAAAATCCGCGGCAAAGAGGGTGCGCGCGGCGGTGGCCTGTTCGGGATCGTCTCCGGTCAGGAGCCGGACGACAACATTGGTGTCGACTGCGGTCATAGGCAGGGCGTCATGAACGGCCGAGTTTATGGCGCTTCGCGACCTGGTCTGCAATGGCGGATCTCATTTGCGCCAGCGTCTTCGGTTTTCCTTTGTAGGGCAGGCAACCCGCCACCATGTCGAGACTGGATGGCGGCAGGGCGCTGACCGGCCGCAGCAGGATGCCATCGCCCATCTCTTCGACAGTGAATTCCATGCCGGAGTTCCAGGCTCGGGAATTCCGGATTCGCAGAGGAAGAACGATCTGGCCCTTGGTGGAGAGCTTTGTCATTTCGATTTGTTCGGGCATGGTAAGACTCTAGTAAGATTGTAGCGTACGAGAGTGGTTTACTGGAATTTGATTTCGCGGAAGATGCAGGTGGGACGTTCCTGCGACCAACTGTCGGGGATGGTGTCGAATGCGAGGCGGAAGGGCTTGGTACCGCCGGGTGCCAGCGAGCCTGCTGTACCTCCGACCATGTAATCGTTTTCCTGGGCAACGATCTGGCCGCCCCAATCGCGGAACCGGCAAGTCACAAGCGCCTGTTTTATCGTCCGGTTGCCGTTGTTTTTGATGTCGCCCAGGACTTCGATCACACGCTGATTGGCGTAACTTTCGGAAGCCTGCATACGTACGTTTTCGATGCCGAGGGTGGGGAGATACTGACGCGCTTCCGCTGTCAGCACGGGTTGCGGCGGCGGCGCGGGCTTCGGACCGAAGGTCAGCCAGGCGGCGATGCCGAGGATCAGAAGCGCGCCAATGCCAAACACAAAACCGATGGGCGAAATCTTTACGCCCGGCTTCTCCGCAGCGAAGCGCGGAATATTGGGCGGGAGTGGATCCGGTAAGTCTTTAACGTCCGGCAACGGTCATCTCTCCTATCATTATCGTAGGCGCGGAGACGGAGCCGCGGAAGTCGAGATCGCTGCCGATTTCAGCCACGTCATTCAGCATCTCCTGCAAAGTACTGGCGATGGTGACTTCCGATACCGGGAAAGCGAGTTCGCCATTGCGAATCCATAATCCTACCGCGCCGCGCGAATAATCGCCAGTAACGGTATTGACACCGGAACCGATCAGTTCGGTTACATAGAAGCCGTTTTTCACGCCGGCAATGATTTGCTCCTGCGTTTTTTCGCCCGCTTCGAGGAAGAAATTGCCATGCCCGATACCGGCGTTGCCGGTGATGCCACGCGAGGCGTTGCCGGTGGTCTTCATGCCGAGTTTGCGCGCGGTGTAGGTGTTCAGCATGTAGTTTTTGAGCACACCCTTTTCGATGACGGGAGTGCGGCGGGAGGGCACGCCTTCATCGTCGAAGGGCTGGGTGCCGAAGAGGCCGGGGAGGGTGCCGTCGTCGATGAGAGTGATCTTGTCGGAGGCGATTTTCTGGCCGAGTTTGCCGGCGAGGAAGGAAGCGTGGCGGTAGATGGCCATGCCCTGCACGGCGTCGAAGAGATTGCCGAGCAAGGTGCGGGCGACGCGGGGTTCGAAGATAATCGGAACCTTTTGCGTTTCGACTTTGGTGGCGCCGAGGCGGCGGATGACGCGTTCGGCGGCGGTGCGGCCGACCAGTTCAGGCGATTCGAGGCCGCTGAAATCGCGGGCGATGGTGAACCAGTAGTCGCGCTCCATCTTGTCCCCTGAGCCGTCGTTGTGCGTGGCGACGGGGACGGCGGAGACGGAACAATAGGTGGAGCGGTGAGAGCCCGAGAAGCCGCGGGAATTGGCGAAGACGCGGCCACCGATCTTGGAATCGAAAGAACCGCCTTCGGAGTTGGTGATGCGCGGGTCGAAGGCGAGGGCGGCGGCTTCGGCGCGTTTGGCGGCGTCGATTTTGCGGTCGGCGGGGAGACCGGCCACTTCGTCGCTGAAGAGTTTGAGATCGCCCGGGATGGAGCCGAGTTCGGAGGGGTCTGGCAGGCCGGCGTGCGGATCTTCGGTGGTGAGTTGGGCGAGATCGACGGCGGAGGCGACCATCTGGCGGATGCCTTCGGGGGTGAGATCGGAGGTGTAGGAAGAGCCCATGCGCTTGCCGATCAGAACGCGCAGGCCTGCGCCGCGGGAACCGGCTTCCTTGAGCGTTTCGACTTCGCCCATGCGGACGCTGGCGGAGAATTCCTGGCCTTCCGAGATGGTGCATTCGGCATCGGTTGCGCCACGACTGAGCGCTTGTTTGATGGCGGATTGCGCGATTTCAGGGAGGTCGTTGAAGCTCAGACTGGCGCTCAAGCGGTGCCTCCGACGGTCATGCGATCGATGCGCACGGTCGGGATGCCGACGCCGACGGGGACGCTTTGGCCTTCTTTGCCGCAGACGCCGATGCCTTCGTCGAGGCGGAGGTCGTTGCCGACCATGCTGACGTATTTCATGGCTTCCGGACCGTTGCCGATGAGGGTGGCGTTGCGCACGGGGCGAGTGAGTTTGCCGTCTTCGATGAGATAACTTTCCGACGCGGAAAAAACGAAATTGCCGCTGGTGATATCGACCTGGCCGCCGGCGAAATTGGCGCAGTAGAGGCCGCGGGGCACGGAGCGTATGACGTCTTCGGGAGCGCTTTCGCCCGCGAGCATAAAGGTGTTGGTCATGCGTGGCATGGGGATGTGTTCGTAGCTTTCGCGGCGGCCGCTGCCGGTGGCGTGCGCGCCGGTGATGCGGCTGGACAGCTTGTCCTGCAGGTAGCCGCGCAGGATGCCGTTTTCGATGAGCACGTTGCGCTGGGTTTCGTTGCCTTCGTCATCGACGTTGAGCGAGCCGCGGCGGCCGCCCATGGTGCCATCGTCAACGACGGTGCAGAGCGGGCTGGCGACCTGCTGGCCGATGCGACCGGAAAACGCGGAGACGCCTTTGCGATTGAAATCGGCTTCGAGGCCGTGGCCGACGGCTTCGTGGAGGAGCACGCCGGGCCAGCCGGGACCGAGCACGACGATCTGTTCGCCGGCGGGGGCTTCGACCGCGCCTAACTGCACGATGGCCTGACGGCCGGCTTCCTGCGCGAAGTATTCGGGGGTGCGCACGGTGCGGAACCAATCGAGTTCATGACGTCCGCCGCCGCCGGCGTGGCCCTGCTGCGGGACGCCGTCCTTATCGCGCGCGAGCACGAAGACGCTCATGCGGGTCATGGGCTGGCGATCGTAATTCAGCACGCCGTCGCTGGTGGCGACGAGGACCTGGCGCAGATTATCGGCATAGACGACCTGGACCTGGAAGATGCGGGGGTCGTAGGCGCGGGCGGCGATATCGGCGCGCTGGGCGAGTTCGACGCGTTCGCGGAAGGCGGTTTCGCTGGGCGCGGTGACAACGGGATAGAGATTGCGGCGCGGACCTTCTTCGAGCGGCGTTTTTTCCACCTTCGCGGGGCCGGCGGCGATCATGGCGGCGACCTGGGCGGCGTGGCGGATTTTTTCGGGGCTGAGGTCGTCGGAGTAGGCGTAGCCGGTGCGCTCACCGGAGATCACGCGCACGCCGAGCCCCAGTGAAACGCCCTGAGTGGCGCTTTTGACGATGGATTCGTCGATGCTGATGGAACTGGTGGCGAGGTATTCGAAGTAGAGGTCGGCGTAGTCGCCGCCGCGGGAGAGGGCTTCAGAGAGGTAGTTCTCGAGGTCGCGTTCGGTGATGCCGAATTTCGTCGCGAAGAAGGAATCGGAGAATGGCATGGATACCTCAATCGTAGCAACGGAGAACGGGGTGCGCTACGGGGGGACCGTGGTGGTCAGATCCAGCCCTGGTACCGGTAATAGACGATAGCGGCGGTTTCTCTCATTTCGGCGAGAAAGAGCTGCGGGCGGGCGAAGTAGTCCGCCGAGCGTTTGGTGACGTCGGGAACGGCCGAGGCGGAGACGCGGAGACCGGCTTTGAGGAAGGCGCGGCGGGCGCGGAACATGTGGAAATCGCTGGTGACCAGAACCACGCTGCCGGGATGGCCTGCGAGCAGGCGCGCGGTGAACTGCGCGTTCTGGTGGGTATCGGACGCTTCGTTTTCGACGAGGATGCGATCGGCCGGAATGCCGCTGAAGACCAGAAAATCCCGCATGCCGCGCGCGGAGTCTTTGCCTGAGACGACCACCTCTTTGTAGGGCTGTTCGCGATAGTAGAGCACGGCCATGAAGCAGCGCCAGTAGGTGCTGATGCCGATCACGCCGGAATTCGGGCCGTCCGCGCTCAGCACGACGAGGATGTCGCCGCGCTGCGTGGACCATGGCCGGGCGAGCCGGGTGGCGTACCAATTCACGAATGGCGTGAAGATGACGAGCAGGAAAAGAAGGCCTGTCAGCGCGAGGAGTCCGACTGCCACGCGATAGACGCGCGCACCGAGATGGCGGATCATGTATTTCGATTATTTCAGGCGGCTCAGAAGCTTCTCGGAGGTCGATTTTTGCTTCGGATCGGCGGTGACGGCGGCTTGTTCGAGCTGGCTTTTGGCATCGTCGAGAGCGCCTGCATCCGCGTAGAGGATGCCGAGGGCCAGGGGCGCGTGCGGCATGGCGGCGCGGGCTGTGGCGAGACGCTGGGCATCGGCGGCGCTGAGGACCGCAAACCTGGCCTCCGGTTCGGTGGCGGCGGGCGCACGCTCGATATGGGCGCCGCGCACGGCGCGCACTTCCCACAAATACGCCCCGCCGCGAGGCAATGGCTTATCGGGATGCCATTCGGCGACGTGGAGCGAGGCGGCGGAGGCGACTGCGTTGAAGTGGTCGTCGTAAACGGTGATGGTGTAGGTGGCGCCTGCGAGGGGCGTCCAGCGAAAGACCGGGGTATCGTCGATGACGGCGGTAGCGGTGGGTGAGATGAGGCGGAAGGCAGACGGCGCCGAGGCTTTTGTTTCGGAACGGAGCTGAATGGGTGCGCCGGTCATGCCTGTGATGGAGGCGGGGATGTGCAGCGTGCCGGATTCGATTGCCGATTGCACTTCGGCCTGATACTGGGGGGGGATTGCCGATTGTGCCTGCATAGGAGCTTTGGTTTGCGGAGTCGGCGTGGTGTGCGAGTGGATGGCAAACCAGGCGGCGATTCCCAACGCGGCGACGACCAAAGCGGCAATGGCCGGGAAGGCAGTGAGGGGACGCGCCCGGACCGGCGTGACGTTTGGCGAAGGGGCGGATTCGACGAATTGGCGCAAGTCGTCGGCGTCGGCGCGGCACTCCGGACAGAGATCGAGATGCTGCAGCAGATCGGCGGGAATGGGGCGGCGCGCGGCGTAGGCGTCCAGCTGGGATTCGGTGAGATGAGGGGAGGAGAAATCGGCCTGGAGCAGGCGGATGGCTGGCGCGGTATCGTCAGCCGCTTGGGCGGCGAGAAGCGAACGGCATTCGTCGCACACGGCGAGGTGATCGTCCGCGCGCAATAGTTCGTCCGGCTCTGAAACGCCGGCCCGGTATGCGATCACTTGTTGAGATGTGAGGTGGCCGGTCATTCCGCTACCTGTTCTGAGGGCGCAAATCCATACAATATTACCGCCCGATGTATTACCTGGACGCTCCCATTCGGCGTAGGAGGCGGTCGCGGGCGGATTTCCGGAGATTGACGACCTGCTGGCGAGTGAGGGACAGGAGTCCCGCGATGTGCAGATCGTCGATGGGGAGTTGGCGCCAGAGCGCGGCGAGGGCTTCCGGCTGCATTTCGAGCGTCACGGCGAGCTGGCGGATGGAGGCAATGCCTGTGGCTGGAAGGAAGCGCAGGGCGGAGTCGCCCAGGTGGTCGCGAAGGTTGAGCAGCAGGGCCATTCTCTGGTTGCGCGGGAGTTCCACGATTTCCGTCCACAGGTGGGCTAGCCAGGCGCGCTGGTCCATCTGATCGGCCAGATTGGAAACGGGCACCGCGGCGGCCGATTCGAATTCGGCCTGCCGGGCGAAGCCGCCGGAAGCGGCGCCTAAATAGTCGGTGAGGTGGTCGAGCAGGACGGGGGCGTTCAGGGCGGTCAGCACGGCATCGATCAGGGCGGGCAGGGGCATGCTGGCCGCGCCGGCGGGTACGGGCTGGGACCGCAGCCAGTCTTCGGCAACGACGCTGGCGGAGGCGAGGAATCGCCTGAGGCCTGCGATGCGGCGGCCCAGGTCATCCTCGGTCAGGGTAAATTTGTCGCCGGTTTTGAGGGAGTAGCGGATGCGATTGCGCAAACGGTAGCGCTCGGGGTTCGAGCGGCGCAGGACATAGCCCGCGGCACGGCGCGCGGCAGAGGCCATGTAGGCTCGAAAGTTCCGGATGAGCGGTTCGTCGCCGGTTTGGCGCCGGGCTGGTTCCTCGCGCAGGCGGCGCAGACGCGAGGTCAGATCGAGCAGGACTTCCTGGGAGGCATCGGCACTGTTAGTCTGCTGCGGCCCGCGAAGATTCGAGGACACCACCATGAGGACGTAAGGTGCGGCAATTTCGCCGATGAGGATGTGGAGAATCCGCTCGGCCGCGGGATCGTTGGATTCGGCGAGGTAGGTGGCGAGCAGGTCGTCGGCGTTTGCAGATTCCATCGTCGGCGGGAGCGCGGTGGCGTGGTGGCGCGCTACCAGCCAATTCTAGCGGATGCGTGCGAGGGGCGGGTTATTCCCTGCTGCCGGCGACTTTGCGTTCGAGGGTGAAGACTCGCTCTTCGAGGATGGAGAGCCGTTCCACGGTGGTTGCGTCGCTGAACTCGACGCGTCGCATTTTTTGCTCCGAAGCGCGGCCCCATTTCCAGAACTCAGTCAATAACTTCGTCTCGACGCCTTCGATATCGGCGTGGACACGGGATTCGAGTTTTTCCATGTCGCCGCGAAGACGAGTCTCCAGGCTTTCCACGTCGCCGCGGAGGCTTTCCACGTCTCCTTGCAGGCTTTTTATATCGCCGCGCAGGGCGTTGTGCAGACGGCCTTCCATGTCAAGAAGGTCCTGCTTTGTGATATGCCCGTTGCTTTCGCTCATAGGGATCGCCCGCCGGGTAAAGGAGGAACGCGTGCCATCAGTCTTGATAGTAGCTCAGGACGGGCTGTTGCAATTTAGTATTTCGACAGATCGGCCACCAGCGCGTTCAACCCCTGCTTGAGGTAAATATCGAGCAGACGCTGTTCTTCGGTGGAAGGCGACATGCTGCGCAGCAGCGGCGATGCATTCAGATCCTTGCGCGAGGGCACCCACACCTTGCCATCGGCGAATTCCACCTGGCTGACGAAGCCCGTCATGCCGTCAATTGCGACGGGCCGTCCGTCGCGGGAAAACTTCAGAGTGGCATCGGGCTCCAGAGTGCCGCGCTGCCCGGCCTGGATCACCGCGTTGGGGGCGGCACCGTTAGTATTCCGAGAAGATACGCCGGAACCGGGCACGGAGCCCACGAGGTACTCGTTGCCTTCTTTATCCTTCACTACCCAGCCGATTTCCACGTAGCGGACGGCCTTCTTATCCTTATCGCGGTTCTGGACTTCGATCCAGGGCGAGCGCACTTCGTTGCCCTTGATATCGGCCTGTCCCTGCACAGCCAGCACGGGAGCGTCGGGCAATTCCAGGAATGCGAAGTGAGCTTTTTCAGCCGGAGTGGAATCGGCGGCAAAGTTGGCGGCAGCTGAGCCAACCGCACGCCCGGTGTGCGAAAGCGCGACATCCAGTTGCGGACGCTCTGCCGCCTTCTTCATGCCGTTCAGGACTTCTTTCTGCAGGCCATCCTCGCCTTTAGCCTGCAGGATCTGCTTGTAGTAAGCGCGGTCGCGCTGCGCTTCCACTTCCCAGAGCGTCATGGCGCGCTGCGAATTCAGGCGGTTGGGGCCGTAGAAACTGAGATCGCTGAAAAGCACGCCATCGAGTTGCACGCGCACCGGTCCGTTGGCCTGCTGGACAGGGCGGATCAGACGCAGCTTGATCGGCAAGGTAAAATTCTGCCCGGCCGGAACGTCGATGGAAGGCCGCGCCACGGAGCCTTTGCCGCCAGGGGTAAATTCCTGCGCCGTGATCAGCAGCATGACGTCGCGGACACTGCGCGCGGCGGAATCGTTGTTGCGCAGCGTGAGAGACATGTCGAGATCGAGCACCATGGCGCCGCCGCGCGCGGTGACGCGCGTCTGGCCCATGCTGTAGGAAATCAGCGTGACCGGAGAATCGGCCGGCAGATCGATCTTGACCGAACTGGAGGCGTCGCTGCCGGTGGCTGCGGACTGCTGCGCGTGGAGTAATCCCGCGGCTGGCAGAACTGTCAGCAACAGCACCGGTATGAAATTCTTATTCGACATAAACACTCGTGACTGTTACCGTCCCCGTATCGCCGTCCACATAACTGGCGCGAATGGCGCCGTCCGAACTGACTGTCTGATCGCCCGCTACGTCGCCATGATTCATCAGAGTCATGCTGCTGGCGCCGTATGTGACCTGAACACCGGTGGAATTCGATTCCGCCGTTGTTGCCGCATGCACCACGCCGGTTGGATTATCGTTCGGCAGCAAACCGTGCAGGAAAATACCCACGCCCGTCAGCAGCAGCACGCACGCGGCTCCCATCGCCAGACGGGGTTTCCACGAAACGGGCAAAATTCGGGCAGGAGCGGCGGCGACGCATTCGCCGGCCGCCAGACCCAGCCGGATGTTGGCCCGCATTTCACCGGCCAGCCCGCTCCAGTCCGCTTCCGGCAGAACGTTACTTTCGGCCAGTTCGAGCGTTTCAGACCGCAGTTCGCCAAATGAGGCCACGGTATCGCGGCAATCGCCGCAGCGCGCGACGTGGCGGTTGAGGATAAAACTCCGCAGCCGGCCGCAATCGCCGCCAGCGAGTAATGCGAGATCGGTTTCAGAGGGGTGAGTATTCATGGTTTACCTGCCTCCGCCCGCAGCCTTGCGGCTCTCGGCGTACTTTCGGATCTTGATGCGCGCGTTGGCGATGTGCGAGCGCACGGTGGCGCGCGAACATCCCAGGCGGCGGGCCACTTCTTCGGCCGGCAGATCTTCCACATCGCGCAAAACCAGCGCGGCGCGCTCGCGAGGCGTCAGGCGTTCGAGACCAGCGGCCAGCCAATCGCGCTGTTCGCCGCGCAACAGCGAATCTTCCGCCGATTCCAGATGCCTTTCCGGCGCTTCGCCCAGTTCGACAAACGCCACGCGGCGGCCGCGGCGCAGAAAATCGAGAGCGGTATTGGTGGCAATGCGCGAAAGCCAGTGCGCGGCCTTCAGCTCGTCTTTGAGCTGATCCTGACGCTGCAGGGCCTTGATGAAAGCTTCCTGGGTGAGGTCCTGCGCGTCGTGGACGCTGCCGACCATACGGTAGATTTGAAGGAAAACGCGGCGCAGATGTTCGGTGACGAAGGCTTCACGGAGCCCGCCGGTCTCATGGCCTGCCAGCATTTCGCGGCCGGAGTCTTCAGGTCCCGGAGGTCGGTGGTGGTCCGTCATTACTGCAACTCGCGTCAACGCTGGAACTCCCTTCAGTAAAGATGACGCCCGGTTTGGCCAAACGTGCAAGGCCAAACATTCAAACAAATCGGCAAAAAGGGAACGCTGAACTGACATCCAGTATACGGCTAAACTCCCAAACGGGGGTGTGGCGGGGGATTGTCTATTGTTTGCAGTGGCTTGTGCTGGTTTGGGTCGTTTGACTGCGCAGGAAGGCGGTCACTACCAGTTCAGCAAAACCGGGCGGGAACTGGCCTCCGACAAATCTCCGGTGCATTATGGGGCCGATCAGAAGATCCAGCGCGAAGTTTACGTCGATGCCGGCGGGAAGGTCGCCGCGGTCCGCAGCTTCTTTCAGGATTCGCGCAATTTGCGCCCTGCGCGGCACGAAGGAATGCTCCTTCAGGGCGGCGGCGAACCTGGGATTGGCAGCCGCGTAGCCGATGATCCGGGGCCAGATTTTCATCAGACGGTCGGGTCTATCGGCCTTCGAGAGGTGAGTGACAAGATCGATCAGATCGCGCCGAGTATCGTCCGACCGGAATTCCGGCGGCAGTTCGCGCAGACTAACGATGACGTCGATGCACAGCGTCTCTTTGTCTTTCCAGTGCTTGTAGACCGTCGCTTTGCTGACGCCGGAGACCTGCGCGATGGCATCCATGCTGGTGCCTTCGATGCCGCGTTCGCCGATCAGCTGAATGGCGGCTTCGATGACCTTTTCATGCGCGGCGACGCTGGGAGTTCGCGCCACCGCTTGTTAGGCCTCGATGCGCGAAAACTGCCGTGCGCCGATGGCGAGGAACAGCAGGGTCAAGGCGCTGAGGACGGCAAAATCCACCAGACCGCCGAAATGCGAAAGTCCGATGAGCGCACCGCGAATACCATCCACGCCGTAAGACAGCGGGTCGATGGAGGCGAAGAACTTCATAACCGCCGGGATGTTGGTGAGCGGGAACAGGGCGCCGGAGAGGAAGTAAATCGGCATCACGAGAAAGTTCATCACCATCTGGAAACCCTGCATGTCGGTCAGCGAACAGGCGATGGCCGTGCCGAGCGCGGTGAACATGACTGCAATCAGCACCATGTAGCAGAACGCTATCGGTATTCCAGCCATATTTGTGGGACGAAACCCGGCGATCATGCAAACCACAATGACGATGACGCCCTGGAAGATGGCCGTGGTGGCGCCTCCGAGCGTGCGCCCGATCATGAGCAGCAAGCGCGGCTGCGGAGCGACCAGCATTTCCTTCAGGAAGCCGAACTGGCGGTCGAACATGAGCTCGATGCCGGAGAAGATGGACGTGAACAGGATGGTCATCCCGATCATGCCGGGCGCGAGGAACTGTATGTAATTGCCCTGCCCCGCTTTGGCGAAAATCGCTCCGAAGCCGAAGCCGAAGCTCAGCAGATAGAGCAGCGGCTGCCCGAGCGACGCGATGATGCGCGGCTTCGAGCGCAGGTAACGTTTGACCTGCCTGAGCCAGAGTACGTAGATCGTCATCATCGTTTTTTCCTCCACATTTGGGCCATATTTCGCAGGCTCTGGTTGGAATCGGCGCCTTCTTCGCGGATGGACGAGCCGGTCAGGGCGAGAAACGCCTCTTCGAGAGTTTGCGTATTCGTCTGCTGCTTGAGTTCGGCGGGCGTACCCTGGGCCACGATGGCGCCGTGATCGATGACCGCGATGCGATGCGCGACGCGATCGGCTTCTTCCATGTAGTGCGTGGTCAGGAAGACGGTGACGCGCTCTTCTTCGTTGAGCTTTTTGACCTGGGCCCAGAGCTGGTTGCGCGTCTGGGGGTCGAGGCCGAGGGTGGGCTCGTCGAGGAAGATGATTTTGGGGGTGTGGAGCAGGCTGCGCGCGATTTCCAGACGCCGGCGCATGCCGCCGGAGAATTGCTTCACGGGATCGTTGCGCCGGTCCCACAGTTCGAACAGCTTCAGCAGGCTTTCGCTGCGCTCGATGCGCATTTTGCGCGGCACTTCGTAGAGCGCGCCGTGGAGATCGAGGTTTTCGAGCGCGGTGAGTTCATCGTCCAGGCTGGGATCCTGAAACACGATGCCGAAGCGCTTACGAACTTCGTTTTGCTGATGCGCGGGATCGAGGCCGTCGATCTCGATTTTGCCGCTGGTGGGGCGCAGCAGCGTGGTCAGCATTTTAATGGTGGTGGTTTTGCCCGCTCCGTTGGGGCCGAGGAAGGCGAAGATTTCGCCCATACCGACCTCAAAAGAGACGTCGCGGACAGCTTTGATCTCGCCAAAGGATTTCGTGAGATGATCGACGCGAATCATAAGAGCAATACTAAACTGTACCGTTCAGTATTGTCAATGGTTTTCAGTTATTCTGTGGAATTTTGTCCGCTCTGTCAATCACCAGCACGGTGACGGGCGATGCAGGCACGTTTTCCAATTTCAATCCCATCTGGTCTTTGACAGCTTCAAAGATTGACGCTGCGAGAGGCGGCATGCTTGCAAACGACCAGCCGGGGCATGGCGGCGGATGCGGGGTTATAGGTAAAGGCGGAGGCGCGACCACACCGGTAGCCTGCAGCGGCGTCGTCGCGAGGCTATTGGAATAGGCAAGGATGAAGTACCAGGTCCCGCCGATTCCCGTCTTATCTGCGACGGGCGCGTCCAGATTGTGTGCCAGTATCTTCGCGAATTCAGCGAGTGTGCCGAATGAATTACACCCGGGGATAGTTGGCGCGTCTTTCTCGGGCCGCAGCTTCGATTGGTTTTTCCCTGGAAGCAACACGTAGCCGGGCATTTGTTTCACCTCGCTATGGGCAACGAGATGAAAGCGCTCGGCGAGGAGAGATCTCAGCATTTGCCTTGCGTCGTCTTCTGTTGTGCGCTTCGGCTTCACTGCATTGATGTCATACCGCTCATTGGCAATCCACGCCGGACCCTTTATCTGAAACTCCGCCATTCCATTGGCCTCAGCGAGGAGCGCCTTGAGGGGATAATTGCGATACCTGAGTTGCACCGCATCGCTTGATCTAATCGGGGGGAAGAAGTTGGAATCCGGCGCATTCGGCCGTACCGTCGCAGCCTCGAATGCAGGTGCTTTGGCTGTGACCTGCCCGAGGGCAAGGAATGGAAAAAACAACAGACTGCATGCTACCAGACGGAAGCCGTGGACCGTGTTCATAGCCAGTGTGACACCTTAGCTCGCCGGATTGTTCCGATCAGGTGATGGATTTCTCGGCTATTGCGGCTTCTTACAGGCCGCGATCTTGCGCTCTACCGCCGCCATAAGCCGCGAATGAACGTCCTCAGGTATCTTGCAGCTTTCCATACCCTTATATACCTGGATCGTTTTTTTTGTGGTGTCGCAGATAACCCAGCAATTCGGGCATTCCGTGATATGACGCTGCAGCTTCGAATGCAGTTCCGCGCTGGTCTTCTCGTCCAGATAATCCGAGAGTTCCGACAGAAACTGTTTACATGTAAGCAAAGGCGTCGTCTCCTTTGCGTTTGAAAAAACGCGTGAGTTTGTCGCGCAGTTGCAGCCGCGCCCGCAGCAGCCGGCTCTTGACTGCCGGCACCGTGAGTTCCAGCGCTTCGGCCGTCTCTTCGGTGGAGAGGCCGTCCACATCGCGCAGGGTGAAAACGGTCCGATAGATCGGCAGCAGGCCGTCGATCGCTTCGGTCAGGATGCCGTTCATTTCATCGCGCGAATAACGCTCTTCGGGATCGGGGTCCCAGGCGGCCACTTCGCGCACCACCATGTCTTCGCCGGTATCGATCTGCTCGTCAAGCGAAATGGTGCGGTCGCTCTTGCGCTTGCGCAGCTTCATCAGCGCCTGATTGACGGCGATGCGCACAATCCAGGTGTAAAACTTCGAGTTCCCCTGGAACTGCCCGAGGTGTTCGTACGCTTTGAAAAAAGCTTCCTGCAGCACGTCTTCCGCATCTTCGCGGTTTTGCGTGATATTCATCGCCAGGCGGAAGATTTTGCCTTCATACCTGTTGATCAGGACCGAAAAAGCGGCCCCGTCGCCAGCCTTCGCACGGGCCACCAGATCGAGTTCATCGCTGGGGGCTTCCGTTGGCGGCGCTGGAGTCGTATCAATTGCCATATTGGCCAATGCTCCATTCTCCCATGAACACCCGTGGACAAAACAACATACGGGTTGGACTGCCGCTAAGTTCATTCCCCTGTGAGATGAGGCTTCGCGGCTAAAGTTTCAGATTTCGCGGGATCGCCCTGTTTTGGCCGACGCTGGTAGCCACGCCAGGCCATTCCGGCGAAGAGGGACGCGGCACAGAACGCACTATAAGCCTCTATCCAGTCGGCGGTGGCCATTGGATTCGTGATGGTCACGATCACCCTAAGCAGAAACAACAGGCTTCCTACCGCGCCGATCCACATCTGCACCCGGGGCGGAATCTTCATTTGGCGGAGGCTCCAGATTTCGGGCGGCGCTGGTAACCACGCCAGGCCGTCCATGCCATGGAAAGAACGTTGACAAACCAGAAACATACCAATATCCGGCCAAGGGTGTCCATTGGAGTCCTGAGGGTCATGATCCCGATAAACAGAGAGAACAGGGCCATGACAAGGCCGAACCACATTTGCGCGTGAGGCGTCATGGTGCAGGTGTCCGGGTCGATGATCGTCATTTGGCGGAATCTTTCGAGGCGGACGGGGCTACGGGCGGCGGATTCCAGGATTTCAGGACCCGCAAGATGTACTCCCGGGTTTCGCGATAGGGCGGTACGCCGTGGTATTTATCCACGGCTGCCGGACCTGCATTGTAGGCAGCCAGCGCCAGTTCCACCTGATTGGGCTGGTCTTCGTAGCGGGCGAGCAGATCGCGCAGGTAGCGGGTGCCTGCGTCGGCGTTCTGGCCGGGATTCTTCGGGTCGACGCCCAGATCGCGCGCGGTATCGGGCATCAATTGCATCAGGCCGATCGCGCCTTTGGGCGAAACCGCGGCTGGATTGAAGCCGGATTCGGCGCGCATGACGCCCGCGACGAAGGCGTCGGGCAGCGAATACTTGCGCGCGGCTGTCTGGGCCAGAGCTATGGGCGTGGTTTCGACAGGCGCGGGCTTTTCCGGTGCGGCTACGACTGGCGCGGGTACGTCTGGTGCGGCGGTGGGCAGCGGCAACGGCGCAGGGGCGTCCACGGCTTCCACGCTGGCTATCAGGCTGGCAGGCATTTCCGTCACTTCGTCGCCGGAAAAGATGCGGACGGTACCGCCAGAGACTTCATGGCGATCCGCCGCCAGCGTGTATCCGGTGCTGAGGGTGATGGTTTCCCCGGCCCAAACCGGCAACACCAGCGCACATAGCCCGATACTATAGAGAATTCTTCTCATCTAAACAAACTCATGCCCCAAACAAGTATGACGCATCTTGAGTGCAGTCTGTGCAGCCGAAAGTTCGAAGCAGGACGCATCTGGAACCTCTGTGAGTGCGGCGGGCCACTGCTGGTCCGCTACGATCTTGCCCGCCTGCGCGACACGTGGCGGCGGGAATCGCTGGCAGCCGGTCCGAACTCCATGTGGCGTTATGCGCCTGCCCTGCCCGTTCAGGACCCAAACTCGATTATCTCACTGGGCGAAGGCATGACGCCGCTGCTCGCCTCGCGCCGCACAGGCGCCCGCATTGGCGCTCACGACCTGCTGATTAAGGACGAAGGCCTGAATCCTACGGGCTCTTTCAAAGCGCGCGGACTCTCCTGCGCCATTTCCATGTGCGTGGAACTCGGCGTCAAAGTTCTGGCGATTCCTTCGGCCGGCAACGCCGCCAGCGCGCTTTCGGCGTACGCGGCGGCCGCCGGCCTCGAAGCCCATATCTACATGCCGGCCGACGTTCCGCAGGCCAATTTCATCGAATGCAAGGCGTACGGCGCACACGTGACGCTGGTCAACGGGCTGATCAGCGATTGCGGACGAATTGTGGGCGAGCAGTGCCGCGAAACCGCGGGCACGCCGAACGCCTGGTTCGATATCAGCACGCTCAAAGAACCGTATCGCATCGAAGGCAAGAAAACGATGGGCTACGAGGTCGCCGAGCAACTCGGCTGGACGCTGCCCGACGCCATCCTTTATCCCGCGGGCGGCGGCGTCGGCATGATTGGCATGTGGAAGGCGTTCGGCGAGATGGAAACGCTCGGGTGGATCGGGGCCAAACGCCCGAAAATGATTGCCGTGCAGGCCGAGGGCTGCCAACCCATTGTGCGGGCTTTCGAAGAGGGGGCCGAGGCCAGCCGCTTTTGGGAGGGCGCGGCTACCGTCGCGGCCGGGCTTCGCGTGCCCAAGCCGCTGGGCGACCGCCTGACGCTGCAGGCTGTGCGCGAAAGCGGCGGCTGCGCCATCGCCGTGCCGGATCGCGACCTGATGGATGCGGGGATTCGGCTTGCTTCCGAAGAAGGCATCTTCGCCGCACCGGAAGGAGCTGCGTGCGTGGCCGCCGCCGAGCGCCTGATCCGCGAAGGTTTTCTGAAGGCGGACGACAAGATCGTAATCTACAACACGGGGTCCGGCCTGAAGTATCTGGAAGCCTACTCGGTTCGCTTCCCGCGCGTGGCATCCGGGGAAACAGATAAGCTTGGCGGATTGATCACGCCGCGGTAATCGGGGGCGGGTCGTATGATGATGGTGAGAGTTTCTGAGTTGGGGTCTGCGCGCCGGAATCTCTGCGCGTCCGATTGTCATCAAAAGAGCGTCATCCAGATCAATGAAAGGTTTACGCATGAATAATTCCGTTCTTGTACCCATGGTTGTGGAGCAGACGTCCAGAGGCGAACGCGCCTACGATATCTACTCGCGGCTGCTCAAGGAAAACATTATCTTCCTGGGCACGCCGATCGACGACAACGTCGCCAACCTGATCATCTCCCAGTTGCTGTTCCTTGAAGCGGAAGATCCGGAGCGCGATATTTCGATCTACATTAATTCGCCCGGCGGTTCGATCACCGCGGGCCTCGCGATTCTGGACACGATGGCTTTCGTGCGTCCCAATATTGTGACTATCTGTGTGGGGCAGGCTGCGTCCATGGCGGCCGTGCTGCTGGCCGCAGGCACCAAAGGCAAGCGCTTCAGTCTGCCGAATTCGCGCATCATGATCCACCAGCCCTCCATGCAGGGCCTGGCCGGACAGGCTGCCGATATCGACATTTATGCCAAGGAAATCCTGCGCATGCGCGAGATCCTGAATAAAATTCTGGCCGATGCCAGCGGCCAGCCGCTGGAGCGCGTGGCTCGGGATGTGGATCGCGACTACATCATGAGCTCGGAGCAGGCCGTCGATTACGGCATCATCGACCGCGTGATTTCCAGCCGTGAACTGGCGCCTACGCCCGTTTCCAAGCCCGCATAAAATCCCACCCGTTCGTTCATACCGGCGGCGTCTGCTTTGCACTGTCAAGCTGCGCCGCCGGTTCATTTTCACCCCCTTCACAGTTGCTCCTTGCTCTCGATTTTGGCGATGCTATTGCATCGCGGTATCATTTTGGCGATGCTATTGCATCGCGGTATCATTTTGGCGATGCTATTGCATCGCGGTATCATTTTGGCGATGCTATTGCATCGCGGTATCGTAGATAGCGGGAATGGTTTGAGATATACGCGCGCCACGGAATCGTCGACTGCTCGCATTACGGTGTGTGGATGTCTGGCGCTTGCCGCGGCACTGGCTATATTTGCGGCGGACGAGGGCAACCCCGATCAGCAGCGAATCGTCGAAGGCATGATGCGGGCGCAGGCGACTCGCTTCGAGCGCTTTGAGGGCTACAGCCGTCTGCAGCATTATTCGGTGACAACCTCCCGGTTCGACCTGAAGGCCGATCTGGTGGCTCGCATTCATCGCGATCGCGTCAGGGGCAAGAGCTACGAGGTCATCAGCCGCAGCGGATCGCCCGTGATCCAGAGTCACGTGTTCGATGCCCTGCTGGAGGCCGAAGTCGATTCGAGCAAACAGACAGGCAACGGCGAATT
>Ga0302195_10000165_pt1 | contig 48610 bp, 50 predicted proteins | sample II_Bog_N1_2_FD_198778 | JGI IMG/M metagenome (GOLD analysis project Ga0302195, IMG submission 198778) | Peat permafrost microbial communities from Stordalen Mire near Abisko, Sweden - II_Bog_N1_2 | ecosystem: Environmental > Terrestrial > Soil > Wetlands > Peat | place: Sweden: Abisko...
AGGGATCGACAGGTCTACGAAGTTTCGAGGCGCGGTAGACGTCGATGGCTCGCGAGAGTCCCGGTTCCTCACAAATGAGACGGAACTTACGCGGGCCACCGAAATCAATACTTCATTCACGTTTGTCCACCGTTTGGGATTACGGACAGTGAGTGGAGCTAGTTCGGCTTTAGGGCAGGTTAATGGTGCGTGAACCATAGGGCTTCCTGGTGCGTACCCGACATTGAAGCCGAACACGTAAGTTTGGCTTCACCCTCTGAGGGTTGACCCCAAAGGTGGCTGCTCACTTGAGTGAAGGAGTGTTAATGACTCACGAGAGAAGATCTTCTGGTGTTGGCAACTCGAGGCGATCGCGCATTCGGAGTTCAGGTCGGCGCTTCGGTCGCTGGGCTGTCGCCGCTGCGGCTCTAACCGTCACTTTCGCTGTCCTGCCAATGGGAATTGACTCTGCGTCAAGCTCGTCGCTTGGCAAGGTCAGCGTCATCACTGGAAGCGTCTCTGAGTGCGATGCCGGGCCATCTTTAGGACTCCGGAGGCCCTTTACGGTCACTCTCCACGTGCGCTCTAACGGTCGCGTCGTGGCGACCACAACCTTGAGGAGCAGCACGAGCCTGAGCTACTACGCGTTTGCCGTGGGCCCGGGGACCTACTACCTAACCACTAGCGAGACGACCTCATCACCGCCGCGCGGCAACATCGTTGTTCGTGCTTCTTCGAAGGACATCATTGAAGCCACCATTTCTACTGTTTGTCAGTAGGTAGACGTCGAAATCATCCTGGAGTTTGTCACGCACGAAAAGTAGACGCCCGGATCCACGCGGTGTCGGGCCGAGGTTTGCACAGGCTCAGTGCGACCTCTATAAAAGCGCACCACCTAACCTGCCTTAAAGCCGCACTAGTGAGTGGAGGTGCGGGGATTCGAACCCCGGTCCAACGGCTTCTTGGTGAACATTCTCCGAGCGCAGCTAACAGGGGATTGTCGGGATCGTCACTGCTGCCAGCACCTATGACGTTCCGTAGTTAGCTGAATTGTCCCGACGGAACCACTAACGAGTTCTGACGGTAAGCCCCACTTCATGACACCCGATATCTAAACCGCAGGGCTGGGTCTAGGCGGATGTTGCTACCTAAGCAGCAAGCGCAAGCGAAGGCTTGGCGTTTATTTATTGTTTCCGGCTCTTTAGCGTGGTTCCGGAGACCACGGCTCGCTTCTTTCACCTCGACGACCATTGTCGAGACCATTCACCCCCTCCTTCTCAACCGATATGGCTGAACAGACAGTCTACCTGCCCCCGTCGATATTGGGCTTTAGGTGTATTTCTCAGTGTGACGGATCGCACGAGCGATGTCGCGATCGGCGTCTCGCTTGGCGATGGCCTGTCGACGATCCTGTGACTTCTTGCCCTTCGCGAGCGCCAGCTCGACCTTGGCTTTGCCGTCCTTGAAGTACAACTTGAGCGGCACCATCGTGAGGGGCTCGGTGCGTGTCTCGTGCTGCCACTGATCGAGCTCGTGCCGGTGCGCTAAGAGCTTGCGACGACGGTCGGGATCGTGGCTGCCGAAGCCGGTGGCGTAGACCCACGGGGGAACGTGCATCTGGTACAGCCACAGTTCCGTGTCGTCGAAGCGGGCGTAGCTTTCGGCGATTTGGGCCTTGCCCTCTCTAAGTGACTTCACCTCGGACCCGCTGAGCATGATGCCGCATTCGAGGGTCTCGATGATCTCGTAGTCGTAGCGGGCACGGCGATTCGTGGCGACCACTCGGTCGCCGGCGTTCGCGTCGACCCTCTTCTGGGCGCGCTTTTCTTGAATCTGCTTGGCTCGGGCCATCTCTCAAGCGTAGTGACACGGGTTCGGAGTGCCCGGGTGAGGTGGGTAGGGTACACGTGTGTTGACTCTCACTTCGGTCCAGCGAGACAACATCGTGGCCACCTGCATTCGTGCCCTTCCCAACGAGGGCTGCGGTCTGCTGCTCGGCACGCTCGAGGGGATGGTGAGCGAAGTACTCCCGAGCCCCAACGTCGCCGAATCGGCGAAGCTCTACGAAATCGACAGTCGCGTGTTGCTGCGGGCCTACCGAAGAAGTGAGGAAATGGGGCTCTCGGTCATCGGCGTCTTTCATTCGCACACGCATTCCGAGGCCTATCCGAGCCCGACCGACGTGGCCCAGGCGCCCGACCCGACGTGGCACTACGTCCTAGTCTCACTGCGCGACGTGCCGAGCGTTATTCGAAGTTTTCACGTGACTGAGGGCGTGGTCGACGAGGAGCAGATTTCCATCCAGCCCGCTGGGACCGAAAATCGGGCCCCCTGAAGGCCCCGCGCGTCACGGCGTGGCACCCGGCTAGTAATGTCGACTTGGTTAGTCAGGAATCAACCAAACCGGAAGAGATGAGATGACGGCATTAGTTCGAATTCCCACAGTTCTGCGACCGGCCATGGGTGGCGACACTTCGGTCACGGTCGAAGGGTCAACGGTCGGCGAAGTCCTCGATCACTTGACCGCAGATCACCCGGACGTGAAGGGCCAGTTGCTCAACAGCGACGGCACCCTGCACCGTTTCTTGAACGTCTACGTGAACGACGATGACGTGCGCTATTTGGGCGGTGTCGATGCGCCCGTCACCAACGGTGACGAGATCACCCTGTTGCCCGCCGTCGCCGGAGGCTCGTTGTAGTGACGCGCGTTGCGTCGGTGCTCGATCTCATTGGTCAAACACCGGTTGTCGACGTCAGCGCGCTGTCGCCGAAACCGAACGTCACGATTCTCGCCAAACTTGAGGGCCGCAATCCCGCTGGCTCGGTGAAGGACCGGGTGGCCCTCTCCCTGGTTGACGCCGCCGAGCGCGACGGGGTATTGATCCCGGGCAAACCGGACCAGATCCTGATCGAGCCGTCTTCGGGCAACACCGGGATCGCGCTCGCCATGGTCTGTCGACTGCGCGGCTACCACCTCAAGGTCGTACTGCCGTCGAACGTGTCACCGGAACGTCGCCAGTTGTTGCTCGCCTGGGGAGCCGAGATCATCGATTCGCCGGGCGCCGAGGGATCGAACGGCGCCGTGCGTCTCGCCCAATCGCTCAGCGCCGACAATCCCGACTGGACGTTCCTCTACCAGTACGCCAACCCCGCCAACCCCGAAGCGCACTACCGGCACACCGGACCCGAGATCCTGGCCGACGTGCCCGAGATCACCCACTTCGTCGCCGGTCTCGGCACCTCGGGCACGTTGATGGGCGTGGGACGATATCTTCGCGAGCACCGACCCGAGGTGCAGATCTGGGCCGTCGAGCCACCGTCCGGCGAGATGGTTGACGGACTGCGCAACCTCGACGACGGGTACATCCCACCGATCTTCACCGATAACCACGGCGCGGAACTGCTCGATCGCAGGGTGGTGGTTCGACCGAAGGAGTCGATCGAATGGACCCGACGATTCACCGAGGTCGGTCTCTTCGTCGGTCTCTCCTCGGGCGCGATCATGGCCGGAGCGGTCAAGTGCGCCAACACCATTGGCGATGACGACGTCGCCACGATCGTCACTATCGTGGCCGACGACGGATGGAAGTATCTCTCGACCGGTGCGTGGAGCGACAACATCGATGACGTCGTCGAGCGCGCGAAATCGATTATCTACTTCTAAAAACCTCGGGACGAACAACCTCAACTACCGTTGGGTCGCACCAATTATCGTGAGGAGTTCCATGTCCACAACGCGCAAAGACGGGCGCAGTCCCGAACAGGCTCGGCCACTGAGTTTCGAGCGTGACTTCACCGCGATGGCGGCCGGATCAGTTCTCGTGAGCTTTGGTCGAACGGTCGTGTTGTGCACGGCCTCGGTCGAAGAGGACGTCCCGCGTTGGCTGCGCGGCACCGGCAAAGGTTGGGTCACCGCCGAATATTCAATGCTGCCCGGCTCGACGCCCGAGCGCGCCAGTCGCGAGGCCGCTCGAGGCAAGCAGTCCGGTCGCACCCAGGAGATTCAGCGACTGATCGGTCGATCGCTGCGCACGGTCACCCGTCTCGAACTGCTCGCGGACGTGCAGATCACCGTCGACTGCGACGTTCTGCAGGCCGATGGGGGCACGCGCACGGCTTCGATTTGTGGGGGATACGTGGCACTGCACGACGCGATCACTCGCCTCGTCCAAAAAGGAACGTTGAAGGAACACGCGTTGAGCGACTCGGTGGCGGCCATTTCGGTCGGCATCGTGGACGGTGTGCCGCTGCTGGATCTGCCCTACGAGGAGGACTCGCGGGCCGACACCGACATGAACGTCGTCATGACCGGCACCGGGCGCTTCGTGGAGGTCCAGGGCACGGCCGAACAGGCGGCCTTCACCCGCGAGGAGCTCGACGAGCTGTTAGACCTCGCCGCGACCGGAATCGCGTCCATTCACGAGGCCCAGCGTCGGGTGCTGTCGAGTCCACCGCCGCCTCGTCCGTGACGACCTTCGTCCTCGCGACGGCGAATCCCCATAAGGCCGAAGAGATGCGCGCCGTCTTGTTGCCACTCGGCGTCGATTTATTGGACCGGCCCCAAGACGTCGCCGACGTCGAAGAGACCGGCGACACCTTAGAGGAGAACGCGTTGTTGAAGGCGCGCGCGCTGGTCGAGGCGACCGGTCGCGCCGCGATCGCCGACGACACCGGGCTCTTCGTCGATGCCTTGAACGGACGGCCCGGGGTGCACAGCGCGCGCTTCGCGGGCGAGTCGGCGAGCTACGAGGACAACGTGACCAAATTGTTGAACGAACTTGATGGCGTGCCTACGCCGCGAACGGCGCGCTTCGTCACCGTTATCGCGGTCGCGTACCCCGACGGAACGTCATTCTGTGTCGAGGGCGAACTGCGCGGCGTGATCACGAACGCGCGCCTCGGTGATCAGGGATTTGGATACGACCCGATCTTCGTAGCCGATGAAGCCGGGGGATGGACGCTGGCGCAGCTGTCGCCGCAGGAGAAGAACGACCTCTCGCATCGCGGTCGCGCACTGCGCGCGTTGTGCGCAGAACTCGCCCGAAGATAAGTCTGTTCACGAAGATTTCACCTTAGGGTGGAGGCGTGAATGACCAAGTGCTGCCCATGTTTCCTTTGGGCATGGTCATCTTCCCGCATCAGATCGTCGGCCTGTGCGTCTTCGAACCTCGCTATCACCAAATGCTCAGCGACATTGAAACCCAGCAGCGCTTCGGCACCTGTTTGATCGCGCGTGGTTCCGACGTCGGCGGTTTCGATGAACGTACGTCGGTGGGCACCCTGATGCAGATCCTCGGCGCGCAGGTGCTGCCCAACGGACAGACCGTGGTCATGGCCGAAGGTGTCGAATGCTTCGAAGTGGCGAACTGGCTCGAGGACGATCCGTATCCCCGGGCGTTGGTCAAGGAGCGCTGCTGTGACGAGGACAGCGTGATGGCCGCACTGTTGAAGTCAACCGAGTCAGCGGTGCGCGCGATACGTGCGCTCCAGAGCGAGCTCTTCGCCGACGAATGCCTGCAGTCCAACTGTGAAATGGACCCGGACCCGTGGATTCGAAGTTGGCAGCTGTGTTCGTTGACGCCCATGTCGACGCTGGATCAGTTCAAGGTGCTCAGCCTGAGTGACCCCAACGATCGACTTCGACTAGTCGCCGAAATCTGTTGCGAACGCTACGGCGACTACCAGCGGATGGTGGCGATTGACTCGTCACCCAGTCCGTTCGACTAACGCAGCTCGATCAAGTCGACGACGAAGATCAACGTCTCACCGGGCGCGATGACACCGCCGGCGCCCTGATCGCCGTAGCCCAAGTGCGCCGGGATCACGAGTCGGCGTCGTCCGCCAACCTTCATACCGACGACGCCTTGGTCCCAACCCTTGATGACGTGACCGGCCCCGAGGGGGAACACGAACGTGTCGCCACGGTTCCAGGACGCGTCGAATTCTTCGCCGCTCGAGACGCCGACACCCACGTAGTGAACCACGGCACTGCGGCCCACGGTGGCCTCCTCGCCGGTGCCCACGATGAGGTCCTCAACGAGGAGATCGTCAGGGGCCGGTCCGAGGTGTGGATCGACCAGTGGCTTTTCAGACATGGTGATTGATCCTATCGACGGCGCTCGCGGCCACCGCCGACGACGCGAACGTTGCGAGCCTCGCGGCCCTTGGGACCACTGGCCTCTTCGAAGGTGATCTTCTGACCTTGGGCGAGTGACTTGAAGCCGTCGCCCACGATGCTCGAGAAGTGAATGAACAGGTCGTCACCCTTGTCGTCGCTAGCGAAGCCGAAGCCCTTCGCGTCGTTGAAGAAACTCACGACCGCTTCGCTGCCTCGGGCGGGGTTGGCGCCTTTGGTGAAGTGCGCGTCGCGCACGCTCGAGCGATCGGTACGGGGTGCACGGTCGGTGAAGACGCGCTCGACACGAGGGGCTCGATCGTTTCGATCGGTACGGGGTGCACGGTCGGTGAAGACGCGCTCGACACGAGGGGCTCGATCGCTTCGCTCGGGACGGGGAGCTCGGTCGGTGAATGATCGCTCGACACGCGGCGCGCGTTCCGGACGATCGGAAAAGTTGCGCTCGGGGCGCGCGTGCGACGTGTTTCGCTCGGGACGTGGAGCTCGGTCGGAGAAACTTCGATCACTGCGCGCACCGCGCTCGAATCCACGCGGACCGTGTTCACGCTCGCGAGGCGTCGAACGCTCCGAGCGGCCCTTGCCGCCGCGGTCGTCCAAACGCTCCGCGGCCACGGCGTCGTCAACGGCGCCGAGTCGGATGGGCTGGGCGTCTTCGCGTCGTTCGATGGACGTCTCGAGACCGAGGGCCTTCTGCAGGCGCTTCACCTGACCGATGACGTCTTCTCCCACGAGGGAGATAACGGCGCCGGTGGCGCCGGCTCGACCGGTGCGACCCGAGCGGTGCAAGTAGTCGGTCGCCTGCGCCGGCGGGTCGTAATGGATGACCACGGGGAGCAGTTCGATGTGGATCCCTCGCGCGGCGACGTCAGTCGCGACCAACACTTGAATCTGACCGTTCTTCACACTGCGCAGCGCTCGCTCGCGCTGGGCCTGCGTACGGTCACCGTGCAGGGGAACGGCTGAGATGCCGCGCTCTTCGAGCTGGCGGGCCAGCCGGTCAGCGCCGTGCTTGGTGCGAGTGAACACGAGCGCTCGTTCGTACTCTTCGACGATGTCGGCCGTGATCTGGGGGCGCTGTTCGCGCGCCACTCGCCAGAAGTAGTGGTCGACGTCGCTGGGCGCTTCGTCGCCCACGACGTCGTGAATCGCGGCGTCGTGCGTGAACTCCTTGACGAGTGACTTGACGTCGGGACCCATCGTGGCTGAGAACAACATCACGTGACGATCACGGGGAGTGGCGCCGACGATTCGACGCACGCACGGTAAGAAACCCATGTCGGCCATTCGGTCGGCTTCGTCAACGACCACCGTCGTCACGGCCGAGAGATCGAGCGCGCCCTGTTCGAGCATGTCCTCGAGACGGCCGGGGCACGCCACGACGACGTCCACGCCGAAGTTGAGCGCCTTGCGCGCGACGTTGTACGAGGTGCCGCCGTAGATGCAGATGACGCGGCGACCGCGGTCGTCGGTCAACTGAGCCAGCTCTTTTTGGACCTGCGCGGCGAGTTCGCGAGTTGGTACGAGCACGAGGGCCACGGGCTTGCGCGGGCGGGCCTTGGTGAGGCGCGCCATCAAGGGAAGGCCGAAGGCCAGGGTCTTACCCGAGCCGGTGACGGCCTTGCCGACGACGTCGCGCCCGGCGAGGGCGTCAGGCAGTGCGGCCTCTTGGATGGGGAAGGCTTCGGTGATACCGCGTTGTTTCAAGTGTTCGACCAAATTGGACGGCACGCCGAGCGCGGCAAAAGACATAGACATATAACTCCTACAAGTTGAGATGAGCCCAACTCGAGGTTTTACAGTCGAATCGGTCTCCACCGCGATGTGCGGCGAAACAGTCATTCCACCTTAGCAGGGATTGAAGACTTCGATCGCATTTTGATTGCGACGTTGAGTGCGGGCGGAGGGACTCGAACCCACACTCCGAAGAACTGGTACCTAAAACCAGCGCGTCTGCCAATTCCGCCACGCCCGCAAGAGCCAACAGTCTACGGCGCACATCGAGGTGATTGGAGCCTCGCACGTTAGATTGGTGCAATGAATATTTCCAACAGATTCGACGGATTCGGCGCCAATGACCTCAACCAGCGACTACTGCGCGAGCGAATTGTCTTCCTCGGTTCCGAAGTGAACGACGACTCCGCGAACAGGATTTGCGCCGAACTCCTCTTGCTCGACGCCGAAGACAGCGAGCGCGACATCAGTCTCTACATCAACTCGCCGGGCGGCGTAATCACTGATGGACTGGCCATTTACGACACCATGCAGTACGTCAACGCCGACATACGCACGATCTGTATCGGCATGGCGGCGTCAATGGGGCAGTTCCTGCTGTGCGCCGGGGCGCCGGGCAAGCGCTTCTCGTTGCCGAGCAGTCGAATCCTGATGCACCAGCCATTGATGGGCGGCATGCAAGGTCAGGCGTCGGACATCGCGATCCAGGCCGAGCAGATCGGGTTCATGAAAAAGCAGTTGGCCGAGCGCATCGCCTTTCACACCGGCAAGTCGCTCGCACAGATCGAAGCGGACTCCGATCGCAACCGCTGGTTCACCGCACAAGAGGCATTGGAGTACGGCTTCATTGATGCAGTCATTGAACATTCGGCCGTTCGTCAAGGCGCCTAGTGAGCGATGGCTCGACGACGAGAGTCGCTCGACGCTCGCTGGAGAACGACGCCTTTCGCGTCGTTAGTGCCCGTGACAGTCTGATCACTCGGCTCCGCAATCTCTGGAATCGTCGCGAGTTACTGTTCAGCCTGATCAGGTCGGACATCAGGATCAAGTACAAGAACTCGGCGTTGGGCATCGTGTGGTCAATGCTGACGCCTTCTCTGTTCTTGGCGATCTACTGGCTGGTCTTCGGTGAAGTTTTGAAGAACGGCATTCCGAATTTCGTGGTCTATCTGTTCGCGGGCATGATCGTGTGGAACATGTTCAACACGTCGCTCTCGACGGCGACCGGCGTGATCGTCGTGCGTTCCGGTTTGGTTAAGAAAGTCTCATTTCCTCGCGAGATCCTGGCGCTCGCAAATGTGGGTGCCGCCACCTTCTACTTCTTCATCCAGCTCGGGGTGTTTGGTGCGTACCTCCTGCTCGTCCAGCACTCTCCGGACTACGCCTACTTCTGGTTACTGCCGATCGCGTTCCTCGGGTTATATCTCTTCACCGCGGCTCTCGCGATCCTCATGTCGGCGATCACGGTCTACATGCGCGACATGGAGCATTTCATCCTGATCATCCTCCAGCTGTGGTTTTTCCTCTCACCGGTCGTCTACTCCTACGAACACTCCATCGCGCCCAAGTTGCACGTCTGGGGCGTGGCCTGGCTCTACTTCTTGAACCCGATCACGCTCATCATGTTGACGTTCCAACGGGCCTTCTACGTGGCGACCACCGCGCCGTCGACCACCCAGACTGTCGTCGTTCACGGACACGCCGTCCCATTGACTTTGCAGATCTTGCCGTCGTGGCCGATGTCGACGTACTTCTATCTGGACCTGGCCCTGCTCGGCATAATGGTCATCGTGTTCCTCGGGGCCGAAGTGCTCTTCGGGCGCCTCCAGGGGAATTTCGAGTCGGAATTGTAATGACCACCGTCATCAAGGTCGAAGGGATCTCCAAGACGTTCAAGATCCATCACGAGCGCCACCAGTCCCTGAAGGAGCGCATGCTCCATCCGCGCTCGGGAACGGTCGAAACGTTCAACGCGCTCAAAGACATCAGCTTCAGCGTGGACACGAACGAAACCGTCGGTCTGGTCGGTCATAACGGTTCCGGCAAGTCGACCCTGCTGAAATGCATCTGCGGAGTCTTGCAACCCACCTCGGGTCAGATTCACCTCCGGGGCAGCCTCGCCGCGCTCCTCGAACTCGGAGCCGGATTTCAGCCCGAACTCTCCGGTCGCGACAACATTTTTCTCTACGGCGCGATGCTTGGTTTCTCCAAGAAAATGGTGGAGGGCATCTTCGACGACGTGGTCGACTTCAGTGAGATCGAGAACTTCATCGACACCCAGGTGAAGTTTTACTCCAGCGGCATGTACGTCCGACTGGCCTTCGCGGTCGCCGTGAACGTCGATCCCGACATCCTCGTCGTCGACGAGGTGCTTGCCGTCGGGGACGAGCGCTTCCAAGCCAAGTGCATCGATCGAATCCGCACCTTTCAAGACGAGGGCCGATCGATCTTGTTCGTCACCCACAACGCCGACCAGGTTCGCGCGATCTGCGATCGCGCGATCGTGCTCGACGGGGGACACATGATCGCCGACGGTCCCACGCACGAGTCACTTCGAATCTTCCGTGAACACCTCATGGACAGTGCCGTCGAGCATGATCGCAGTGGCTTGCTCGCGTCGATCAGCATTGACTCGATCACCACGCCGTCGGGTTCCTTCGACGTCCGAAGCGGCGCCGGCATGCACTTCGATGTCGATATCACGTCCCAGAGCGCCTACAGCGGGAACTTCGTCATGGAGATCTTCACTCGCAAAGGTCTGCTGATCAGTCGCAGCGACGCCAAGGGCTCACCGGTGAACCTGACGCCCGGAAAGAACCGCGTGGGCATCGACCTCGCGCAGATTCCGCTCCTCGACGGCATCTACGACGTGAACATCGGCGTCGTCGATCCTCGGGGCAATACCGTCATCGCGTGGCGCGAACAGGCGGCGTCGATTCAGGTGACCTACGACGGACGCGAAGGCGGCCTCGTCGAACTTGGTGCGGCGATCCGTCAGCAGTAGTTACTGTTCCGCGGACTTGAGTCGCGGGAAACGGCGAAGCGAGCCGAACGGGCCGAGCCGACCGACGTTGAAGGGATGCGTCGCGCCGCTCAACATCCGCCGGTCGCCCCGTGAGTTGCCGTAGGCGTAGATGATCGGGGACGTCGGGTAGTGGCGACTGGCGATCCATTCGTCGAGTCGACGCAGCTTCTCGCTCCCACGACAGTTCTTGCCGAGGTACCCGCCCGTCAGTCGGTCTCGCGGATCGACCGCGAGACGGGTGCCCAGACCGACGTTCGCTCCGAGTTGTTCGGTCATGACGTCAACGTAGAGCTGCGGTGACGCCGAGACGATCACGATGTCGTGGCCCTGGGTTCGGTGCCACGCGAGGCGCGACAGCATCAAAGCCCGACCTTCACGTTCGAGGTGTTCGAGCGCGAAGGTACGCGATTCGGCCTTGACGTTCTGTTCGTTGAGACCGGCGAGGAGCTTCAAGAAGAGTCGCTCCTTCGCGTTATCGGCCCACCGACTCGAGCGAATGGCGCCGATCGTCAGGGGTATCGCGAGGGACAAGCTCGCGCGCCAGGTGCGTCCGCGTCCGGCGATCGACTTGAGCCAGGGAAAGACACTGCCGCCCTCGGTGAGCGTGCCGTCGAGATCGAAGGCCGCGACGACCGGCGGGCTTTGTGCGTCCATCACACCAGTTTCACAGCCTTCGTGATCGAAGGGTTTCCACTTCTCTACAAATCCGATGGGTATTGGCAAGAATTCTATGTTTCCCACTAGGGTTGGCTCGTTCAGTCAAGGGACTGACATCACGTTCAAGGAGCAAAGCATGGCGATTCGACTCGGCGACGAGGCCCCTGACTTCACGGCGGAGACCACCGACGGCACCATCAACTTTTACGACTATCTGGGCGACGGTTGGGGCATCCTCTTCTCGCACCCCAAGGACTTCACCCCGGTGTGCACCACCGAACTAGGCGCCTTTTCCGCGCGCCGCCCCGAGTTCGACAAGCGCAATACCAAATTGATCGCCGTGTCGGTGGACGACGTCGACTCCCACCTGCGCTGGAAGAGTGACATCAGTGAGACCCAGGGCGCGGAGCTCAACTTTCCGATCATCGGCGACGCCGATCGCAAGGTCGCGGACCTCTACGACATGATTCACCCGAACGCGAACGACACGTTGACCGTCCGAAGCGTCTTCATCGTCGACCCGAACAAGAAGGTGAAGCTCACGCTGACCTACCCGGCCTCGGTCGGACGTAACGTCGACGAGATTCTTCGCGTGCTCGACTCGCTGCAGCTCTCGGCCAAGTTTCCGGTCTCGACGCCCGTCGACTGGCAGGACGGCGATGACGTCATCATCGCACCGGCCGTAAGCGACGAGGACGCCAAGGAGAAATTCCCCAAGGGTTTTCGCAAGGTAAAGGACTACCTGCGCTACACCCCGCAGCCCAACAAATAGTCGCAACACAGTCGAGAAGCGGTCACCCTTTCGGGTGGCCGCTTGTTGCCTTTTCACTTTAAGGTGAGAGTTCGAGAAGGAGTTCTATGACTGAACCGACCACGTTCACGTACGCCAACCAAACGGTGAATCGACTGGGCTTCGGCGCGATGCGCATCACGGGCGAGGGTATCTGGGGGCCGCCCCAGGACCCCGACGAATGTCGCGCGGTCCTGAAGCGCGCCGTCGAGCTCGGAGTCAACCTGATCGACACCGCCGACTCGTACGGACCGTACGTCTCAGAAGAGTTGATCCGCGAGGCGCTCCACCCCTACGGCGAGGTCAAGATCGCGACCAAGGCCGGATTCTTGCGAATCGGTCCCGACGCGTGGCGCGAGTGCGGTCGCCCCGACTACCTACGTCAGGAGTGCGAGATGTCGCTTCGTCGCCTGGGCCAGGAGTCGATCGACCTCTTCCAATTGCACCGCATTGATCCTTCTGTCGCGCCCGAGGATCAATTCGGACTGCTCCGTGATTTGCTCGACGAGGGCAAGGTGCAGGCCGTCGGGCTCTCTGAAGTGAGCGTCGAGCAGATCGTCGCCGCGAGGAAGGTCGTCCCGATCTCGACGGTACAGAACCTCTACAACGTGACGAATCGACAGAGCGAAGCGGTGTTGGAGTACTGCGCGGGCGAGGGCATCGGATTCATCCCCTGGTTCCCCGTGGCGGCAGGCAGTCTCGCACGTAGTGGGGGTCCGCTCGACGCGCTGGCGAACAAGAACGGCATCACCGTCGGACAACTCTCGCTCGCGTGGTTGCTGCGCCGTTCCCCGGTCCTGCTGCCGATTCCCGGGACCTCCAAGGTGGCCCACGTGGAGGAGAACTGCGCCGCCGCCGCTGTCACGCTCGACGACGAGACCTTCGACGCGCTCGACGCACTTCGCGACTAGGCCGAACGCTCGATCTCTTCGACGAGCGAGGCCCGAAGTTCGCGCTTGAGCACTTTGCCCTGCGGATTGCGCGGGAGTGGCTCGGCCCGAAAGAAGATCCGGGTCGGCATTTCGAAGCGCGCCAGGTGACGGGCCACGTGGCGATTGATCTCTTCGGCCTCGAGCACGTGTCCCGGCCGCAGGACGATGACGGCCGCGACCTCTTCACCCATCGTCGTGTGGGGGAGTCCGACGACGGCACAGTCCGCGACGTCGGGGTGTTCGAAGATGGCCGCCTCGACGATGACCGAGTAGACGTTCTCGCCACCGCGGATGATCATGTCCTTGGCGCGGTCGACGATGAATACGAATCCTTCCTCGTCGATCCTCGCGATGTCGCCACTGCGCAGCCATCCCTTCGTGAACGCCTTGGCGGTCGCCTCGGGCTTGTTCCAGTAGCCGCGTACGACGTTGGGACCCTTGATCCATAGTTCGCCGACCACGCCGGGACCCCTGGGCAGATCGGCGGAGGGTTCGTCGCCGTCGAAGTCCTCGGGAACGATCGCCAATTCCACGACCGGCATCGCCGGGCCGCAGCTGTCGGGTTTGGCGAGGTAGTCGGCGCCGCTGTTCAAACAGACCGCGGCCGAGGTCTCAGTGAGTCCGTACCCGTTGCCAGGTTGGCCCCCAGGGAAGGCCGCTTGGATTCGTCGCACCAGTTCGGGGGGAGCGGGCGCGCCGCCGTAGGAGACCGATTTCACGCTCGAGGTGTCGAACTTGGCGAAATCGCGGTGATCGAGTATCTGCATCGCGATCGTCGGCACGCCACCGAACATCGTGAGACGCTCGGACTCAATCAACGCGAGCGCTTGGCCGGCGTCGAAGTGGTGCATCATGACGAGTTTGCCGCCGGAGGCCGTGGCCGTGATCATCGTCGCGAGACAACCCGTGGCGTGAAAGAGCGGCACGCTCAAGAGGGCGGCGTTGGGAATGCTCTCACCCGATTCATCGAAGTTGCCAGCGCCGAAGCGCATGGTGGCGCGCGACCCCACGAAGAAAAGATTCATCAGATTCGTGATGGCGTTTCGATGCGTGCCGACCGCGCCCTTGGGATGGCCGGTCGTGCCCGAGGTGTAGAACATCGTGGCGTCGTCGTCACTCGAGAGCTCAACGTCCGGTGGCGCCGCGCTCGGGCTGATGTCGCCGAGGTATTCGTTGAAATCGATCGTGCGAACTCGTGCGTGCGCCGCGCCCAGTCGAGCCGGTCGGCTCGGGTCCTCACTGATGACCACGATGGTGGACAGCGCCGGGAGCTGATCGAGACTGCTGCGGACACGCTCGAGTCGCTCCTCGTCCACGAAGAGCACCGACGTGCCCGAGTCGCTCAGTCCGTACTGCAACTCTTCGGGCGTCCACCACGCGTTGATCGGTACGACGACCGCCCCGGTGAGCACGATTCCCCAGAAGGCGATAACCCACTGGGGAAGGTTGCGCGACGCGATGGCGACGCGGTCGCCCTTGGCGACGCCACCGGCGATGAGTCGTCCGGCCAGCGTTGAGGCGGCTCGGTAGTGCTCGTCGAACGTGAAGCGCTGTCCTTCGTAGACGAGGAAGTCGCGCGACGCGTGCGCGAGTGAGAGGTCCAGAATTTGGCGCAGCGTCGCCGGGGCGTGCTTCCACACCGTCATTTCGATGCCGTTGACCGACGTGCGCTCGGTTTCGAACATCGAGCCCGCCGCGGTCATTTGCGCCGTGGCGTCCGCCAGTGAAACAACGGCGTCACTCATCGAGCGTGGGAGGGTTCACCGGCCCCTTGACGAACAGGGTGTCGCGGTAGTGCTGCAGTTCCTCGATCGACTCGCGAATGTCGTCCAGGGCGCGGTGCGCGGTCGCCTTCTCGGGTAGCGCCTCCAGGACTTCGGGGTACCAGCGGCGCGTCAGCTCCTTCAGCGTCGAGACGTCCACGTTGCGGTAGTGGAGAAACTCCTCCAGCGTCGGCATGTACTCCTGAAGGAACCGGCGATCGGTACCGATCGAATTGCCACAGAGTGGAATCGTGCGGGCTTCGGCGATGTGCTCTTTGAAGAAGGCCAACGTCTGGTTCTCGGCCTCTTCGGTGGTCACCGTGGACTGGTTGACCGCGTCGATCAGTCCGGACTTGGTGTGCATCTCGGTGACGAAATCACCCATCTCGCCCATCTGTTCGGGACTGGCGTGAATGACGAGGTCCGGGCCCTCGGCGATCACGTTGAGGTCGTCGTCGGTGATGAGGGTCGCGATCTCAATGATGACGTGACGTTGCGGTTCGAGCCCCGTCATTTCCAGATCCATCCACACGAGCACAGTGCGAGACTACATAACCGTCAGCCAATGCTCGTATCGCCCGGCGATATCCTTCGCCCTATGGAAATCCCCGTTCGGGTCCTGCGACCCGACGCCACCTTGCCCGTGTACGCCCACGAGGGCGACGCGGGATGCGATCTGGTCGCCGTTGAGACCCGCGTCATCAAAGCGGGCGGGGGCCGCGCCATGGTCTCGACGGGGCTGTCCGTCGCGATTCCCGAGGGCCACGGGGGATTCGTCTTACCGCGCAGCGGCCTGGCCGCCAAGCACGGCGTCACGTGCATCAACGCGCCCGGTTTGATCGACGCCGGGTACCGCGGCGAAGTGATGGTCGCCCTGGTGAATCTCGATCCGACCCACGATTACGAGGTGAAAAAGGGTGACCGGATCGCTCAATTGGTCGTCTTACCTGTGCCGCTCGCCTCGTTCACCCCGGTCGAGGAGCTCCCGCCGGCCAAGCGTGGCGAGGGTGGTTTCGGAAGCAGCGGACGTTGACCCGCTACTTGGATCCACTGGACAGTGCGTTCCTCCTGCTGGAGGTACCGGGGTCGGCCATGAACATCGGTGCGGTGATTGAACTCGACTTCGGCGACGTCGCCGATCCCACCGAGCGTTTTGAATTCATCCGCAAGAACGTCGCCGATCGACTGCACGAGATACCGGTGCTGACCCAGCGGATCATTCGAGCCCCCTTCGACCTCACGTGGCCGTCCCTCGTGCCGGACGTTCACTTCGACCTTGATCGACACATCTCGCGCGTCGCGTTGCCGTCGCCCGGTACGGCCGACCAGTTCGACGTGCTGATCTCGGAGTTTCTCTCGCGACCACTGGTGCGTACGCGGCCACTGTGGCAGCTCGTGATCGTCGAGGGTCTCGAGGACGGGCGGGTCGCCGCGGCGCTCAAGGTGCATCACGCGTTGGCCGATGGCGTGTCCGGGGCCGAAACCTTCGCCAGTCTCTTCGACATTTCGCCCGAGGTACGCGCACCGGCCCCCAAAGTGGACGACGCGTCAAGCGAACCGGTCGCGTCGAATTCGATGTCGTTCGTGCTCGAAGGTCTTCGTCGATTGCGCGCCGAGCCGGCGCTCGCCGTGAGCGTCGTGACGTCGTGGCTGACCCGAGTGTTCGACGTCGTACGCACGGTCGTGCGCGTGGCGCTGTCGCGGGGTCGAAAGCGAACGACGCCCAACCAGCCCTCGATCTTCGAAGCGCGCCGTACGTCGTTCAACGGGCGCGCCGGGGTGGAGAAGGTGTATCACCGTATGCGCATTCCCCTCGCCGACGCGAAGCGCGCCGCGAAGTATCACGGGGCCTCGGTCACTGATTTCGTTGTGGCGACGGTGAGCGGTGCATTGCGACGACTCCTGGCCGCCCGTGGCGAAGAGATACCTCGTGACCTGATCGCCTTCGTGCCGATCAACGTACGAGGTGACGGTGACGCCGCGGCGATGGGCAATCAGATCTCGGGCATGTTGGTGGCGCTGCACACCGACATCGACGACCCAGTCGAACGATTGCGGGCGATTGCCCAGGACTCCGCGAAGACCGTCGGCGTGCAGCGCCATAACAGCGCGAAGATGTTCCAGGAGATACCGCGCGTTCTCGGTCCCACCGCGTTGTCGCTCGGGGGCAAGATGTTCGACGCGTTCGGACTGTTCGACCGGTTGCCGCCGATGGCCAATTTGATGTTGTCCTCGGTGCCGGGCCCGCCAATCCCGCTCTGGTTGAGTGGTCACCGCGTCGTGTCCGCGGCACCGGTCGGACCGTTGCTCGGCCCGTTCTCATTGAACGTCACGGTTCTCGGTTTCGAGCAGAACCTGGAGTTCGGGATGCTCGCGTGCGCTCAGACGATGCCTGATCTCGCGACCCTCCGTGACTATTTGAAGGAAGAGGCCTCAAGGTTGATCGACACCGCCGTTTAATGAGCCGAAGTCGATTTTGATCGGCGCCTCGGCTACTATTGGTGACCACGCGGACGTAGCTCAGTTGGTAGAGCGCGACCTTGCCAAGGTCGAGGTCGCCGGTTCGAGCCCGGTCGTCCGCTCCAGAAGGTTCAGACATCCCGGCCGAATCGGCCGGGATGTCTGTTTCCAGGCACTGGCCGTCGTGCACTAGGGGCGCAGGGCCGTGGTCCTGCGAAGAATGTGATCACCCGCGGCGCCCTTGTGAGAAACGGCGCCGCGTGCCGCGCCGTAGACTTGAATCTCCACCCATCGAGTTGATGACCGTCGTGAAAGGCCCCTGACGAACCGAGTTACCAGACCTTTACGCGTGAACTGCGCCACCTCAATCATGGAGGAGGCGACGTGGTAGAGGACTCCACCGCGACGGCCGACCTCGTCATCGCTGACGTACTCGACCAGTTCGCGCGCAATTTTCTGCTCAACGATTTGACGACTGAGCAGTCCGGCAAATTACTCGAAGCCGCACGCGGCGAGAGTGTCTTCCAGGTGCCGCGGCGAGAGGCTCGTCGAAGAGACACCGTCGTTGGTCAGGTTCATCAAGCGCGCGTCAGCGTGCGGCGCCTGCGGTCGGTACTTCGAACCTTCTCGGGATTGTTCGACGCTGGATGGTCAGATCCGATACTCGTCGAACTGTCGTGGTACGCCGGGGTGCTCGGGGAGATTCGTGACCTCGACGTACTTCGTACCGGCATCGTGAACTCCTTGTGGTTGATCGAGGATGAACCCGTGCAACCACAGGTCCTGAAACGACTTGACCAGCGCATCGAAGAGGCCCGCGAGCGTGGCGCCTTGGAGCGAACGACCAAGCGCTACGCGCTCCTCGTCGACGATATTGCCACCATTGGCTCATCAGTTGTCTTCGACGCCGAGGCCAAGGGACCGGCGTCCGAAGTGCTCAAATCACAACTAAAGAATGCCTGGCGCGACGTTCGGCGAGCCGCGAAAGTGGCTCGAGCGGATTCGTCCAACGAGCACTTGCACAAGGTTCGCATCGAATTGAAGCGATTGCAGTGCGCGTGTGAGGTGCTGGGATTGGTGGGCGGAAAGCCAGCCGTCAAATTGGCTCGAGCGGCCGAGAAGACTCAGACGAAGCTCGGCGTCGTGCACGACCAAGCAGTCGCCGATGCGTGGCTGAAGTCATTGACCGTCGCGGAGCCGAACTGGAAAGTGCCGCTCCGGGAGATACGAGCGTTCCATAAGGAAGCCCGCCGAGAGGCCAAGCGCGGATGGAGAACCGCAATCGACGAGGTCGAACATTGCTGGGACGACCTCCAAGATTAATTGTTACGTGACGCGTCATCAGCCGGGTCGTAGTCTCTAGCGAAGGAGGTTGCCATGGTCCACCCCTCGCTCGAGCCGTACGTGAATGCCGTGCGCGCCGAGCCCGAGCCCCATCCGTCGCTCGTGAGCGCCGACGAGCGCCGCGCGGCCTACCGCGAAAGCGCGCTCGCCAATCGCGGCGATCCGCAGGCGGTGGAATCGATTCGTGAAGTCGAGTTGGCTCTCGACGGGCGGACGCTTCGCGCCCGGCTCTACGTGCCGCTCGGTGACGAGAGCAAGGCGCTCGTGGTCTACTTCCACGGAGGTGGGTTCATCGTGGGCGACCTCGATACGCACGACGCGCTCTGTCGCCGTCTCTCTTCGGACACCCGAATGCGATTCCTCTCGGTCGAGTACCGATTGGCGCCGGAACATCCGTTCCCCGCCGGCATTGATGACGCCGTCGACAGTATCGGTTACGTGTTCGCGCACTTGGCAGAGTTCGATGACCCGGACGTCCAACTGATCGTGATGGGCGACTCCGCCGGCGCGACACTGATGACGGTCGCGTGCGCGCTGACGAGAGCCGAAGACTTGAGAATCGCCGCGCAAGTCGTGATCTACCCGACGCTCGGGCCCGATCTGTTCACCGACTCGGTGCACGAATACGGTGTCGGTCACGCGCTCGATATCGATCATCTGCGCCACGATTACGGGCTCTACCTCAACGGGTGGACCGATCGCAGCGACCCCCGTGTCACGCCGCTCATGTTCGAAGACCTCACGGGCGCCCCTTCGGCGATCGTGGTCGTCGCCCAATGCGATCCCCTTCGAGACGAGGCGGTCGCCTACGCCGGCTTGCTCGAACACTTCGGCGTTCGCGTGGAGTTACTCGAGGCCGAGGGAATGATCCACGGATTCCTGCGCCTGCCGACGATGGTGCCCGAAGCGCTCGAGATCATCGACGATCTGGCCAAGCACATGCACCGCTACGTCGAGGCCGCGAAGTGAACGTCCTCTTCATAACCTTGGATCAGTTCCGTGGCGACTCCTACGGCGCGGCGGGCCATCCGCTCGTGCAGACCCCGACACTGGACCGCATCGCACGCGAGGGCGTTCGCCTCGCGCGCCACTACTCCCAGGCCGCGCCGTGCTCGCCGGGGCGAGCGGCGATCTACACCGGCACGTATCAAATGAACAATCGCGTCGTCGCCAACGGGACCCCGCTCCCGAAAGGACTCGACAACATCGCGCACGTCGCGCGCCGAGGCGGATACGACCCGACGCTCTTCGGCTACACCGATCAGGGCGTCGATCCCGCGAACGCCGAGGGCAACGATGATCCTCGACTCGACAGTTACGACGGCGTGTTGCCGGGACTCTCCGTCGGTCTGTACTTGCCCGAGAGCCAGGCCGGTTGGATCCAGCATCTGCGCGAGAAGGGCTACGACGTGCCCTACGGCTGGGAGGCGGCGGCGCGCGGCGAGCCCGATCGCCCCGCCGAGCTCTCGCTCAGTGGTTTTCTCACGACGCGCTTCCTGGACTGGCTCGACACCCGGGAGAGCGGATGGTTCGCCCACCTCAGTTATTTGCGTCCCCATCCTCCGTACGCGGCGGCGGGGGAGTTCTCGCGACTGTACGACCCCGCGGACGTCGAGATGCCGATTGCGCCGGTTCCCGCGTCGCAGCGACACGCGATCCACGACGCGGCGATGGGATTTGAAGCGAGTGCCGCACCGAGTGACCCTGATCAGATGCGCGCGCTCAAGACGCAGTACTACGGAATGATCAGCGAGGTTGACTCCCAGCTCGGGCGAGTCGTGCGCGCGCTCGAGGAGCGCGGCGAGTGGGAGGACACGCTCGTGGTCATCACCGCCGACCACGGAGAGCAGTTGGGCGACCATGGGCTGAAGGAGAAGTTGGGATTTTTTCCTCAGAGCTACCACGTCATCGGTCTCTGGCGCGATCCCCACTCCGCCAACGCCGGCCGAGTGATCACTCACTTCAGCGAGAACGTCGACCTCCTTCCGACGCTGGCTGACGTCCTCTCGGTTGAAGAGCCGGCCCAGTGCGACGGCCGTTCCCTGACGCCACTGCTGGCGGGCGAGGACGTCGCGTGGCGCACTGCGGCCCACTACGAGTGGGATTACCGCGGCTACATCATCCGTCACGCCACGCGCGACTGGCCCAGGGACCGACGCCTGTCACTCGCGAACCTCGCCGCTTCAGTCAGTGATGATCTCGGGTACGTGCAGTTCGCCGACGGGACCTTTAGGTGCTTCGACCTGCTCGCCGATCCGACCTGGCGAACGGAGTGTCGCGACACCGAACGCATCATGCGCGGCGCTCAAGAACAACTCGTGTGGCGCCAAGAACACCTACGGCGTGACTTGACCGACATGTTGTTACGACCCAGTCGCCCGGGGCGATGGCCCGCGGGCTTCAAGGATGGCGCCCTCGCGACGGCGACTTCGTAGGCGCCCTGAGATCACCGAACGCTGAGTTTCGACTTTTGATTCAGAAATGCCGAGACTCGGCCGTCGTGTTGGATAAGGTCAGATGTGTTCGGCAAGGCCGAATGAATGCTTGATATGCAATATAGAACGAAGAACCATATGGGGGGATTGTGCCGACGTTTGCCAGTGAACGGCGATGGTTGGTGCTGTTCGTTCTCTGCATCGCGGTCTTCCTAGTCGTCGTCGACAACACCATCGTCAACGTGGCGCTGCCCACGATCTCGCGCGACCTGCACGCGTCAAATTCGTCGCTCCAGTGGATCGTCGACGGCTACTCATTACCGTTCGCCGGACTTTTACTCGCCGGCGGGGGGCTCTCGGACCGTTTGGGCCGCAAGCGCGTCATGCAGATAGGACTGTTCGCGTTTTCGGTGTTCTCACTGCTCGCGGCGTTCTCGCACAACGTTTCAACACTCTTGACGGCTCGAGCGTTGATGGGCGCGAGTGCGGCGTTCATCTTTCCCGCGACGCTCTCGACGTTGACGGTCGTCTTCGATGACCGTCGTGAACGGGCCAAAGCATTCGGGTTATGGGGCGCGACGACCGGTATCGCCATTGCCCTTGGTCCGATCGCGGGTGGCGCTCTCATCACGCACTTTTTTTTCGGATCGATTTTCTTGGTGAACGTCCCGATCGCTCTCGTGGGCGTCGTGGCGATCGCGTTCGTGGTGCCGGAGTCCACGATCCCCAAGCGCCATCCACCCGACGTGGTGGGACTGGCGCTCGGAACGGCGGGCATCACGGCGTTGATCCTGGCGATCATTCAGGGTCCGTCGTGGGGTTGGCGTTCGTCACCGACGTTGGTGCTCTTCGGAGCAGCGGTGCTGCTGCTCAGCGGATTCGCCAATTACGAGTTGGGCCACGAAGGACCGCTCTTGAACGTGCGGATCTTCAACAACCGGACCTACTCCGCCAGCGCCGGGGCCATGGCCACCAACTTCTTCTGCCTCTTCGGCTTCATCTTCCTCGTGACGCAGTACTTCCAACTCGTGCGGGGCTACTCCGCGCTGTCGGCGGGCATTCACACTTTGCCCTACGCCTTTACGGTCATGGTGGCCACACCGATTGGGGCCCTCGCCGCGTTGCGTCTCGGGACGCGCTTCGTGGTCGCACTGGGACTGCTGGTGATCGCCGTGGCGCTCACGTGGATGTCGAGGTTGGCGGCCGACGCGTCGTACCTGGGTCCGATTGTCGGTTCGATGATCACCCTGGCCGTGGGCTTCTCGCTCGTGAACGCGCCCTCAGTCGCCGCCACGATGGACACGCTCGAACCGGATCAGATCGGCGCCGGCGCCGCCGGCAACGAGACCACGCGCGAGCTCGGAGGCACCTTGGGCGTGGCGATCATTGGCTCGGTCTTCGCGTCACTGTTCGGACCCGCCATTCGTCGAGCGTTCGAACCGTTTCGCGGTCACGGTCTGAGTGCTCATCAATTGGACGTGGCACAGAGTTCGATGCAGGCGGCCAAAATGACCGCGGCGCACCTCCCGTCGGCAGTGCAGACGGTGCTGATGCCCAAACTCACGGCCGCCTTCATGGACGGGTTTCATCGGGGATGCCTCGTGGCCGCCGGTACCGCCGTCGTGGTCGCCGTCATCGTGTTTTGTTACCTGCCAGCCCGGCAAACGTCCTCGAAATCGGAATTGGTCCTCGAGCACTGAGTCGACGTTCAACGCGCTGCGGGTTATCAGGTCAGTTTTTCTGGTATCAATAGAACCCAGACGCCGACCACGGCGAGCGGAAAATTAGGGAGACTTCATGCAGCGTTTCACACGATTCCGTCAGGTTCTCGTCATGGCGGGGGTCGCCTCGCTGATGCTGGCCACCAGCGTGAGTGCGGGAGCCAGTTCAACGTCGGGTAAGTACAACGCCGCGGACGCGAAGCTCGTACCCGCGTCGTACAAGGGGAAGACCTTGCAGGTCGCGACGGACGCTACCTACGCGCCGGACGAATATATGAACAACGGCGTCATGACGGGCTTCGACGTTGAACTCATGTACGCGGTCGCCAAGACCCTTGGTCTCACCGTGAAGGAAAGCAACGTTACATTTGAAAGCATTCTCCTCGGCATCGATGACGGTCGGTACCAGATCGGCAACTCGTCCTTCACCGACGAAAAGAGCCGAGAGAAGCAGGCCAACTTTGTTGACTATTTCCAGGCCGGCGAGGGCATCTACGCCAAGAGTTCGACCGCCGCAACATTCACTGGCCTCAAGAGCCTTTGTGGATTCACGGTGGCGGTGGAGACTGGAACAACGGAGCAGAGCGACGCTAAAAACACGGCAAAAACATGTCCGGCAGGAAAAAAATTGACTTATTTGTCGTACCTAACCCAGACCGAAGCGGACCTGGCGGTTTCCTCCGGCCGCGCAACGTTCGGCTTCTTGGATAGTCAGGTCGCCGGCTACGTGGTATCGCAATCCAAAGGTGTCTTCAAATTGGTCGGCAAGGCGATCGAAGTTGCCCCCTACGGCATCGCGACGCCGAAGACGGCGTCCGGCAAGCAACTCGCCGTGGCGATTCAAGCGGCGATCAAGACCTTGATCGCCAACGGCACGTACGGCGCCATCTTGAAGCACTATGGCGTTACCGCTGGCGGACTACCGTCGTCGAAAATCGTCCTCAACGGGGCACTCTCGTAAGTCGTAGTAAAAACTAACTTCATGAGTACGAACGGGGACGCTGCCGTCAAGGTCGTCCCCGTTCGCCATGTCGGTCAGTGGATCGGTTCAGCATTCTTGGTGCTCTTCGTCGCCATGTTGATCCACACCATTTTTTCCAAGATTCCCTCGGGTGCCAGAACCTGTCGCAAGTTGGCTGGGAAATATGAATGTCAGGCCATCTTGAAATGGCGGTTCGGGTGGAATGACATTTTCCACTACTTCACGAATGACCTCGTCCTCAAGGGGCTCCTCATCACGCTGGAGCTGACCGCGCTTGCCATGTTTATCGGCATCGTGCTGGGAGTGCTCGTCGCGATTATGCGTCTTTCACACAGTCGACTGTTATCGGGCGCCGCCTGGACGTACACGTGGGTCTTTCGTGGAACTCCCGTGTACGTGCAGATTTTAATGTGGGGAGCCATCGCCTTTCTTTATCCAAAGCTCGCGATCGGAATTCCATTCACTCATATTTATCTTGTTCAATTCGGAGCGAACACCGTATTCACGCTGTTTAACGCCGCGGTGATGGCCCTCGGACTCAATGAAGGGGCATATTTTTCGGAGATTGTCAGGTCCGGATTGATCGCGGTTGACGAGGGGCAGACCGAGGCCGCAATGTCACTGGGCATGTCTCGAGGCCAAACCCTGCGTCACGTCGTTTTGCCACAGGCGTTGCGCGTCATCATTCCACCGACGGGGAATGAAGTCATTTCGATGTTGAAGACGACGTCGCTTGTTTCGGCCATAGCGGTCGTTGATCTCCTCGGTGCCGTAACGAATATTTACAATCAGACATACCAAATCATGCCGATGCTGATAATGGCAAGTCTTTGGTACTTGATTGTCTCGACGATTCTTTCAATTGGACAGTTCTACGTGGAGCGTCACTTCGCCCGTGGAGCGTTACGTACGCAGCCCCCAACTCCCATTCAACGATTGCGACGGGATCTCCGCGGTATCGCTTCGAAGTTCCGCACGAAGCGTGGTGTGCAGGTTGGAGCACGCCCATGACGGAGCCAATGGTGGAGGCGATCGGAGTTCACAAGTCCTACGTCGGCGTGGAAGTTCTGAAAGGTGTGAATCTCACGGTGGCACGGGGCGAAGTGACGTGTTTGATCGGTCCGTCAGGTTCAGGCAAGAGTACGTTCCTTCGATGTATCAATCACTTAGAAAAGCATGACGCCGGCGAGTTGCTTGTCGACGGCGAACTCGTGGGATACGAACTTCGAAGTGAAAAGCTCTACGAACTGAACGATCGAAGGATCTGTCACGAACGCTCCCAGATCGGAATGGTGTTCCAGCGATTCAATCTCTTCCAGAACCTGAACGTCCTCGAGAACATCACGGTCGCGCCGATCAGAGTAAAAGATGTCAAAGAGGAACAGGCGAAGAAGTTCGCCCGAGAGCTGCTCGAACGCGTCGGACTCGAAGGCAAAGAAAAGAACTATCCCGCGCAACTCTCCGGGGGGCAGCAGCAACGCGTCGCGATCGCACGGGCCCTCGCGATGGAGCCGAAATTGATGTTGTTCGACGAGCCGACGTCGGCGCTCGACCCGGAATTGGTGGGTGAGGTTCTCGACGTCATGAAAGACCTCGCTCGCAGTGGCATGACCATGATCGTCGTGACTCACGAAATGGGTTTTGCCAAAGAGGTCGCCGACACCGTCTACTTCTTGGACCAGGGAGTCATTGAAGAGTCGGGGGATCCAAAAGTCGTCCTCACGTCGCCCTCGTCACAACGACTCCAGAGTTTCCTCGCCAAAGTTCTCTGATGGAGTGGTTCATCGATCCGACCAACGTCGGCACAGGACTGCCCCTTGAAGGCGTACGAGTCTTGGACCTCTCTCGAGTACTCGCAGGGCCCCTCTGCGCGATGGTGGTGGGCGACCTGGGCGCCGACGTCATCAAGGTCGAAGCGCCGAGCGGTGACCCGGTGCGCTCCCTGGCTCCGCCTCGTTTCGGTGATGACGCGACCTATTACCTGGCCGTCAATCGTCATCGTCGCAATGTGGTGGCTGACCTTCGCGATCCGCAGGACTTCGAACGAGTGGCCGAGTTGGTGCGCCTCGCCGACGCCGTCGTCGAGAACTATCTGCCGAGTCAAGTGACCTCACTCGGCATCGATCGATTACGTGCGATCAATCCCGAGTGCGTGTGGGTAAGTATCACCCCCGCCACGGTCGGCGGCCCGGTCGCCGATCAACCGTCCTTCGACCTCCTCGCGCAAGCCCGATCCGGAATCATGGGTGTGACCGGGGAGCCGGACGGACCTCCGACGAAGGTTGGCGCACCCATCGCCGACGTCGTCACCGGACTCTACGGCGCGATCGGTCTCTTGGCCGGACTCTTCGCGCGTCTTCAAGGTCGGCCCGGGCGACATTTCGAAGCGCCGTTGTTGGAGTCGACGATGAGCGCTCTGGTGAATCAGGCGCAGGGTTACCTCGCGACCGGTGAGAACCCGACGCGCCTCGGTAACGATCACCCGAGTATCACCCCCTACGGTCCGGTGACGACCGCAAATGGATTCATCCTGCTCGCCGTGGGAACCGACCAACAGTTCGCACGACTCGTCGAAGTGTTGGACGACGTAGTACTTTCCGGTCGAACTTCGTGGAGCGACAACGCCGCGCGGGTGCAACACCGCGACGAGCTGCGCGGCGAATTGAATCGGATCTTCGCCGAGCACTCGACTGAACACTGGCTCGACGTCCTCGCGCGATCCGGTGTGCCGCACGCGCCAATTCTGGACGTGGCGGGCGCCTTCGACCAGGCGCAGATTCGCGACGGCGACTTCGTCGGTCCCATGGGTACGCCGGCCGGGGAAGTGTCGACGATGCGAACACCGCTGGTTATCGACGGAGTGCGTCCGATAGTTCGTCGGGGCCCTCGGCGCATGGGCGAAGACTCGAAAGAGATCTTCGGTGACTAACTCTCAGGATTGAATCGGTCGCCGTCATAGGTGTCGGTCGTCGTGAACTCTTCGACGGCACGACGCTTCAACTTGGTCGCTCGACTCGCCGGATGACCGAGCGCCACGATCGAGGCGACGATCTGGTCCTGCGGTATGTCGAGGACCTCTCGCACACCCGACTCGTTTCGCGTGGCGATCGTCGTCATCACGCCGCCCAGGCCTCGAGATCGAGCCGCCAGGAGAATGTTCCACACGAACGGATAGATCGACGCGCCGCCGGCAATCTGGTATCGACCGAGGTCGCGGTCGGTCGCCGCGAGCGAGGCGAGATCGGCGCAGATGACGAGCATGGCCGGCACCTGGTCGAGGGTTTCGGGGAAGCCGTCGGGCTTGGATACTGCGATCGCGGCCGATCGCTTGGCGGCCGCGGCCGCGCGGTCCTCGTCGCTGGCGAGGGGAGAAAAGGGTATAAGTCCGGCCAACACGTGCGCTATGTAGTCGTGCCAACCGTCCAAGTAGAGATCGCGCAGTGCCTGGCGACGCTGCGCGTCCTTCACGATGATCACGCGCCACGCCTGTCGATTGCCACCGGAAGGGGCAAAGCGTGCGTCATCGAGAATCGCGTAGATGACCCCGTCCGGTACCGGTTCGTCGAGGAACGCGCGGACTGAACCGGTCGTGCGAAGAGCGTCGGTCAGTTCCATGACGTCACTCTAGGACTGGGCTATTGATTCGACCCGGCGTCGCGTCGTTGGAAGAGCACGAGAGCGACGGCCATGGTGCCGAGGACGTAGGCGAGCAGGATAAGCGTCGCGCTCCAGGCGCCGAAGGAGTTTGACGGCGCGAACGGTGACTGCATCGACACCCCCAGGGTGGACGGCTCGAATCGCGTGAAGTCGTTCTGCCAATTCTGGGGAAAGAAGAGACCGATGATCGGCACAATCAAGAGCACCGATACGAAGACACTGATGGCGGCGGCGCTCTGTCGAAGTATGAGGCCGAGGGCGAAGGCGAAGAGGGCCAACAACGCCAAGTACAGGCCGGCGAGAATCACCGATCGCAGGACCGTGCCGTTGGTGATCGACGCCGTCGGCACGACGCCGAGATAGATTCGCTGTCCGATCAAGAAGGCGGCGAAGCAGACGAACTCACCGAGGATCAACATCGTGACCAACAGCACGATGCACTTACCGGCGATCAGGCGAAGGCGATTGGGAACGGCCGTGAGGGTCGTGCGAATCGAACCCGACGTGTATTCGCTCGTAATAAACAGTGTTCCGATGACGCCGACCGCGAATTGGGCGAAGAGGCTTCCGCGCAAGCTGCTCGAGACCGGGTCGAAGGTCGCGACCCGTAGTGGGCTCAATTGAGTCCAGTGCGTTCGCACGAGCGTCGTGATGAGGACACCGAGGCCGATCGTGAGCAGCACTGTCACGGCGACGCCCATGATCGAAGAGCGCACCGTGCGGAATTTGAGCCATTCGGACTTTGTCGTCGCCATCAACGTTGATTCATTGGCCATGAGCGGGATCCGATTTTTGCGAGCCGTATTCGACGGCGCCCGCGGTGAGGTCCATGAAGACCTCTTCGAGCGAAGCCCGTTGGGGTGTCAATTCAAAGATCGTGATCCCCGCGTTAAAGGCCAGTCGACCGACCTGGTCCGAGGTCAGGCCAGAGATCGTCAGGCCCTCGTCATTGGACTCGTGCACGACGCCGTGATTGGACGCGACGACCGCCGACAGTTTTTCGTGGTCCGAGGCCCGCGCCAGTACGGTGCCTTCGGCGTTCTTGGTGAGGTCGTTGACGGAGCCGGACGTGATGAAGCGACCCCGTCCGATCACGATGATTTCGTCGGCGCTCACGGCCATTTCGCTCATGAGGTGCGAACTGACGAAGACGGTCCGACCCTCATTGGCCAGGGCACGAAAGAATTCACGAATCCACTTAATGCCTTCGGGGTCCAGTCCGTTGACCGGCTCGTCGAAGAGCAGGATGCCGGGATCGCCCAACAGGGCGCCGGCGATACCCAGTCGCTGACTCATGCCCAACGAGTACGTACCAACCTTCTTGTTGGCGACGGCACTGATGCCCACGAAGTCCAGCACTTCGTCCACGCGCGACTTTCGGATCTGATTCGACACGGCCAACGCACGCAGGTGATTTCGCGCCGTGCGCCCGGGGTGGACCGCTTTGGCGTCGAGGAGAGCACCGACCTCTCGAATGGGATCCTTGAGCTCGGCGTAGCGCATGCCGTTGACGGTGGCCTGTCCCTTGGTCGCGTGATCGAGGCCCAGGATGATTCGCATCGTGGTCGATTTGCCCGAACCGTTCGGACCAAGAAAGCCCGTCACGACGCCCGGCTTCACTTCGAAGTCCAAGTCATCGACCGCGAGGGTGTCACTGTAACGCTTCGTCAGATGGTCGATTTTGATCATGGGGAACCTAGTGAGACTTTACTGAGGACTGGCGGCGTCAACGGCGGCCGGCACTAAGAACCCCCTAAGAGAGTTCGCTTCTAGAGGCGTCGATTGGCTTGGCAGTACTCGCACGTGCCGGTCACCGCGACGTGGTGTCGGTCCAACATGAATCCGAACGTGCGCATCAAGTCCTTGCTCAACACGTCGAAGTGGGCGGCCGGGATCTCGAACGTCGCGCCGCACTCGTCGCACGTGAGGTGTCCGTGCACGGCCCCGGCGAGATGGAAGACCGCGGCGTGTTGGTCGAGGTGCGCGTGCACGACGATCTGCAGGTCCTCGAACTCTTCGAGGATTCGGTACACCGTCGAGGGACTCACTTCGGGGTGGCGCGACTGCACCTCCTGGGTTATCTCCTCGGCCGTGAGATGACCGGGAGCGGCGACGAGGACCTCAGCGACCGTGCGTTTGGCGACGGTGACCCGCTTCGTGGCGCCACGTATCGCCGAAAGGATCTCGTTGACGTCGGGCCTCGTAGTGGACATAGAAAAACCTTATGTCGCTCGCACTGCCTACAGGGCGGCGAGACCGTCAATCACACGCTGGGCCTCGTCAACGATCGAGCGAACGATGGCCCCGGCCGGGACGATAGACGTGATTGCCCCCACGGCCTGTCCGGCGGGGTAGCCCTCTCGTCGCGGATCGATGCCGAGCGTGTTCTCGTCGCCGCCCAGGTGGAAGGTCCCGTCGTTGAACGCGACCGCCAACTGGTCCGGGAATTTCTTCAGCAGCGACGGATCGGCCTCGTAGCGATCGGTCGTGTCGTTGCGAAGAACCCGCATTGTCTTGCCACTGAACGCGCGTGAGACGACGGTGCCGTCTTCGCGGGTCTCGAGCATCGTTTCGCGGTATCCCGGGATGGCGCGCGCCTCCGGGGTCGCGATGAATCGAGTCCCGATCCACACGCCGGCCGCGCCCAACGACAACGCCGCCGCGAGCCCTCGACCGTCGAAGATCCCCCCGGCGGCGACAACGGGGATCGCCCCGGCCATGGCGTCGACGATCAAGGGCACGAGCGGCAACGTCGCCACCGTGCCGGTGTGACCACCAGCCTCGGTGCCCTGGGCGACGACGAGGTCACACCCGGCGTCGAGCGCGCGCTTGGCGTGTTCGACCTTGCCGCACATCGAAACGACGAGGACGCCGTGTTCGTGGCAAAGGTCGATGACGTGCGCGGGCACACCGAGTCCGGCCACGAAGGTGCTGGCGCCGCCCTCGATCAGCAGTTCGACGTTGTGTTTGAGGGTCTCCGGGAACGCCGTCAAGAGGTCAACCCCGAAGGGTTTGGTCGTGAGTTCTTTGGTGGCGGCGATCTCGTGCGAGAGGCGCTCGCTCGACATCGTGGAGGCCCCGAGACAGCCGTAGCCCCCGGCGTTGGAGACCGCGGCCGCGAGCGCGCTGTAGGCGACGCCGCCCATGCCCGCGAGCATCACCGGGTGTTCGATGTGCAACATCTCGGTGAGTCTCGTTTTCATTGGTCTCCTTTTGACCCAAACTAGTGAGGTCGTTGCTCGGGGGCCAAATGTCAGCGGGCACTACTAGGGTGAGATTCACCCACGAGTGGTGTTAGCCCCCGTCGTTTCTTCTGGAGTGGATTTGTTGCATGGATACTGACCTCGCTGTCCCAATGCCCAAGAGGGAGTTGTACTTCGTATTCGGTGCCCTGATGCTGGGCATGCTGTTGGCCGCGCTTGACAGCACGATCGTCGCCACGGCCCTTCCGACCATCGTCGGCGACCTGCACGGGGCCAGTCACCTGAGCTGGGTCGTCGTCGCGTACCTTCTCTCCTCGACGGTCAGCACTCCGCTCTGGGGCAAGTTGGGTGACCTGCACGGTCGCAAGGTCTACTTCCAAGCGGCCATCATCCTCTTCTTGATCGGCAGCATGCTGTGCGGCGTCGCCCACACCATGCTGGAGTTGATTCTCTTTCGCGCGCTCCAGGGACTCGGCGGTGGTGGTCTCATGGTGGGCGCGCAGTCGATCATCGCGGATATCGTCCCGCCTCGTGATCGCGGCCGCTACGCCGGGTTCTTCGGCGCGACCTTCGGTGCCGCCACGGTGATCGGCCCCCTCCTCGGTGGATTTATCGTCGAATACTTTTCGTGGCGATGGATCTTCTTCGTGAACGTCCCGTTCGGAATCCTCGCGTTGATCGTGACCGCGGCGGTGCTTCCGAGTGCGGGTGCTCGCGTGCAACACGTCATCGACTACGCCGGCATCATCGTGTTGACGCTTTCGGCCTCGGCACTGATTCTCTTCACTTCGCTCGGCGGGACGTCCCTCGCGTGGCTCGGCTGGAAGTCGATCACACTGCTGGTCGGCGGTCTGGTGGCCGCGGTCGTCTTCGTCATGATCGAGCGGCGCTCGAGTGAGCCGGTCCTGGCGCCTCGACTTTTCGCGAACCGTGTCTTCTCCTCGGCCTCGGCGATTGGTTTCGTCGTCGGCTTCGCGATGTTCGGAGCCCTGACCTTTCTTCCGCTCTACTTTCAAGACGTCCGGGGTGCGACGCCGACGAGCTCGGGCTTACGCCTGCTACCGATGATGGCCGGACTTTTGATCGCCTCGATCGTCACCGGTCAACTCGTCTCCAAGGGTTGGCGTTACCGTCCGTTCCCGATCCTGGGCACTGCGGTGATGACGATCGGCCTCGGTCTGTTCGGCACCATTGGCGTCGCCACCTCCGAACTCACCTTGGGTTTTTTCATGCTCATCCTCGGAACGGGACTCGGATTGGTGATGCAGATTCTCATCACCGCGGTACAGAACGCGGTGCAACACGAAGACCTCGGCGCCGCGACGGCCGGCGCGAATTTCTTTCGGTCGATCGGAGGATCGTTCGGCACCGCCGTGTTCGGCGCGCTGTACGTGAACGCCTTGCCCCACCAGTTGGCGGCCGGACTCCGCGCGAATCGGTCGGTGACCTCGTTACCGTCACCACTGCGCTGGACGCCGAAGAATCTTCGCAAACTTCCCCTGAACGAGCTTTCGGTAATTCGTCACGCGGTCTCGGGTTCGATATCGGAGATCTACCGCTACGCGGTGCCGATCGGTGTCCTCGCCGTGATCCTGTCCCTGACCTTGCCGGAGATCAAGCTTCGGGCGAGCATCCATCCAGTCGCTGACGAAATTCCAATGTCAAACGCTGACCCCCTGCTCTAACTGTCTCGAGACACTCGTCGAACTCGACGACGTCGCCGTAGTAAGGATCGAACAGGTCGAGGTCACGCCCCGGTTCGATCAGATTGCGCAAGAGGATCACTTCAGTCGACGGATTCGACAGACGTTTCTTCACTTCGTGAACGTGCTCACGAGTCATGCCGATCACGACGTCTTGACGGTCTAAGTACGCGCGATCGGCGTAGGCCGCGAGCGATCCTGCGCCGTTGAAGCCAGCGCGATTGAGGGCGCCTCGCGCCCGTTGGTCCATCGGACTGCCCACGTGCCAGTTGGCGGTGCCGGCGCTCGTGACGTCGACGTAACCACGGAGCGACGAGTCTGCGTCGACATAGTGTTGCAACACGACCTCGGCCATGGGAGAACGACATATGTTCCCGGTGCAGATCATGGCGACTCGAAGGCGCGTTTCGACCACTGAACTCCTTTGGCTGAGCCTCATTGTAAATGACTAAGGAACCGGTAAGTGACGTGCCGGGGCCGACGTCGAGTCAGTACTATGGGTCCAGGATCCAAGGAAGGGAGACGCAATGCCACTTTCAGAGCATGAACAGCGAATCCTGGCCGAACTCGAAGAGTCGCTCTCGAAGCAGGATCCACGATTCGCGAAGAACGTTCGCGAGACCAACGTCTATTCGCACGGTGGGCGGCGCGTGCGATGGGGCATCGCCGGCTTCATCGCGGGCCTCGTGATTCTGATTCTCTGTTTTTCCACTTCGGTGCTCTTGGGCCTGGTGGGTGTCGCCCTGATGTTTATTTCCGCAGTAGTAATCGAGCGAAACGCTCGTCTTATGGGACGTGCATCGTGGCAGGACATCACGCGTCCGAGCCAGGGTGACGACACCCGCGCGAACTACGGTCCCCGGACCAGTTCGCTTCGCGACTGGTTGTCGCGTCAGCGCCGCACTCGAGAATGACCGACGTCGGGGCAGCGCGTAACGCGCCCCCGTGTCTGGCCCTGGATATCGGTGCGACCAAAGTCGAAGCGGCACTGGTCGCGCGCGACGGCACGCTGCGCGCGCGATCGCGAATCAGTGACGCCGATCACCACGATGACCTCATCACCGGGATCATCGAACTGTCACGGCGCGTCATGTCCGAAGGATCGGTCGACGTCGTTGGTGTGGGATGCGCCGGACCGATGAGCCGCGGGGGAGAAGAGGTCTCACCGCTCAACATCGCGCAGTGGCGCGCGTTCCCGCTTCGGCGCTCGCTGCGTGACGCGCTCGGCGTCGACGTCTACGTTGACGGCGACGCTCGCGCGCTCGCGTTGGCCGAAGGCGCGTTCGGCGCCGCGCGCGACGACTCCTCGTATCTGTCAATGGTGGTCTCGACCGGCGTCGGTGGGGGCCTCGTGATCGACGGTGAGCTACTCGACGGCGAATCCGGTAACGCCGGCCACATCGGACACCTCAATGTCGTGCCCAACGGCAACTTGTGTTCGTGCGGTGCGTTCGGATGCCTCGAAGCCGAGGCATCCGGTTGGGCGATCGAAGCGCTCACGGGACGAAACCCGGCCGAGGCCGACGCCGCCACTCGAGTTCGAACCGCGGACCTCGTCGGACGAGCTGTCGGCTCACTCGCGTCGGTCCTCGATTTCAGCCACTGCTATATCGCCGGATCGGTGGCGCTCGGTTTCGGAGACGAGTTCTTCGACGTCGCCAACAAATCGGCGCGGGCCATAGCTCGTTTGCCCTACTCCGAGCATCTCGAGATCAACCGCTCCGAACTCGGTGTCGACGGTCCGCTACTCGGCGCGGCACTCGTCGCGTGGCGAGGGCAATCATGAAGAGTCTGTGGGCACCCGGTCTCGGACGGTACCTCCTGCTCCATCCCGTGCACGCGGTCATCCTCGCGCGCGCCGGATGGCGACTACGACGCGATGGATGGCTGCGTCACGCACCGTTCCTGCCGGTGCCCGACCCCGCCTACTGGCACTTTCGCCTGGTGACGGCGAACGGAAGTTCGGGCGTACCCCTTAGTCCCGCGTCGATGGTTGAGGCCGCCACGTGGGCGTTGGCCCAACCGGTTGGGCGGCGAGCGTGAGTCGGGTCCTGCTCTTGAATGCCACGTTCGAGCCGCTGCAACTCGTGAGCGAGCGACGTGCGGTCGTCTTGATGCTGGCCGGTCGCGCGGAGCCGATCGTCACGCCCGAGTGCCCGAACGTCTGTCGCTCGGCGTCGGTCGTGGTAGAGATTCCGGCGATCGTTCGACTCCACGACATGGTGAAGTTACCCTCCAAAGTGCGCACGCCGCCCTTGACACGGCGATCGCTCTTGCTGCGCGACAGTTATCGCTGCGCTTACTGCCTGGAACACGCCGACACGATCGACCACGTCGTTCCGCGCAGTCGAGGTGGTCGTCACGAATGGACCAACGTGGTGGCGGCCTGCCGGAGTCACAACATGCAAAAGGGAGACCGGTTACTCGAGGAGATCGGTTGGCGCATGCACTTCGAACCGCGCGTGCCCGACGGGCCGTGGTGGCGTTGGCGGCACTTGCCCGACCCCGACCCGTTGTGGGCGCCGTACCTCCCTCGGGCGTCGTGAACGCACGGCTCACCGAGCTCTACGACTACGACGAATTGCGCACCGAACACGACGCGACGTTCTACGTCGTGCACCCCGAGCGGGCCACGCTCGTGCTGGGCAGTACTCAGTCGACGGACCTTCTCAACCCCGAGCATTTGGAAGGTGTGCCGCTACGGCGTCGACGAGGCGGCGGTGGACTCGTGCTCGTGCAGCCCGGCGACCTCTGGATCGATTGGTGGATTCCCGCGAGCGACGATCGCTGGCGCAGTGACGTGCACGCGAGTTCGCGAATGGTCGGACAATGGTGGGCCGATGTGCTGAGTGATTTCGTTGCGGGCGACATCACGGTGCACGACGGGGCACTCGAGGGGGACCCGGCGTATCGGCTCGTCTGCTTCGCCGGTCGAGGGCCGGGCGAGGTATTCGTCGACGGGAAAAAGGCCGTGGGCGTAACCCAGTGGCGGGTGCGTGAAGGTGTGTTCCTTTCGACGGTTATGCCCGCCTACTCCTCCCAGGACGTGCTGGGCTACCTCAACGAGGTACCGGAGGGACTGGATCGAGCGCTGGAACATCGGGTTCTCTCGTCGCTCACCGACGCCACTCCGGAGACTTTGATCGAAGCGCTTCACCGTTCGAGCGGTCCCTGGCAGTACCGCGCACTTTCTCTTCACGCGTAGCTCCGCTCTCTCCACGAAACCGCCCTGGTGAATCGTCGCGTCCCTGAACCGAAAATTGGCCCCAAATTGTCTTGATTTGCATTCAAGTGGGGTTAGGTGGTGTAATGTGTCACGAAATGGGGGAAAGTGGTGAACCCATGGGAGGAACGTCGATGCTCGGATTCGTTGGCCAGTACCAGCACTCGCTGGACGCCAAGGGTCGACTCATCCTGCCCGCGAAATTTCGCGTCGAGTTCGAACGTGGCGGCCACCTCAGCCCCAATACTGAAGGGTGCATCGCCCTGTGGACGCCGGGGGAGTTCGCGCGCCAGAGCGATGAGCGCCTCGAACAGAGCCGCGCCGGCGGATCCGTCGAACGCCAGCAGGTTCGCTACTGGGCGGCGAACTCCTCGGACGTCGAGTTTGACAAGCAGGGGCGATTCGCGTTGCCCACGGCGATTCGCGAGTACGGACAACTGAGTGGCGACGTGTTGATCGTGGGCACGCTCGATCACATCGAGCTTTGGAATCCCGCGATTTACGCCGAGAAGGTGAACTCGGCCGAAGAGCTTTTTAAGCAGGGCAGTGACTAATGAATGGAGTGCAACAGAAGTATCGGCCGCGGACCATGCGCAGCCTGGCAATCGTCAAGACGAGTAGAGAATCCTCCTCCGCCTGCTCACCCGTCTTGACGATTGAAAGGCTGCAGATGGCCCAGGACATATTTCACGTACCGGTGCTCGAAAGTGAGATCGTCGAGCTCTTCGCCAGTCAGCCGACTGGCGTTGTGGTCGACGCCACGCTGGGCGGCGCCGGTCACGCGTACGCGCTCTTGAAGAGCGCGCCGCAACTTCGCATTCTTGGCATCGATCGAGACCCCGATGCCCGAGCCGCCTCCGCGGAGCGACTCGCCGAGTTCGAAGGTCGTGTCCGCATCGTGGACGCGACCTTCGGCCAATTGCGTGACACGTTGGTGCGCAATGCCGACTTCATCGGCGCCGAGCCGATCGTGGGCATCTTGATGGATCTCGGAGTTTCGTCGCACCAACTCGACGACGCCAGCCGTGGATTTTCATTCCGCGCTGACGCTCCTCTGGACATGCGCATGGACCCGACCCGGGGCGAGACGGCGGCGCAGTTCCTCAGCCACGTTGACCAACATCAACTCGTACGTCTCCTTCGTGAAAACGGGGAGAGTCGCTTCGCCGGTTCGATCGCCAAGTCCGTCCTCGAACGACAGCCTCAGACGACCAATGAATTGAGCGAAGCGGTCGAACGCGCGGTCCCCATGGCGGCCCGTCGTCGTGGTCACGTCGCGACGCGAGTTTTTCAGGCCCTTCGCATCGCGGTGAACGGCGAAGAAGATGAATTGGCCAATGGGCTCGACGCGGCGCTCGAGGCCCTGACCGCGGGTGGGATATTGGCCGTCATTTCCTATCATTCGGGTGAGGACCGCGTCGTGAAGACGGTCCTGCACGAAGCCGCGACCGGAGGGTGCCACTGTCCGCCGGAGCTTGGTTGCGTCTGCGGTGCCGTCCCTCGCGTCACGGTCTTCAAGGCCAGCGCGCGTCTCGCCGGCCAGAGTGAGATCGAGCGGAACCCGCGGGCCCGCTCGGCTCGACTTCGGGGGGCACGGAAACTCCCATGAGCGTCATCACCTTTCCCCGGCGCGTCGATACCGGCCGCCCTCGCCCGGGCACCCGACCCCAAACGCGTCCGCAGGCTCTTCCGGAAGTCCGCCGCCGTCCGACGCACGTCGCGGCCGCCCCGCGCCGTCGCGCAGTCACGCGCACGTGGCGTGGGGCGTCGTCACTGCGAAAATCGTGCGTCATCGTGATCTTCGCGCTCGCGCTTTCAATGGCGGGCAGCATGGTGGTCGCCAATCGTCAGGTCGAACTACACGCGCTCCAGAGTCAACTCCTCCAGTCGCAGTCGACCTACGCCGAGCAGGTGGGATCGAATACCAATCTCGCCGCCCCCAGTCTCGTGGCGACCAAGGCCGGTGCCCTGCACTTGGTCTACCCCGTCTCGGTGACGCAAGTCCCGTCCACGTCACTTGATGAGCCTTTGCGGCTACCGAAGTTCCTAGGTTATGCACCGGCTACATCAAGGACGATTCGGTGAGCACGCACTATTCGCCGACTCACACGCGCACCCAGGTCCTGCACCACCCCGCGCGTCGACGCGCCAGTGGTCCGCGACGTCTCGTCATGCTCCGGTCCCTCCTGGCCTTAGCGTTCGTCGCCCTCGGGGTGCGACTCTTCTTCATCCAGGTCGTCGATCACGCGCACTACGCCAAACTCTCCGTTGCCCAGGTCAAGGTGAACCTCACGACGACGGCGTTGCGCGGCGGTATTTATGACCGAAACGGACAGATCCTCGCGGTGTCGCGGCCGACGTCCTTGGTCATCGCCGACGACATACAGATCAAGCATCCGCTTCGCGAAGCCCAGGCGATGTCGCCGATTATCCAGATTCCCGTGAGGCGGCTCGTCCCCCTGCTGTCGAAGTCGAAGGACGGCTACGTCATCTTGAATGACAAGTTGAATTTGAACTCCGGACGCAAATTGGCCGCTCTGGACTTTCCCGGGGTCGTCGTGCAGAACTCATCCGTGCGCAACTATCCCAACGGTCCACTGGCGACGTCGGTCCTCGGCGGCACGAACGCCGCTGGCGCCGGGTCAGCCGGGCTCGAATACGAATATCAAAAACTGCTCGCGGGCAGCACCGGTATCACTCGCGAATTCGTGTCCGCCTCTGGCGTGAGCTTGCCCAGCTCGTTCAGTACGGTGATTCGAAAGGCCCAACCCGGCGTCGGGCTCGAACTGACACTGGACACTTCGTTGCAGTTCGTGGCCGAGCGCGACCTCGCACGACAACTCGCCGCCACCGACGCGGTGTCGGGCGTGGCGGTCGTGATGGACGTGAAAACCGGTGAGATCCTCGCCGACGCGTCGCTCGCCAATACCAAGTCCCACCCCGGCGTGCTGGGCACCGATCCCGTCTGGGGGCGAAGCGTCGGAGTCCCCGGCATCGAGCAGACCGTCAACAACCTCGCCTTCAGCCAGACCTACGAGCCGGGATCGGTCTTCAAAATCGTGACGTTTTCGGCGGCGTTGCAGGCCGGATTGATCACGCCCACGAGCGTGATCACCGTGCCGCCGTCGGTCGTCGTCGGTGGACGCTACTTCCACGACGCCGAGCAACACCCGCTCGAACACCTCACGGCGACTCAGGTACTCGCGCTCTCGTCCAACATCGGGACCTACGAAATCGGCGCACGCGTGGGCGAGAACGGTCTGTTGACGCAAGTCACGCGATTGGGATTCGGCCTGCCGACCGCCGTTAACTTCCCGGGCCAATCATCCGGCTTGCTGGTGAATACCGCGAATTGGTACGCGAGCGACCAGGTGGCGTTGCCGATCGGTCAGGTCGACGCCGTGCCGCCGATTCAGGTCCTCGACGCCTATAACGCCATCGCGAACGGTGGCGTCTTCGTCGAACCGAAACTGGTACGTGGCTACGTGTTCGCGAACGGCGCCGTCAAGGCCACTGCGCCCAGCGCGAAGCGCGAGGCGATCAGTCCGAGCGTGTCGGCCACGATGGTGAAGATGCTCGAGCAGGTCGTGCTCTCCGGTACCGGCACCAACGCCATCATCCCCGGCTACAGCGTGGCCGGAAAAACGGGCACCGCCACGATGCCGTATCCCGGCAAGGACAAACTCCTGGTCGGGGATTACAACGCCAGTTTCGTCGGATTCGCCCCCGCGAATAACCCGGTACTGTCGATGATCGTGGTGGTAGAGCGTCCCGAAACGACGATTTTCGGCGGCGCGGTCGCGGCGCCGATCTTTCAAGAAGTCATGTCCTACGCCTTGCACCACTACAACATCCCGTCGAACGGCACCTATCAGAAGCCGCTGAAGGGTTCCGGCGCCTCGATCTCCTCGGACGTGACGTGATGCAACTGGGCGACATTCTCGATGATCTCACGCTCGACGTGGCAACGGGGAGCCTCGAGATCACCCACGTCGACATCGACTCGCGTGAGTGCGTACCGGGCTCGCTCTTTTTCGCGATGCCCGGCTCGTCGACGAACGGTGCGCGCTTCGCCTCCGACGCCGTAGGACGCGGCGCGCTCTGCGTGATCGCGAGTGCTCCCGTTGACGTCACAGCACCGGTCGTCGTCGTGCCGTCGACGCAGCTGAGCGCGCTCTGCGCTCACGCCAGCGCCGCCGTCGTCGGTCATCCCGAGACCAAGACTCGATTGGTCGCCGTCACCGGTACCAACGGAAAGACGAGCGTGACGACGATCGTCGCTGATCTGGCGCGCGCGTTGTCCTGGAACGGCGCCAACATCGGCACGCTGACCAACGAGCGCACCACGCCGGCCGCGCCCGAACTGTTCCGAACCCTGGCCTCATTAGTTGAGGGTTTCGACCCGTCCGTCCAGCACTCGGTCGTGGCGATGGAAGTGTCGAGTCACGCGATGAGTCAGCACCGCGTCGACGGACTCGAATTCACCGTCGCGGCGTTCACGAACCTCAGTCACGAGCACCTCGACTACCACGGCTCGATGGAGGAGTACTTCGTCGTGAAGAGTCGCCTCTTCACCTCCGAGCACTCCCAGCGCGCCGTGATTTGGGATGACGACCCGTACGGCGAACGTTTGGCCACTTCGACGACGTTGCCGGTGACGCGGGTATCGCGCCGTGACGCGACCGACGTCGAGACCTCGCTCAAGGGGACGACATTCTTTTGGCGTCAACACCTGGTGAATTCCGCGCTCCTCGGTGACTACAACGTCGACAACGCGCTGATCGCGATGACGATTCTGAGCGTGCTGGGCGCCGACGACGCCGCGATCGCGGCGGCGATGGGACAGGTCTCGTCGATTTCGGGGCGCTTCGACGTGGTGCGAGGAACCGACGTCACGGTCATCGTCGACTACGCCCACACCCCGGAAGGCCTGCGCCGGCTGTTGGAGGACGTTCGCGCCATGATGCCCGAGGGACGGATTATCACGGTGTTCGGTTGCGGCGGCGACCGCGACCGGGCCAAACGCCCCGAGATGGGACTCGTCGCCTCGACGTACTCCGACGCGACGATCGTCACCTCAGATAACCCCCGCTCCGAGTCGCCCGAGTCGATCATTGACGCCGTCATGTCGGGCGTCCTGAGCGGCTCGAACGTCGTACGCGACGCCGATCGACGAAGCGCGATATCGCGGGCGCTCGAAGAGGCCGCGCCCGGTGACGTCGTCGTCGTCGCCGGCAAGGGACACGAGACGACCCAGACCATTGGTGACCTCGTCGTGCCGTTCGACGATCGCGTCGTTGCTCGCGAGTTACTGCGATGAGGGCCCCGTGCTGAGTCTGATGGAGTCCGGAGGCGTGGCGTTTCTCTTCTCACTGTTCGTCACGCCCCTGTGGATCCGATTCCTCACCCGTCGTTCATTCGGTCAGAAGATCCACGAAGACTTGCCCTCGACACATCTCGTCAAGGCCGGTACGCCCACGATGGGCGGCGTGCTCATCGTCGTGTCGGCCGTCCTCGGCTACGTGATGGGTCACGTCGGGACCTCCGTCGTTTTTACGCGCAGCGGCATCTTGGTCGTCGCCGTCATCATCGCGTCCGGATTCTTGGGATTCTTGGACGACTACATCAGCATCCGCAACGCCCGAAACCTCGGACTCAACAAGCGCGGGAAGTTCGTCGGTCAGCTCTTGATCGCCGCGGTCTTCGCGGTGCTTTCCATTGACTGGGTTCACACGTCAACCAACCTGTCATTCACCAGGTTCTCGCTACCCGGCTGGAACCTGACGTCAATCGGATGGATCGTCCTGGCGATTCTGGTGATCATCTCGAGTTCGAACGCGGTGAATCTGACTGACGGACTCGACGGACTCGCGGCCGGATCGGGGACGTTCTGCTTCGGCGTGTTGGCGATCATCGGCTACTGGCAATTCCGTCACTTCTCGATCTACCACTTGCACGCCGCGCTGGACCTCGGACTGGTCGGCGTCGGTCTGGTCGGGGCATGTCTCGGCTTCCTCTGGTGGAACGCGGCGCCCGCGCGCATCATCATGGGCGACACCGGCTCCCTCGCGATAGGCACCGGACTCGGCGCGTTGTGTCTCTTGATGAACTTGGACCTTCTACTGCCGGTCATCGGGGGACTCTTCGTCGCCGAAACGGCGTCGGTGATCATGCAGGTGATCAGCTTTCGACTCTTCGGTCGACGGATATTTCGGATTGCGCCCTTCCATCACCACTTAGAGATGCACGATTGGCCCGAATTCACGATCATCGTTCGCTTGTGGATCGTCGCCGGGCTTCTCGCGATGCTCGGACTCGGTATCTTCTACGGCGATTTCTTGAAGATTGCCAAGGTGGTGTGATCGTGGCGATTCGTCAAAAGGACCTGCGAACTGAAACCCGTCCCACGCGTGTCGTTGCGGCGCCTCGAGTGAAAAAACGCGGGCTCTTCCAACCGATGCCGCGCGGCGTCGCGAACGGTCGGGTGTTGCTGCTCATCACGACGTTGTTGGTCACCTTCGGCACGATCGCCGTGGCGTCGGCCAGCGAGGGTCAATCGACGGCCAACGGCGGCTCGGCGTGGTCGATCATGATCCACGACCTCGTGTACCTCGGGTTCGGAATATTCGCGCTCTACCTCGCGTCACGTGTACGACTCGATCGCCTCGTACGCGCCGCGCCCGTGCTGATCATCTTCGGCCTCGGACTCCTGGTCGCGGTGCGCGCGATCGGTGTGACGAGCAATGGCGGCAAGCGCTGGCTCAACCTTCACGTCATCTACCTTCAGCCGTCAGAGTTGTTCAAACTCTTCACGGTGCTCTTCATCGCGTGGCTGGTTCAGTACCACCACGACGAACTCGGTCACTGGCGCCAGTTGGCGGTGTGGACGCTGCCCGTCACCCTCGGGTGCGCCCTCATCGTCATCGAACCGGACATCGGCACGTCATCGGTGGTGGCGGTGATCGCGGTCGCCATGCTCTGCGTCGGGGGCCTGTCGAGGAAGATGCTCGGGCGAGTCGCCCTACTCGGTGTCGTTGTTTTCGGGGCCTACGTGGCGTACAAGCCGTACTCGGCCGGACGGTTGCTGTCGTTCTTGCACCCGAACACCCATCTCCTCGGGGGTGGCTATCAGCTGCTGCAGAGTCGGATCGGACTGGGCGCCGGCGGTGTCGGGGGCCTCGGCCTCGGCCACAGCCGTGAGAAGTGGGGACTCCTACCCAATCCGCACACCGACTTCATCTTCACCATCGTCGGCGAGGAACTCGGCCTCATCGGCACCCTGTTGGTGATCGCGCTCTTCGTCGCCTTCTTGTTCGCGGCCGTTCGTATCGCCCAGCAGTGCACGAACTCGGTTTACCGACTCGTCGCCGTGGGCATCACGACGTGGATCGCTGTCGAGGCGTTGATCAACATCGCGTCGGTCGTCGGTTGGTGGGCGGTCACGGGAATCCCGTTGCCCTTCTTCTCCTACGGCGGCACGGCGCTGATCACCGAGTTGGCCGCGGTGGGACTGCTCTACAACATCGCCCACGACAGTAGCCATAGCGGTGACGTCACGATCCGCGAACACCGCATCACGAACTTCCGAGAGACCATCGAACGAAAGTCCGCCCCACGTCCGGCGGCGCGCTCGCGCTCGATGAACGATCCACGCCGGACCCGCTAGTGCCCGGTCCCATCGTCATCACCGGGGGTGGGACCGGAGGACATATCTTCCCGATGGAGGCCGTGGCCGATAATCTGCGCGCCCTCGGTATCGACGTGAGCGACCTACGATTTGTCGGGAGTCTTCGGGGTCAGGAGTCGACGCTGCTCGCCACGAGTGACGTGGCCCTCACGTTGTTGCCCGGGCGCGGACTACGTCGTTCGTTTCGCCTTGACGCCCTGGTCCAGAATCTGGGCGCCGTCGGGTCGCTCGGCGTGGCGCTGGTGATCGCGCTCATCAAGGTGCGTCGGTGGCGACCGTCGGTCGTCGTGTCACTGGGTGGCTACGCCTCGGTCGCGACGTGCTTTGCGGCCGTGGTGTGGCGCCGTCCCCTCGTGCTCGTCGAACTCGACGCCGAACCCGGCGCGGCCCAGCGACTGTTCACGCGATTCGCGTGCGCGCGCTGCTGCGCCTTTCCCTCGAGCGACCCCAAGGCGATCGTGACGGGTACGCCACTTCGCGAGAGCATCGCCTCGGTGGATCGAGCACCCGATTCGATCGCGGCGGCGCGCGAGCGAATCGTTCCACCCGTCGAGGCAGCGCGAACGGTCGTCGTGGTGATGACCGGATCGCTGGGATCGACGAGGGTCAATCACGCGGTCACCGAGCTCGCGCGACGTTGGTCGCTGCGACGTGATCGCACGATCATTCACGTGGCCGGACGACGCGACGTCGCCCAAGTGCGCGCTGACGCGCCGGTTACCGACGGTCTGGATTACCGGATTCTCGAATTCGGCGACATGGTCGAACTCTGGGCGGTGTGTGACGTGGCGATCTGTCGCGCGGGAGCGTCGACGGTGGCCGAACTGACGACGCTGCAGATTCCCTCCGTGCTCGTGCCGCTGCCACACGCGCCCGGTGATCACCAGATGAAGAACGCCCTCGTCGTGGTCGAGGCCGGCGGGGCTCGACTGGTACTTGACGCCGAATGCTCCGGCGCCACACTCGATGAGGTGTTGGAGTCGGTCGCGACGCCCGAGACGCTGGCGTCGATGGGCACGGCGGCGGGAACGTTGGGGCGCCGCGACGCGGCCCAACAGATCGCGCGCGCCGTCGCTCGAGTCGGCGGTTGGACGTGACGGCCTTCGACCCGGGCGTTCGGGTCCACGTCGTGGGCGTCGGCGGCGCCGGGATGAGCGGACTGGCTCGACTCCTCGTCGAGGCGGGCGCCGTGGTGAGTGGCAGTGACCTCGCCGACTCCGCCGTGCTCGAAGGGTTACGCACGCTCGGCGTGTCGGTCGCGGTCGGACACGACGCCACGAACGCGTCGAACGCCGACGTCGTTCTCTGGTCGCCGGCCGTGGCGAGCGACAACGTCGAACTCGTAGCCGGGCGAGCCGGTGGCGCGTTACTCCTGTCGCGCGCCGAGGTCCTGGCAGATTTAGCGCGGGTGCGTCCACTCATCGGACTGACCGGCACGCACGGCAAGACCACCGCGACCTCGATGATGGTCCACGTCATGGCCGCCGAGGGCCGCGACGCCGGACGACTCCTCGGCGCCGACGTGCTCGGCGTCGGCGCCAACGGTCACTGGGGCAGGGGCGACGTCGTGGTGGAAATTGACGAGAGCTACGGCACCTTTGCCCTCGTGCACCCGTACGCCCTGGGACTGCTCAATGTCGAGGCCGACCACCTCGACCACTACGGCACGCTGGGGGCGCTCGAGAGCGCCTTCGCCCAGCTCATCGAGCGCACCAGCGGTCCGGTCGTCGTGTGGAGTGACGACGAGGGAAGTCAGCGCGTCGCGAGCATCGCCTCGCGTGAGGTCGTACGCGTCGGCACCCGTGAGGACGAGTGGCGGGTGAGCGACGTCGCTGTCACGCGACACGACGCGAATTTCACTCTTCACGGACCCGACGGCGCCTGGCGCGTGGTGCTCAACGTGACCGGTGCCCACAACGTCGCCGACGCCGCGGTCGTCGCGGTCTTGGCGGCCCAACTCGGCGTGTCGTCCGCAGCGATCCGTTCGGGTCTGGCTAATTTTGTCGGCGCGCCCCGACGTTTCGAGTTACTCGGTTCATGGCGCGGGGTCGACGTCTACGAGAGCTACGCGCACCTCCCGGGTGAGATCACGGCGATTCTCAGCGCCACTCGCGCCGCCGGTTACGAACGCATCACCGCCGTCTTCCAGCCCCATCGGGTGACGCGAACGCTCGCCCTGGTCGAGGATTTCGCTCCGTCCTTCGACCTCGCCTCGACGGTGATCGTGACCGACATCTACACCGCCGGAGAGGCCAATCCCACGGGCGTCACCGGCGAAGTGATCGCCGAGGCGATTCGCCGACGCGGCGCCGGCGTCACGACGAGGTACTGCGCTTCGACCGACGACGTGCCCGACGTACTCGAGGACGTGCACGCGCGAAGCGACGTCGTGGTCCTGCTCGGGGCCGGCGACGTGGCGTCGCTCGCCACGAGGCTGCGGGGCATGAGCTGATGTCGCTCGAGGAGCTCATCGAAGTCGGGGGCGCCCGGGTACTCGAGCACGCGCCCTTTGGGGCGCGCACGACCTATCGCGTCGGCGGCACGGTGCGCACGTTGGTGACGCTCGCCTCGACGTCCGACCTCGAAGAACTGGGCCCCTTGATGTTGAGCAGCGGACTCGAGATGTTCGTCCTCGGCAACGGATCGAATCTCTTGGTCGCCGACGGTGAACACGACGTCCTCGGTGTACACCTCGTCGGTGAGTTCGAGCAACTGCGTACGCGCGAAGAAGGTGACGTGGTGGTGGTGGACGTCGGCGCCGGTTTGGGTCTGCCGATCGCCGCGCGACGACTCGCCAAGTCCGGGGTCGTCGGCTTCGAGTGGGCCGTTGGCGTACCCGGAAGCTTCGGGGGAGCGGCCGTGATGAACGCCGGAGGTCACGGTTCGGACATGAACGAGTCACTGGTCTCGGTGACGGTCTGGAACGACGGCATCACGCGTACGTGGTCCAAGGAGCTGCTGGACTACGGCTATCGCACGAGCGCCCTTCGCGGGGACGATTTGGTGATCGCGGTGCGATTGCACCTTCGCGCCGGTGACAGCGAAGCGGCCCAGGAGAGAATCCGAGAGATCGTGCGTTGGCGACGCGAACACCAACCGGGTGGTGCCAACGCGGGCAGCGCGTTCCGCAACCCCGACCACGACTACGCCGGACGCCTGATCGAAGCGGCCGGCTGCAAGGGGATGCGAATCGGCACCGCGATGGTGTCTGAGAAGCACGCGAACTTCATCATCGCCGACGCCGACGGCCGCGCCAACGACGTCTATCAGCTGCTGACGACCGTACAAACGCTGGTGAAAGAGCATTCCGGGGTCGAGCTCGTGAGTGAGCACCGCTTCCTCGGATTCGAGACGCCGTGAGCCGCGCGTCACGCCGAGCGCGCGAACGCGCCGACGTCGCGGCGACCCGGGCGCGCCCGGCGAGTCGAACCGGCGAGCGCGATCGTGGCGAGGAACGACGCTCGACGCGCCGGCCCCGGCGTCGACTCGTCCGATTCGCTCGGTTCGTGACGGTCACGGTGTTGATCCTCGCGACGTTCGCGGTGGCCGGTGAGTGGGTTCTTCGCCAGTCCTACTTTCGCGTTCAACACGTCACCTTCATCGGTGTTCGTCACGAGCCGCTGGCGTTGGTGATCGCCGCCTCGGGACTCGAGGCCCACCCGACGATGCTGGACGTGAACGCCTCGACGATAAAGGCGAATCTGACGCAGTTCGCCTGGATCGACTCGGTGCGCCTCACCAAGCACTGGCCCAACACCGTCGTGGTCACGGTGCACGAGAGCACCGCGGTCGCCGTGGCGTTCAACGACAAGCACGTGCTGCAGTACGTCGATCGCCACGGACGCGACCTCGGGACGGCGCCGCTGCACGCGAACCTGCCGACGCTGGACTATCTCGACGCGCGAAGTGCGCTCTGGCCCTTCGCGCGCGCGGGCCGCTCGGCGGCCTTCGTCGCGGCGCAGCTGCCGCCGGCCTTCAGCGCACAAGTCTCGGTGGTCACCGAGAACGATCACGGTGTCGTGACGCTGAAGATGACGACACCCCTCACCTTCATCCTCGGTCCGCCGACGCAGTTGCACGCCAAGTTCGTCGCGATCGCGTCGGTGATCGCGCACTCGACGCTGCGTCCCGGTGACGTCGTCGACGCGACCGTGCCGGGTGAGTTGGCGGTCACCGGAGGGGCGCCGTCCTAGGGCGCCATTTGACCAAAAACCAAGGTCTGACTAGCCTTCGATGACGTTTGTTCGCCAATGTTCGCACCCTCGTCAGGGGTGCGACACAATGGAGGAGTCAACCCAAGGGGAGTTCATGAGTCTCAATCAGAACAATTACCACGCCGTGATCAAAGTCATTGGCGTCGGTGGAGGCGGCGTGAACGCGGTAAATCGAATGATCTCCTCGGGACTTCGCAACATCGAATTCATCGCGGCGAACACTGACGCGCAGGCTCTTCTGATGAGCGAGGCCGATCTAAAACTTGACATCGGTCGTGAATTGACCAAGGGACTCGGTGCCGGGAGTGACCCGGAGATTGGACGACAGGCGGCCGAGGATCACCGCGGCGAGATCGAAGAGGCGCTGATGGAGACCGACATGGTCTTCATCACCGCCGGCGAAGGTGGCGGGACCGGTACCGGCGCCGCTCCGGTGGTCGCGGAGATCGCGCGCGGGTTGGGCATTTTGACGATTGGCGTGGTCACTCGGCCATTTTCTTTCGAGGGCAAGCGTCGCGCCACCCAGGCCGAGAAGGGCATCCAGTCACTCCGCGAGAAGGTCGACACGCTCATCGTCATTCCCAACGACCGACTGCTCTCGGTGACCGCAGCGGACACCTCGATGCTGGACGCCTTCAAGATCGCCGACGACGTCCTGCTCTCGGCCGTTCGCGGCGTGACGGACCTGATCACCGTGCCGGGGCTCATCAACACGGACTTCGCCGACGTCAACGCCATCATGCGAAACGCCGGCACCGCCATCATGGGTGTGGGCACCTCGACCGGCGAGGGACGGGCCGTGAACGCCGCGCGCGCCGCCATCACCTCGCCCCTGCTCGAAGCCTCGATCGACGGTGCCCGAGGCATCTTGATGAACATCGTCGGTGGTACGGACGTCACGCTCTCCGAAGTGACCCAGGCCGCCGAGATCATCCACTCGGTCGCGCACCCCGACGCCAACATCATCT